>Ga0163144_10010205_pt1 | contig 20057 bp, 21 predicted proteins | sample OliLak19BULKMAT1_FD_123175 | JGI IMG/M metagenome (GOLD analysis project Ga0163144, IMG submission 123175) | Freshwater microbial mat bacterial communities from Lake Vanda, McMurdo Dry Valleys, Antarctica - Oligotrophic Lake LV.19.BULKMAT1 | ecosystem: Environmental > Aquatic > Freshwater >... | reverse complement strand
TGTAAAGCAGCGTCGTAAAAACGCGAAAATCTGTCCTTTCCAGCCCAATATAAAACCTAGTCGGTTTCATTATAGCTCGGAAACCTGTCCTAACTCGCGGATTTCGGCGCTTGGGTCCACGAGTTAGGACGTTCTGAACCCCTCAAAAAGTCGCGGACCTTCCCCGGATTAAACGCCGTAACAGGCCAGCGCCGCGCCCAATCGCTCAGCTCTTTCTTCAGTCGCTTGCTCATACCTTCAGCCTCTCGTGCGTGATGTGCCAGCGTCGGCACAATGGACACTCGTAACTGCGCAACGGCACGCCTCGGTTGGCGATGACCCGTTGCGCTGTCGCATGGGAATCGTATTGGCTCTTCGACCTGCACATCTTCCAAGCGGTTCGAGGTCTGTAGGTTTCAACGCGCGGGCAGCGCTTCTCGAACTTGGGAAGCCCTTCGAATCTAAAGACCGGGTCGTTTGAGGGTGTCACAGGGCAATGAGTCCTCTCCGACCCGGCTGGCGGCTCTCTGTCCGCCTTGGCTTTCAATCCCCGCCACGGCGCCTTCTATGACCCCGACTGTCATCCACGCCAGACGCCCGAGTTGCGGTTGAAGCCGGATGTCCCTTCGCAGCGCCGTGACGAGGTTGCGCCATTCCTTGCGGCTCAGCGTGATGCTCAGCCGCTCGTTTGGATCGTTCACTTCAGGAGGCCGAACAGCATCTGCGCGACAGACTTCAGCGCCGCGCCGGGTGCCAGCTTTCCTGCTTCCATGGCCTTCACGGCCGCGTCGTAGGTCGCCTGGACTTGATCGTGAGGAATGCTTTCGATCTTGCGGTCTAACTGCTCAACGATGCTGACGGGGCTCTTGCCAGCGAACGGCGATTGGCCGAACGTCTCGTCTGGAGTGCTGGCGGCGGGTGATGTCTTCGGGGTGTGTGTCATATCCGTTCCTTTCGTTGCTGGGTTGAAGGTGAGGGATTGAGGCGGCGCGGGCGGCGAACTTCCGCTCGTGAGCCACGCTCACTTGCGCTTGACGATGTCCAGAATCGAATCGATGAACGGCTGGATGGTCTTGATGTCGATGCCTTGCCCGGCCGCGCGCTCGACCAGCTCATCCAGCTTCAGCGCGCTGTACATGTCCCTGTCCGCTTCACTGATTTGCACGCGGATTTGAGCCACGTTGTCGTGCGCCTTGGCGATGTAGGCGTCACGGTCCCGGATCAACATTTGCACCCAGACCTTGGCGGCTACCGGGTCAACCTTCCCGTCTGGGCCAGCCTTCTCCTTAAGCCGCTCCAAGCCCTGTTGCAGCAACGTCTCAGCGTGCTCTTTCTCGCTCATCACATACGCCTTCTGTTCAGCGTCGTGAATCGCGTTCGTGTTGGCGACGTATTGCGCCAGCGCCCTTCGCTTCAACTGTTGCGCGTCGGCCTCCTCCTTAGTCCGGCTGCATCCGCTGGCGATCAATAGCAGCGGCAGGAGCACGAACAGTAGTAGCAATGATTTGGGCGGGGACACGACGGCTTCCGCCTGGATGCTGGCGGCTTTCAGTTCGCTGCGTCCGCGAATGTAGGCCACGTCGGCCATGCATTTGGTGATCAGCCCGAAGATGGCGATCAGCGCGCCGCAGACGATCACGATGATTTTGTGCGTATCGGAAAGGTTGCCGAACGCGGAAAGCCCGGCCGGGCCGATGGTGCCGAGGAGCACGGCGATATTGCCCCATGCTCCCGATGACTGATTGACTTCGAATTCCGATGTCTTCTCTCCGGGCTTCAATGGGTCCATACGTTCCGTCCTCCTGAAAAAGTGGGGGTGTCGCCTGCGTACTTTTTAGATACGGACGGCGGACCAAAGTTTGAGCGGGCATTCAGCGGCGCTGTACTGGACCTTGTCGGACAGCTCACAGCCGCAACCATCTACGGTTTCATCGCGGTAGGTCTTGATGAGCTGTTTGAGTGACGGAATTTTGCCGCCTGCGAAGGCGCGCGGCGCGCCGCAAAAGTGCAGCGCCTCAATCTCTCGAAAGAGACGCTCACCGCCCGAATCGACCGCCCGGCAGCTCCGGCACACGTCCAGCCGCTCCGCCGCGATCCGCGCGTCAACCGTGGGGGACGTCGTGGCCTTCAACAGAGACGCAACGCCAAGAGACTTATGTTCACGCGCCTGCGCGCAAGGGCTCTTGGGATCGTTTTTGGCGCACGGCGTCGTTGTGCGCTCTTCACGCTTTGGGTTCAACTCTACGGCGGCGCTGTCGGGCGGCGCGGCCGGTGGCTGACGACGGTTCGCGGCGACGAATTGATCCAGCCGGGCGCGCGCGTCACTCAGCCCGGCATGCAGCTCTGCGAGCGACGGCATGGCTAAAGAGGTCATCACGTCTGGCCGAGACGGCAGGCAAACAGTCAGCGGAACTTCTTTGACCAGCGTCAGCCCGTGCTCTGCGGCCGCAGCGTGTAGAAGTTCAATCACCATCACGCCTCCTTAGCAGCTCGGACACGGTCCGACGCATGATGACCCGCCGCCGCTGTTGCAGATGTGGCTGACTTGCAGCTTGAAGCACCACTGGCGGTTTGCGCAGCAACTGGTTGTGCCCAGCAACGCAACAAAGAACGTCAGGTCGCGCACCGAATTGGGCTCGATGCAGACCGCGTAGAGGAATTTGGGCAGCGCACTGGCATCATTGCATAGCGCTGCCTTACCAGCGACCAGCGCCGCGAATTGTTTGCACGCGCCTGGATCACTGTACGCGAAAATATTTAGCGTCAGGTCGATGCACTTCGGCGTCGTGTTCGTGATGCGCAGAATGAACCTGCGGTGAACAGTGTTCAGTCCTTCGCCTTCATCGCACGGCGTGATGCACTGCACGATGTCGGTCGTGATGTCGGAGCCGCTGCTGATGCCGTAGTTGATCGTCTCTTCGGTCGCCGATCCACACGGCGCGTGGCCGCTGCCCTGGCAAATCGTGATGTCCGCATAGATGCGAATTCGGAAGCGCGTGCAGGGCGGATACCCGCCCGGAAAGTTGCCGCTGGCGGACAGCGGCGAATGCCCCGCCGCATAATTGATCGTCGTTGTGACCGGGTCGCCTTCCGGTGGATACGCGGTGATTTCAGCGCGCGCGTTGGAGTGATCGAAGTCGCATGGACAGCCTTTGATCGTGATCTCGAAGCCACCCGGCGCGATGCAGTCCTCAGTGAACGGCACGTCGCCACAGACAAAGCGTTCGTACAGCAGTTGATTGCTGCCGGAGGAAACGCACGCTTGCGCCGTGTCCGAGTAAATGCAATTGGGCGTGATGAACTCGGGTATCCCCGGCGGTCGCGTCGGATGCGGGTCTCCGGTGCAAGTCTCGCAAGGGTCGGGCGGCAGCGCATCGTCGCAGCACGCGCACGGATAGGTTTCGACGGTTGTCGGCATTAGACGCCTTCTGAATCCAGATAATCGATGGCAGTGAATGTCTTAGTGACCGTGATCGTGCCGTCCCCGTTACAAACGACCGACACATTTTCAAGCACGTCACGATGGCTGCATCGAATGCCCTTGCCGGTGAGCGCGATCACGTGACCTTTGTCGTCTGAGACAATCTCCGTCACCACGCCGATGCAGTCGTTGAATGGATTCGTTGCTGGCGCCCATGTCTTCGTGTCCGGCTCAGCCGGTGGATTGACGGGAGGCACTGGCGGCGGTTCAGGCGGCGGCGGCGGATTGTTTGGGTCAACCGTCGTCACGCCGCCGCAGTTCGCGGGGATGCCAGCCTCGCATTCGGCTTTTGTCTTGAACGGTCCCGTCACGTCGTTGCGCTGATGACAGAAACAATCGTTCACGCGTTCCCAAGACGTTGCGCCGCAAATCTTTTCGCACTCCTCTTGCGTCGCGAAGCCTTCGTCGCCTTCACGCTCTTCGCACTGGCCATTCACGCAGCGCCACGAGGTCACGTTGCTGCCCGGCGCCTTCGGATTCGGCACGCCCGGCCCGCGACCGCCGCCGCCTCCGCCGCCAGCGCCGCCGCCCCAACCGCCGCCGCCGACGTTGTTGTCAGTGGTGCCGTTAGAGCTGAGCACAGACGACCAGTTCGAAAAGCATCCCAGCGACGCGGGCACGCGGTTCTGATACCAGTTGTTGCCGGGCAGCGTGCGCTCACGCGCGATTTGCTTGGAGGTCTGCAATCGATCCTTCAACGGAACGTCCGACATTTCGAGCTGCATCAGGCGCTGAGAAATGAGGTACGTAATCTGTCGAATGCGCGCGTTGCCAAAGTTCGTGATGCGCGATCCCAGCTTCAAATTGGGGTTCACGGACTTGATGATGACGGTGAAGTTTCCTTGCGTGTCGGACGTCTGGCCGTGTCGGTTGTAGATGCTCTGTGCCAGCGCCTGGAGGTCCGGCGCGTGGTTGACCGTGATTCCCGGCCCCTCATATGAAAAATAGTCGTCGTGGATTTCGACCGCCGAACCTTCCAGCAGCGGGTCTGAGCCCTGAACGGTCTCGCTGAGCGGGCCTTCATAAACCGTGTAGTCGAACCACGCCTCAACGCTCGTGTATTGGTTCCCAGCGGCCGCTGGCGTGCGCGCCTGCACTCGGAACCAGAAATAAGTGTTGCCTGGACCGCCGTTCACAAACGGCGGATCGTTGATGATGAACACATTTCCGATGGCCAGCGCGCCGCCGATCCTGAGCTTCATGCGCGTGCCGTCTGCGCAATATCCGTCTGGTTTGATGTAGCGCTTGATGATCATGCCGTCGTCAACGTACCAACGGAATTCATCGCCCCCGTCTGTCGGATACGTCGGGTAGATGTACTTCTCTTGCCAGCGCTTGAATCGCCCGGCGCCCTCCACCGTGAGTTTCTTTAACTTTTCGTCCAGCGTGTCTTCGATGTCGCCTTCACTGATGAGCAGTTCGCCGTTGCCCTGGTTGTGCAGCACGTACTGGCCTTCCGTCAGCGTGAGCCCCGGAGACGCATAGTAATCGTCGAAGCGCAGCGCCTGCGAGCCCCCGGCCGGATTGATCCACGCAAAACCGCCCGTCGTATTCTTGAGGATGTCTTCGATCCAGGTATCGACCGATTGCCCGCCCTTGTCGGTCGCTGGCAGCGTGCCACCCACGCTGATAGCGATGCCCCCGGGGAAATGGCCGGAGACGCCGCTCAGGACTTTACTCAGCGCGCTCTGCACGGCCGTGCCCGTCTCGAACGCGATCTTGGCGGAAGTGCCGATGCCGTTACTCAACGTCGCGGCGGACTTCGTGAGCTGGCGATAGTTGTCAGCGCAGATGTACGTCACGCCCTCGCCCGGCCGCTTCGCGCGTTTGCGGCGCACGATCTTGCCCACGAACACGACGCCCAGCTCAACGTCGGTGTACGTAACCTCTTGACCCTTGGCCAGAATGTTGGCGTGATCCGAACAGATGGCGTGACTTGCCTCCAGTTCGCGCGCTGAGTTCGGCGCAAACTTAATGGAGCGAACGCTCAATCCGGGGACGGTCTCAAGCGCGACTACGGGCACGCGTTACCTCCACATACAGCTTGAATGATGCGCACCACCGCGATGAAAGCGAAGGCCGAGCTGGAGCTCAAAGCCAGCGCTGGAGGTGGAACACGCCAACGGCGCGCAACGCAGCAGTAGCAAACTTGCCGCGACTACGGGCACGCGTTACCTCCACATACAGCTTGAATGATGCGCAACCTCGACACTCGAATCCGATGGACGCATCCCGCGAAAGGCTTCCGATATAAGGCACGCGTTTGTGCTTCTGAGTCGAACCGCATCGGCCGCAATAAATAACTGTGTCCGCGCGCTTCATCGCTCACACTCCGTAGCCGGTCACGAACTCCAGTTCGAACGCGATGGCATCGGGCAACGACAGGTCGCTGGCGATCACATCCCGAAGATGGAACGTGCCTTTGTTTACGCCGTCGATGATCAGCAGGCCCTGATTGCCCTTCAGATTCCAAGACCAGTCCTGGAACTCGGCCTCAACGGCCTGCCGCCGCGCAAGATCGTTCGCACCGGGGATGCTCTGCTTGATGGCCGTGACTCGCAGCGTCTTCAACGGGACCGCGCCCGGAATGCGAATCGGCGCGGCGCGGAAGACGGGCTGAAACGTGGTCTCGTCGGGCTTGATGTAATGGAGGATGAAGTTTTGAGCGCTCATCGGCTTCGCCGCGAATTGCAGCGAGCGCGCGATTTGCAGACCGCCCTGAGCCAGCGGGAACGAGAACTCAAGATCGTATTCGAGCATCACGTTCGAACTGACTTCAGCCGGAGCTAAACCCGTCAGCGTGATCCCGGACAGTGAGCGCGCATACGCGGTGCCGTAGTCGATTTCGAGCAGGCCCGTGGCGTTGATGTAATCCCACGTCAAGACCTTTAGACGATCTTCAGCCGCCTTGCGCCGGGCGAGAGCCGGGAGCGCTAAGTTGGAACCCTCCCACACGCCATGCAACACGACGCCCAGCACGGCGCTGGACGCGCCGCCTTCAGCGCGATACTCCAACCAAAAATCGGTGCCCTCTAAAGAGAGGACACCGATTCCGGCCGTGAATCGAAATTTCCGGGCCATGGCTGAATCTCAAAGGACGCGAGAGAGTGGGCTATCGAATTTTCGTGAAGTGCTCCGCGAACTTCTCAGCGGGGACGATGACGCGCTGGCCGTCCTGAAGTTGCACGATCCAATCGCCATCGTTCCCGAGCTGAACACCGTCAGGCGTTTCGATCCTGAACCCACCCGCGCGCTTGTCCTCGCTCGGATCAACCACGCGAAATGCACGCACGGAGTTGACCATCGAAGAGCATCGGTACCGAAGCCCCTGAACGTCATCATGCACGACAATCCGTTTGACGACGGGGGGCGGTTCAATCTCAGTAGGCGGCGTGAGCACGGGCGGTTCGATCACAGGCGCGGCTTGCGGGTTCACTTTCTGGAGTAACCGTACTTGCTCCGCCGCATCCAATGCATCATCCGCTTTCACCATGCGTGCATCGCCAGCTTCGATTTCCGCTTCGATGTCCTCGATATCCTTATGCTGATTCCTCTTTGCCATGAACCATGTCTCCTCAAAGTTCTAGATACGCCGCTAGGTTTTCCGTTCATTCAAAATTAAAAATTCAAAACTCAAAATTGCCCTTACAACGCTGGCAGTCCCGACGCGGCCAAATTGATGTCGCCAGCGCCCGCAATATCGATGGCCTTGAGCCTGGCTGTGTTGTCGGCAATGGCGGCGCCCTGAGTCTTGAAGGCGGCGGCTGTCTCTGTGAACTTCTCCAGCACGACGCCGCCGAAATCGGCCAGCCGCTTGCCGAAGATGGCCTGTTGGTCGTTGATCGTGGCCAGCGCGGCCGCAACGTCGGGGAAGAGGTTTGCCGCGTTCAGCAGCTCCTGTCCCTGGGTCACCAGCGCGGCCAGCGCCTGCGTAGTCGCGGCCAGCGCGGCCGTCAGCGCCGCGCCGATCTGCGTGGACGCCCTGGAGGCATCAGCGGCCGCTGTCGCGGTGAACTTTGCCGCCCCCTCCGACGCGCGCGCCGCTTCCGCCGCGCCCTGAGCGGCCTTCGCGGCGTCCGCCTGGGCGGTGACGGCCTTGGCGACGTTGTCTGTACTCGGCGCGGCCGCTGCGGCATCGCCAGTCAGCGTGACGGCGCTGTTCTGTACGGGCTTGATTTGTCCCTGAGCCTTGGCGATGCGCTCCGCCGCGTCGGCAGTGCGGATGAGTTCGTCTCCGAGCTTCTTCGCGGAGATGGCCGCGAGGTCATACTCCTTGGCGATGGCGTTAATTTGCGTCTGCTGATTCTGCTGAATCGCAAGGATGTCGTTCTCCGCGTTTCGACGCAGGTCAAGCTGCGTGAGAATCTCTCGCTCCAAGTCCTGTTGAGCCGTCGCGCCTTCCTGAACGGCAGCGGCAAGCGAAGCCTCTTGCCGTTCCAACTCCGCCTTTGCGTCCGCCTGTTGCTGCGTCAGCTGGATCACGGCCTCTGCCGCTGCGAGCGTCTTCTCCGTAGCCGCAGTGACGCCCGCGCGGTCCCCACGCGATGACGCATCCCCGGCGGCACGCAGCGCGTCAGCCTCCTCCTTTTTCAGCGCGGCGATTTGCTTGCTCTGGTCCGCCAGGGTTCGAAGCTGCGTGATGGTCTTCTCCGCAACTTGCTGCGCATCCTGCTCCGCTCCGCCCTTTCGAATGATGGCCGCGCGTTCCTCGGCAATCGCCTTAATCTTCGCCTGAATCGGGTTCGACGCTTCAAGTTCGGCTTGATTGATTTGCGCCAGAAGGTTCTTGGTGTCGCGGATGTTGCCATCGCGCTTGGCCTGTAGCTTGTCCAGCTCAGCGCTGATCTTATCGACCTGCTTTTGATACTCTGAAATCAGTTTGTTCGACTCGTCTTGCACGGCCTTTATGCGCTTGTCGCGCTCAGTGACCAGCGCCTCAGTTTGCTTGCGCTGTAGAGCTGCGAATCGATCGACAAACAACGCTTCCTTGTTCACCTGGTCATCTTTGATTTGTGCCAGCGCGGACTGGTGTTGCTTCAGGTCTTGTTCCACGCGCGCGAACTGTGCTACATCCTCTGGCGTCCCAGCCCGCGTAGCAATCTTGGCTTGAAGCGCTGCTCTCTGAACCATCGCCCGCGCGATTTCCGCCGTCTTCTCCGTTTCAGCGCGCTTGGTTTCCTGAATCGTCTCTTCGTTCTCACGGCGGAGTTTATCAATTAACGCTGCGGTCTCGCCTGCACGAAGGCGGATCAGCTCGTTCGTGGTCTCCGCTGCGGATTTCAGAAAGTCCTTTTCCTTCTTAGCAGCTTCCTCGCGAACTCTTGTAGCCACTTCGGTGACCGCGCTGCGCTCCGCTTCAGCGCGTGCTGCGTCAGCCAACACAGCCTTGCCTTGCCTCAAGAGTTCCTGATAACGCTTCTCTTCTGCCGCCGTTCGCTTCAAGCCTTTCTCTGTGAGAAACAGCAGTTCATTCTGCTTATTGGACGCCAGAATTGCCGCCCTGGCGACACTAACGCCCTCCTCAACTAACCGGTTAAAGGTCTCGAGCTCTTCGCTTCCCTGGGCGAATGTGGCAATCAATTTCTTCGTAGACTCATCCGTAAGCTGCATCGAGGCGGCAATGCGCGCTTGATTGTCGACAATCACTGCTTCACTGACACCCAGAGTGACAATTGCCACGCCTGCGCGTTTTATATGGTCCACCCATGTTGCAGTGCCTTTCGTGGCACGCTCAATGGATCCTTCGAAATCCAAAAGGTCGCTTATCCAGGAACCGATCTCCCATCCGGCAATAGCAGCTCCGACCAACAGGAGCGCGCTACTCAACGCAACGGCGGCCGCTTTCGCCAGTCCGCCGGCCACACTCAGCGCGCCAACACCCTCGCCCATTCCAAGCAGCGGCCCGACGATGGTTGTGAGAGTGGTTCCGAGAGAACCGATGGATGCCAGCAACGCAGCGATAGGCGCGAAGACGGCAGCGGCGGCTGTGACCAGTCCAGTGAAGCCCACGATCACACCGCCGATGACCGTCCCGACCTGAACCAGCGTGCGGAATAGTTCTGGATTTTCGGATGCGAACGCGCGCACAGCAATGACAGCGTCACGAAGCGACTGAACCAAAGGCTTAAGCAAGTCGTTTGTGATCTTGCCGACTTCACCGGCGAACTCTGAGAGTTGAGAATTCAAACTGCGAACCGAGCCGCTGAAAGTGTTCTGAGATTGAGCCGCCGCGCCCGTGGCCGGAACGAGCGCTTCAGTCACAAGCTGCAAGCGCACGAGCGCCTGTTCCTGCTGGGTCATGTTGTCCGGGTCGAAACTCAAATCCAGCGCGCGCTGTTTCTCCGCGGCTTCATCCAGCACGATGCCGTATTGTTTGAGACCGCGCGTGTTGCCGATCAGCGCTTGTTGGATGGCGGAGAATGCCGACTCGTCGCTGATGCCTCGGAAGCTCGCGAAATCCAGCGCCAGTTGAGCCACGCTTTGAGAAAGCTCAGCCGACTTTTCCGCAGTGAAGCCGAGACCATCCGCCGCGAACTTTGTCTGAGCGATAAACGCTTGAAGGTCGCCAACAGTTCGGCCTGTTGCGCTGCTGAGCTTGGTCGTGAACTCTTCCACGGCCGCGCTGGCGTCGCCGAACACGCGATCGAATTGAAGGTCAGCCAGCTCGTCACCGGATGCGGCCTGGCTGACGTTCTGAAATAGACCCACCAGACTACCGGCGACTTGCTGAGCCTGTTGGCTGGCTTGCTGTAGCTGCTGACTGAAACTTTGCAGCGCCTGCACGCCGCCATCAAAGACGCCGGAGAAACTCGACGCCGCTGAAGTTGCGAGTTCGGTCAGTTCAGAAGCGACGCCGCTCAGACCGGCTGTAAGTGTCGAGAGGTCAAGGCCGAGTTGGAGTTCGAATTTTCTTGCCATTTGAGTGTGTCGCCCTCTGCGATCACGGTCAGCTTTTCGATGAAGATCTTAAAATCGGCCGGTTCCATCCACGCGGCCTTGGTCAGCAGGGCCTGCTCAATCAGCCTCTTCGCATCCCGGCGCCCGACAGCGCGAATCATTTCCGTCACATCCGCGCTGGGAATTTTGTCGAGCGCGTCCAGCATCGGGACGCCCGCAGCGCCTAAGCTTGCGGCTGCGTCGAAGATGCCACGCCAGATTTTTTCAGGCGGCTGAACAGGCCCGTCATGGGGCGGACGTTTAGGCCCGCGATTTCAATCACCAGCGTGACGATGTCGGCGATGCTTAAGCTTTCGATTTCGTCCTGGCTCAAGTTCGATCCATCGGCGATCAGAGCCACGATGTCAGTGCCGTACTTGGCTCCGATTTCATCGACCTTGACGGCCTTGATGATGTCGTTGACGTTGCCGCCCTGAATCGTTTTTAGATCCACCGACGCGATGATATTTTGCAGCGTGCCCAGATGCTTGAAGCCCGGCCGCATCGGCCACGTCTTCAGCGTGATCGGTCCAGCCGCCCTGACTTCAGACACGGCTGTTGATGTCGGTTCCTTCTTTGCCATTTTGTTTGCCTCCTATTTAACAAAACAGGGGCGGGACCATTCCCGCCCCTGCACATTACGTCTCTGGCTCAGCCGAAATCAATCCACTTCGTTGTGAGCTGCCTAGACCACGGCCAGCCCGGTATCGTCGTAGCCGCGATGGCGGAGGACGCCGAAGGGATTGGCCGCGTCGTTGGCCGAATTGTCCTTGAAGTCCAGCGCCATCTGGATGCTGGACGCCTGTTCGACATTGAGGTCGAACTCTCCATCCGGCGACAGAATCGCCTTTTCGAAGTAGTACTCCCAGTTGCCGCCCGTCTTCGACGGCGCCTGGAGGATGCCGCGCACTTCGCGTTCATAGCGCGTGAGCGGGGAAATGGCGTCGTACCCCAGCTCGTTGTAGTTGTAGTCCGTGACGGCCGTGGCTCCGACGCCCACCCGGATCACGTCGCCCGCGTGTGTGTTGACCAGCATCTTGATGAACGTCCAGCCGTAGTAGCGGACCTTCGCGTAGTCGGTGTTTTCGACCAGGAGCGCGGCGTCCGTGACGTTGTAGACGGCCAGTGCGGTTTTCTGCAGGTCGGTCTGGCGCCCTTCGGACAGACCGTGCAGCGCGTCAGTCTTGCCCGCGATGAACAGTTCGGCCGTCTTGGCGGCGGCGGCGTTGGCGGCGACGGCCGTCATTTCCTTGGCGAGGAAATAGCGTTCCAGATTCTTGGCGAAAAGATCGTCGAGCTTGAACGCGACCTTCAGACCGATTTGCTTGGGCAGCTTGCGGTCGAGAACCTTGGCTCCGCTGGCCGTCTCGAAGTGCTCGTAGTATTCGACCGTCTGCTGCCACTTCGGTTCGAACACGGTGCCCAGATAGCGCATGCCGGTGAGATTCGCGCCCGAGCCCGGCTCGGAAATCATGACGCGGAAGCCGCCCAGCATGGACTGCAAAGCGGTGTACGGAAGATTCTTGCGCTGGATAGCCATCGGTCATGTTCTCCTAATCGGTGTACTCGGCTGTGCGCGCGATGAAGCGCGCGAAAATTGCAAACGCCCTGGGACACAATGGAGAGCCGCCGCCCGCATCCTTGACCGGCCCGGCCTTCGCGCCTTCCCACTGCTTGCGGTCGGACTCGCCGCTCGTGGCGATCCAGTCCGCCTGATAGAGCACCGCGAGCTTGACCGCTGCCGGAATCACTCCCGCGTCTTTCGAGCGCGGGAAAAGCCGCGCCTGTCCTGTTCGCCCTGGTGCTGGATCATGAACGCGGTGGCTATCGATTTCCTGAGACGCCCGCCGCAGCGCGACTTCCTTTTCTCCGTCCGTCTTGCCACTCCAAACGCTCAGCCCGTTGCTAGTCGCCAGCGTGTTCGCATCCGACAGAGTCAGATAGCTATCACTGGCAGTTCCTGAAACGGTGGCGTCAAGCGGCATCGTGTCTCTCGAATCTATTGGCCGTCTCTCCGGCCTGTCACGCCGTGCTCTGCGTTAGCTAGTGGGCGTTCACTGCGCTTGTGCCGGGTCTGGCCCGGCCCGTTGGTTATTCCGACTAGGCGTTCGTGATGCCCTTGATCTGCGCGGCGGCGTCCACGTTGTCGGAGACGCACGGCGCCATCAGCCAGTTGAGGTCGTTGAATTCGAAGGCTCCGGCCCGGCGCGGCGCGGCGATTTCAAGCGGTTTGTTCTGGCGGCCATAGATGCCGTCCACGCCGATGCGCACCACGGAGACGCGGCTGGTCAGATCGGAGGAACCCTGCGTTTCGGTGAACGGTAGAATCTCCGCCTGCACCGCAGTGGTGTCGTCGGGCGCCATTCCCACCGGCAGAATCGGCACACCCTTATACGACTGCACGAACATGTCAGGAGACAGACCGCCCTGGTTGAGCAGCACGGTTTTCTGCACGCCGACAGAGAAGCCATCGATCTTGCTGGCGAGCGTGCGATTGGACAGGATCAGGTTCGCACCGGGAACCTTGGAGAGCGCTTCATCCATCATGGCGGAGGTCAGCGCCGCGCCGTTGGCTCCGGCCACGACGACCTGTCCGGCGCCCAAATCGGGAACCAGGTTGTTGAGTCCTTCGAACTGTTCAGCCGAGCCCGCGTCCTTGTCGCCGCTGAAGAACATGCGAAAGAGTCTCGCTCCGATGTCCTTCAACTTCTGAGTCAGAAGCATTCCACGCAGCACGCCCGTGGTGTCGGCGTCGATCTGGTTGATGTCGAGCTTCAGTTCGCCGCCGGCGGCCCGCAGCATGAACGCAATCTGCGCAATCGTCGGAGCGCTTTCGGTAAACGCGGCGTTCACGGCGCGCGTAGCCTTCTGGGTTGAGGCGGCGCCGATGTTTGCGGTGTAGGTCATTCCGGGACTCGGCACGAACGGGAGAATCTTCAGAATCGGGAAGCCCATGGCCAGCGCCACGGCCGCAGCGAGATTCTGCGCCTGTCCCTTCGGATCGGAGTTGAGCTTGGCCCAATCGGCGGCGGTAAACATGGTTCTACGTCTCCTCTAGAAAGATGATTTAAGTTCGGCAGGCCCACGCCCGCGCGGATTTTTTTTACTTCTTAGCATCCGCCATCTTGGCAGCCGCCATGAACAGACCGACCGGACCGGAAATTTCGGGAGCCTTATCGGCTGCCACGGCCCCGCCACCGGCCGGAGGCAAAGCCGGGATGGCAGCGGGAGCCGCGACGGCCGCGACAGGCGGCGTAAACAAAACCGGATGATCCTTCTTCAGCCCGGCGAAGAGTTCATCGCCGATGCCTTCGACCGTGCCGTTGGCCGCATCGACCTTGATCTTGGACAGGTCCGCGAGTTTGCGCGCCGTCTCGATAGCCGCGTCGCTGATGCCCGCTTTCTTCGCGGCTTCGACCCAGACCTTGGAGACGACGGCATCGCGGTCGCGCGTCTCGTATCCATTGACGATGGCCTTCAGCGCGTCCGCGCCTTTCGCCTTGTCTTCGAGTTCCTGGGTGGCTTTGACCAGCTCGCCATTCTGTTTGAGCGCGTCGTCGCCCTTGGCGATCCGCGCGGCGAACTCCTTCGCGTCCAGATTGGCGAGGTCGCCCAGCTCCGCCTGGACTTCCGTGGCCAGAGCCTTGTGCGCTTCGACGGTCAGCAGCGCGTTGATGAGGTTCAGCAGTTTGGCCATGTTTAAAAATCTCCGTTCAGCGGGTTTCGATGCGTCGTATCAAAACTTTAGATACGCCGGAGGCAAAACCCGATGACCGATAAGCAGCGACACGCACTTCTGATCAAGCACGCCTCGGCAATCGTCGAACACTTTGACTCGGTTCAAATTCTCGCGACTCGTGAAGATGGCGGACCAACACAGTCCTATGCGGCCGGCCGTGGGAACTACTACGCGCGGCGCGGCTCGGTTGAAGAGTGGCTCACGAGAGAGCAGGAAGAAACGCGCGTCGACGTTTGGCCGGAAGATTTTGATAGCGGAGAGGATTGGAAAGGCGCGGGGATATGAAACGGCGCATGCTTAAGCGCTGGTGGCGTGACTACGATCAGCAATGCCAGCGGCAAGAACGCGAGCGGACGCAATGGGCCTCGAACGTTTCAGACGACTTGGCTAAAATGATGTGCCCGATGCTGTCTCACCAGCTTCGCGGAAACGGACGGCTGCGCCCGTCTTGCGCCAGCAACAGCGAAATCACGCGGTCATCGTGAGTGGCCGGCGCCGCGCCATATCCGCCGCCTGGGAGACACAGGAACGTCGCCAGCTCTTCAGCCATGCCGATATCCAACACTTTGATGCTTCCCGTCCGCAATCCTTTTTCAGCCACGGCCAGCATCGCCGGTTTGCTTGCGGCCGTGGTCAGCACGCCCAGCCGAGTGTGACTCGGCGCGCCAATCTGGCCCTCGGCTTCGCGCGACTCGCGATAAACGTTTCGATATTTCAGATGCTTGTAGAGCCACATGCAAACCGCGTGGCCGTGGTTGTTGGCTTCGATGCTCCACCAAATTTTTCCGAACAGCACGCCGATTTTCGCTAGGTCTTCGGCATAGTCCGTGACGCTGACACGCGCGTGATACGTGGCGAGTACGACACCGCTGCGGCGATGCATGATTGCGGCCGCTGAGAAGTCGCCGTCGTCAAGGCCCTCGGCTACGTCAGCTCCTCCGACATTTTCCCCTGGGGCCCATGCCTTCATCGGAACGAAGATTTTTAAGCGGCCGTTGAGCAGCGTTTGCAGCGGAGCGATACAGCCTTTACAAATCCGCGTGATGACGCCAGTGTGGAAGTACGACGCGCCCGACCGCACAAATTCACATTCATGCTCGCGTGCGAAATCGTCGGGGCTCAGTTCGGCTCTGCGCGCCGCAACCCACGCCTTGCCCTTGTCTGTCTCGGGGTTCTTCTCGGGATGCTCGCGATAGTTCAGTAGTTTGAATTTGAACGGACTGTCGCCCGTGCGCGCCTTGCCAATGACCTGCGCAAAGAACGTCGAATCTCCGCGCGGCGTGGAGAATAAATGGATCTGTCCATGTTCCGCGCCCTGAGAGATTGCGGGCCATACGCCAGCCAGATTTGGAATCAGCGCCGCTTCGTCGATGACAACCAGCGTTGGGGTTTCACCGGCGCCAGCGTTCTCAGTCACCGGCAGCGCCATCACGCGCGATCCGTTTTTAAACGTGACGTGATCCGTAGCCCATTCGCCCACGACTTCCGGCCGGATCGACAGCGGCAGGCACAGCCACAATACCTTCATTTTCCGGAGGAGCTTCGCGGCCTCGGTCTGATTGTAGTTGAGCACCAGCACGGTCGCATATTTGTTCCAGCCAGCGTGATGCAGCGCCAGCAGCGCTATGGCCCACGACGCGCCCATCTGGCGAGACTTCAACGTGACGGTGCGTTTGTTCGTGGCCCAAAAAGTCAGCAGCGACAGGATGTGCGGCCACGCCTGCATCGGTTCGACTTTGAGTGTTTCGGGGTCCAGCAATTTGCAGTAGGGGATAAGGTCTGCCGGGGATTTGATGAGCACGGGCGCGGCGGAGGCCGTTCTCTCCGCCCCTTCCAGAGCGGAGAGAATCGGGTCGATAGATACGTCAGATGCGCTCATGTATCACCTCCATTTTATTGAGTGATTTCGATTAAGGAGCGCGCGAAGATTTCAGCGCGCCGTTCAGTTTCGGACCAATCGGTTGACGGCACTGTAATGAGATGGAGGTGCAGGCGATTCGCGCGGCGAATAATTTCCTTCCGCAGGGCAACCACGAGGTCGTTCGTTTGTGTTGGCCGTGCGACGCGGCGGAGCTGGGCGGCGACGTGCGCACGATACGCCTTGAATATCCGTTCCATCTCTTGGTCTGAACAGACCCCCGCTTTGACCAACTGCTGCCGGTGCTTCGGCCCTGGGAATCGTTTTTCTTGGAGCCATTGGCTCAGTTTGCTTAGCCCTACTCCCAGCGCCCGCGCTATCCCCCTCTGTTTTGAAGCCCCCTGTTCAGCCCCCCAGCTAAAGAGGTAGGTTTTCAACTCGCCAAGAGGATTGTCAATATGTTCCATTTTGCGCCTCGGGGTTCCATTTTGGGTTGGTAGCCAAAATCTGCACGCCAAATTGGCAGCTATGCTCAAAACGCGTCCAATTTGCGCGTTTCCTTGGTTACCGTGACCGAGAAGTCATCGGCTTGCAATATACCTCATATCGAATGTGAAACTCAATAGCGTCGTTTCTACGCGGTTTTTTGTTACCCGCCCAAAAACCGCCCCGGTTCAAGTCCTAATGGGGCCGCGTTCTGGTTCTCGGAAGTGATCCTGTTCACTTCCTCCTCCAGTTCGGTCCCGCTCAAACCCTGCCCCTCTTCTACGGCCCGCTGAACCGACATGACCTGAGACTGTCGCAGCTTGGCGATGGTCTCAACGGTCTCCATGTCATCGGCAATGAATGTGTCCGACAGCTCACACTGAAGGGTCTCGTATTCCTGCGGCGCCCGGCCCGACAGGATGTCTTCGCGGCGGAGCGCGATCCGCACGGCCTCCACCAGTGCTTCACTGAACATGCCGCCAGTGCGCCGCGCCTTGCCCAGCCCGCTCAACAGTCGGAACTTGAGCGCCCGGCCGGATTCCGCCTGGCCGTTCTTATCGCGGCCCCACAGCGCGGCCGGAGTTTCGGTCAGCAACAGGATCAGGTCAGTCAGCTTGTCGATTTCGGTATACGCTTCAACCAGCTGCGAATGCCACGTCACGTACTCCATGCCGGTGCCGTCGACGCCACGCTCGAAGACCTTCTTTTTGCGAACGTTGAGTCCGCCGCCTTCGTCGACGCTGCCATCGGGAACGTTCATCGCCGGTTCGCTGTGACGGTCCAACACTTTCGAGACCTGCCGCAATCGGTTGGCGATTTCAAAACACAAATCTTCCGTGCCAGCGAAGTCCGACTCTCCGAAGGATTCGTCAGTCGCATCGCCGCGCAACGCCGCCACGTGTACGACCAGCGGAAGAATCTCTTGGGTCGGGTACTCCGCCACATAACCTTCCGGCAACGCGGCGGGGTCATTGCCCTTGAATGCGTGATACTTGGTCGTGCCTGAAAGGTATTCCGCGAACAGGTCCAGCCCGTTCAGCTTGGAGCGAAAGAGGAACTGCCGATTCTTGGGCGCGTCCTCTTCGCGAATGTTGCGCGCCACTGAGCCCGTGGCGCGGCGCAATGAAATGACCGGCAATAACTTTTCATCCGCGCCGGGAACGTCGGAGATAATGAGGAACGTATCGCCCTGGCCGGCCGTCCAGAAGATCGTCCTCCACGCCAGCTTCATCAACCGCGAGCGCCGCATCAGCGCCGCGATCCGCGCGTCGATGTCCGCGTTCTTGTCGGATGTCTTGACCACGGGCGGCTTGGATAGAATCAGGTCCGCCGTGACGCGACAGACGAGTCCGGGCAAGTCCACCCAGAGCTGTTGGAGTTCCTGCATCTCCTTCTTGTCGCGCTGAAAGAGTGGATCGTGCGACTCGGCCTTTCGCGAGAGCAGGTCTTGCAGGCGGTCATAGTCTTTCAGCCGCTGCTGTTCCGCCGCGCTCAACGTCCACGGCCCGAATTTGGAATTCTCAGCCATCGCCTTGCCTCCGCCGCGCGGTTTTCGACCGCCGTTGATTACTGCGCTACGCCGTCTTCATTCAGTGCGCGGATGCGCAGCAGGAATTTTGTTTCGAGCGTCACGCGGCCGCGCGCATCGCGCGGCGTGAGCAGCGGCAATGACGAGAGCTGCAAATCCGCGATGTGGGCTGGGCGCGGATGCACCGAGCTTTTGAATTTGTCCAGGGCGCCGTTGATGCAATCCACCGCCAGCTTGCGCGCTTCAAGCAGCGTGGCCGCGCGGGTCACGAGTAACAGCGTCCAGTCTTGCCAGCCGCGTTCCCGGTTCCAGGCGCCGCCGGTTTCGAACACCGTGGCCACGCGGTCCGGCGCTTCCGGCAGGTCCGGCTCAAGCAGCATGGTCCGGCCCTTGGCCAGCACGACGGCCTCGGCGATCCACGTGCCGACTTGTTCGACCGCTGGACCGTAATCAGGAATCGCTGGCATGATGCCTCTATTCCAGCCTTGGTTAGTTGACGACCTCGATCAACACTTGGTCGAACGTCACGGTATTCCCAGCCGTTGCTGTTCCCCACGTCCACGTGAGGTCAAACGTCTGCACTGCATTCAGCGTCGGTGTTGAAAGCGTACTTGGAAGGTTCATGAATGCTGCGCCGCCAGTGAGGAGTGGCAGCCGAATAGAGCCGTTCGTTTGTACTTGGGTAGCAGAGACGACGGTTGCCATTAAATCGACCTCTAAAAAATGAGAGGAACGGCTCGCGCCAAGTGCTGTTGATCCGGTCGTTGAAAGCGTCGTCGATCCGAGCTTGAAAATAACCGTCGCATTCGACCCTGATACATCAGTAGATACCTTGCCCCATGCCTTCAGCTTGATGACCTGTCCAATGCGCCAATTGTTGTAGTCCTTGGTCCCGACCGCCGTGCCGATCAGGGATGTGGGCGTTGTGGTATTCGCGATAGTGACGCTTGTTTTAGCGGCAAATAGAGCGCCTCCGACCGCACTGCCTTCCTTCAGCACTTTCCATCTGCTCGAATCGGTGGAGTAGCGACAGGATATTGATTCGTTCGGGAGTAGAATGATGTCGTTACTGGTCACGCTGGTGAAACGATTGGCGGCAGTGCTGCTGGCGGATTCGTGAGCGAAGACAATGTTGAACGATCCGACATTTAAGATGACGTGCTCCTGACCGTCCTGCATCGTCCCAGGCGACACCATTCCAGTGACGACACGACTGGCATCAGTGTTCCAGCGCTGGAAGCCCGATCCCTGTGTCAGTGCTAGATTATTTTGGTCAGTAGTAATCTGCGCTTGGGTGTTTGCCTGAAACGCGAACGCTGCTCCTACAGTATCGCCGAGTATTGCGATGCAATCATTGGCTGGATTACTGAATGACGCTTGTTGTGTTGCTCCGCCTACGTCCGACTTCCACGAGAAGCGATTCTCGGAGCTATTACCCTTAATCGAAACACTGGCGCCCATCGCGGATTGAGCGTTCCCTGTGGCGTAAGATGCCCCGCTATACCCAGCGTAAATCTGTTCAAAATAGCAGAGATTATGCCAGTTCGGCAGCCCATCTAAACCGAGCGCAATGGATGTCTGTCCCGTATTGCCTTGAAATTCCATCATCGGCACAGTGCGCGAAGCTTTACCCTGATAAACCTGAATCTTCTTGCCAGTTGTGGAAGAGGTGGCGACTGAGTCTGCGTTCGCATCGTCAGTTCCCGGTGCCGAAAGCGCGGTCAGGGCCGAGGTGCCGTTCCCAAGTACCGGTTGGCGCGATGTTCCCAGCGTCGTTGCGCCGGTCCCCCCGCGAGAAATCGTTGCGGTGCCACTGCCGAGATTGCTGGCGTTCAATGCTGTCAGATTCACACCGCTCGCCACCGGTAGCGTTGCAGGGAAGCGCGCATCAGGAATAGTCCCACTGCCGAGATTGCTGGCGTTCAAGGCTGTGAGATTCACGCCGCTGGATGCTGGAAGCGTCGCGGGGAAACGCGCATCGGGAACGGTGCCGCTGGTCAGATTGGTTGCACTCAGGTTCGACAAGTCGCCGCCCCCGCCAACCTCAACC
>Ga0163144_10010204_pt1 | contig 20057 bp, 20 predicted proteins | sample OliLak19BULKMAT1_FD_123175 | JGI IMG/M metagenome (GOLD analysis project Ga0163144, IMG submission 123175) | Freshwater microbial mat bacterial communities from Lake Vanda, McMurdo Dry Valleys, Antarctica - Oligotrophic Lake LV.19.BULKMAT1 | ecosystem: Environmental > Aquatic > Freshwater >... | reverse complement strand
GCCAGGTCGACGCCGATGATGCTGACGTCGCCCATGGATGCCCTCTCTTTCAACTTGTGTTTCGACACCACGAGTATGGCACATCGCGATGCCGTCAGGGGTGAGCGGCATCCACACCATCTCCACATGGTGGACCGTTGATGCTATGCTGGGGAAAGTTGGAAATGCGGCTTGGCCGCGGCAGCGCGCAGGATGATGCATATGGCCAGTCTGATCCGCAGGGAATGGCAATCGACGGCCATGCCCGACGTTCCGCCCGAATTGTCCGAGGCCGAACTTTCTCCGCGCATTGCGCGCCTGCGCAAGGTCGGGCAGCAGCTTGGATATGATGCGCTCGTCATCTACGGCGACCGCGAACATGCTGCCAATGTGCATTGGCTGACCGGTTTCGACCCGCGGTACGAAGAAACCGTGCTGATCGTCACGGCCAGCGACGCGCTGCTCATCGCGGGCAACGAATGCCTGTCTTATACCGCCATTTCCCCTTTGGTGGCCTCTGGCGCAATTCGGGTCGCGCATTGCGCGTCGCTGTCACTCATGTCGCAGCCGCGCCAGTCCGCGCGGCTGGCCGACCTGATGGCGCCCATGATCCCCAAGGGGAAGCTGGGGGTGATTGGCTGGAAGTGGTTCGGGCCGGCCGAGGTTGATGACCCGGCCACCGCGCTGGACGTGCCGGCCTTTCTGGCCGATCCATTGAGGCGGATGGCGGGGCGGGTGGAAAACGCCACCGCGCTGATGATGCATCCGGGCCATGGGCTGCGCGCCCGGGTCGATGCCACCGGGATTGCACGACTGGAATTCGCCAACCAGATGGCCGCCGTCGCCGTAAGGCGGATGGCATTTTCCCTGCGCGAAGGCATGCAGGATTTCGAGGCTTTCGAGAATGCAAGGCTGGGTGGGTTGCCGCTTGGCTGCCACCAGACATTCGCTACCGGTGCCCGCGCCGCGCAAGGCCTGTCCGGCCCGACAGGTCAGGTACTGCGGCGGGGCGAACAGATCAGCTTCAACATCTGTCATTGGGGATCGAACGTCTGCCGGGCCGGATGGCTGGCGCGCGATGCGGGCGACCTGCCTCCAGACGCGCGGGATTACATTGAAACCTTTGTAGCCCCCTACATGCGGGCCATGTCGAGATGGTGCGCGATGATGGTGCCGGGAACCTCGGGCGGGGCGATCTGGCAGGAGATGCAGCGCCTGTTGCCGTTCGAAACCTTCAACCTGGTCCTCAACCCGGGGCATCTGATCGGGCTGGATGAATGGCTTTCGTCGCCCATCTATGAAGGCTCCGACGAACCGCTCGCCTCGGGAATGGCGATGCAGATGGATGTCATTCCCGGCCATCCCGTCTATGGCTCGACTCGGATGGAAGACGGCTATGTGATCGCCGATACCGCACTTCGCGCCGAATTGACGGCACAGTTTCCGGCAGTCGCCGCCCGCTGCGCCGCCCGCGCACAGTTCATGCGCGAGGTGATCGGGATGGATGTGCCCGATTGCCTGCTGCCCCTGGCCGACACCTGCGGGATCATCGCGCCGTGGCTGCTGGACCCCGGGTTGGTGATGACGGTGTGATCGTGGCAGGCCGGTCCCGGTCCGTCAGGGCAGCGATTTCCGAAAGGCCGCCAGTTGATCGGGGTCCATGCGCACGACATGGCCGTCCTCGGGATAGGCACCGCTGGCAACATCGGCGATGAACTCACGAAAGGCCGCCACCCGTTCGGCCTGCAGCCGGTCATTTTCGGCAGCAAAGTTGCGATAGACCTTGGAGTGGCGGGGCATGTGGCCCCGGTTTGTGCCAAGGATATCCTCGGCGAACAGGTATTGCGCATCGCAGCCCGGGCCCGCGCCCATCGACCACAGCAGAATGCCTACCCGGCGGCTGATCTCGGTCGCAACCTCGACCGGCACAACCTCGATTTCCACCGCAAAGGCCCCGGCTGCTTCATAGGCCCTGATCTCGTCATAAAGCGCCCTGGCACCGTCTGCCGTCTTGCCCACGGCCTTGAACCCGCCCGTCCAGGTGGCGCGGCTGGGCACCAGACCCACATGGCCCACGACCGGGATATGTTCGCGCGCCACATGTTCGACCGTGCCCAGCCCGCCCGAGCAATAGACCGCATCCGCCCCGGCCTGCATGACCTTGCAGGCCCAGCGCAGGTAATCGTCGCGGGTTCCCGCCTCCAGATGGGTCTGGCCGGTCATGGAAAACAGCGTCGGCGCGACCTCGCGGTAGCGGGGATGGGTCACCAGGTCAGACGGCACCGAAACGATGTCGATGCCAGCCGCCTCGGCAGCGGCGGCCTCGTCCAGCGTCATCACCCGCAACATGGTCAGCTGACCCTTGCCCTTCAGGGCGCGCAGATCGGCAATCGTCGGTTTCCTGGCGGTCATTTCATCACCTCAGCGTGAGAGAAAGACAGTGTGGAACTCATCCCGGTACGGCTTGGCTGTGGGTGGAAGCTCTTTTCGCAGGAAATAGTCGGGCTCGGTCAACTGGCGTTTCACCGCATGATAGATCTCGACATAGCCACGCCAGATAGATGCAGTGGGCTTTGGGTAATCCGCCTTCACCAGTTCGTGCAACGCCGGCAGAGCGTGATAGGGCACCATCGGGAACATGTGATGTTCGATATGGTAATTCATGTTCCAATAGATGAACCGCGAGATGGGGTTCATATAGACGGTGCGACTGTTCAGCCGATGATCCACGACGTTTTCCGCCAGGCCGCCGTGCTGCAGAAGACCCGTCATCACCATGTGCCAGCAACCATAGATGCGCGGCAAACCGATCACCATCAGGGGAATCCAGGTCCACCACGCCAATGCGGCAGCAATCGTGGCGGCAAAGATTGCAATCTCGATGCGCGCGGCAAGAATGGCCTTCCAGCGTTCGGCATCGGGGATGTAATCCTTTTCATCGTCCGACAGGCTCCCGGAAGCCTGCCGCAGCAGGGCGCCGAGGGATTCCCACACCCCAAGCACGCCGACAAAGGCAAGGGTCAGTTTGACCACAGCGGGCGGGTGCATGAAGGCGATCTCGGGGTCGCGGCCAACGATATAGGTGTTGGTGTGATGGCGGGCATGGCTCCAACGCCAGGCGACCGGGTTCCGCATGACCTGAAACGAGGCGATGTTGTAGACGACATCGTTCATCCAGCCGGTTCGAAAGGCCGTGCCGTGCCCGCACTCATGCCAGCGGCTGTCGCAGGCCGAGCCGTAAAGAACCCCGTAGGCCGCCCAGAACGGCACACAGGCCCATGTCCCCCAGAAATAGATGCCGCCCCAGGCAAACAGCACGTGGCCCAAGGCCCAGATGATCGTATCGCGCATGGCAGGCCCATCGCGGCGCTGCATCAGGTCCTTGATCGCCTTGCGCGGCACTTCGGTGTGATACCACTCCGCCGAGGCCAGTCCGATCTCGATGGCGTGCTTCGAGGAGGGGCCGGTCAGGCTGTAGTCGCGCGGGATCGAGGGTTGGGCGAGACTGGTCATAGCTGTGTTTCCTTGAAAGGTGGCAGGGTGCCATGTTGCTGCCAGGACAGCCTAAGGGCCATCGAAAGGCTCGCGCCGGGGGCCAGCGGTACAAGGCCGGGCTGACCGGGCAGGTTATGGGCATCAACCGGATGGCTGACGGGTTCAAGACAGAAAAACGGCGCTGCGGCACCCGGTGAGTAGACGATCGCTGATGTCAGATTTAGCGCTTCGACGGTGATCGTCAACCCTGGTTGGGTGATCTGTGCGCGCCCGTCCCAGCCGGAAAAGCCGCAGTTGATCCAGTCAGGCGGCAGCGGCGCTGCTGTGGCAAAACGCCAATCCGGCGGGGTTTCGAGCGGTACAGGTGTCGCGGGCAAGTGGCGCGCATCCTCGGGCCAGTGACATGTGGCGCGAAACTCCAGCAGTGTCGTGGCGGTGCGCGGAAACCACGGGTGAAAGCCGCCACCATAGGGCAAGGTGACCCCGGCCCGGTTGGTCAGGTCCAGCCGGACCGACAGGGCGTCGTCTTGCAGGGCATAGGTCACGCGGGCATCATAGCGGAAAGGGCCGATCGCGCCCCGCAGAGTCAGGGTTGCGTCGCAACCGCTTCGTGCGGCGATGGTCCAAGGCTTCTGGAACGCATCGCCGTGAATGGCCATGGGCTCCCCGGGCAGATTGGCCGGGACCGGGTGGCTGGACCCGCCAAAGGGGAACGGGCCGGAGATGCGGTTGGAAAAGGGGGCCAGCAGGTTCAGCCCCTGGGCAAAGGGGCTGCCCTGCGGTCGCCCTTGCCCCGCCGACAGGATGGGCAAGCCAGCCACCTCAAGCAAAGCGACGCCTGCCCCAAGGCCAGGATCAATCACCGCCTCTGCCGCCCCGGCGCGCAGTCGGATCATCACCAGCCCCCGTCCACATGGATGTTTTGCCCGGTGATCATCCGTGCTGCGTCCAAGGCGAGGAACATCGCCAAGTCTGCCGCATCTTCGGCCTCAATCCGCGTCTTGAGGCATTGGTTCTTCAGGAACCATCCCTGATGTTCTTCCAGCGTGCGGGCAAGGACCCGGTTCTCGTTTTTGGAGCGGACAGCACCGGGTGCTATGGCATTGACCGCAACGCCATGCTCTCCCAATTCCCGCGCCAGAGCTTTGGTCAGGCTCACCATACCGCCCGTGGAGGCGACATCGGGCATAAACGCCTCCCGTTGCCCATTCAGGGTGACTGAGGTCATGCTGATCACCCGGCCCCAGCCCTTGGCCTTCATCCCCGGTTCACAGGCCTGCACAAGTCTGAAAGCGGCGTAGGAGTTGACCTTGATCTGCTCCTCATACTCTTCGACCCAAACATCTTCGAAGCGGCGGTTCAGGTTCGGGGCGGCGTTGTCGATCAGGATGTCGAAGGGGCCAGCTTCCGTGACCATTGCCTCAGCGGCAGGCAGGTCGCGCAGGTCGGCACCGATCCGGGTCATCCCTGCGGGCGCGGCCCCACCGGGTTGGTCCAGCACCGTCACCGCGCCACCCTCAGCCCGAAACCCGGCTGCAAGCGCACAACCGACAGCACCCGTGCCCCCGGTGATCAGAACCCGCTTGCCGTAGAATCGCGGCATCTTCGCCTTTTGGCCAGATCATAGCACCTCTTGCACTTCTTCGATGCTGGTCGCTTCGATCCTCTTGTCCAGCACGACCTGCCCCAGCGCCATCGCCACCACGCGGTCGCAGCAGGCGAATACGTGGTGCATGTTGTGGCTGATGAAGATCGTGGTCACGCCCTGCGCCTTCAGCCCCTTCACAAAGCCGATCACCTTGTTGGTCTCCTTGACCGACAGGTGGTTTGTCGGCTCGTCCAGGATCATCACCTTGGACCGGAAATGCATGGCGCGCGCGATGGCGACGCCCTGCCTCTGGCCACCCGACAATTCCCCCACCAAGGCGTCGGGCGAACGCAGGTGCAGGTCTACATCGGCAATCGCCTTGACACTTTGCTCACGCATGGTCTTTTGATCCAGCCAGCCGATCCCGCCGATGGAAAAGGTCAAAGGCTCGCGTCCGATGAACAGGTTGCGGGCAATCGACATGATCGGGACCATCGAGTTGTACTGGTAGATCGTCTCGATACCCAGCGTCATCGCCTCTTTGGGATTGCGGATCTTGACGGGCTGGCCGTTAAGCCGGATTTCGCCGTCATCAGGCTGATAAAGGCCGGACAGCAGGTTGATCAGGGTCGATTTTCCAGCCCCGTTGTCCCCGACCAGACCCAGAGCCTCGCCCGGCAGGACATCCAGATTGATGCCCTTCAGCGCATGGACGCCAGAGTACCACTTGTGCAGATTCTTGACCTGAATGATGGGTTCGCTCATCTTTCCGTCTCCACCTTCATGGCGCGCCCGCGTTTGCGCAGCCATGCATTGCCGACCACGGCAAAGATGGTCAGCGCGCCGACGGCGAACTGGAACCAGTTGCTGTTGATCTGCGACATCACCATGCCGTTGTCGATCACCCGGATCAGCAAGGCGCCGATCACCCCGCCGATCACCGAGCCGATCCCGCCCGACAGCGAGGTGCCACCGATCACCGCCGCAGCCACGGCCTGCAATTCATAGCCCTGGCCAATCGAGGGCAAGGGCGAGCCCAGCCGCAGCACCTGAATGACCCCGGCAAAGCCCGCGAGCACCGAACAGATCACGAAACAGGCCAGTTTGACCCGCGCCGTCGGAATGCCCATGCCGCGTGCAGCAGGCAAGAACCCTCCGGTCGCCCGGACCCAGTTGCCAAAATTCGTGCGCGACAACAAGATATGGATGATGATGGCAATGACCACGAACCAGACGAACGACGCCCGAAACATCTGCCCCGGCCCGACATAAGCCACAAACAACTCGGTCGGGATCAGCTTGAAATCCGGGCGCGGCGGAAAGCCACCTGACACGACGACCGTCATCGACCGCGCCATGAACATCATGCCCAAGGTCGTGATGAAGGACGGGATGTCGAACTGGATCGTCACCCAGCCATTGAACAGCCCCACCGCCGCCGCAAACAGCAATCCCACCAGCAGCGCGGGCCAAAAGCCCCAGCCCATCGTCATCAGCACCGCCATCGTCATCGGTGACAACGCAAAGACCGACCCCACCGACAAATCGAACTCGCCCGCGATCATCAGCAGCGTCACGCCGATGGCGACCAGCCCCATTTCCGGCAAAAAGCCCAGAATGCCGCGCAGGTTGTCATAGCTTAAAAATATCCCATCCGAGCGGACCTGAAACATTATGACCAGCAAAACCAACAGCGAGCCGGCAGCCATCTCGGGTTTTTGCAGGGCAAGTTTGAATAACCGGCGCATGAGCAGTCCTTCTTGCACGAAACGGAAAGACCCCGGCGCCGGTGTGGCGCCGGGGAGAAATCAATTCAGCGCAGACCTTTTGCCGACAGGTCCATGATGGCGTCGACCATTTCCGGTGTCACGATGCCCTGCCCGGTGTCGATATCCGACGGCGCAAGGCCGACGGTCTTGGCCAGATAAACCTCCATCACCGGCATGAAGCCCTGCATGTAGGGTTGCTGGTCGACCTGAACCTGCACATAGCCCAGTTTCATCTGGTCCAGCACTTCGGGCACAAGGTCGAAACCGCCCAGCAGAACCTTGCCCGGAGCAACGCCCCGATCCGCCAGAACGCGGGCAACACCGGCATGCCAGAAGCCGGTGTCGAAATAGGCGTTGGTTTCGGGATGGGCCGACAGATACGCACCAACCCGGTCGCTTGTGGTGGCAAGGTCGGTGCCGGAGTCCAGCTTTTCATAGGTGATGTTCAGGTCCGGATAGGCCGCGATCTGCTCATCCAGAAAGTTCGTCACCCCCAAAGCACGCTGTTCGGACCAGTTCTGACCGGGGGCAGATACACCCACCAGCACATGGATCGGCCCGGTGGTGGGGAAGTTCTTCCACTGCGCCGCCGCCAGCGAATGGCCGGCCGGCACGAAGCCCTGCCCGATGAAGGCTTGCCGCGCGTTGCCCGCAGCCCCTTCCAGATCGTCCACGTTGGCCGCGATCACGATGATCCCGGCATCACGCGCCCGCTTGATCACGTCGTCGAACGCGTTGTTGTCGACGATCGAGGTGATCAGCGCATCCGGTTTGCGGGCAATGGCGGCCTCCATGTTGGATACCTGCTCCTGAGCCGAACCATCGGTCTGGACATAGACCATCTGGCAATTGGCCTCAAGCTTGCCACAGGCATCTTCATAGCCCTTCTGCACCGCTTGCCAGAAGGTGTTGGACGCCCCCGAATGGACGGTAAACACTATGTTGAGCGGTTCCGCATAGGCAGACGTTCCCGACAGCAGCCCCACGACAAGCGCCAGTTTTCCAAGTTTCACGATATTCCTCCTCCCAAGGTTGGCCGGTCTGGTTCAGATCGATCCCGCATCCGACCGCATGCGGGTAACGGTAAAGGCCCGGTCCAGATCGGGGCTGAGGTTCAGCCCCAGGCCCGGTCCGGGCGGCACGGTGATCATGCCGTTCCTGACCTCTGGCAGCGCCGTGACGATGTCGCGGTACCAGGTTCGGTAGAAGGCGCGCACGCTTTCCTGCACCAGGGCGTTTGGCGCATGCAGCGAAAGATGGGTGGACGCGGCCAGAACCACCGGCCCGGTGCAGTCATGCGGCGCAATCGGCAGATGCCAGGCCTGCGCGAGGTTGGCGATCTTGCGCGCCTCGGTCAACCCGCCGCACCAGCTCAGGTCCACGATCACGACCCCGGCCACGCCCGTTTCCATCAGGTCGCGAAAGGCCCCCAGGCCACCCAGCGTCTCGGACGCTGCAATCGGCGCTGTCGAAGCCTCGGCATAACGCTTCAGGCTGGACAGGCTGTCCATCTTGATCGGGTCTTCGTGCCAGAACGTGTCAAACGGCTGCAACGCCCGGGCGATCTGCATCGCGGGCAAAAGCTGCCACATCGAATGCAGTTCCACCATGATATCCATCTTGTCGCCCACGGCGCGGCGGATCTTTTCAAAGGGCTCCAGCGCGGATTTCAGGTCCGGCAGCGTGATGAACCGGCCGGAGGTCTTTTCCGCAGCCCCATCGAAAGGCCAGATCTTCATGCCGGTGATGCCGTCTTCCAGCAGTGACACCGCCAGTTCATCGGCACAGTGCAAAAAGCCGTTCAGATCGTCATAATCCCGCGCCGAGCCAAGGCCGTAATTCGCCGTACCCTGCCCCGTCGTCTTCTTGATGTAATCCGCCCCCGCGCAGGTGTTGTAGGTGCGGATCTCGCGCCGGGTGAAGCCGCCAAGAAGCTGCGCGATGGGCTGGCCCGTGGCCTTGCCGAACAGATCCCACAGCGCGATGTCGAAAGCCGAATTGCCGCGCATCTCGGCCCCGGTGGAGCGGAATCCGACGTAGCCCGTCAACTCTGCCGCCAACTTCTCGATGGCCAGCGGGTCGCACCCCATGACACGCGGGGCCACATATTCGTGCAGATGCGCTTCCACCGCCGCGGCCCCGAAGAAGGTTTCCCCAAGCCCCGTCAGGCCCTCGTCGGTATGGACCAGAACCCAGATCAGGTTGGGCCGTTCCGCAATCCTGACGGTTTCCAGCGCCCTGATCTTCATGAAATGCCCGCCTGAAGCAGAGCCTGCACGCTTTCGTCGAAATGGGTCGCCATCGCCGTTGTCGCAGCCTGCGGGTCGGAGGCGGCAATGGCGCGGGCAATGCTTTCATGGGTGGCAATCATCGTCTCGCGTGCCTCTGGCGTCGCACGGCTTTTCCAACCCACCGGCCAGGTCTGCCGGGTGATCTGCTGGAAAGAACCGACCAGCAGTTCAAGGACCGGATTGCGCGAAGCGCGGGCCAGGGTCATGTGAAAGGCCAGATCGTTTTCCATCAGCAGGTCCGGTACGCCCGAAGAGGTCCGCATCGCCTGCGCGAGGGTCAGAATCTGCTGCGCCTCACCATCGCTGCGCCGGATCGATGCAAGGGTGACGGTCCGCATCTCGATGGCGCGGCGGACATCGTAGATTTGGTGGATGTTGATCTGTTCGGTGTGGACCCCATGTTCGATCATCATCGACATGGCACCATGGTCGATGTGGGCCACGGTGGCCCGCTTGCCGGTGGCCAGATCAATGATCCGCATGGCATCCAGCGATCGCAACGCCTCACGTACCACGGTGCGTGACACGTTCAGCTCCTTGGAAAGCTGTGCCTCAGACGGAAGACGGTCGCCCGGCATCAGATCATCTTCGCGAATGCGGCGACTGATCGCGCCGATCGCTTCCCCGACCAGACTGGTTGCTGACGATCCCTCCAGCACCTTCAACCGAATCTCCCAAACCTGTATGACAGGTTTTGCTGATCTTGTGATAGTTAGCGGCAGCCATCCGTGTCAACAGCTTTATGGCGGGTCCGAAAGGAAGCTTGGGATGCAGGCCCGGATGGTTCCAGCGGCAAAGGGTGTGGTCGGGTGTCAATCCGCCCCCATCTTGACCCCTTCCCGCGTGAGGCTCATGTAGCCAACGATGCCCATGATCGCAGCCAGGAACAGCGCGCTGGTGATGGTGGTGCCAAGGCCAAGGCCGCCATACCGGGTGGGCTGCGACAAAAGGTCTCCGAATGACGCGCCAAGCGGGCGGGTGAAGATGTAGGCCAGCCGGAACCCGAGGATCGGATCAAGGCCAGGGAAGAAATACCCGAACGTCAACGAGGCGATGATCAGGCCGAACAGCACGCGGTTGAATGGCTGGAGGCGGGCGGCGACGACGATCTGCCCAAGCCCTTCGCCTTTGCCGAGCTTCTGGTCCGCGTCAACGCTTTGGCCCGCCGCCCACCGGTGCAGGGGGTGAAAACCGCCCTGCGCGTGGCCGATCTGCAACTCGACCTGATGACGCGTCAGGCCGGGCGTGCGGGCCAACCGATTGACCTTCTGCCCAAGGAATTCACCCTGCTGGAAGTGCTGATGCGCAACGAGGGCCGGGTGGTCATGCGGACCATGCTGCCGGAAAGGGTCTGGGATTTCCACTTCGACCCGAAAACTTCGGTGGCAGAGACCCATATCAGCCGCCTGCGGGCAAAGATCGACAAGCCATTTGATGCGGCCTTGCTGCACACCATCAGGAATGCCGGGTTGCCATCATCTTCGGCCTTCTGGCCCGGTTCGTGGCGCAGTTGCTGCCTTTGCGCGCGTGACGCGGTCTGTGGTGGCTTTGCCGGTCTGATTGCGCTGATTGCCCTGTCGCGTGTCCATCTTTTGGCGCATTGGCCAAGCGATGTGCTGGCGGGCATCCTGTTCGGCGGCATGCTGGTCTTTGTCGTGGCGCTGGCCTTGCGCGCCTGCGTCGTGCAGGTGTCGCGCGGCATCTTTGCGGGCCCGATGGCAGTTGTCGGGCTGGGCATCGTGGTCGAAGCATCGCGTCGCCTGACGACCACGCCGCGGGCTGCGGCGGATGGGCCGGTTCTTGTCGCGCGACAGCCTGGCCACATCCTGGGTGGGCTGGTTGCGCGCTTCGAAACCTTCGAGATGAACGGCTGGACATGAACCGCCGCAGGCTGGAAACAGACCCGCCAGGCTATTTCGACCTTTCCGCCAACTTGCAAAACTGCAAGGCCGGAACAGTCGCCAGATGATTGTGCAACGACCACCCGGCACTGCACAGTCCGCATATCAAACCGTCTGTTTTCATCCCGGAGTCGTCATGGTTTTCAGCCCCAAGCGCAGTCAAATCCCGGCCGGCATCTGGGTTCTGGGCTTTGTCAGCCTGCTGATGGATATCTCATCCGAGATGATCCACAGCCTGCTGCCGCTGTTTCTGGTCACAACCCTGGGTGCCAGCGCCCTGATGATCGGGCTGATCGAGGGGCTGGCAGAGGCAACCGCGCTGATCGTCAAGGTCTTCTCCGGGGTGCTGAGCGATTGGTTCGGGCGGCGCAAAGGGCTTGCGCTTCTGGGCTATGGGCTGGGGGCGATCACCAAGCCGCTGTTTGCAATGGCCCCGAGTGTGGGCCTCGTGTTGACCGCGCGGCTGCTGGACCGCGTCGGCAAGGGCATTCGCGGCGCACCGCGCGATGCACTGGTTGCAGATATCGCACCGCCTGAACTGCGGGGTGCGGCCTTTGGCTTGCGCCAATCGCTTGATACGGTGGGCGCCTTTGCCGGGCCGCTGCTCGCGGTAGGACTGATGCTGTTGTGGGCCAACAACTTTCAGGCGGTGTTCTGGGTCGCGGTCATTCCCGGTGCGATGGCGGTCGCGCTGCTGGCTTTTGGCGTGAAAGAGCCACCGCAAAAGCCTGGAAGGGTCCGGCAAAACCCGATCCGGCGGGCCAATCTGGCCCGGCTTCCGGCAGCCTATTGGCAAGTTGTTGCTATCGGCGCCGTATTCACGCTGGCACGCTTCAGCGAGGCCTTTTTGGTACTGCGCGCCCAGCAAAGCGGTATCGCTTTGGCCATTGTGCCGCTGGTCATGGTGGCAATGAACGTGGTCTATGCGGTGTCGGCCTATCCCTTTGGCCGCCTGTCCGACCGGATCAGCCACAAATCGCTGTATATCGGGGGGCTGGCCGTGTTGATCGTGGCAGACCTCATTCTGGCAAGTTCCTCCCACTGGGCGGTCATCCTGGTCGGCGTCTCTTTCTGGGGCTTGCACATGGGCATGACGCAGGGCCTTTTGGCGGTGATGGTGGCCGACACCGCCCCGGCTGACCTGCGCGGCACGGCATATGGCTTTTTCAACCTGATCAGCGGCCTGGCACTGTTGATTGCCAGCCTTGTCGCGGGGCTGCTTTGGGATGGCCTTGGTGCCCCGGCAACGTTTCTGACCGGTGCGATGTTCAGCGCCGCGGCCTTGCTTCTGCTGATCAGGCGCAGCGGAAATCTGCCCACCCCGCGCACGGACTAGGGTTGCAAATCAGCCTTTCTAGAAAATCAGGCACCTGAAAAACCGGTCGCTGAGGCGCAGGCCTTCGCTGCCTCGCCCGTGATCCTCGGTCCGGCGATTGCCACGGCCGAGCGGGCGGCAAGGTGGCCGGGATCGAATACCCGGTCGGCGAAAGCGATGGCGGTTTGCAAGCCTGCGGCAAAGGCCGTGGTCAGGCTGCCTTGATTTGCAGCTTGGTGTTTTCCCAGTTCGATGGGAGCAGTTCGGGCAATCGCGACATAGGCGGGTTCGGCATTGGGGCCAGCACGTCTGCCAGCCAGGCTTGTGGATCGATGTCGTTCGGCTTTGCGGTGATACTCGGATTATACATGAAGGCGGCGCGCTCGCCTCCCGGTTTTGATCCGGCGAACAGCCAAGCTTTGCGGCCGAGGGCAATGCCTCTCAGGGCGCGTTCTGCGGCGTTGTTGGTAAGGCAGAGCCTGCCGTCATCGAGAAATCGGGTGAAGGAGCCATTCCTGGTGGGGTGGAGCGCGCTGCATGGTACTCTGATCGCGATTTCGCGACCATTCCAAGGCGGATGCCGCGGGACAGCATCAGCAAGCACGACCCGGACTTTGAAACCGACGCGCCGCTTGGTACTTCTGCACCGACACACGGCTAGCGGGTCTTGAGCCTCCAGCGTTGCCAGTTCAGGTAATCACCGGCGAACTGATCCAGCAGATCGTCGGTCACGCTTGGCATGACGATGGCGTGGGCCAGCCCGTTGCAAGCTGCCAACTGGTACTTCTTGACGATGGCAGGTTCGGGTTCGTCGAAAACGACGGTCAGGGAATGCGGGTTGCACAGCACCTCCGCTCCGGTGCCCCTGAGCCGTCTGGCAAGTTTCGCCGCCCTGACCGTCGACGAAAGCGCGTCTTGCGAGAAACCATCGTACCCATGACCGAAAAGCCTTGCCCAGACGGCAAGCACGGCATGGCCACTCCGCGACCCCATGAGCGTGGTATCGTTGGACCTGAGATAAGAGATCGCGCGGGAAATCCGCTCGACATGAGGCTTGCGGGCCACAAGGGCGCCACAGGGCATCGGCGTGCCGATCATCTTGTGCCCCGAGGTCGAGATGCTGTCGAAGCCTGCGTCAAACATCGGCCGGATGCGGTCAGGGGCGTTTTGAAGGAAAGGGATCACCATGGCATTCAGCGCCCCGTCAACATGAACATAGCGGCGGTCCTGCCCATAGCCCGCCGCATCGAGAATGCCGATGGCGCCTGCTATGTCGTCATGCGCGCCCTTTATGGTCGTGCCGCAGGTCAGGGCCAGGATCACCGGGCGGCCCTTCAGTTCGCCCAGCTTTTCGGCCAGTGCCACCAAGTCAAGTTCGCCCACCAGGGTTGAGCGCAGACTGCAGGCCTCGATCCGCTGCAGACGGGCGGCCTTGGGGATGGAATAATGTGCGTCGGCGCTGTGCAGAAGGATGGCATCCGGCAGGGCTTCACGGCCAAGATAGATGCCCCAGATGTTGCCTTCGGTTCCGCTGGCGCCGATGGAACCCCAATAGTCGTCCAGCTTGCGGCACCCCCAAAGCCGCATCAGCCAGGCGATGGCCTCGCGCTCCATTTCGCAGACTTCCGAGGCGTAGTGGGACCCAGCATAGGGGTCCCCGAGGTTGTTGATCAGGAACCGTTGCAGCGCGGCCGGAAGCCCCGGCCCGAAGCACAGGTTGTAGGGGTAACCAAGATGCATCGCATGCGCGGCGCGCATGCGATCTTCGGTTTCCATCAGTCGGTCGAGCATGTCTTCGGGAAGAGTTCGCCGGATGAAGAATTCGTGCACCAGTTGCGCGGCCATGGCAGGTTCCTTTGATCATGAGTTGGTTCCGATCCGAGGGCAAGGGTCGGCAGCGGGTCAGTTCCTGGCAAGCCCGAGGACATCGCGCACGTCGCGCCCGCACAGCAGATAACGGGCCCTGAAAGCGTGGTTGGTCATGGAGCCAGCGGTTCGAAGGATGCTCTTGCCGGTGACTTGATCCCTGGTCATGCAGTCGCTGACCTTGGCGCGAAACTCTGTGCGCAATGCCAGGCAGGCATCTGAAATATCAGTGGTCGGCTGAGCGGCAAGGCAGTTTTCCGCACCGCCCGGCGCCGTTTCCGCCGAAAGCGGCCCGGCCAGGGCAAGAACCGCCAGGGCTGCAAAAAAGGCAATCTGTCTTTTCATGGCTTTCTCCAATTCTTCATGAACCGCGTTCTGCGGCCCGTTTTCATGCCGCATCCCCAAGATGCCGACGGGATCGGCCAGACCAACCTGCCGGACGCACCGTGATCGCTGCGTGATGGCAGCGTGATCGCGGAACCGTTCTTTCTGAAACCTCGCGTGAAACAGCCCGCGAGCCGGGAACGCGCCGGGCCGCCAAAGATTCACGATCATCTCACGCCCTGATCACAGGCGCTTTTGCATCCTGTCGGCATGGACCGCCGCCCCAGAGCAATCGCTCTGACAATTTTTCCATGTATTTCAAGGAGAAGAACGATGAATGGCCCAAATTCACCCAAACTCTCACCCCTTGGCGCAACCTATGTCGAGGTCGGACCCGCTTATTTTGAGAAACGCGGCCTTCGCCGACATGCCGGTATCTGGTCGATCTGGGCGCTTGGCGTGGGTGCCGTGATCTCGGGCCATTTCTCGGGCTGGAACCTTGGCCTTGCCGTGGGCGGCTGGGGCGGCATGCTGATTGCTGCAGGCATCATGGCGGTGATGTTTCTGGCCCTGTCCTTTTCGATTGCCGAAATGAGCGCCGCTTTGCCCCTGAGTGGCGGGTCCTATCCTTTCGCCCGGTTCGCGCTGGGTCCGTTCTGGGGGTTCCTGTCGGGTCTGGCCGAACACATCGAATATGTCCTGACCCCTGCGGTCATCTGCTACTTCATCGGCGCCTACCTTGGCGCGATCTTCGGGCCGGCCATCCCCGAGCCGGTCTGGTGGACGGGCACCTATGTGGTGTTCCTGTTGCTCAACATGGTTGGGGTGGCGCTGACCTTCCGGCTGACGCTGGTGATCACGCTGACGTCGCTGCTGATCTTGCTGTTCTTCTGTGCGGCAGCCCTTCCGCATGTGGATTTCGCGCGTTGGGCAATGAACATCGCCCCTGACGGAAGCGAGTTGGCCGAAGGTCACGGGCTGTTCCTGCCGATGGGGTGGGCGGGCGTGCTTGCGGCCCTGCCTTTCGCGGTCTGGCTGTATCTCGCGATCGAGGAAACCCCGCTGGCCGCCGAAGAATCCACCGACCCGGTGCGCGACCTGCCACGGGGGATCGTGCTGGCGATCGTGACGCTGATCCTGACCGCCTTCCTGATTGCAGCCATCAATCCGGCGGTCGAGGGGGTGGGTGCCCATGCCCTTGCCACCTCGGGCGAACCGGTTCTCGACGGGTTCCGGGCAATTTTCGGTGGGGCCAGCGCGGATGTGCTTGGGTTGATTGCCCTGTCGGGGCTGGTCGCCAGTTTCCACGCCATCCTTTTTGCTCAGGGGCGGCAGATTTTCGCCCTGTCGCGGTCGGGCTATCTGCCCGCCGCCCTGTCCTTGACCCATGGGCAGCGCAAGACGCCGGTCATTGCCATGCTGGCCGGCTCGGGCCTTGGGCTGGCGATCATGCTGGGCCTGCGGTTCGCCTTTGGCCACGACGATGCCGGGGCGATGATCGGCGGGCTCTTGCTGAACATGGCGGTCTTCGGGGCGATGCTGTCCTATCTGACACGGGCGGCGGCGTTCCTGGCCTTGCGGCGGGACTTTCCCGCGCTGCCCCGCCCCTTTGTCAGCCCGATGGGGCGGGGCGGGGCCTGGGTGACCATCATCATATGCCTTGTGACGCTGGCCTGTCAGGTGCGCAGCCAGAGCTTTCTTGATGGCACGGTCTGGGTCATCGGCTGGATGGCCTTCGGGGCTGCCTATTACGCGTTGTTCGCCCGCCACCGGCTGGTTCTGACCCCCGACGAAGATGCCGCCATCCGGGCCACCCGGGCCTAGGCCACAGGATGCGCCTTTGGGCCCCACGCTCGGACCCAAAGGCGCATGCAAATATTTCATCAAGGATTTGGAAATGACATCTTCAGATGGGACCAGTGGAATTGGCCCGGCAATCACCGCTAGGGCATCCACCAAAGCCCGGCAGGCAAGGATGCGGGGGACAGCCCTGCTGTTGCTTGCAGCCCTGGCCTGGGGCCTGGGGAACGTGTCGCAAAAGACCATTCTGGATCACCTCGACCCCTATGCCGCCAACGGGATCACCTGTCTGGTCGGTGCGGCGGTGCTTTACCCTTTTGCGCGGCGCGAACCGTCAGCCCCGGCAGACGGATCCTTCGGTCTGTTGCTGCAGGTTGCACTTGCCTTCACCCTGGCGGCCACGCTGATGCAGGTTGGTTATGGCCATACCACGGTGACGAATGCGGGTTTTCTGGTGAATACGGCGGCTGTCCTGACGCCGGTGCTGGGCTGGCTTCTCTATCGCCTGCGTCCGCCGTTCCTGATCTGGCCCGCCAGCCTTTGCGCCCTTGCGGGTGTCTTTCTGATGGGGGGCGGCAGATTGTCGTCACTGGTTTACGGCGACCTTCTGATCCTTGCTGCGGCTTTGGCTTTTGCCTTCTGGACCCTGCTCGTTGCGCAATACGTGATCCGATACAGGCGCCCCTGCTTTCTGACCGTCATGCAGCTTTTGTTCTGCGGGATCGTCTGCATCGCCATCAGCGGCTCTCTCAACGGCGTGCCCGATATGTCCGCCATCCGGGCCGCGCTGCCCGAGATTGTCATGCTGGGCGTGGTCTCGAAGGGGCTGGCATATGTGCTGATGGCGTTTGGCCTGCGCTATGTCTCGGCTGCGACAGGAGCGGTGCTTGTCAGCGCAGAGGCGGTTTTTGGCGCCGCTTGTGCCATCGTGTTTCTGGGGGAAAGCCCGCTTCTGACCCAGGTGATCGGCGGGTTTGTCATCATCGGCGGGGTGGCCCTGGCCTCCTGCGCGCCCGCAAGGGCAGGGGACGACCCGCGTACCGGCTGATTTCCTGCCTTACCTCGGGGAAGTCTGTTGAAAGCGAAGGGCCAAAGGTGCAACCTGACGGCATCTTTGGCCCTTTTCCGGATTCTGATCCTTGGCAATGTTTCGAATTGAACTGCTTGGAGGCTGCCGCATCATTGATGCGCAGACCGGGCTTGACGCCGGTTTTCGCACCCGCAAGTCCAGATGCGTGTTGGCACTTGTACTTCTCAGCCCCGACGCCACGATCAACCGCGAGAAGCTCGCGTCCCTGTTGTGGGATCCGGCACCCGAGGAACTTGCGCGCGGATCGCTGCGCCAGTCGCTGAAAGAGTTGCGCATTGCGCTGGGGCCGTCCGGTGCCAAGGCCGTTTCTGCCGACCGTTTTTCCGTCTCGGCTGTGGCGGATGTCTTTGATGTGGATGTGCTGCAACTGCGCCGTCTGCTTGAATTGGCCCCAAGGGACCGGGCCGCAGCCCTGAAGGCCGCAGCGCTGTGGAAGGGCGAGCTTTTTGGTCTGGACGTGCCCAATGCGCCGGTGTTCGAGGCGTGGGTTCAGGTGGAACGGTCGCAGCTTCGCAGCATGCTGACCAAGATCCTTACGGATTATCTGGCACCCGAGATCGCGGCGGAGGATTTCGCTGATCCGCGCATCGCCGAGGAACTGGTTCGGATCGAACCAAGTCATGAGCTTGCGCACCAGTACCTGATGCAGTTTCATGCCGCGCGCGGCGATCAGGCAGCGGCGCTGCGCCAGTTTGCCCTGCTGGAACAGGCGCTGGACGATGAACTGGACAGTGAGCCCAGCGAGGATTCCACCGATCTGCTGGTGTCGATCAAACGCGGAGATATCGGTCTGGGTCGATCCGAATCGAAGCCTGCCAGGGTCGCCTTCGTGGCTGCAAGCAACGGCGCACCGCGCATCACCATTCGCCCGCCACTGACGCGCTATGGCGATGACAGCAAGGATTATCTGGGCGAAGGTTTTGCTTATCTCGCCCGAACCTGCCTGTCGCGTTTCCGTTCGTGGATCGTGATCCCCTGGCCCGCAAACGGCTATGACGTTGCCTCGGCGGTTGACTATACCGACCTTGGCCGGGCCATCGGTGCCGACTTTGCCATTGATTTCGTGCTGGACTGGCGCGGGCCGAAGGGCAAGCTGTTCGCCACCCTGATCGACTGTCGCGATGCCAGCGAAGTCTGGTCAAAGGCCTATGACGTGGCCGAACCGGAATTGCAGGAACTGAGCGCCAGTGTCGCCGGGGCGGTTGCCTCGAACCTTGCATCGCAGGTCAACTTCATCACGCTGCTGCGCTATGCCCGCAACGCCCCTGCGGTGCCGGCCGCCCATGATCTGTGGCTGCGGGCGCATCAGTTGTCGCGGATGTGGACCGCCAAGGCCGATGCCGAGGCCGAAGTGCTGCTTGCCAGATCGCTGGAGCTTGATCCGGCGCTGGCCTGCGCCCATACGATCCTGTCCCAGATCCTCAGCACGCGCAGCATGGTCCGGCCCGGCTATCCATTGCGGTCGCAAGATCTGGTGGTTGCGTTCCGGCATGCGCAAAAGGCCATCGAACTGGACCCCTACGATTCCCGCTGCCACATCGGCATGGCGTGGAACTGGCTGATCGCAAAGTCGGCCGAACGAGCCAAGTCGCATTTCCGTCTGGCGGTCGAACTGAACCCGCATGACGCGGAAACCCTGATCGCGGCGGCCAGCGGCATGGCCTTTCTGGGCCAGATGCCCGAGGCGCTGATCTGGTCGCAACTGGCCCTGCAACTGAACCCGATCTTTCCGGAATATTACACCGGCTATCTGGCCAGCATCCATTTCCTGAACAAGGATTTCATGGCCGCCATCACCACCGTCGAAAGATGCCCGGACGTGTTTCCGCATCTTGCGGTCTGGAAGGCCTCGTCCCTTGCCATTCTCGGCCACGACCGGGACGCGCACGCGGCCTATGCCGAGTTCCGCAGCCTTGCGACATCGCTGTGGGAGGGCAAGACGCCGCCCGATGACGACGCGCTGGAGGCCTGGCTGATGGACACCATTCCCATCATCTGGGCCGAGGGGCGGGCAAGCCTGCAAAGCGCGGTGCGGCGGGCCCGCAGCCTGTAGGGCCGCCGCACCTCAAGGCTGATTACCGGCAATGCCGCGTGAAATACGAGGCCAGAAAGGCCGGGAAGCTGCCTGCATATTCGGTGCCGTCGGGCAACTGGGCGGTCGGGTCGACGTTGGCGATCAAGGGCACCCGCACATGCATGACATGGGGCGTGTCATAGACCGCCTGAATGCGCAGGACAGACGGGGGAATGGTGCCATCGGCGGGCGCGCCGGTGCCCATAAAGCGATAGCCAAGTTTGTGCAGCCATGCCGCCGGATCCTTTTCGAAGATCTGCCATTCGGTCTCGGCACCCGCCGGGCCGCTTTTGAACGCGGTCGCGCTAAGGCGCATGATGGCTTCGCCCGCGGCAATCCGCCCGGCGCGGTCACCGGGTCTGTTGATGAAGTACATTGTCGTCTCCCAATCCTGAAATCACGGCCTTGATGGCAGGTCAACACTGTATGCCTTGCGTGAAACCAGCGTGAAACCGGGCCGGTGCCGCTGAAGTTGCCGGTTGATCCAAACGGCGCACAGGCGTCCAATGGGGCCCATGAAACAGGATCTTACCGCCACTCTTGCAAGCTTGCGGCTTGCCTTGGC
>Ga0163144_10010203_pt1 | contig 20057 bp, 18 predicted proteins | sample OliLak19BULKMAT1_FD_123175 | JGI IMG/M metagenome (GOLD analysis project Ga0163144, IMG submission 123175) | Freshwater microbial mat bacterial communities from Lake Vanda, McMurdo Dry Valleys, Antarctica - Oligotrophic Lake LV.19.BULKMAT1 | ecosystem: Environmental > Aquatic > Freshwater >... | reverse complement strand
CGGGCAAAGACAGCCGATGAAAAGCCTCGTGCGGCTTGCGCCCGCCCAGCGCCGCGTCCGTGAAATGCGGTCCGGCATGACAGCTCGCACACTGTTTCGCCCCGAACAGCGCCGCGCCCCGCTTCGCCTCGCCCGAAATCGCCGACACATCCCCGCGCCGCCACCGGTCATACGGTGCATCCAGCGACACCAACGAGCGCTGGAACGCCGCTAGCGCCATGGTGATGGTGTCGAGATCGATCTTCCCCTGACGCTCGGCAAACGCCGCGCGGAACATCTGCGGATAGCACGCCTGATCCGACAGCCGCTGCGCCAGCGCGCCCTCCGGCTTGCTGCCAAAACCCATTTCCACCGGCACGAACCCCTCGATCGGGATCAGCGCCTGATGCTCCAACGTATCGACATGCGGCCCGCCCCAGGTCAGCGAACTCATCCACGCAAGGTTCGCCAGCGTCTGGATGTTCCGCTCTCCCGGCGTCCCGTCGAAGCCGGCTCGCGTCTTGTTCCCATCGGTGAAGCCGCGCTTCTGCTCATGGCAGGTCGCGCAACTCATCGTCCCGTCCCACGACAGGTCGCCATCATAGAACAGCCGCCGCCCCAGCTCGATCTTCATCGGCGTCGGCGGATTGTCAGCCGGGTAGGGCACCGCGATGTCCGCCGCCGGCCACGGCTTTATCGCGGGCGCTACAGGCTGCGCGCAGGCGCCAGCCAGCATTGCAATCGCAAGCCCCGCAAGACGCATTGTCCGCCTCAAGCCCTCGCCATCAGCCCGCCACGCACGCGATCGCGATATCGGACGCAGGCGGCGATGTAGCGCCGGTACATCGCCACATCCACTTCCTCGCTCTCGGTGCAGGGCAGCAGCATGTCGCCGTCCGACTTGAAGTTGCCGTCCCAGCGCATCAGCTCATCGTCGCTCATCGCTGGGTCATAGGTCTTCAACTTGGCATCCGGCATCCCGTCGAAATACGCACACAGATTGATCCCCGCCTCGGTGCGCGGCTCAAACGGCGGCTCGCCTTCGAAATTCCATTGGGGTTCGCTCATGCGTTCTGCACCCAGCCATGATAGTCATTGTCCCGAAGCCCGCCGCGATCGAGATACGCCTCCTTCACGCGCGACAGTGCATCTGCGGGCAGGGCGTTTCGCGCGGCCTTCACATCGACGCCATAGAGCTTCGCCGCATTGAGCCCGAAAATCTTTGCCCGATCATCGTCGGTGATTTTCTTGTACCCATGCTTCTCGCAAAGTTCGTCCGAGATCTGGAACCGCTTGAACGCATCGATGCCCCATTGCGGCGAGCCCCACCAGAGACAATCCGTTCCCCACACAACATGGTCGGCCCCATAGGTCTTGATGTTCAGCCCCATGCCATGCATCGCCATCACTGGGTCCTGAATCGCCAGCGTGTTGAAGAACGAGCCGACCTCCGGATAGACATTGTTGATCTGCGGATTGCGGCGTTTGATATCCATCAGCACCTTGTGCCACAGGAAATCGCCCGTTTCCGGGTTGTACTCATTCATTGCCTTCCAGTCCGGCCCATCCGTTGCGCCATGTTTCAGCGCAGAGTGATAGATGACGAAGTTGAAATCAGGATTGCGCAGCGCGGCCTTCTCCACATCCTTCGGATTGGCCAGATGCCCCAGCGTTCGCGACTGATAGCTGTAGCCCTTGTGCACGGACATCAGCTTCATCCCGCGCTTGCGTGACTCTTCGATGAACCACTGCGCATTGTCATCGTCGAGCTGGAAGCCATTGCCCGTCCGCGCCGGATCGGTGTGGCAATACCATTTCCACGAATTGATCTTGTAGACATTGAGCTCACGCTCCATCTGCTCGAGCGTCGCCGCCTTATCGACCGAATTGGTCGTCGTGTTCCAGTAATGGTTCGGCGCAAGATTGCCCTGGCACAGCGCCCGTTGCGATCCCGCCATCGCGTTCAGCTCGTTGCGCGACTTCGCCATCAGCCAGCTCGGCAGGATGGCACCGCGCGGCGTCCGCTCGGCATCCACCAGCACACGCCCGTCCGGCGCCCGCTGCTCCTCCTTGCCCGGCACGCCGGAGATCACCACCATCGCAGTTTCGGAATCGAGGAACATCTCCTTGGTGAACGTGCGGAAGGAGTACGACTCCACATCGTCCTTCAGGTTGAAGCCCATGTTCCGCGCTGTCTCCGAGTTACGGAAGCTCAACGCTATGCCGTTCGAATAGTGCGCCTGCACGTCTATGACGAAGAACTTGCCCTTCTGCCCGTTGGCCTTGACCGTCTCGGTCTCGCGCGGCTCGAACTGCTCGTCCTCGCCGACCTCGAACGCGTCCTGCCCATAGACGCAGTTGGACGCGAGAAACGCCGTCGCCAATCCCATTGACGACGCCATGTAGCCGCGCCGGCTCATGCCGATCCTATTGGCGTTGCGTTCACCCCATTCCATGATGAGGCTCTCGACCTGTTTCTGCTTTTCGGTTTGCGGCCGCGGGATGAACTCCTCGTTCGAGACCACCTGCGTTGGAATGGGCGAGTCCACGCCCATCATCCGGTCGCGCTCACCCTTGCGAATCCACATGGCTCTTTCCCTCGCGCAGCAGCCTGAGTCAGCAGCCGTCCTCGCTTGCCGACAGTCTGCACATTTTCATTCCCAATGGAATTCCGCTGACAGCCACGTTACCGTGGGCGATCGTCTCGAAGGACGAGGGCGGGCTTATCGGCAGTTGCGCCGCGCACCCATCAGCGCCAACCTCCGTTGCTGAGAGGGCGCGCAATGCAGAACGTCACGGTCATCAAACACCCGCTGGTCCAGCACAAGCTCACGCTGATGCGCGACCGCACTACAGCCACCGCCGGCTTCCGCACGCTGCTCCGCGAGATCGCGCACCTTCTCTGTTACGAAGTCACGCGCGACATCGAGCTCGAAACGACCGACATCGAAACCCCAATGGGCCCGATGACTGCGCCGATCATCAAGGGCAAGAAGCTGGTCTTCGCCTCCATCCTGCGTGCCGGAAACGGCCTGCTCGACGGCATGCTCGATCTCGTGCCCGCCGCGCGCGTCGCGCATATCGGCATGTACCGCGACCACGAAACGCTCGAACCCGTCGAATACTATTTCAAGGCACCAGGCGCACTCGAGGACCGCCTCGTGATCGCCGTCGATCCCATGCTCGCCACCGGCAATTCCGCCATCGCCGCGATGGACCGTCTAAAGCAGCGCGGCGCCAACCGGATCCGTTTCCTCTGCCTGCTCGCCGCCCCCGAAGGCATCGCCAAATTCACCGCCGCCCACCCTGACATCCCGATCTACACCGCCGCCGTCGACAGCCACCTGAACGAGAAGGGCTATATCGTGCCGGGACTTGGCGACGCAGGCGACAGGATGTTCGGAACGAAGTAATGACTGCTGCATGACCACCGAGCCTTTCTGGAAAACCAAGAAACTGCACGAGATGTCCGACCCGGAGTGGGAATCGCTCTGCGACGGTTGCGGCAAGTGCTGCCTGGTGAAACTCGAGGACGAGACCACCGGCGACCTCTACATCACGAAGCTTCACTGCAAGCTCTTCGACAACAAGACCTGCCGGTGCAAGGACTACCCGAACCGCAAGCAGTTCGTGTCAGTGTGCGTGAAGCTGACCCCCGAAGTCGTCGCCACCGTCGACTGGCTGCCGCAGAGCTGCGCCTACCGCCTCGTCCACGAAGGCAAGGACCTCTACGACTGGCACCACCTCGTCAGCGGCGACCGCGAGACCATTCACCGCGAACACTATTCCTGCCGCAACAAGACCGTCACCGAGGAAGGCGTCGCTGACGAAGACGCCTTCGACTACGTCATCGACTGGTTCCACGGCCCGCCCAAGCGGCGCAAGCTACGCCGCGGGTAGGCGCTACTGCTGTCCGCCAGGCGCGGTCGGAACCGGAAATCCTCGGTCCCGCAGCAGCGCATCAGGCGTAGCGTCGCGTCCTCGGAAAGCGCGATAGGCCTCGCCCGGGTCCACCGCATTGCGCACCGTGAACAGGTTTGCCACCATCTTCGCCGCCAGCTCCTTGTCATAGAGCCCGCCGGGAGCTTCCACGAATGCCTCAGCCGCATCCGCCGTCAGCACCTCCGCCCACAGATAACCGTAGTATCCGGCAGCATATCCCTCGCTCGAGAAGACATGCCCGAATTGCGGCGAGCGATGCCGCATGGGAATCTCCTTCGGCATGCCGAGCTTGGCCAACTCATCCTTCTCGAACGCGCGCGGATCGAGATTGGCCGGATCGACCGTGTGATACCGCATGTCCATAATGGCTGAGCCGAGGAACTCTACCGTGTCGAACCCCTGATTGAACGTGCCGGCATTCTCGATCTTGGCGATCAGCTCCTTCGGCATCGGCTCGCCGGTCTGGTAGTGACGGAAGTACTTGTCCACCACCTGATCGCTCAGCAGCCAGCGCTCCAGAAGCTGCGAGTGGAATTCGGTGTAGTCCCGTACGCCGCCATTCAGGCCCGGATACTCTACCGTCGACGAAAGCGCATGAAGGGCGTGGCCGAATTCGTGGAAGAACGTCTCCGCATCATCGTGCGAAATCAGCAGCGGCTCACCTGGCGCCGGCTTCACGAAGTTGGAGTTGTTCGACGACAGCGTCGTCACGGGCCCGTCGAACGTCGAATGGGAGCGATAGCTCGACGCCCATGCGCCCGACCGTTTTCCCTGTCGCGCATACGGATCAAGATACCAGTAGCCGACATGGCGGCCCGACGCCTTGTCGGTGACGTCCCAGACACCCACATCCGGATGGAACACACGAATTGTTCCCGCAGGAACCGGCGCGAAACCGAACCCGAACAGTTCGCCGGCAACGTAGAACATCGCCTCGCGGAGCTTGTCGAGCTGCAGGTAAGGCTTCACCTCTTCGCTATCGAGCGCATACTTTGCCTTGCGGACTTTCTCCGAATAGAAGCGATAGTCCCACGGCTCTATCGTGATGTTGGCACCTTCACTCTTAGCATGCGCCTGCATGTCAGCGACTTCTTCCTTCGCCCGCGCCACAGCCGGCCGCCAAACCGCCTCCATCAGCGCGGTTGCCGCAGCAGGCGAAGGTGCCATGTTGTCCTGCAGCTGCCAGTCCGCATAGGTCTTGAAGCCCAGCAGACCCACACGCTCGTGCCGGAGCTTCAGGATCTGCGCGATCACCGCGTTGTTGTCATTCGCATCGCCATTGTCGCCGCGCGAATAATAGTTGCGCCACACCTGCTCACGCAGCTCGCGCTCGGTGGAGTAGGTCAGAAACGGGTCCATCGATGAGCGCGTGTTGGTCACGGCGTACATGGCGGGCTTGCCGAGATCGGCAGCTGTCGCCTTGGCGGAAGCCGCATAGCTCGCCGGCAGGCCGCCGATCTGCGCCGGCGTGAGATACGTCACCCAGCCCTCCTCGTCCGCCAGGAGGTTGTTTGAGAACTTGGTGTGAAGCTCGGCCAGCTCCTTGTTGATCGCCGCATAGCGATCACGTTTCTCACCGTTCAACTCGGCGCCGTTGAGCTGGAAGCGGTCATAGACGACCTTCAGCAAGCGCGCCTGGTGCGGCGTCAGCTTGAGATTGGCTTGATCGTCATGCAGCGCCTTGATGCGCGCAAACAGGGCGGCATTCTGCGTGATCTTGCTCTGGTACTCCGAAAGCTTCGGTGCCATCTCCGCCTGAACGGACCGGAATTCCGGCGTCGAAAGATTTGACGACCAGATGCCGTAGTACGTCATCGCGCGGTCCAACGCTTCGCCGGCGCGCTCCATCCCGAGAATTGTGTTCTCGAACGACGCCTTCGCAGGATTGTTGGCGATTGCATCTATCTCAGAAAGATGCGCCGCCATTCCCGCTTCCATTGCGGGCTTGAGCTGGGCAAGGGCCATCTTGTCGAACGCGGGCTGTCCGCCATGTTCGCCTGCCCATTCCGCCAGCAGAGGATTGCTCGTCAGCTGCGCTGTCGTCGCCTCGTCATAGGTCGTGGCCGGAACAGTGGTCAGGTCCTCCGCTGGCCCGCAGGCGGCGAGAAGCCCGATCGCGCTCAGGGACGAAAGCAACAGGCGGCGCATGGAAACCCTCCGATATCCGAGGGGCGGACCTTACCCGCAAAGGCCCGGTTGGCCAGTCCAACTCACCCGATTGTGCGGGGGTGGAGACACATCAGTCCGCGATGGATCGCTGGCTTTCATACGCAAGCCGGGCCATGTCGCTGAACTGCTGCTCCATGGCGCGGATCAGGCTACCGAGCGCCTCACGCTCCGGATTGCGTCCGCCATCGAAAAGGTTCAGCGGATCCCGCGGCCTGGCGTCGGCGTGCGCCGAGGCCAGCGGCACTCCGCCGCCTACATCGAGCAGGTGCGCTTCTCCGCTGGCGCGCCCATCCTTGTCGAACTCGCCCTGCAGCCATGCGAACGTCTCGCCGAACCAGTCTTGGGACGGCGCATAGATCTGCTGGCCGTCATGCGTCGCATACAGGATCAACTGATTGTATCCCGCCTTCATCGCGACCTGCCGCGCCGCCATCGCGAAATTGGCACCGCCCTCGATCTTCGGAAGTCCACCACCGAGCATGTCGCCCGGCTGCATCGGCACCAGCGCATCCACCAGCCCGCCCATGCGCCGCGCCATCTGCATCCAGGTGGCCTGCTCGTCAGAGCGGATATGGACGAATCCTTCTGGCGAAACGCGCGCATAGGCGATGCGTAGCGGGAAGGTCGCCATTGGAGCAGCGAACGCCGTGGGTGCAGCCAGCAAGGCGCCAAGGCCGGCCAGACCCAATCGCAGCGCCCCGCGTCGGGAGAGCGAAACCTGAGGGATGTCCATGTACGCCAAGGTCTGGCGCGTTGGTTTCCGCCTCATTAACTTCCCGCGTGTTCCTAATTCGTTCGAGACTTGCGGCCCCAGACTTGTGACAATGGCGGAATGCCTCAAATGATTCGAATTCTCGGGATAGACCCCGGCCTCCGGCACACCGGCTGGGGCGTCATCACGCTGGATGGTCCCCGCCTAGGCTGGATCGCCCACGGCGTGATCAATCCGGACCCGCATGCCGACATGGCCGACCGCCTCGCCATCCTGTGCGCTGAACTGCGCGACGTGATCGCGGCGCACAAACCCGATCAGGCCGCGGTCGAAGAGACGTTCGTCAACATCAACCCGAAGTCGACACTTCTTCTTGGCCAGGCCCGCGGCGCCGCGATGGCGACGCTCGCCGGCGCAGGCCTCAAGGTCCATGAATTTGCCGCACGGAAAGTGAAACAGTCGATCGTCGGCACCGGCGCAGCCGACAAAGCGCAGGTCGCCTTCATGGTGCGCAGGTTGCTCCCGAAGGCCGGCGATGTAGCCGCCGATGCGGCAGACGCGCTCGCCGTCGCCATCTGCGGGGCGCATCATCGCCCGGTCGCCGGCGAGAGGCGACAAGCATGATCGGCCGGCTGCGCGGAACAATCGCCGCCATCGGCGAGGGCCAGGCGCTGATCGACGTGTCTGGCGTCGGCTATCTCGTTCATGCCGGCTCGCGCTCGCTCGCGCGACTGTCCGTCGGCGAGGTTGCCGAACTCCACATCGAAACACAGATGTCGGACAGCGCCATCCGTCTGTTCGCCTTCGTCAGTGGTGAAGAGCGCGCCTGGTTCTCCCGTCTCCAGTCTGCCCCCGGCGTCGGTGCCAAGACGGCGCTCGCCATCCTCGACACACTGACGGCAGCGCAACTGATGGACGCCATCGCGCTCAACGACACGGCGGCCATCTCGCGCGCCAACGGCGTCGGCAAGAAGCTCGCCGAACGCATCGTCACTGAGTTCAAGGGCAAGGCGCCGCCAATGGGTCTGTTCGCGCCGGGCCTTGCACTCGCCGCCACGACGGTGCAACCGCTCTCAGGCGCCCGCGCCGCCGCGGTCTCCGCGCTTGTCAATCTTGGCTACTCGCAAACCGATGCCGCGCGCGTTGTCGCCCAAGCCGCGCGAGATGTCGGCGAGGACGCCACCGAGTCGACGCTGATCCGCGCGGCGCTCAAATCGCTGGCTCCGATCGCATAGCGAACGGCGCTAGAGCACTTCTGCCCCCGCATGCAGCACCAGCCCGACCAACCCGCCGATGATGGTCCCATTCAGCCGGATGTACTGCAGGTCCCGCCCCACATTGATCTCCAACTTGTCGACGATCGTCTGCGAATCCCACTTGCGGATCGTCTCCGACACCAGCCGCGCAACGTCCTCGCCATGACGCGCCGCCAGCTGCACCAGAAGTCCGCGCAGCCTCACATTCAGCGCTTCGCGAACATGCCTCTCGCGCAGCAGCCCAGCGCCCAGATTCGTCAGGGCATTCTGCATCCACGTCCGCAGCCGTCCCTCGGGGCTCGCGCAGTCGCGCCGCAGCGCCGCCTTGAACTCGACCCAGCCGGCCTCGACGGCTCCGGCCACCGATGGATGCTTCGCTGCATCCTGCAGCCACGTCCCCACCCGTGACTGCAGCTCGGGATCGCGCCGTAGGTCGTCGGCGAACTCGGCCACCATCTGGTTCAGCTGCTCGCGCACAGGATGATCGCGGTTCGAGGCCACCTCGTACAGAAGATCGTTCACCGCATCGATGACCGTGTCGGCCACTTTCCTGTCGGCGCTGACAAAGCGCATCAGCCAGCCTGATCGGCCGCGAATGCGATCGCGGATCATGTCCTGGTTGCTCTCGAGCAGGCGATATCCCTGCTTCAGCAGCGCATCGAGAATTGCCTGGTGCCGCCCCTGTTCGGCCAGCGCCTCAAGCACGGAACCAAACGCCGGCGCGACGCTCGCGCCGTCAGCAGCTTCGGCCGCCTGCTCGCGCAGGAACGCCGCCACCGTCTCGTCATCCAGAGCATCCAGCAGGGCAGGTACTGCCGAAACCAGGCCGCCCGCCAGCGCGGTCGACTGCGTCGGCTCGGCCAACCATGTGCCCAGCGCCTCGGACAGGTCCTTGTCCTTCACCCGCTCGGCGACAAGCTCCGGCTTCAGGAAGTTGTCGGCAATGAATCGGCCGACCGCCTCAGCGATCCGGTCCTGGTTCTTCGGGATCACCGCTGTGTGCGGGATCGGAATGCCGAGCGGATGGCGGAAGATCGCGGTCACCGCAAACCAGTCCGCCAGCCCGCCCACCATTGCGGCCTCGGCGAAGGCCCGCACAAACCGCCAGTGCATGTCCCAATCCTGCCCCTCCGGCTCCCACATGTGCGAGAAGACAAACAGCACCATTATGGCGAGCAGCACGCCATTGGCCAGCCGCCGCATGCCGACGAGGCGGCGGTAGCCTTCGGCGGATGCATCGACAGTCATGGCGGCCCCAGACCTTTTTTCCCCGGTGTTTGTATCTGGGGTCATCGTGTCGCGGGGCAGGTCGAAGGTGCAGGCTGCATGGGGCGTGATATAGCCCAAACCGCGTCAGAGGCGCGATACCGGATCAGGTGGCAGGACGTAACCGATGAATGTCGCAGAAATCATCGGAGTCGGCGCCGCCCTGCTCACGACCAGTTCGTTCATTCCCCAGGCGTTCAAAGTCGTTCGTACGCGAGAAACCGAGGCTGTCTCGCTCGCCATGTATTCGCTGTTCACGGCAGGGATCACGCTCTGGTTGGTCTACGGCCTGCTGACATCGCAGTGGACGATCGTGGCCGCCAATGGTGTGACCGTGATCTTCGCAGCCATCATCCTGACGATAAAGCTCGGTGAAGGCACCCGCGCGGCCAAGGCGAAGCAGCCGCGTTAACGCCCGGTTGTTCCGGAACTGTTCCATTTGCCACCGAACTGGTGCAGAAGGCAGCCATGGGCAGAGAAGCCGAAATCACCAACCCCGAACGCCAGCCCGGCGAGACGGTCGACCGCGCGCTACGGCCCACCGCGTTCGACGATTTCACGGGCCAGCAGGCCGCCAAAGCCAATCTCAAAGTCTTCGTCTCCGCCGCCCGAAATCGCGGCGATGCGCTCGACCATGTGCTGCTCTCGGGCCCGCCCGGACTGGGCAAGACGACTCTCGCGCAGATCCTCTCGCGCGAGATGGGTGTCGGCTTCCGCGCCACCTCCGGCCCCGTCATCGCCAAGGCGGGAGACCTTGCGGCTCTGCTCACCAATCTCGAAGCGCGCGACGTGCTGTTCATCGACGAGATCCACCGCCTGCCAGCACATGTGGAGGAAATTCTCTACCCTGCGATGGAGGATCACACGCTCGATCTCATCATCGGCGAGGGTCCCTCGGCCCGCTCGGTGAAGATCGACTTGCCGCCCTTCACGCTTGTCGGCGCCACGACGCGCGCTGGTCTTCTCTCGACGCCCCTGCGTGACCGCTTCGGCATCCCGATCCGGCTCGAATTCTACACGCGCGAGGAACTCGGCTCTATCATCCGGCGGGCAGGGTTGAAGGTCGGTGCCAACATCACGCAGGACGGCGCAGAAGAAATCGCCGGACGCTCGCGCGGAACGCCCCGCATCGCCATCCGCCTGCTGCGCCGCGTCCGCGACTTCTGCGAAGCCGACGGCGTCAAGATCGATCGGGCAGGGGCCGCAAAATCCCTCGCCCGCCTTGAAGTCGACGAGGACGGCCTCGACGCGCTCGACCGCCGCTATCTCCAGGCGCTTGTAAAAACCTACAGCGGCGGTCCCGTCGGCGCGGACACACTGGCGGCGGCGCTGTCAGAAGCTCGCGACGCCATCGAGGAAGTGATCGAGCCTTACCTGATGCAGCAGGGCTTCGTCGCCCGCACACCGCGCGGCCGCGTCGCGACGCCAAAGGCCTGGGATCGGGTCGGCCTCAAGGCCCCGGCCAGCTTCCAGCAACCGCTGTTCGAGGATGATGGCGAGGCGCACTGACGTCTGAGTCTGGGCGTCCTCCATTTGGCGCCGCTTGCGGGTCGCTGACCGAATCGTACCGCGCAGTTTGCGTGCAATGGCACTTCCTCGCCAAACTGCATCACGTTCGCGTGACGGATGATCTGAAGAACATGAAAACGCTACGGCGCCTTTCCTTTGTGTCAGCCCGATACTCCTCTTTCCTGCGCGTCCATGTCGGACTGAGATGAGGCGTGCTGGAATCGAGTCCGATCCACGAGGCTCATCGGCGCGTCACGCAGTCATGCGTTCGGGAGGGAAGACAATGAGGATATCTTCGCGCGGGACCGTTTCGGTCCTGGCAATGATCTTTGGTATGTGGGGAGGCGGGGCTGCTGTCGCGCAGGACGTCGTCAGCGCGCCTCAGCAGCCCGCAGACAATGACACTGACCGCGTCATCGTCACAGGGTCCAACATCGCAAGTGCTGCGGAAGACACCCCGCTACCGGTGGAAGTTTACACCGCTGACGACTCCTTCAAGCAGGGCGGCCAGACCGCGCTGGAATTCACGAAGTCTCTCAGCGTTGTTGGCTCGACGGTTGGCGAGACCAACCAGTTCCAGGCAGGTTACGCCAGCATCGGCGCCGCCACGCTGAACTTGCGTGGCCTCGGCGGGGGGCGCACCCTATCGATCTTCAACGGCCGGCGATTCAGCGAAAACATCAACATGATCCCGTCGATCGCGCTGGCGCGGACGGAAATCCTGAAGGACGGCGGCGCGGTCATCTACGGCGCGGACGCTACCGGCGGAGTGGTCAACTTTATAACGCGGGATGAATTCGACGGCTTCACCACCGACCTTCAGTACAAGTTCATCGACGGGTCAGACGGCGACTACAACGCCTCATTCCTGTGGGGCACGGATCTCGAAAACGGCAATGTCATGGTGTCCTACGAGTACGGGCACCGCAGCGAGCTCGACATGCTCGATCGCGAATGGACCGTGCAGCCCTTCTCGCGCAACAACACGCCATGGGCACCGTATCACAACTACTCTGCCTACCTGCTGAGGTCCGCGACAGGCGGCACGCTCGGATCGGTCGCAGACTGGAACCGGGCAGGCAACGACTGTGAGGAATCCACTGGACCCGTGCAGGGCCAGGATCTCACGCTGAGCGGCCTGCCCGTCTGTTGGTGGAACTACGCGATCCACACCTACAACCTGGTCGAAGAAACCGACCAGCACCGCGCTTACGCACAAATCACCAACGACCTGTCGGACCAGGTCCGGTTCACGGCACAGATCGCCTATGGCAAGTCGAATGCGCCAAAGATCGGGACGGTCGCATCCTATCAGGCAAACGTGGGTCCGGCACCGACGTCGGGCACGGCTTTCCAATTCCGCATCCCGCGCTCTAATCCGTATTTCAACAGTTTCCTGACCCAGAACGCCAGCCAGATAACAAACCCGGCCGTGCTGCCGCTTATCGCATCGGCCGATCAGTTCCTCTCGATCTTCTTCGGACCAAGCGGTGCGCCGCACCTGCCTGACGGCGAAGGGACGATGCCGACGACCGAGCTCGAGAACTGGAATGCCGTTGCCGCATTCGATGGCGATTTCGGCAATGTCGCTGGCGAATGGCTCAATACCTGGAAGGCTTCCGCCACGTTCAACATGGGCACGGTCACCACAACGCTTCCGGACACCGTGGGCTACCGCGTCCAGAACGCGCTCAACGGCTTCGGCGGCCCGAACTGCAACGCGCCTGACCTGGTGCCGGATCGCTTTGATCAAGCGGGATTGGACCTCAACAACAACGGCTTCGTGACGGCCGAGGAATGGTACGCCGTCGTCGGCATCCAGAACCCGGCTGCGGCCGGCCAGAATGGCTGTCTCTTTCTCAACCCATTCTCGTCGAGCTATGCGGAGAACGGCACGTTCGGCACGCCGAACCCGCGCTACATCGCAGGCAACGAGATCCCCGCCGAGCTTTCGGCGTGGCTCTATGACGAGCGCTGGGAAGAGTCTGTGTCGACGAACCTGACGTTTGACGCACTCGTCTCCGGCGGCACACCGCTGCAACTTCCGGGCGGATCGGTCGCCTGGGCCGCTGGTGCCCAGTGGCGGCAGAGCGAATTCCGCGATCAGATACGGTCACGCGAGATGGATCCGGACGTCGTGCCGTGCGCATGGCCCGGGCAGCGGCCTGGTCAGCTGTTCCCGATGTCTGCAACCGTCACCGGTGGCTGCGCACCAACGGGCGAGTCGCCGTTCTTCTTTTTCGGCCAGAACAACCAGAGCCGGACCGACCAGCAGCAGTATTCCTATTTCGGAGAACTGCAGGTTCCGGTGCTCGAAAATCTGAACTTCCAGCTTGCGGCCCGCCGCGAGGAGTTCCCACAGTCGGCGCTCGGCGCGACGGTCTACAAGATCGCAGGCAAGTGGGATCCGCTCGACTGGCTGTCGGTCCGGGGGTCGTTCGGCACCAACTACGCGACGCCGCCGGCCAGCTTCATCGGGGGGCAGGTGGTCAATGCGTTGTCGCTCATCGCCAACGCAGGAAACAGATATCTGCGCGTCGAAACCGAAACTCTGTCGGGCGTCAAACCCGAGACGGCTGAAGTAGCCAATGTCGGCGCCATCCTTTTCTTCAGCGACTTGCCGCTGAATGGGACGTTCCGTGCAAGCGTCGACTATTTCGACTTCAAGATTCTCGACGAGATCAAGACGGTGTCGCACAACCAGATCCTGAACACGGTGTTCGCGGCGGCCCCAGGCGCCAATAACCTCATCAACTGTTCAGCGCCGCTGATCGGTCGGATCACCTTCATCAACGGCCAGGGCACACAGGGCTGCACTCAGGGAACAACGCGCGGCACGGACGTTACCAGCATCCGTTCGGTACGCGGCAACGGCCCCGGCGCCTCCACCTCGGGCATCGACTATGATCTCTCGTACGATTTCGAAGCGCTGGGCGGCGGCATGACGGCTCAGGTCACTGCGACCAACGTCCTAGCGTACGATGTCGACGCCTTCACACTCAACGGCACGTCGCTGACGCCCGCTGTCGATGGGCTCGGCTTCGCCAACTACTCCCGCGATGGCGACATTGTGTCGGCATGGCGCGGCAACGCCTCTCTCAACTATTCGCTGGGCGAGCATAACCTTCGCTACGTGATGCGCTACATCCAGGGCGTAAAGGACGACCGCTTTCTGGGAACAGCAAACGAACAGATCGACGACTTCATCACATCGAACCTGTACTACCAGTACACGCTTCCCTGGGATGAGGACTTCACTCTGAGTCTCTCGGTCGAGAACCTGACAGACCAGGATCCGCCATTCACCGTGCAGCAGTACAGCTACGATCCCTTCATCGGAAATCCGCTGGGCCGCACGTTCGAAATCGGTATCCGCAAGACGTTCTGATCTCGGATCACGCATGTGGCCCTGGAGGCGAAAGCTTCCAGGGCCAGTTTTCTCGAGACCTTTCCTGCGTGCGAACGTATTTCCAGGCTTCGCGACCCCTCTCATCGTACAGCTGCTCTCTCATTGCATCCGTGCCGGTGGTGTAGCTGCCATCCTTCGCCGTGGCGCGTGTATCTCCCTCAAGCTTGCCCGGATCCTCTCCGTCGCCCGGCTTGCCTGTCGCCTCCGTCTTCGCCGGCTTTGGATACGGCGCGGCACCTTCCGCGTAGTGACTGTCCTTGTCAGCAGGGTCATTCATCCCGGGCTCGGACGGGCGGGGCACGAACATCTCCACAGTTTCGCGTTCGTCTGACTAACGGCCCGCTTGTCCAACGGTTGCTTGACGCGGCATCGCCCGCCGCTATGGCTGTCGGCTCGGAATTCCGGGAGGACGCAATGATTCACGCGCGCGCAATCGCAGCTTTCATGCTGGCTGGCTTGCTGCCGGGCTGCATCATGGTCCACGCCCGCACGATCGAAGAGCCGATTGCCAGCGTCGCGCCTGTCGCCGCAGCGCCGCCTGCGCCAACGCCGGTTGCTGCTCCCGCCGGTCCCGCGCCGCTGCAGGTCGCGAACCCGACCTACGTCACCATCCCGATGGAGATCAGGGTCAACAAGCCGGTGAAGGATGTCTGGGCCCGCATCGGCAAGTATTGCGACATCGCCGAATGGTTCCAGATTGCTACGGGTTGCGAGATCACGTCGGGCAAGGATGGCGAAGTCGGTACCGTACGCACGGTGGGCGCTGAAATCCTGGTCGCAAAGACCGAATACTCTTACGCCTACACCCAGCCCGTCCGCGAAGGACGCCCGTACAATTTATACCATGGCAATCTGGAAGCGCGCGCGATCGACGCGAACACGACCCAGGTGCTCTACACGCTGGTGTACGATGTTTCCCTGGTGCCAGGCGACGCTGCCGCCAGGGCCGCCGACGTCGAGCGCCGCCGTACGGCCTTCACGCGCGCTCTAGGCAATATGAAAATCCTCGCCGAAGGCGGCACGCTCCCGCCGCCTGCGCCACGCAACTAGGACAGGTCGCTACTGCTTCGGCGCCGAACGTTCCTTGAGCGTCCGCTCGAAATCGCCTTCGAGCTTGGTGATCAGGGTCAGGAACGCGCCGGGCTCGATAAAGGGGTTCTGGCCCTTCGGGTTAGCTGCGGCCTTCGCCGCCTTCTCACGAAGCTGGAAGAATTCCGGATGCGGCGCAAGCGGGATGTCGATCTTCATCGCCTTCGTCTTCACGAAGGTCTTGCGGTAATCCTCGATGATGCCCTCATACTGCAGCGGCGGCGTGATGCGGTTGGCCGCGACCGTCGCCGAGCAGAACACCAGCGCCTCATACGACTTGCCTTGGTCGCCCAGCGTCGCGCCCCACGATGTGCAGCCGCGTGAATGTCCAGGCGTCAGGTGCGCCGTCAGCGTGAAGTCGCCGAGCTTCACCGTGTCGCCATCCTTCAGCACGCGGTCGACCTTGACCGGCGGCGCGCTCATGGACTTCACGTCCTCGCTGCCAAGATAGAAGCCCCCCTCCAGCGCCGAGACATCGCCCTCCATTGCAGCAAGCTGCGCGTCCGTGTCCTGCTTGAGCTTCGCCAGCCCGCCCGAATGGTCGAAGTGCGCATGGCTATTGAGCAGGATTTTCACGTCCGACAGCTTGAAGCCCAGTTTGGCGATGTTCGCTTCGATGATCGACGCGCCCTCCGGCGTCGCGCCGTCCAGCAGGATGTGCCCCTCCGGCGTCGTGAACAGGAAGGCCGACAGGCCCTCCGTCCCGACATACCAGACATTGCCGATGACATGGAAAGGTTCGGCCGGCTTGCTCCAGTTGGCTTGCGCCAGGGCTGGCACCGTCGTCAGCGCCATTGCCGCCGCAGCAAGCAAGGTCCTCATCCAGCGTCCCATGCAATGCCCCCGCGAATCCTGTTGCGTCTCTTGTCGAAGCGCAGACTATCAGCCCAAAGCGCTGGCTGGCGAGCCTGCGCAGCACACAGGTGAGAGAAGCGCCCATGCCCGCCAACAGACAGTTCGTGATTGACTACCTGCCGACGTCCAGGCTGACGCCCGATGTCTTCAAGGCCGCCGAAAGCGCCATCCCGAGCCCGGGGGAGGGCGAAGTGCTGGTTCGCGCGCGTTACATTTCACTCGACGCCGCCAACCGCGCCTGGATGTGGGGCGCGACCTATCGCGCGGCCATCAAGGCAGGCGACGTAATGGCCGGCGGCGGCATGGCCGAGGTGGTGGAAAGCAGGGCCCCCGGCTTTGCTCCTGGCGACCTGGTCTGGGGCGATACGGGCTGGCAAGACTATGCGGTCCTGAACGGCAAGCACATCACGAAACTCGGCAAGGCACCCGCGGGCGAACCGATCACCTACCTCATGAGCGTCTATGGCGTCGCCGGACTCACCGCCTATTTCGGCCTGCTCGAATGCGGACAACCGAAGGCCGGCGAGACTGTCGTCGTCTCGGCTGCCGCGGGATCGGTCGGCTCGATCGTCGGCCAGATCGCCAAGATCAAGGGCTGCCGCACCGTCGGCATCGCAGGCGGGCAGGCCAAGTGCGACCTCCTCACGCGCGAACTCGGCTTCGATGTAGCAGTCGACTACAAGGCCGAACGATTTTCGAAGGCGATGCGCGCGGCCGTGCCTCAGGGCATTGATGTTTATTTCGACAATGTCGGGGGCAATGTCCTTGAGGCCTGCCTCTTCAACATGAACAACAATGGCCGCATCGCCTGCTGCGGTGCCGTGTCGCAATACGACAGCCCCCAGGCGCACGGCCCCCGCGGCGTGCCCGGCCTCATCGTCACCAAGCGCCTCAAGATGCGCGGCTTCATCGTGATGGATTTCGAAGAGCACAATGCCAAGGCGCTCGCTGACCTCTCCAGCTGGGTCGCATCGGGCCAGCTGAAGGTGCGCGAAGATATCATCGACGGCTTCGAAAACCTGCCCAACGCCCTCATCGGGCTGCTGGCCGGCGACAACATCGGCAAGCGGATGGTGAAGGTCAGCTAGGACCTTGCGACCAAAGGATGGCGGCGACCCCGCGGAGCCGTTGTTGCATCAGGTTACGGTCGCCAGTTCAGGGTACGCCCAACCATGCTGTATGCGAACATATCCTTGGTGCGCTTCATGTCGGTTCCAGTTGGGTCGGCGATGAGGAATGGGTTGGTCGCCGGCGCCGTACCCGGTCTTGCTGCGACGGCATCGTCGCCGTCGTCGCCGTCGTCCATGTGAATTCGAGGGCCATCGACCAGCCGGAACGCACCAGCCAGACGTCGCCCAGCTTCACCTCATAGCCAAGGCCGTTCTGATAGCCATCGATCTCGCTGTCCTCCGACGGCGCGAAGGTGTTTGCCGTATTGGTGATCGTGAACGACTGGTCCATGTCCCCCCTACGCCATCCCCCCTGTTGCATACAGCAGCCCGGCCTTGCCGGCTGATCCGCCCCGCGCGCGCGGAGAGGTCAGTCAATTCAGGTCCCGCGTGAAGGTATAGGAGGCCGGCGTGGTCGAGAGCGCGGTCACGTCGTCGCCGAGATTGACCGCGCCATAGTCCGTCACGGCACCGATCACCCGGTTGCCGAACTGCAGGTCGTACCCCGCGCGCACCGACGGCGTTATGCTGCCATCGCCGGTGCAACGTCCGTCGGCGGGGGAAAGCCCCGCGCTCGCGCGCGCGAAAAGGGGCAGCAACGTAAAGCCTGCGCATCATGGCGTGTCTCGGAACGTCCCCGGGCCTGGATGTCGCGCGCAGATGAAGCGCCCGCCGCGACGGCGAAATCGAACCGTGCAGACATTACGCGAGCCACGAAACGAAAAGCGGCGACGCCGAGGCACCGCCGCTCTGTCGGTTAACAAAATACTGCCGATCAGGTCGGCTGCGGTTCCGGCTCGCCGCCAAAGCCTTCGCGCGGCGGCTTCTTCTTGATCACCGGCACGGCCGAGGTCGGACCAGACGGCGCGTCGTCCGGGCGGTCCGGGCGGTTGCCCTTGAACAGCTCGCTCACTTCCTCGCCGCTCAGCGTCTCATACTCCATCAGCGCCGCCGCGAGCTGGTCCAGCAGGTGACGGTTGTCTGTCAGCACTTGCCTGGCCTTTTTCTCACCGTCGGTGACGATACGGCGCACTTCCTGATCGATCATCCGGGCCGTTTCGCTCGACACGTTCTGGCGTTGCGTAACCGAGTGACCGAGGAAGACTTCCTGTTCGTTGGGCGAATAGCGCAGCGGGCCTAGCAATTCACTCATGCCCCACTCGGTTACCATGCTGCGCGCGATGCTCGTCGCCTGAGTGATGTCGCTCGATGCGCCCGTGTTGAGATGCTCCTCGCCATAGACCAGCTGTTCGGCAATACGTCCGCCGAACGCCATGGCGATCTTCGCTTCCGCCCATGTCTTGGTGTAGCTCAGCCGGTCCGCCTCGGGCAGCGACCAGGTCACGCCCAGCGCACGGCCGCGCGGAATGATCGTCACCTTGTGCAGCGGGTCATTGCCCACAACCAGCATGTTGACGATGGCGTGCCCGGCTTCGTGAACCGCGGTGGCTTCCTTTTCCTTCTGCGTCATCACCATGGACTTGCGCTCAGGTCCCATCATGACCTTGTCCTTGGCGTCCTCGAACTCGCGCATGCCGACCGAACGCTTGCCGCGCCGCGCCGCAAGAAGGGCTGCTTCGTTGACGAGGTTGGCGAGATCGGCACCGGAGAAGCCCGGCGTGCCACGCGCGATCGTCTTCGTCTCGACGTCCTTGGACAACGGCACGTTGCGCATGTGGACTTTGAGGATCTTCTCGCGGCCTACGATATCCGGATTGCCGACGGTCACCTGACGGTCAAAACGACCGGGGCGCAGCAGGGCAGGGTCGAGCACGTCGGGCCGGTTGGTCGCCGCGATGATGATGATGCCTTCGTTGGCCTCGAACCCGTCCATCTCGACCAGCAGCTGGTTGAGCGTCTGCTCGCGTTCGTCATTGCCGCCGCCTAGACCGGCACCGCGATGACGGCCGACAGCGTCGATCTCGTCGATGAAGATGATGCAGGGCGCGTTCTTCTTCGCCTGCTCGAACATGTCGCGCACCCGGCTCGCGCCGACGCCCACAAACATCTCGACGAAGTCGGAGCCCGAGATGGTGAAGAACGGCACGTTGGCTTCACCCGCGACCGCGCGCGCGATCAGGGTTTTGCCCGTGCCCGGCGGGCCAACCAGCAGCGCGCCTTTCGGAATCTTGCCGCCGAGACGCTGGAATTTGGTCGGATCTTTCAGGAAGTCGACGATCTCCTCGAGCTCTTCCTTGGCCTCGTCAACGCCGGCCACGTCATCAAACGTCACCCGGCCATGTTTTTCCGTCAGCAGCCGCGCCTTAGACTTGCCGAAGCTCATCGCTCTTCCGCCGCCTCCTTGCATCTGGCGCATCAGGAAGAACCACAGGCCGACGATGAAGAGGAGAGGAAGGGCCGAGACGAAGTAGCTGAGAATGGTGCCGCCAGACTCGGCGTCTTCCACCTTCACATTGACGCCCTTGGTCTGCAGCCGGCTGGCGAAGTCGAGCTCCATCTCGCGGAACACGGCGACCTGGCGCTGGCCGTTGATCACGGTCGACACCTTGTTGCCCTTGATCGTCGCTTCCTTGATCTGCCCGGCGTCGACCTGGCGCTGGAACTCGGAATAGGTGATCTCACTGGCACCTGCCGTCCCGGACGACGTGGTCATCACGGTGACAAGAGCGATCAGGAGGAACAAGACGACGCCCAGGAGCGCCATGTTGCGCATATTCATTCGCACAGCCTTTTCGTGCGGG
>Ga0163144_10010200_pt1 | contig 20059 bp, 18 predicted proteins | sample OliLak19BULKMAT1_FD_123175 | JGI IMG/M metagenome (GOLD analysis project Ga0163144, IMG submission 123175) | Freshwater microbial mat bacterial communities from Lake Vanda, McMurdo Dry Valleys, Antarctica - Oligotrophic Lake LV.19.BULKMAT1 | ecosystem: Environmental > Aquatic > Freshwater >... | reverse complement strand
AATGGTGGAGCCGGCGGGAATCGAACCCGCGTCCGCAAGCCATCACCGGACAGTTCTACATGCGTAGCTGACTGATTTGTTTTCTCACTCCTAGGTCGCGCAGCAGCACGCTACTTTCGGAGCCAGTCACTTGATCTCGTCCTGAACCGAATGACGCGGTTCAGCACCAGCCGATGTGAATGACCTCTCAGTCGTTGGTCTTGCGACCTTCAACCCGGCCCATCGGCCTGCCGTTGAGAGGCTCACCGGTTTTAAGCGGCGAGTGCGTACGTTTGGTCGTTCGCAGTTACTTTGTTTCCAGTGGATTTACGAGCGAACTGGTGCTCGGCATGCCCTGCGTCGGATCCGTACCCACGTCGAAACCAGGTCGGCCCCTCGGACTGGATTTTAGGCCAGTTCGAGCCAATGCAAGAGGGCGGCCGGATTGGGCAGCACGGCATCGGCCCCCCAGGCCTCGATCGGCTCGCCCAGGCCGAGGTAGCCCCAGGCCGCCGCCAGTGTGGCCATTCCCGCGGCGCGACCTGCCAGAACGTCGCGGTGGTCGTCGCCGATGTAGACGCAGTCTTGCGCTGCAACCCCGGCGCAACGCGCTGCCTCGAGCAGCGGTGCGGGGTGGGGTTTGCTGTGGGGCGTGGTGTCGCCGCAGATGAGCACGGCCGCGCGGGTGTGCAGGAGCAGGCCCTCGACCACCGGCCGCGTGAAGCGTTCGGCCTTGTTGGTCACGATGCCCCAGCGCCGACCTGCAGCGTCCAGGCGCTGCAGCACTGGAACCATCGCCTCGAAAACCGCCGTACTTGCCAGCAGGGCGTCTTGGTAGCGCTGCAGGAACTCATCGCGCATCGCCTCGAAGCTCGCGTCACCCGGGGCAATGCCAAAAGCGACACCGATCATGCCGCGGGCGCCGGAACCGACCATCGGCCGCAGGTCCGTCAAGGGCAAGGGCGCCATGCCGCGTGCAGCACGCATTGCGTTGGCGGCTGCGGCCAGGTCGGGCGCGCTGTCGATCAGGGTGCCGTCGAGATCAAACAAGACCAGCTGGACCGCCGCGCTCATGATGCTGATGCACGGCAACCGAACAGGTAGTTCACGCTGGTATCGTGCGACATCCAATAGCGGCCGGTGAGCGGGTTGTACTCCATGCCACGGGTGTGTTCGAGCATCAGCCCGGCGTCGCGGCACCACTGCGCCAATTCGCTGGGCCGGATGAACTTGGCGTACTCATGGGTGCCCTTGGGCAGCAGCTTGAGCACATGCTCAGCGCCGACGATGGCAAACAGGAAAGACTTGGCGTTGCGGTTGAGCGTCGAGAAGAAGACCTGGCCGCCAGGCTTGACCAGCGCCGCGCAGGCGCGCACCACCGACGACGGATCAGGCACGTGTTCCAGCATCTCCATGCAGGTGACGACATCGAAGCTGGCCGGGCACTCGAGGGCCAGCGCTTCGGCCGCGATCTCGCGGTACTCGACGTTCTGGACGCCCGCTTCGAGAGCGTGCAGTTGCGCCACCTTGAGCGGCTTGGTGGCCAGATCGATGCCCAGCACCGTCGTGGCACCTCGGCGCGCCATGGCTTCGGCCAGGATGCCGCCGCCGCAGCCGACGTCCAGGGCCGTCTTGTCGCGCAGGCTTGCCTGCCCGAGTAAACCCTCGATCCAGTTGAGCCGGAGCGGGTTGATCGCGTGCAGGGGCTTGAACTCGCTGGTCGGGTCCCACCAGCGGTGGGCGAGTTCGCTGAACTTGGCCAGTTCCAGAGGGTCGGCGTTGATCGTCATGTCGAAAGCTGAGTCGATTGGCAGAGTCTGATGCAAAAACAGAAAACCCCGCCGCAGCGGGGTTCTCATGAGAGCAATCGGGAAGCCGATTACCTCCTGGTGCGCGTACCGACCACTTCGATCTCGACGCGGCGGTTCTTCGACTTCCCTTCCTTCGTCTTGTTGTCGGCCACAGGCTGCTTCTCGCCCTTGCCTTCGGTGTAGACGCGGTTCTTTTCAACGCCCTTGCCGGTCAGGTAAGACTTGACAGCTTCGGAGCGAGCAACCGACAACTTCTGGTTGTAAGCATCGGAGCCGTCGGTGTCGGTGTGCCCGACTGCGATGATCACCTCGAGGTTGATACCTGCGGTCTTCCCCACGAGGTCGTCGAGCTTGGCTTTGGCTTCGGGCTTGAGCACCGACTTGCCGCTGTCGAAGAACGCATCAGCCGCGAAGGTGACCTTCTCGCTCACCGGCGCCGGGGGCGGCGGGGGCGGCGGGGGCGGCGGCGCAGGACGCGGCGGGGGCGGCGGGGGCGGCGGGGGCGGAACGACCACCGGCGCGGGCGGCGGCGGTGGGGGCGGCGGCTTCAACGCGCCATCGCAGTCAGGAGCAGCCGTGGCCGGCGTCCAAAAACCATTACGCCAGCACAATTCATTGGTGCCGTTCTTCCAAGTGATGCCATCGACATTGCGCCAGTTGTCGATCGCCTTCGGCGCCATGCCGCTGTGGGCAGCAGCTACAGCGACGACAGGGGCGGCAAGTGCGGCGGCGGCGAACAACATCGCCACCTTGTTCAATTTCTTCATTGATTGTCCTCTCAAGGAAAGCCGCAGTTGCCTGCGAAACGTCCGGAATCGGAAGAGCGAAAAACCGGCAAAAGCTCGATTTGGCGAGCCTCCACCACCGAGCAACTTATTGTGCCAGAGGTTCCTCGGTGGACTGCATTTTGGCCTGCGCGGCCGGCGCCAGTTCGCCCTATGTTGCGCCAGTGCTACAGCCAGCGCCGAATAGAATCCGGCCCATGTACAGGCGGTAGCGACCCCCGCAGCGCCGCATTTCCCGTCTGAGCCCATGACCTCCTTCGCCAAGGAAACCCTGCCCGTCAGCCTCGAAGAGGAGATGCGGCGCTCTTACCTCGATTACGCGATGAGTGTGATCGTCGGCCGCGCGCTGCCCGATGCGCGTGACGGCCTCAAGCCCGTGCACCGGCGTGTTCTGTTCGCGATGCACGAACTAAACAACGACTGGAATCGGCCTTACAAAAAGAGCGCGCGCATCGTCGGCGACGTGATCGGCAAGTACCACCCGCACGGCGACACCGCGGTGTACGACACCATCGTGCGGATGGCGCAAGACTTCTCGCTGCGCCACATGCTGGTCGACGGCCAGGGCAACTTCGGTTCCGTGGACGGCGACAACGCCGCGGCGATGCGCTACACCGAGATTCGCCTGTCGAAGATCGCCCACGAGATGTTGGAAGACATCGACAAGGAGACCGTCGATTTCGGCCCCAACTACGACGGCTCCGAACGCGAGCCGCTGGTGCTGCCGAGCCGGCTGCCGAACCTGCTGGTCAATGGTGCCACCGGCATCGCGGTGGGCATGGCCACCAACATCCCGCCGCACAACTTGAATGAAGTCGTCGACGCCTGCCTGCATCTGCTGAAGAACAGCGAGGCGACGATCGAGGAGCTGATGGAGATCATCCCGGCGCCCGACTTCCCCACCGCAGGCATCATCTACGGTATCAACGGCGTTCGCGAGGGTTACCGCACCGGCCGAGGCAAGGTGGTGATGCGCGCCAAGTGCCACTTCGAGGACATCGACAAGGGTTCGCGCCAGTCGATCATCGTCGACGAGATCCCGTACCAGGTGAACAAGAAGACCCTGCTCGAGCGCATCGCCGAGCTGGTTCACGAGAAGAAGATCGAAGGCATCAGCCACATTCAGGACGAGAGCGACAAGTCCGGCATGCGCGTGGTGATCGAGTTGAAGCGCGGCGAAGTCCCCGAGGTGGTGCTGAACAACCTGTACAAGCAGACCCAGCTGCAGGACTCGTTCGGCATCAACATGGTGGCCCTGATCGACGGTCAGCCCAAGCTGTGCAACTTGAAGCAGTTGCTCGAGATCTTCCTCGAGCACCGGCGCGAAGTGGTGACGCGGCGCACGGCGTTCGAGTTGAAGAAGGCGCGCGAAAGAGGCCATGTGCTCGAGGGCCTGGCCGTGGCGCTGGCCAACATCGACGAGTTCATCGAGACCATCAAGACATCGCCGACGCCTCCGGTGGCCAAGGCCGCCTTGATGGCCAAGAGCTGGGACAGCGCGATGGTGCGCGAGATGTTACAGCGCGCCGAGGCCGAGACCTCGGGCGGCCGCGCCGCCTACCGTCCCGAGGGTCTGCCGCCTAACTACGGCATGCAGGCCGACGGCCTGTACCGCCTCTCAGATGACCAGGCGCAGGAAATCCTGCAGATGCGCCTGCAGCGCTTGACCGGCCTGGAGCAGGACAAAATCGTCGGCGAGTACAAGGAGGTGATGGCGCAGATCGCCGACCTGCTCGACATCCTTTCCAAACCGAATCGGGTGACGACGATCATTGCCGACGAGCTGGCCGCGCTGCGGGCCGAGTTCGGCAGCACCAAGCTCGCCGCCCGGCGCAGCGTGATCGAGCGCAACGTGCAGGAGCTGGGCACCGAAGACCTGATCACGCCAACCGACATGGTCGTGACGCAGTCGCACACTGGCTACATCAAGAGCCAGCCGCTGGCCGAGTACCGCGCCCAGCGGCGCGGCGGCCGCGGCAAGCAGGCCACCCAGACCAAGGAAGACGACTGGGTCGACCAGCTCTTCATCGCCAATACACACGACTGGATCTTGTGCTTCTCCAACCGCGGCCGGGTCTACTGGCTCAAGGTCTGGGAAGTGCCGCAGGGCGGGCGCGCATCGCGCGGCAAACCCATCGTCAACATGTTCCCGCTGCAGGGTGACGAGAAGATCACCGTTGTGCTGCCGCTGCCCGGCGAGTTCCGCAGCTTCCCGGCCGATCACTACATCTTCATGGGCACCGCTCTGGGCACGGTGAAAAAGACCTCCCTGGACGAGTTCAGCAACCCGCGCAAGGCGGGCATCATCGCTGTCGACCTGGACCCGGGCGACTACCTGATCGGCGCCGCCCTGACCGACGGCAAGCACGACGTGATGTTGTTCTCCGACGGCGGCAAGGCCGTGCGCTTCGACGAAGACGATGTGCGCGCTATGGGCCGCAACACGCGCGGCGTGCGCGGCATGATGTTGGAGCCCGGCCAGAGCGTGATCGCCATGCTGGTGGCTGAGGACGAGACCCAATCGGTCCTGACGGCGACCGAAAAGGGCTATGGCAAGCGCACCTCGATCGTCGAGTACACCCGCCATGGCCGTGGCACCAAGGGCATGATCGCGATTCAGCAGAGCGAACGCAATGGCAAGGTCGTGGCGGCCACGCTGGTGAGGCCGGAAGACGAGATCATGCTCATCACGGACCGCGGTGTGCTGGTACGCACACGCGTCTCCGAGATCCGCGAACTCGGCCGCGCCACCCAGGGCGTCACGCTGATCGCACTGGACGATGGTTCCGCATTGAGCGGCCTGCAACGCATTGTCGAGAACGATGCCAATGACACGGGGGCTGCCGAAGGCGACGCGGCGACCGACGAGGAGAACATGTGATGTGGAAAACAACGGTGGTGGCGGTGTTGATCTCGCTCGGCGGACTCGGCAGCTCCCTTGCGCAGACGCCGGCAGCGGCGCAATCCAAAAAGGAGCTGATCGCCAAACTTCTGCAGCTCCAGCAGACCGGCATCGACAACGTCGGTCGCGCCCTCGCCGGCCAGACCTCGCAGCGTGTGCTGCAGGCGGCCGGCCAGGAGATCCCTCGGCTGGCAGCCGACAAGCGCGAAGCGGCCGCCAAGGACGTACAGGCCGATGTGAAGAAGTTCTACGACGAGATCGAGCCCCTGTTGCGCAAACGGGCTACCGAACTGGCCCCGGCGACCCTGGCGCCGGTCTATGAGGAGCGCTTCAGCGAAGACGAGCTCAAGCAGGTCATTGCCTGGCTGGAGTCGCCGGTATCGAAGAAGTTTCAGCAGCTCGACGGCGAGATTGCCAGCACCTTGGCACAAAAGGTCGTCGCCGATACGCGCGGCACGATTGAGGCACGCTTGAAGGCACTCGAAGCCGCCCTGGCCAAGCGCCTGGGTGTGTCCACGCCGGCGGGTGGCAGCGCGTCGGCGCCCAAGAAGTCGCCCTGAGACCTCCCCGCTGTTCTTCTGCCGATGACCGATCCGAGCCCCGCCGCCGAGGACCTGCCGGCCTTGCGCCAGCGGATCGACGCGGTCGACCGGGAGTTGCTGGGTCTGCTCAACCGACGCGCCGGGCTGGCACTGGCGGTCGGTGAAGTCAAGAAGCATGAAGGCTCGGCGGTGTTCCGCCCCGAGCGCGAAGCGCAGGTCATCGACAGCTTGAAGGCCAGTAACCCGGGCCCTTTGCGACCTGACAGCGTGGCGCCGATCTGGCGCGAAATCATGTCGGCGTGTCGTGCGCTGGAGACCCCAACGCGGGTGGCCTACCTCGGCCCCGCTGGCACCTTCAGCGAGCAAGCCGCACTGGCGTACTTTGGCTCGTCCATAGTGCGCGTGCCGTGTGCCAGCATCGACGAGGTTTTTCGCTGCGCCAGCGGCGGCGCAGCTGATTTCGGCGTGGTGCCAGTCGAGAACTCGACCGAGGGCGTGGTCGCTCGCTCGCTCGACCTGTTCTTGACCACAGCGCTGGGCATCATCGGCGAGACCAGCCTGTTCGTTCGCCACAATCTTTTGCGCAAGAGCGCGTCGCTGGACGGCATCACCGCCGTGTGTGCGCACCCGCAGGCGCTGGCACAGTGCCACAGTTGGCTTACCGCGCACTTGCCCCTTGTCGAACGCCGCCCCGTGGCCAGCAATGCCGAGGGCGCGCGTCTGGCCTCGCTGGATGCCAGCCTTGCGGGCATTGCCAGCGAACGCGCGGCCAGCGAGTACGGCCTGCACGCGGTGGCACCGGCGATCCAGGACGACGCGCACAACCGCACCCGCTTCGCCATCGTTGCCCACCCGAGCAACCATCCCCAACCGCAGTCCTCGGGGCACGACTGCACCAGCCTGGTGGTCTCGGTGACGAATCGCCCGGGCGCGGTGCACGACATGCTGGTGCCGCTGAAAGTGCACGGGGTGTCGATGACGCGACTGGAGTCGCGGCCGGCGCGTTCGGGCCAGTGGGAGTACTACTTCTACATTGACATTGCCGGTCACCCCGATGAAGTGCATGTGGCCACTGCGCTGACGGAGTTGCGCAATGTTTGCGCCTTCTACAAGCTGCTTGGCACCTACCCGCTGGACACCCATTGACCATGCATCGCGCCCGCCGATGATGTTCAACCAGCTCGGCTTGATCGGCTGCGGCCTGATGGGCGGCTCGTTTGCGCTGGCCCTCAAGCGCGCAGGCCTGGTCAAGCGCGTCATCGGCTACAGCAAGTCGCCGTCTACGACGGAGCGCGCCAAGAAGCTCGGTGTCATCGACGACACTGCCGAATCCGCGCTGCTGGCCGTCTCGGGCTCCGACATCGTGCTGATCGCCGTGCCGGTGGCGGCGACCGAAGCAACCTTCAAGGCCATCCGCCACATGGTGGAACCCGGCGTGCTCTTCATGGACGTCGGTTCGACCAAGCGCGATGTGGTCGATGCCGCGCGTCGGGTGCTCAAGGAACGCGTGCCCAGTTTCGTGCCGGCGCACCCGATTGCAGGCAAGGAAGTGGCAGGCATTGCGCACGCCGACGCAGGCCTTTACAGCGGCCGACAGGTAATCTTGACGCCGCTGCCCAGCACCGATCCAGTCCTGGTGCAGCGCGCCATCGACGTATGGAGCGCGATTGGCGCCCAGGTGCTGAAGATGACGCCGGAGAACCATGACGCGGCCTTCGCAGCCGTCAGCCACCTGCCCCACCTGTTGGCCTTTGCCTACTTCAGCGCGGTGGTCAAGCAGCCGTCAGGCGCTGACTTCCTGGCTTTGGCCGGCCCGGGATTTCGGGACTTCACACGCATTGCGGCCAGCGACCCGGCCGTCTGGCGCGACATCCTGGTCTCGAACCGGGAAGAGATCCTGAAGCAGTCACTGCGCTTCCGGCACACGCTCGACGCCATTGAGCACGTGATGCGCTCTGGCAATGTCGAGGCTCTGGAAGACTTGTTGCGGCAGGCGGCCGACGCGCGCAGCGGCTGGCAGATGAATAGCGGCGGCAAGCCCGCGGCGGCGCGTTGACATGATCCCCTCCGGGCGGCAGCGGCGCCGCGTGCCCTGCCCGGCGCGGGTCATTCGGCACAGCGCCGGGCGGGCCTGAGAACACCGCGTGTACGCCATCCCCTATCTCGACTTGCCGCCTTTGACCGGCGCGAGCGGCACGGTACAACTGCCGGGGTCCAAGAGCATCTCCAACCGGGTGCTCCTGCTGGCCGGGCTGGCCGCTGGCACCACGGTGATCCACGACCTGCTCGAGTCCGACGACACCCGCGTCATGCTGGCTGCGCTGCAGCAGCTCGGCTGCGGTCTCGACCGGGATGGCCGCACCCTGCGCGTGCAGGGCCTGGGCGGCCGGTTGGTGGTCCACACGGCTGATCTCTTCATCGGCAATGCCGGCACGGCGATGCGTCCCCTGACGGCCGCCTTGGCGTTGCTGGTCGCACTGCAGGGCGGGCGCTTCACGCTGCGTGGCGTGGCGCGAATGCACGAACGACCGATCGGCGATCTGGTCTCGGCCCTGCGCCAGCTCGGTTGCCACATTGATGACCTGGGCCGTGCCGGCTACCCGCCCCTGGCGGTGCACGGACACGCGGGCGGGCATCTGAACAGCGCCACCCCGATCCGCGTGCGTGGCGACGTGTCGAGCCAGTTCCTCACCGCCCTGCTGCTGGCCCTGCCCCTGGCCACCGAGGAGCGGGCGGTCCGCATTGAAGTCGATGGCGAATTGATCTCCAAGCCCTATGTCGACATCACCCTGGCACTGCTGGCGCGCTTTGGCATCCAGGTGGAGCGTGACGGCTGGCAGGCCTTCACCATCCCCGCACAAAGCCGGTACCGGTCGCCCGGTTCGATCCACATCGAGGCAGACGCGTCATCGGCCTCCTACTTCATTGCCCTGGGGGCCATCGCGGCGTCGGGCGCTCCGGTGCGCATCGAAGGTGTCGGCGACGCGTCGATCCAGGGCGACATCCGCTTCGTCGAAGCGGCCCGCGCGATGGGTGCCGACGTGCGTTGCGAGGCGAATGCCCTTGAGGCACGCCGCGGCGCCTGGCCATTGAAAGCCATCACGCTCGACTGCAACCACATCCCCGACGCGGCAATGACGCTGGCCGTGATGGCCTTGTATGCCGACGGCCCCTGCCGGCTGAACAACATCGCCAGCTGGCGCGTCAAGGAGACCGACCGTATCGCCGCCATGGCCACTGAGCTGCGCAAACTCGGTGCCGCCGTCGACGAAGGTGCCGACTGGATCCGCATCACGCCGCCGCGCACCTGGCATGCGGCAAGCCTGCACACCTATGACGATCACCGCATGGCGATGTGCGCGTCGCTGACCGTGTTCAACGGGCTGGCAGGCGCGCAACCGCCCCAACCCGTGCGCATCGAGGACCCAGCGTGCGTGGCCAAGACCTTTCCCGCGTACTTCGAAGCCCTGTTCGCTGTGAGCAGAACAGAGCCGGCCCACGTGCCCGTGATCGCGATCGACGGCCCGACGGCGTCCGGCAAAGGCACGCTGGCGACTGCCGTGGCAGCAAGACTGGGCTACCACCTGCTCGACTCCGGGTCGCTCTACCGTGTGGCGGCGTTGGCGGCGCGCCGCAACGGCCTGCTGACCGAGGGCAGCGAGCCCGATGCCGCGGCGATCGCCGCCGTGGCCGCCGCGATGCCGCTCCGCTTTGAAGCCGGTCGCATCCTGCTGGGCGCGGAAGACGTGACCGACACCTTGCGCGACGAAGCTGTCGGACTGGCTGCGTCGAGGGTCTCGGCGCTGCCGGCCGTGCGCGAGGCGCTGCACGAGATGCAGCTGTCGTTTCGTCGCGCGCCGGGCCTGGTGGCCGATGGCCGCGACATGGGCAGCGTCGTCTTCCCCGATGCAACGCTCAAGGTCTACCTCACCGCCAGCGCCGCCCAGCGTGCCGAGAGGCGTCATAAGCAATTGATTTCAAAGGGAATTTCCGCTAACATCGCCGATCTACGCGCCGATTTGGAGGCGCGCGACGCACGCGACAGTTCGCGTCCCGTTGCGCCCTTGAAACCGGCTGTCGATGCGCTGTTGCTCGACAACTCCGCAGTCACCATCGAGCAATCGGTTGCGTGGGTGCTGGACGCGTGGGCAAAGCGTAGGCCGTTCGTGCTTCATTAGAGGCACGGCCAGCCGCCCAGTCCGCAGCGCCTCCCCGGCGCGGCGATGTGCAACCCAACCGCCACGCAAGTGGTCGATCTGCCGGCATACCCACTCCCTGTTTCGCCGGCGCCAGGAAACCCACCATGTCACAAACCCAACTTGCCACCCCCCCGGCCGCGGATTCATTCGCTGCCATGTTCGAAGCCAGCCTGCAAAAGCGCGACATGCGCGCAGGCGAAGTCATCTCGGCCGAAGTCGTCCGGATCGAGCACAGCTTCGTGGTGGTCAATGCCGGCCTCAAGAGCGAGGCCTACATACCGATCGAAGAATTCAAGAACGACACCGGCGAACTCGAAGTCCAGATCGGCGACTTCGTCTCGGTGGCCATCGATGCGCTCGAGAACGGCTATGGCGACACCATGCTGTCGCGCGACAAGGCCAAGCGTCTGGCCTCGTGGATGTCGCTGGAAAACTCGCTGGATTCCGGCGAGTTCGTGGTCGGCACCGTCAATGGCAAGGTCAAGGGCGGCCTCACGGTGCTGGTCAACGGCATCCGCGCCTTCCTGCCCGGATCGCTGCTCGACACGCGTCCGGTCAAGGACATGAGCCCGTTCGAGGGCAAGACGATGGAGTTCAAGGTCATCAAGCTCGACCGCAAGCGCAACAACGTCGTGTTGTCGCGCCGCGCTGTCGTCGAGGCTTCGATGGGCGAAGAGCGCGCCAAGCTGATGGACACGCTGCATGAGGGCGCGATCGTCCATGGCGTGGTCAAGAACATCACCGAGTACGGCGCCTTCGTCGACCTTGGCGGCATCGATGGCCTGCTGCACATCACCGACATGGCCTGGCGCCGTGTGCGGCATCCGAGTGAAGTGGTCACCGTCGGCCAGGAACTCAGCGCTAAAGTGCTCAAGTTCGACGCCGAGAAGAACCGCGTCTCGCTCGGCATCAAGCAGTTGGGCGACGACCCGTGGCACGGCGTGTCACGCCGCTACCCGCAAAGTACGCGCCTGTTCGGCAAGGTCACCAACATCGCCGACTATGGTGCCTTCGTCGAGATCGAACCGGGCATCGAAGGCCTGGTGCACGTCTCGGAGATGGACTGGACCAACAAGAACGTGTCGCCGGCCAAGATCGTCGCCCTCGGCGACGAGGTCGAAGTCATGGTGCTGGAGATCGACGAAGACAAGCGCCGCATCAGCCTGGGCATGAAGCAGTGCAAGGCCAACCCGTGGGAAGAGTTCAGCGCCACTGTGAAGCGCGGCGACCGCGTCAAGGGTCCCGTCAAGTCGATCACCGACTTCGGCGTCTTCGTCGGCCTGTCGGCTGGCATCGACGGCTTGGTGCACTTGTCCGACCTGTCCTGGCACGAGCCGGGCGAGGCCGCCGTGCGCAACTACAAGAAGGGCCAGGAAGTCGAGGCCCTGGTGCTGGCGGTGGACGTCGAGCGGGAGCGCATCAGCCTGGGTATCAAGCAGCTGGACGGCGACCCGTTCGCCACTTACACCACGCTGAATGATCGCGGCGCGCTGGTCACCGGCAAGGTCACGATGGTCGATGCGCGTGGGGCCGAGGTCAAGTTGACGGACGACGTGACGGGTTACCTGCGCGCTTCCGAGATCAGCCGCGACCGGGTCGAAGACGCGCGCAACGTGCTCAAGGAGGGCGACGAAGTCGAGTGCATGATCATCAACGTCGATCGCAAGGTGCGTTCGATCCAGTTGTCGATCAAGGCCAAGGACAACGTCGAGCAGCAAGAAGCCATGCAGCGCCTGTCGCAAACCAGTGAGCGTGAGAACGCCGGCACGACCAGCCTGGGTGCGCTGCTGCGCGCCAAGATGGACAACAAAGAGTAAACGCCGACCCCGGGGCGCCTTGGGTGCCCCGCCGCCCCGCGCGGGTCGCCGCCTTGCTTGGGGCGGCCCGACGCGGGGGAGGCGCTCGCTAACCTGCACCCCGACGCATCGCCAATGACCCGCTCCGACCTCGTGGCTGCGCTGGCTGAGAGATTCAGCCAGTTGACCCACCGTGACACCGAGTTCGCGGTCAAGACCATGCTCGATGCGATGTCCGATGCGCTCTCGCGCGGGCACCGTATCGAGATCCGCGGCTTCGGCAGCTTCTCGATCAACCGGCGGCCGCCGCGGGTGGGGCGCAATCCGCGCAGCGGCGAGCAGGTCACGATCCCGGAGAAACTGGTGCCGCACTTCAAGCCGGGCAAGGCCCTGCGCGAGGGTGTCGACGCCAACGTGCCGCTGACCGAGGCGGCGCCGCCAGTGCGCCGCAGCTGAGGCTCTTGAGACGCGCCGCACCGGGCGCGTTCTTCATTGGGTGCCCCGCCCGTAGAATCCGCGCGCCGATGCGTGCCTTCGCCTGGCTCGTCAGAGCCTTCATCTTCTTCGCCCTGTTTGCCTTCGCGCTGAACAACCAGCAGGAGGTGGCCGTGCACTGGTTCTTCGGCTTCGATTGGCACGCTCCGATGGTCATCATCGTGCTGACCGCCTTTGCTGCCGGCTGCGCCGTGGGCGTGCTGGCGATGGTGCCGAGTTGGTGGCGCCAGCGCCGATTCGCCCAGCTGGCTGCACCGGATACGCGTGTCCAGACCACCGTCGCGGTGTCGACCCAGGTGCCGTCCGCGTTCGGTGCGGAAGCCGGCGCCCCACCTCGCGAAGGACTCTAGTGGAGTTCGATCTCGGATGGTTTCTGTTGGGTTTGCCGGTCGCCTTTGCGCTCGGCTGGATCGGCTCGCGTCTCGACCTGCGCCAATGGAAGCGTGAGCAGAAGAGCTCGCCCAAGGCCTACTACAAGGGCCTGAACCTGCTGCTCAACGAGCAGCAGGACAAGGCCATCGACGCCTTCATCGAGGCGGTGCAGGGCGACCCCGACACCACCGAATTGCACTTCGCCCTGGGCAACCTGTTCCGCCGCCGGGGGGAAGTGGAGCGCGCCGTGCGGGTCCATCAGCACCTGATGCAACGTGCAGACTTGTCGGCCATGGAGCGCGAGCGCGCCCTCTACGCCCTGGCCCAGGACTACCTCAAGGCCGGTCTGCTGGACCGCGCGGAAGCGTCATACCGCAGCCTGGAAGGCACGCCCTTCGACACCGAAGCACGCCTGGCCCTGCTGCAACTGCACGAGCGCTCGCGCGACTGGCGTACCGCGATCGACGACGCTGCGCGACTCGAGAAGGCCGGCACCGGCTCCTTCGCCTCCCGCATGGCGCACCACTGGTGCGAACTGGCGCTAGAGGCGGACGAGCGCGGCGAGGCTGCGCAAGCTGAGATCGCCCTGGCCCGGGCGCGCGAGATCGCGCCTGGCTCGCCGCGCCCCTGGGTACAAGCAGGGCAACGTCAGGCACGCCTGGGCCAGCATGCCCAAGCCCTGGCCACCTGGTGTGAGTTGCGCCAGCGTCACCCTGCTGCGTTTGCACTGGTCGCCCTCGATCATGCCAAGAGTGCCTTGGCCACAGGCGAGAGCGCCCAAGCCCTCGCCGACCTGAGCGTCCTGTATGCGGCGCAACCCTCGGTCGACCTGCTGCGGTCCATCGACCTCCTCGACCCCGATGCCGGGCGCGCGCAGCGACGGCACACTGAGCATCTGGCACGGCAGCCAACGCTGTCGGCGGCGGCCACGGTACTGCGCGACGACCCCGACGCGCAGGGCAATGTGCTCGTCGCCATCGAGCGTGCGGCCAAGCCTCTGCGACGCTACCGCTGCGCCGCCTGTGGCTTCGAAGCGCAGCACTATTTCTGGCAGTGCCCCGGCTGCCTGAGCTGGGACAGCTACCCACCGCAGCGTGTGGAGGACATGTGAGCGCCGGCCCGCGTGTGATCCTGTGCATGAAGTGGGGCGACAAGTACGGTCCCGAGTACATCAACCGTCTGTACGGCATGGTGCGCCGCCATCTGCGCGGCGACTTCAAGTTCGTCTGCCTGACCGATCTCAGCGATGGCATTCGCCCCGAAGTGCAATGCCTGCCGATTCCCGATCTGGCGCTGCCCGCCGGCATCCCCGAGCGCGGCTGGAAGAAGCTCACCAGCTTCGCCGCCGACCTGCACGGCTTGACGGGCACCGCCCTGTTTCTCGATATCGACATCGTCATCGTCGACGACATCACGCCCTTCTTCGAGCAACCTGGGCAATTCCTCATCATTCACGACTGGAAGCGGCCGTGGCGTATTACCGGCAACTCGTCGGTCTATCGCTTCGAACTCGGCGCGCATGCCGACGTGCTGGCTTACTTTCGAACGCACGTCGAAGAGGTGCGCGTGAACTTCCGCCACGAGCAGGCCTATCTGTCCGATTTCCTGCACCGCCAAGGCCAGCTGGCCTACTGGCCTGCCGACTGGTGCCGCAGCTTCAAGTACCACTGCGTGCCGCGCTGGCCGCTCAACCACTTTCGTGCCCCGACCACGCCAAAGGCAGCGCGCATCCTGGTCTTTCACGGCGTCGTCAACCCGCCCGATGCGCTGGTCGGGGAGCGCAACAACAACTGGCGCCACATGCTGCCCGCGCCCTGGATCGCCGAGCACTGGGTCGAATGAAGCGTGTCTGCCCGCTGACCGAACGCGCCACTGCCAGCGATCTGGTCGAGGGCCTTGCGCCTGCGCCCTGGATCGTGCGCCGCTGCCGTGAAACCGGCTTCGTGTTCCTCGAGAACCCGCCTGGCTACGAGAGCCTGAAGGAAGACTTGGCGTGGCAAGTCACCTCCCAGCGCGAATCACAGCAGCGCGCGGCAGCCGAACCCCTGCGGTACGCCCTCAGCCGCTGGGCCAAACACCTGCGCCGACAGGTCGCCAAACGCCACAAGGTGGCTGACATGAGCCTGGCGCTGGCCATCCGCGCCGCCAGCGAACGCAGCGACGGGCAGCAGGTGCACCTGGTCGATGTGGGTTGCGGCTGGGGCCAACTGCTGGGCCTGGTGATGGAGCGGATGTCGCCGGTTATGAGGCAGCGCTGCGTGCCGCATGGCGTTGAGATATCAACCGAGCTCGCGCGCCTGTCAGACGCAGCCCTGGCACCCTACGGCGGCCACTGTGAGCACGCCAGCGCCGTCGATGGCCTGGCGCGCTTTGCATCCGGCAGTCTCGACCTTGTCGTGCTCTCGTCCTTTCTCGAACACGAGATCGCGCCACTGCCGCTGCTGCGCCACTGCCGCGCAGCGCTGCGCGAGGGTGGCGTTGTGCTGGTCAAGGTACCCAACCACGCCAGCTGGAATCAGGCGATGCGCGGCCCGCGCTGGTGCGGCTACCGCTGGCCCGACCACGTCAACTACTTCACCCCGGACACACTGCGGGCAATGGCCACCCAGGCCGGGCTCGAAGTTGAGCGCATGAACTGGCGTGACCGTTTCCCGCTCAGCGACAGCCTCTACGCCGTGCTGCGCAAAGCGAGAGCGTAGTGGCAAGCGACCGTGCATGCCGTGTCTGCGCCGCCGCGACGCGCCCGCTCTTCCGCGGCAATCTGCTCGGCCACAACGTCGAGTATCAGGAGTGCAACGCCTGCGGCTATGTGCAGACCGAAGCGCCGTACTGGCTTGATCAAGCGTATGCGGAACCCATCAACCGGTCCGACACCGGCTTGCTGCGCCGCAATGCACGCAACACCAGCATCGTGATGAGCACATTGATGCTGGTCGGCCAGCTTCGTGGGCGCGTGATCGACTGCGCCGGCGGCTACGGTGTGTTGGTGCGCATGCTGCGGGACCGCGGTGTCGACGCCTATTGGCACGACCCGCATTGCCAGAACCTGATGGCACGCGGCTTCGAGGCCGGCGATGGCGAGCGCGCTGACCTCGTCACCGCATTCGAGGTGCTCGAGCACTTCACGCAGCCGCAGGCTGAACTGGCCCGGCTGCTGGGCCGAGCCGACAACGTACTGGTTTCGACAGACTTGATCGCCGAGCCCGCTCCCGCGGCAGGCGACTGGTGGTACTACGGCCCCGAGCATGGGCAGCACATCGGCTTCTTCCGCCGCCGCACGCTGGAGCACCTCGCGCAGCAGGCCGGCTGCGCCTTGCACACCGACGGCCGCCAGTTCCACCTCTTCACGCGCCAGCACATCGCGCCCTGGCGTTGGGCCTGGGCGCGCAAGGCGCATGCCATCGCACCGTTGCTGGCACGCGCGCGACTGCGCTCGAAAGTGTGGTCTGACCTGGCCTTGGCGCGCGAGCAGGCCCTGGCATCGCTTGTCAAAGCCCCTGAGCCATGACACCCGAAGACCCCGCCACGCTCGACGTCGTGATCTGCGGCGTAGCGCGCAATTGCGCACGCTCGATCGATCGCGACATCCGCACCTTGCAGCGCGCTGCGAGCCTGTTCCGGCGCGTGCAGGTCCTGGTGGTCGAAAGCGACTCCAGCGACCACACGCTGAAGATTTTGCGGACCCTGAGCGAGCGCGACGCCCGCGTGCGCTACATCAGCCTGGGCAGTCTGCGCGAGCGCCTGCCCCAACGCACGGCTCGCATCGCCGCATCCCGCAATGCCTGCCTGGACGAGCTGGCAGTCAACCCGATCTATGCCGCGGCAAGCCACATGATCATGGTCGATCTCGACGGCATGTGCCGCCACCTGACGCGTCAAGCGCTGGCAAGTTGCTGGGCTGCAGGCACGCCGCCCTGGGACGTGTGCGGTGCCAATCAGGGTGACTATTACTACGACGTGTGGACCATCCGGCACCCGATATGGTGCCCCGGCGACTGCTGGCGCGAGCAGGCGGCCCTGGTGCCCCTCCTCGGCAAAACCGCCGCCGACGAGGTGGCCATTTTCTCAAGGATGATCCACATCGCACCCACGCAGCCGTGGATCGAAGTCGACTCGGCGTTCGGGGGTTTGGCCGTCTACCGCCGTTCGTCGATCGGTACGGCCCGCTACGTCGGCCTGGACGAACAGGGCCGCGAGGTCTGCGACCACGTCGGCCTGAACCTGGCGATGCGCGCCGCGGGGCGGCGCATCTTCATCAACCCGGCCTTGATCAACGCCCGCAGCACCAAGCACGCCGGGCGCAAGAAGTTCTTCCGCACTTTGCGTCGAAGGCTTTGGAATGCGTTGCGGGGCTGAAACTGACGTCGAGACACTGATGCGCTACGCCAACATCGTGGTCCAGCGCGAGCGCGACAACCGCATCTTCCAGCCCGGCGCCGGGCCCAACGGCGGCGACTTCTTCCTGCCGTGGCGCCAACTGCGCGAGCGCTTCGCGCGTGAGGGCATCGAGTTGAACACGCGCGATGTGAACGCCGGGCGCGCCATCGGGTTCGAGTTCCACCTCAACGCACAGCGTGAGCTGCCGGCGCAAACGCCGTGCTATGCCTTCCTCTACGAGGACCCATTGGTGCGTCGGCTCAACGCCGACCGCGCGCAGTTGGCCCGCTACCGCAGAGTCTTCACCTGGAACGAAGACTTGATCGACGACGATCACTTCCTGCGTCTGGATTACCCGAATGACCTGCGCGTGCGTGACCTGCCAGGCTGGGACGCTCGACCACTGTTCTGCGTCCTGATCGCGTCGAACAAGGCCCTGCGCTACCCTGACTCACGCGCGCTGCATGGCCGCCGGGTCGAGGTCATCCGCCACTTCGAGCAGCATGCGCCCGAGTCGTTCACGCTCTACGGCCAGGGCTGGAACATCCCGCCAGTGCAGCCCGGCGCAGTCGGTCGGCTGCAGAAAAGGCTGCACGAGTGGCGAGCACGCTGGTTGCCGGGAGCGGCGCCCTTCACGAGCTACCGCGGCAAGGTCGGCCACAAGTCGGACGTGCTGGAGCGCGCGCGCTTCTGCATCTGCTACGAGAACTCGCGCGGCAGCCCCGGTTACCTGACCGAGAAGATCTTCGATTGCTTCACCAGCGGTTGTGTGCCGGTGTACATCGGCGCACCGAACGCCCAGGCGGCGATCCCGGCGGCTTGCTTCATCGATGGCGACCGGTTCGGTTCTCCGGCGGGCCTGCTGGCCGGCTTGCGCGCGATCAACCAGGCACAGTTCGCGAGCTATCAGCACGCCATGCGCGCATTCCTGCTCTCGCCGGCCAGCACGCGCTTCTCGCATGCGCACTTCTGCGATCGCGTCGTCGCCGTGATCGGTGCCGATCAGCCGGTGCGCTGAAGGCTCACAGCGGCATCAGGTCGGTCGGGCACTCCAAGCCCCCCGCCTGCGTCGTCGACCAGGCTTCACGCTCCTCGCGCGGCACGGTCTGGGTCGGCCAGTCGAAGAAGGCAATGACTTCGTCGCGCCGCGCCAGGGTGTCGGCCGTGCCCAACTCGATCAACTCGCGCGTGTAGGGCGCCTCGAACAGCAGATAGCTGGCCAGCGCCGCGCCGCCGCGCGCCTCGCGGCCCTGGCCGCCCACGCCCACGCCGCGCAGCATGGTGCGCACGGGCGTGGGCAGCTTGTCGAGGTGTCGTGCCGCGATGTCGTCCAGGCGTTGGCTCGGGGCGATCACCAGCACATCGAGCGGCTTGAGCGGCGTGCGCGCGCGCGACGCCGGGTCAAGCAGCGCCAGGGTCCGGTTGATGCGCTGGGCGCGCTCCACATCCACCGCCAAGGCGTCGAGGAAGATGTTGGACAAGGCATGGCCCGCGATCTGGGCCAGACTCGGGTAGCCCTGACCCGCGACGTGGCGGCCTGCCGGCTCATTCAGGCGCCCGGCACCGATCACCAGGATGCGCTCGGCACCGAGATGAACCGCGGGCGAAATGGGCGCCGACTGCCGCATCGAGCCGTCGCCGAACCACTCGGCGCGCCCCCCCATCTCGAGCTCCACGGCGGGGAACACGAACGGAATCGCCGACGACGCCATCAAATGCTGCAAGCTGATCGTGGCCGGTACTGCCACGCGTTGCGAGCGCAACCAGGGCTCGAAAGGCTCGGCGGTCTGGCAGAAGGTGACATGATCGCCGCTGCTGTAGGACGAGCCGGTGATGGCCAGAGCGCGCAAGTGGCCCTGCCGCAGCAGACCCGGTAGACGTTCGAGCTGCACGACCGTCTGCAACAGCGCGGCCAGGGGGCTGTTGTCGAGCAGCGAGCGCGGCCGTGCGCGACGCCAGCGGGCGATCGCCCAGCCCACCGTGAGCATCGTCAGCCAACGCGCACCGGTGCGCACCACACCGAAGGCATCGGCGCGGTAGACCTGGTCGGCGCTGAAGCGGCGCCAGGTGTTGACAACGCCGGCCACGGCCAGATCGAAGCGGTCGGCATGGCAGGCCAGAGCGGCGGCGTTGATGGCCCCGGCCGAAGTGCCGGTGATGACGCCGAACGGGTTGTGCCGCGGCGCGCCGACTTCACGCCGGATGCGCGCCACGGCCTTGAGCACGCCCACCTGGTAGGCCGCGCGCGCTCCGCCACCGGTGAGCACCAGGCCGGTGGTGGCGTTGCTGTGCGGGGCGTTCATGACCAGACAGTCTAGGCAGTTGCCGGCCTGCGATGTGCCGATGAGGGCCGGGAAAGTGCACCAGTTCGTGAACGACTGGTGCGCCCCGCCTCACTCGTAGACGACCGCCGCCTGCCCCTGGTGGGCCAGGGTCTTCCAGCGCGCCAAGGCTTCGTCGCAGGGCCAGAAACGCGCTGCGTCGCCGAGATCGAGCTCGGCCTGGACGGTCTGGCGCTCGAGCCGCAGGCGAATTGCCAGGCCTTGCTGGGTTTCACCCTCGTCCGTGGCCAGCTTCTTCGCCGGCCAGGTGCGGATCACATCGGCCACCGGCGGCGCCTTGCCGTTCACCGCCACAGCCAGGTACTTGCCGAAGCGCGCGCGCGCCGCGGCCAGGTCCCACAGTTGATTGACATTCAGGCGCAGACCGCCGCTGAAGCGGTCGGGCTGAACCTTGCCCTGCACGATCACCAGTTCGTCATCGCGCAAGCGCTCGCGGTGGGCCTCGAGCAGGTCTTCGTT
>Ga0163144_10010199_pt1 | contig 20059 bp, 16 predicted proteins | sample OliLak19BULKMAT1_FD_123175 | JGI IMG/M metagenome (GOLD analysis project Ga0163144, IMG submission 123175) | Freshwater microbial mat bacterial communities from Lake Vanda, McMurdo Dry Valleys, Antarctica - Oligotrophic Lake LV.19.BULKMAT1 | ecosystem: Environmental > Aquatic > Freshwater >... | reverse complement strand
TGCGCAGCGCGTCGATCCGATCGACGGCGGGCTTGTGCTCGGGCGCCGCCTTGATCTTCTCGTACGCATCTTGCCGGGCCTTGTACTCGTCCCACCCCGGCAGGCCCTCGGCGGGCTCCATCACGCCCGGTGCAGGTGCATCGAGCTTCACGCCGACCTGCTTGCCGAGGCGCTCGAGCTCGATGAGCTTGAACCCGCGGTCCTTCATCTCGTCCTTGAGATCGTGGATGAGGTGCATCGGCGACAGCGGCTTGTCCGTCACGAACGCGGGGCAGTACGTCGTGCAGCGCCCGCAGTCCGTGCACGCGTAGTTGTCGAGCAGGCTCTTCCAGGTGAAGTCTTCGAGGCGACCGACGCCCCAGTTGTCGAACAGTGGGTTGCCCTCTTCGTCGGTGAGCGCGAGCTTCGGCATGATCATCCGCTGGCCCTGATCGCGCAGCAGGATGTTCGGGCCCGAGCCGAGCACGTGGATGTGCTTGGAGTAGGGCAGGTAGTTGAGGAAGCCGAGCAGGATCGCGACGTGACCCCACCAGTGCACCTCGGACACGGTGTGGGCGACGCTCGCGTCGGTCTTCGGGAGCATCGCTGCCAGCCCGCTCGCAATCGGCTGCATCGGATCGGCGACGCCGCCCGCCACCATGTGCCACGCGTGGTGGCCGTAGTGCGTGAGCACCAGCGTGGAGATGCCCCCGAGGATCAGCATCGCGTCGAGGTTTGCCGGGATGAACTTCGGCTTGACCACGAGCCGGCGGTAGAACGCGTACATCAGCGCGGCGAAGACGACCGCGTTCATGATGTCGACGGCGTAGCGAACCCAGCCGTACACGGTGTCGCCGACGATCGTGCCGAGGGTGAACCACTCGCCGACGACCCCGGTCACGAGCATCTCGCCCGATGCGATCGTGAGCACGAGGAAGCCCCAATAGATCGCGAGGTGATGCCAGCTCGCCTTTTCCTCCATCACCTTCTTCTGGCCGAAGAAGAACGTCATCAGGCTTGCGATGCGCTCGCCCCACGTCTCTTCAAGGTTCGACGGGCGGCCGAAGGTCACGACCTTCGCGAGCCGATAGACGCTGTACGCGAACACTGCATGCGCGACGACGGCGATGAGAACGAAGACGAGCTGTTTCATCGGAATGACCCGCGTACGCCAGGCCCCAGGGGTGTACCACGCGAGGCGCATGCGAGGCGGCATGCAGGGGCTGCGCCGGTGCAGGACCCTGCTACGCTGGGTTCAGCTCACGTGGCGTCGGATCTGCTCCTCATCAGCGATCTGCACCTGGGATCGCACCTCAAGCCGCGCATGCGCGGTGACTCGGTGCATCTCGCGTCGCGCATCGAGGAGGTGTTCGGACCGTTCATCGCGCACTATCAGCGCCAGGGTCCGTGGCAGCTCGTCATCAACGGCGATTTCATCGATTTCTGGAACATCGAGCTCGCGGGCGCGGCGGATCTGCCGGCCGAGACGGTGGCGGTCGCGCGGCTGCATGCGGTGTTCGACGCGCATCCGAACGTCGAGGCGGCGCTGCAGGACTTTCTCGCGGCGGGCAACTCAGTGCTGTTCGTCACCGGCAACCATGACGCGGAGCTGCTGTATCCCCGTGTGCGCGCCGCGATCGTGTCGCGGCTGACGCCGGCGGTCGACGAGGTCTCGAGTCGCACCGATCTCGACAACCTCGCGGCGCTGCAGGCCGGGCGCATCCGCTTCGTGCGGTGGTTCTTGCGCGATCCCGGCGGTGCGTGGATCGAGCACGGGCACACGTTCGATCCGAGCTGCGCGACGCAGGCTCTGTTGTCACCGACGCGCGGGGGCGAGCTCGTGCAGACCGTCGCCGAGGTCGCGACGCGCAACTTCGCGAACCTGATGCCCGAGATCGACTACGATGCGCCGGACAAGTTCTCCGGCATGGACTACATACGCTGGGCGCTCGCGCGCGGCTGGCGATTCGTGATCCGCGTCGTACTGTTGTACTTGCGCACGGCCGGGCGGATCCTCGCGCTGTGGGCCGGGCCCGGTCGCGTCGACCGCGAAGGCAAGCAGATCCACGCAGCGCGGCTCGCGAAGGTCGCCGCGAACGCAGGCCTGCAGATGAGCGCGCTGATGGCCCTCGAGAAGATGGCACCGCCACCGACGGCGACGACGGTCGCGGGGCTGCTCGGCATCACGTTCCTCGATCACGTGCTCATGGTGCTCGCGCTCGGTGTCGCGGGCTGGCTCGGCGGCGGCATGCTCGGCTGGTCTGCCCCAGGTGCACTCGTCGGGATCGCGATCGCGGTGCTGCTGCTCGGACGCAAGCACCGGCGCAAGCGCCCGCGCAACGTTGCTCGCGACATGCTCGAGGTCGCCGCGGGCGTAGGCGAGGTCACCGGCGTGCCGCTCGTGCTGATGGGCCACAGCCACCATGGCTCGCTCGATCGCCTCGGCGATATCGTCTACGCAAACAGCGGGAGCTGGCTCGACGGCTCGCACCTCGTCGTCCGGCGCGACGCCACCAGCCACCGCTTCACGTCGGTCGAGCTGCGTCGCTGGCGCAACGGGGGGGTGCTCGCGCTCGACGTCATGGACGTGCCGAAGCCGAGTACACCGCTGCCCTCGGAGCTGGTCTCGACGGTCACCGTGTCCCAATCGAGCTGACGCGGCGCGCGGCATTGTGCGATGATCCGACGCGGACGGCGTCATGGCAGGAGAGCACATCTTGGTGATCGAGGACGATGCGTCGGTGCGGACGCTACTCGACAAGTCACTCACGTCGAAGGGCTACAAGGTCACGACGTGCGAGGATGGCCTCGTCGGTCTCACCGCGCTCGAGACGACGCGGCCTGATCTCATCATCGTCGACGTGATGATGCCGCGCCTCGACGGCATGACCTTCGTGAAGGCGATCAAGTCGCTCGGCGACACCAAGCCCATCCCGGTCATCTTTCTCACCGCGAAGAACGATCCGAAGTCGATGATCGCGGGGATCAACCTCGGTGCGAGATTCTACGTGACGAAGCCGTTCGTGTTCGAGGACCTGCTCGGCAAGGTCATCAAGGCGCTGCAGTAGCTACGCCCTGCGGGGCCGGGGGCTCACGCCTTGCTGAGCAGCGACGATCGCGACAGCGGCGATCGTGCGGGCGTCGCGACGAGTGCCGCCGCGGCCGAGCCGGCCGCGAACTCGCCCTCCATGCCGAGACCCGGCAGACACGCCCGCGATGCGAAGCTCAGACCACGCACGCCGGAGCCGGTCGGGATGATCCCGACGCCGAGCAGCGGCGCCTCGTCGCTGAAGTAGATCGGCGCCATCGGCAGGCTCATCGCGGAGCCCGGGCCGAGCTCGACGTGCGGCTCGCCGTGACCGTCGCCCGCCTCGCGACCGTCGTGGGGCGAGTGACACAGGCGGATCCACGGGCGGCAGAACGGTAGCACGCCGCGCACGTCGAGCTCGTCGAGGATCTGCTCGCGCATCGTCGACAGATCGTCGTCGACCGCGACGATGCGCGTGATCGCGATCCTTCGCGTGTTCTCCGACGAGCCGGGCTCGATGCGCACGTAGGTATGACCGACGCCGTGGGCCGCATCGGGCACCCAGTCGGCGGCGCTGCCATCGGGCGAACGCCGAGCTGCGGGTGGCGGACAGCACAGCGCCATACCACCGAGCGCGGGTGTGATGCCGCGCTCGTCGATCTCGACGTGCATCACGAAACGCGCCGCCGCGGTCGCGAGCGCGCCGAGCGAGTGCAGCAACGATCGCGGTGCCGCGTCGCCGAGCAGCGCGTTCTCGACGAGCATCCGTGGATCGGCTGCGACGATCAGGTGATCACAGCCGTAGCGATCGCGCTTGCCGAGCAGGCTGGTGCCGACGACCTTGCCGCGCTTGATGATGAGCTCGGCGACTCGCAGCTCGCGCTTGACCTCGCCCGAGTGCAGCTCGATGCGCTGCAACAGCAGCTCGCGCATGCGCCTCTCGCCGGTCGGCAGGTCCTCGGGGCCCCGGCTCCACAGACGGCCGAGTCGCAGTGCCGCGGCCTTGCCGAGCTGTGCGGGCGTCAGGTGCGAGAGCCACGGCAGCGGTGCATCGGCGAGTCGCCGCAGCGCGTGCGCATCGCCGAGCGGCGCGCACTCGTCGACGTCGCGCGCGGGGAGCTGATTGCTGACCCGCGACAAGAAGCGGCGGCTCCAGAAACCATTGGCGGACAGCGCGTTCTCCGAGCCGAGCAACTCGCCGAGCACCGCCTCGGTCGCATCGGTCCAGCGCCGCCGCAGCGCCCACGCACCTGCGGCATCGTCGTCGGGCCACACTCGTGCGAGCTCGGCATCCAGGTTGCGCTCCGATGCGGAGAGGTCGAGTCGCGCCTCGTCGACGGCGTGGTGCTGGAGTCCGTCGAGCGGCGCTGCGAGGCGCCGGACCTGCTGCACGAGACCGAGCTCCGCGAGCACGCGCTCGACCGGTGGTGTCGTCGCGTGCACCACCGGCGCGGTGTCGAGCGCGAAGATGCGGCCCTGCACGCGATACACGCCGTCGGGATTGCCGTGCGGCACCACGAGCACGCGCTTGCCACGGCGAGCGACGAGCGCGGCCGCGACGAGACCGGCCACGTCTGCGCCGAGTACGATCAGATCGTAGTGGTTGGTCGTCGTGCTCAAGCGCGGTCCTAGGACGGCATCATCATGATGGCGCGAACCCATCGATCTGCACGGCGTCCTCGGCTCCGCGGCGGACCACCTCGCCGACGACGATCGGAGCCTCACCCGTATCCACGAGCGCGCGCAGGGCCACATCGACGCCCGCGGGGTCGACGTAGAGCAGCATGCCGATGCCGCAGTTGAACGTGCGGAGCATCTCCTGCGCGTCGACGCCCTGGGCCGCGATCGCGTGCATCACCGGCGGCAGCTCGACCTTCGCCATGTCGAGGCGCAGCGCGAGCGCGTCGGTGAACGCACGCTGCGGGTTCTCGAGCAGACCACCGCCGGTGATGTGCGCGGCGCCGTGCAGCGGCGCGCCCTCGGCGGCGACGAGCGCAGCGAACGCGCGCGCGTAGATCCGCGTCGGTCGCAGCAGCGCCTCACCGACGGTCGTGCTCGGGTCGCCGGGCAGGGGATCCGTCCACGTCAGGTTCGCGCGCTCCGGATCGAGCAGCGCCCGACGTGCGAGCGAGTAGCCGTTGCTGTGCAATCCCGACGAGGGCAGGGCGAGCACAACGTCGCCTTCTTTCACACGATCCGGTCCGAGCGTCTTGCTGCGCTCGACGACGCCGACCGCGAACGCGGCGAGGTCGTAGTGCCCCGGCGCGTACATGCCCGGCAGCTCCGCGGTCTCGCCCCCGAGCAGCGCCGCGTTCGACTGCTTGCAGCCCTCGACGATGCCGGAGACGAGCGCTTCTATCTGAGTCGGGATCACCTTCGCGACCGCGATGTAGTCGAGCACGAACATCGGCGCGGCGCCGGTGACGAGCAGGTCGTTGACGTTCATCGCGACGAGATCGATGCCGACCGTGTCGTGTCGATCGAGCGCGATCGCGACGAGCAACTTCGTGCCGACGCCGTCGGTGCACGACACGAGCACCGGCTCTTTGAGGCCCGCGGGGATCCCCATCATGCCGGCGAAGCCGCCGATGTCCGAGAGCTGCTCGGGCCGGCGCGTGCTCGCGACGAGTCGCTTGATCCGCGTCACCGCCTCGTTGCCCGCATCGATGTCGACGCCCGCTTCACGGTAGGTCAGTGGAGCGCGGGCTGGACCGGGCGGCGAGGCCATGGCGAATGCCGTATCAAGGGTCGCCGGGCCCCGGCAAGCCCCGGGCAGACAATTGCCACACGCATGGGGTAAGAAGGCGATCACATGGCGTGGTGGCGACGCAAGAAGGACGCGCTCGACAAAGATGCGAGCGCCGGCAAGGTGTCGATCCCCAAGGGGCTGTGGTCCAAGTGCGAGTCGTGCGGAGAGATCACGTACACCGACGAGCTCGTCGCGAACCTACGGGTGTGTCCGGTGTGCGGTCACCACGCGACGATGCCGACCGCCGAGCGCATCCTTGCGATGCTCGACGAGAACACGTGGGTCGAGCACGATCTCGATCTGCGCTCGGGTGATCCGCTCGGGTTCTTCGACTCGCAGCTCTACAAGGACCGCATCGACAAGGCCGTGAAGACCAGCGGCTCGACCGAGGCATTTCGTTCCGGAATCGGAGAAATGGACGGCGTGCCGGTGTCGGTCGGGTTCTTCGCGTTCGAGTTCATGGGCGGATCGATGGGATCCGTGGTCGGCGAGAAGGTCACGCGGGTGTTCGAGCGCGCGGCCGAGCTCAATCGCGCGGCGGTGGTGTTCTCGGCGTCGGGCGGCGCGCGCATGCAAGAGGGCGTGCTGTCGCTGATGCAGATGGCGAAGACGTCGGCGGCGCGAGGACGGCTGCGCAGCAAGAAGCTCGCGTATGTGTCGGTCGTGCTGCATCCGACGACCGGTGGGGTTGCGGCGAGCTTCGCGATGCTCGGCGACGTGATCTTCACCGAGCCGAAAGCGCTCGTCGGGTTCGCGGGACCGCGCGTGATCCAGCAGACGATCGGTCAGGAGCTGCCCAAGGGGTTCCAGCGCGCGGAGTTCCTGCTCGAGCACGGGATCGTCGATCGGATCATCGGGCGGCACGAGATGCGCGAGCAGATCGGCACGATCCTGCGGATGCTGCAGGGCATGCCGGCGAAGCCGACGGCCGAGCCCGCTGCGCCGGCGCCGTCGTGACGGCATCGCGTTGGGACGAGCTCTTCGCACGACGCAGCCTCGGGATCCGGCTCGGACTCGACGCGGTGACGGCCGGGTGGCACCGGCTCGGTGAGCCCTGTCGCGGCGTCACGGCGGTGCATGTCGTCGGCACCAACGGCAAGGGCTCGACGTCGGCGATGATCGACCACGCGCTGCGTGGGCGCGGTCTCGCGGTCGGTCTGTACACGAGCCCGCACCTCCATCGCGTCGGCGAGCGGGTGCGCACGGATGGCGTGGCGCAGGACGACGACGTGTTGCTCGACGCGGTGGACCGCGTGCTCGCGATCGAGCCGAGCGCACTGCCGCGGCCACTGTCGTTCTTCGAGGTGCTGACGCTCGCGGCGTGGGTGCGCTTCGCCGACGCGCGCGTCGAGGTGATCATCGCCGAGGCGGGGATGGGTGGGCGCTTCGACGCGACGCGGATCTGCGACGCGAAGGTCGTCGCGGTGGCGTCGATCGATCTGGATCACCAGCAGTTTCTCGGCGACACGCGGGCGAAGATCGCCGCGGAGAAGATCGCGGTCGCGAAGCGGGGCGTGCCGGTGTTCTCGGTGCCGCAGGTGCCGGAGGTGCGAGAGGTGATGCGCGCGCACACGGGCGCGATCGGTGCGCCGCTGGTGTTCGTGGAGCCGCTGGCGCGCGCGCCGATCGGCCTCGTCGGCGCACATCAGCGGGACAATGCAGCGCTCGCGCTCGCGGCCGCGCGGGTGCTCGCGCCGGAGATCGCGGCAAGCGAGCTCGATGGTGTCGTGTGGCCGGGGCGGTTCGAGCGCATCGCGTATGGCGGCGGCACGATCGTGCTCGACGTCGCGCACAATCCCGCGGGCATCGCTGCGCTGCTCGACGCGCTGCGCGAGCACGCACCCGAGGCGAGCGTGCTCGTCGGCACGGTTGCGGACAAGGACCCAGCTGCCGTTGCAGCGCTCGTACAGCGCAGCGGCAGGACGTGGGCATGGGTGGACCTGATGGCCTTCGGCGCCAGCGGCACGCGCGTCGACGCACCGATCGTGCTCGACGATGTCGCAACGACCCTCGGATGGATCGACGCGCGCACCGCCGCCGGCGCGACGGTATGCGTGTGCGGCTCGCACGTGCTCGTCGCGGCCGTGCGCGCGCATGTGCTCGGTCTCGCGGCCGCCCAGCCCGGCGAACGCGTGAGCGGACCTTGACGTGTCCTTTGCGGACAGCGAGCGTCAGGTCGCAGCAGGAGGCTCCAATGCGAAGTCGGTTCTCGGTTCTCGGTTCTCGGTTCTCGCTGAAGTACTGGGTGACCGGCACTGCGTTCGTCGCGGCCGGGTCAGCGTGCGATCCAGCAGTGACTGGCCCGAATGAACGGCTAGGCGCGGCGACGCCCGCCTCGCTCGCACCCCATTCCGGTGACGTCGCACCCGCGGCGCCGAGCACCTCGGTGGATTCTCGACGCTCCCGTATGCGAACAAGGCAGCGACGGCTTCTACTACCACCCGGGGCTACCCCGTCATCCCTCCCGTCATCCCCGACCGAGCCTGCTGACCCGACGACTCGCGCGTGCGTGATCACGACGAGGCCATTTCGTCTCCTGAAACATGCGGCATCTCGGTCGGCGTTCGCGCGCGGCCCTACGCGCACGCTGCACCCCGATCCACCCCGGAGCCCCATGTGAAGATGCCGTCCGTGGTAGCGTCCCCCGATGGGTTGGATGGAAGGTCGATGCTTGATGCTCGGTGCGCTGCTCGTCGCGTGCAAAGACGATCCACCCCCCGAGTTCGAGTCCCGCTGCATCGCGCTGCCACGCCTGCCCGACCCGTCCACCGTCGTCCTCGAAGACGCCTTCTCCACCGACGTCGAAGGCGCCATCGCGCTCGTCGAGCACCCGACCGACGCGCGCTTCTACCTCGTCGTCAAATCCGGCCAGATCTACACGTTCACGCCGAACGACACATCGCTCGACGAAGTCCTCGACATCGAAGACGCGCTCGTCATCTCCGGTGAGGCGGGCCTGCTCGACCTCGCGCTGCACCCGGACTTCGGCACCAACCGCTACGCATATCTCTCGTACAACGCACCGCGCGACGGTGACGCGATGCTGTCGAGGATCTCGCGCGTCGAATTCTCCGCCGATGGCCTGTCGATCGATCGCACCACCGAGGTCACGATCCTCGAGGTCGATCAGCCGTACAGCAACCACAACGGCGGCGACATCGGCTTCGGCCCCGACGGCATGCTGTACATCGGCTTCGGCGACGGCGGCAGTGCCGGCGATCCACAGGGCCAGGGCCAGAACACCGATACGATCCTGGGCGACATCTTGCGCATCGACGTCGACGGCGGTGAGCCATATGCGATCCCAGCGGACAACCCGTTCGCCACCGGCGGCGGAGCGCCGGAGATCTACGCGTCGGGCTTCCGCAATCCGTGGCGGTGGAGCTTCGATCGTCAGACCGGCGAGCTGTGGGTCGGCGACGTCGGCCAGCACCGCTGGGAAGAGGTCGACAAGGTCGTGCGTGGCGGCAACTACGGCTGGGGCCTCAAGGAGGGCCCCGACTGCATCGGCGTCGACACCTGCGAGGGCGACTTCATCGACCCCGTCGCGGCGTATCGCAACTCGAGCAGCGCGTCGGTCGTCGCGGGTGCAGTCATGCGCGGCGGCAGCATCCCCGATCTCGAGGGCAGCTTCGTCTTCAGCGACTTCTATGACGGGACCATCTGGCACGTGCCCGCCGATGCGTCGACACCCGCCGAGGTCGTCGGCACCGACGCCCGCATGATCTCGTCGTGGCTGCTCGCGAGCGACGGCACGCTGTACGGCACGCGCTACTCGGGCGGCATCGTGCGGCTCGTCGCGGGCGATCCGAATCCACCCGCAGTCGACTTCCCGCGCCAGCTCTCACAGACCGGCTGCATCGACACGAGCGATCCGCAGACACCGCTGCCGTGGCTGTTACCGTACGAGCTCAATCTTCCGTTTTGGTCCGACGGCGCGGACAAGCAGCGCTTGGTCGCGGTGCCGCCGGACGATCGCGCTCGCGTCGACGACAGCGCATCGACCCAAGGACTCATCCAGTGGCCGGTCGGCACCGTGCTCGTGAAGTCGTTCGAGCACGAAGGCGCGCTCGTCGAGACGCGACTGCTCGTGCGCGACGGTGACGGCTGGGCCGGCTACGGCTACGCGTGGGACGACGACGGCACCGACGCGACCCTCGTCGAGCACGAGACCGTCCGTGCGGGCTGGATCTACCCGGGGCTGCGCGGCTGTCCGGCGTGCCACACCGACGAATCCGCCGGCCCGCTCGGCACCACCGCAGCGCAGCTCGCCCGCACGATCGTGCGCGACGGCAGCGAGGTCGATCAGATCGACGACCTCGTCGCGCGCGGCGTGCTCGATGATCCCGGCGACATCACGCCGCTGCCGGGCCCCGACGCGCCGCTCGAGGATCGCGCGCGCGCGTACCTCGAGGTGAACTGCGCGGCGTGTCACCGCGACGAGGGCACAGGTGGGCGCGCCGATCTCGATCTGCGGCGCGGCGTCGCGCTCGCGGACACGGGCCTGTGCGGCGAGTCCTCTGCCGGTGATCTCGGTATCGAGGACGCGCGCATCGTCGTGCCCGGCGATCCCGATCGCTCGATTCTTCTCGCGCGCCTCGGCGCCCCTGGCGACGCCCGCATGCCACCGCTCGCGACGGCCGTCGTCGACGAGGAGGGGACCGCACTCGTGCGGGCGTGGATCGAGCAGCTCGCGGCTTGCCCCTAGCACCCGCTTCATTGCGGGGGCGGGTTTGTTGGCGCGGCCGCGCGGGCCCGATATGATCGATCCGCCATGCGCACGTCCGCGACGACCCTCGGCCTGATGCTCCTGCTGACGCCGACCCTCGCACTCGCGCTCGGCCCACCGCCTGCGCCTCCGCCGAGCGAGAGGACCGCGAAGCCGACCGGTACGCCGCCCGCAGCCGGCACTCCCGCGACACCCCCGCGGCCGACCACGCCTCCACCACCGCCGGGCAAGACGACGCCCGACGCTCCGACCACCGAGCCCATCGAGCAGCGCGACCCCGTCGATCTCTCCGGCACGTGGACGTACAACCGCGGCGGCACGCTCGCGCCCCGCGTCGTGCGCGTCGAAGACGACGTCGACATCGCGCCGAATCCCGAGGGCTACTACTCGGGCGTCTCGATCGAGGGCAACCACGTCCCGCCGTTCCCCGCGTCGAAGATGGGCAGCAAGCCCGCGTCGCTGACGTGGACCGGCTTCGAGCGCGTCGGCGACAGCTCGCGCGTCTTCATCGAGGTCTCCGCCGACGTCGCGACCAAACTCGACATCCGCGGCGCGGTCATCACGGTGCGGCTGACGAACACGCGCATCAACGTCCGCAACAACGCTCGGTCTCTCGACCTGCGCTACTTCCGGACGCCCGTGCGCTCGGTGAAGGTGAGCAAGAAGGGCAAGGACGCCGTCGCGACGATCGTGATGCGGCGCTCGGTCGAGCCGACGCTGTCGTGGATCGCCGGCAAGTCCGGCTACCGACTGCTCGTCATCGACTTCGCGGGCGGCAGCGCGGACGCAGCGACACCCTGAGTGCCGGGAGGGGCGGGGCGGGCTCAGGTCGCGTGCGCGAGCGCGCTGGGATCGCCGGCGCGCCACAACCGGAACACCGCGAGCCCGACTCCGCTCGCCCCCGCGACGGCGCCGAGCAGCGGAAAGCCGCCCATGAGCCCGAGCGCGGCGACCCCGAGCGCGACGCCACACCAGCGATAGCGCAGCGCCCGATCGATCCGCGCCCCTCGGGTCACGCCGGCGACGACCACGGCAAGCGCCGCCTCGTCCTCTGGAAGCAAAGGTTTTGCTTCCATTCTCGCCGGCAAGTGCACGTGATTCTGCCACAAAAGCCGCGTCGCCATCTGATGCAGCCGCGCGAGCTCGACGTCGGGATTCGACTCGACCGCGAGCAGCACGGGCAGTGCGTGGGTCTTGAGCTTCGGGAGATACACACGGGCCTTGCCGAGCGCACGCGTCGCTTCGAGCAAGAACTGCCGCGCCTGTGTCGCGCGCACCAGCTTGTCGCCGCGCTCTTCGCCCGAGCGGCCCTCGACCGTCAGCACCGCGAGGGTCAGCGCATCGCTGGCCGCCCGCAGCCATCCACCCAGCTCTGCCCGCGTCGAAGCCGGAACCGCGGCATCGCGGTAGCCGGTCGGCACGGCGGGGAGGGTGGCGGCGCGCATCGGGTCGTCGACTCGGACCCCCAAGGCCCTGCAGTCAATTCCAATCTAGTTCACGATGCGAACCGCGGCCACTCCCGAAAGGACGCTCCAGGTGTGATCTCGATGCGACGTCAGCGGGTTTCGCCGGTCCGCTCGGCGCGTTTCGCGTCGTTCCACAGCGCATCGAGGCCCGCGAGCCCCACACCGACGGGATCTCTGCCCTGGGCCGCGACCTCTCGCAGCACGTGGCCGAACCGGCGCTCGAACTTCGCGTTCGCCCCGGCGAGCGCCGCCTCGGCATCGACCCCGAGCTTGCCTGCGATGCGCACCAAGACGAACAGCACGTCGCCCAGCTCGTCCGCGACCGCGGCCGCGTCGCCGCTCGCCCTCGCCACCGTGAGCTCGGCGAGCTCCTCCTCGAGCTTCGCGATCGCCCCCTCGGCATCGGGCCAGTCAAATCCGTGGGCCGCGGCCTTCTCCTGCAGCCGCGCCGATCGGTGCATCGCCGGTAAGGTCGCCGGCACGCCGAGATCTCCCGGATCGCGGTCGGTCTTCGCCCGCTTGCTCGCCTCCCAGCGCCGCGCGACCTCGTCCGCATCGAGCGCCTCCCTCCCCGCAGCTGGGCTCGGCCCGAACACATGAGGATGCCGATCGATCATCTTATCGCGGATCGCGGCGATCACATCCTCGAGATCGAACGCGCCCTCGCGCTCACGCAGCGCCGAATGGAACACGATCTGGAACAGCAGGTCCCCGAGCTCGCCCTTGTGCCGCGCCGGATCATGCATCGCCTCGAGGACCTCGTGAGTCTCCTCGAGCAGATAGGGCCGCAGCGTCGCGAGCGTCTGCTCGCGGTCCCACGGGCACCCTTGCTCGGACAGCAGGCGGTCCATGAGCTCGCGCAGCCCTTGCAGACCGTCCGCGAGCCCGAGCGCGCGGTGACGGTCGGTGTTCTCGCTGGTCCGATCGCGTGCTACCGTCATCGTCGGCCTGCCTTAGCACAAAGCGGCAGCCGATTTTTTCCGCTGTGCCCGACACCGTCAAGCTCACCTTCGAGGACCAAGCACCGCTGCAGCTCGTGCTGGATGCGGTGGCGAGGCCCAATGGCCAGGCCGCGCTGCTCGAGCGCGAGACCGGCGTGACGGTTCACGTCCGTGGCCACGAGGTGACGCTCGAGGGCGACGCGGACGGGCTCGTCGAGCGCTTGCTGCGGCAGCTCTACGCGCTCGCGCAAGACGGCAACCCGATGGCCGCCGCCGATGTGCCGCGTGCGCTCGACATCCTGCGCAACAACCCGCGCGGCGAGCTGCGCGACGTCTTCGAGGACACAGTCCTCGAGCGCAATACCGACGGCAAGGGCATCGTCCCGCGCAGCTTGATGCAAAAGCGCTACGTCGCGTGCATCCGCCGCAACGTGATGACGTTCGGCGTCGGGCCGGCGGGCACGGGCAAGACGTTCCTCGCGATGGCGGTCGCGGTGCGGATGCTGCTCGACAAGCAGGTGCGCCGCATCATCGTCTCGCGCCCTGCGATCGAGGCAGGCGAGCACCTCGGCTTTTTGCCCGGCACGCTCGAGGAGAAGATCAGCCCGTACCTGCGGCCGCTCTACGACGCGCTGCACGACATGGTGCCGGCGGAGAAAGTGCTGCGCATGCTCGAGCGCGAGACCCTCGAGATCGCGCCGCTCGCGTACATGCGCGGTCGAACGCTCAACGACGCGTTCGTGATCCTCGATGAAGCCCAGAACACCACGCGCGAGCAGATGAAGATGTTCTTGACCCGCATGGGCACGAACTCGCGCGTCGTGGTGACCGGCGATCCGTCGCAGATCGACCTTCCCAGCGGGCAGCGCAGCGGCCTGGTCCACGCGCTGAGGCTGCTGCAGGGCGTCGAGGGCATCGCGATCGTGCCGTTCGGCGTCGAGGACGTGATGCGGCACCCGTTGGTGCAGCAGATCGTCACCGCCTACGACCGGGATTCGAAGCGGCGGGCCGAGGCGCGAGATCGCGCTGAACCTTCGGCCAATGCGGGAACCGCGGGGACCGATCCGGAGGCGACCGCGCCTGGCATCGTGCCCGAGAACGGCCGCTGAACGTCGTTCCGCGGCGGTTCTTGCTGGATTCACGGGCGCCGGCTATGCCCGAAGCTCGCATGGCTGCCCGCTCGCTGCCGATCCTCGACCCCCTCCCTCGTACCTCCGCCCGCGACAGCGTGTTGGAGGTGATGGCGCGCGAGCTCACCCGCTCGATGGACGGGCTGCAGGTGCCCGGCAGCCCGAAGCCGTACTTCATGCAGTACACGCTGCGGCGCACTCACGCGCTACGACTCAAGGCCGCGTACGGGTCGCTCTTGAAGGCCCGTGAGTCGGTCCAGTCGCAGATCTATGCCGACGTGCGCGTCGGCAGCCACAAGTTCGACAACGTCATGGACGGCGGTCTCGACACCCGCGCCGAGGAACGCGAGAGCACCGACTGGGTCGATGCCCCGGATGATCTCGACCTCTCGGCGCTGCAGGTGTCGCTGTGGAAGCTGAGCCAGCTGAAGTTCGACGAGGCGATCCAGGACTACTACGACCATCGCAAGGCGCTCGTCAGTGAGTACCTGCGCGACGAGGTCGACGCGTTCAGCAAGGAGACCCCGCTGTTGCACCGCGAGGAGCTGCGCACCGATCCGTTCCCGCGCGTCGCATGGGAGGGGATGCTGCGCGATCTCTCGCGCCGCTTCCTGCAGCACCCCGAGGTGCACGACCCGGCGATCTCGCTGTCGGCCGAGCGCGTGCACCGCTGGCTCGCGACCTCCGAGGGCACGCGGGTCGTCACCGAGGACACGTTCGTCGAGCTGTCGATCGGCGGCTGGATCCTCACCGAGGACGGGGTCTACACCGAGGCGTCGCGCGAGCTGTACCTGCGCGCGGTCGACGAGGTTCCGAGTCGCGCCGCGCTCGAGCGGTTGCTCGACGACGTGATCGTCGAGCTTGGGGAGCTGAAGAACGCGGAGACGCCGGGCGCGTTCATCGGGCCCGCGCTGCTCGCCGGCCAGGCCGCGAGCACGCTGTTCCACGAGGCGCTCGGGCACCGGCTCGAGGGCGAGCGGCTCGTCGCGCGCGGCGAGACCCGCACGTTCGCGCAGAAGGTCGGCCAGCAGATCCTCCCGCGCGGCCTCGATGTCTACGACGACCCGACGATCACGCGGCTCGGCGATCGCTCGGTGTGGGGCGCCTACCGCGTCGACGATCAGGGCGTGCCGGCACAGCGCGCGACGCTCGTCGAAGACGGCGTGCTCAAGGGCTTCTTGCAGAGCCGTAACCCGACGGCGGTCTCCGAGAAGAGCAACGGCCACGGGCGGCACGACGGGCTGCAGCCACCGACCGCACGCATGGCGAACTTCGTCGTACAGCCGCGCGAAGGCATGTCGCTGCCGTGGACCGCGCTCGAGGCGAAGCTCGTCGAGGTCACCAAGGCACAGGGGCGCAGGCACGCGCTCATCATCTTCCGCGTGCGCGCCGGCGAGACCCAGACGCAGGCGTACGACTTCCAGGTGTTCAAGGGCGAGCCTGCGGACGTGTGGCTGCTGGACGTCGAGACCGGCAAGAAGCGGCGCGTGCGCGACATCGAGCTCATCGGGACCCCGTTGTCGGCGCTGCAGCGCATCGTCGCGTTCGGAGGCGATCCGGATCTCGATCAGGGCTACTGCTACGCCGAGAGCGGATCGATCCCGGTGAGCGGCATCGCACCGGCGATTCTGCTGTCGGAGGTCGAGATGCAGCAGGGCAGTACGACCGGCTTCCACGAGCCGCTTCTGCCCCCGCCGTTCGCGGACGATGGCTCGTCCGGTCGCACTGGCGCGCTGCGTCGACGCGGCCGCCGTCGTCGCGAGACGCGGTGATCTCGTCGCCGGTCCGATCGGGGCCAGGCGCGCGTCCGGCCGGCCCACGATCGGCAGGGCGCCCGCCCGTGCCCGACGCGACAGGCCAACGTGATGGCGGATGAACCAAAGGCCGAGCCGATGACGTGGGCGGCGCTGCGCGACGCGAGCTCGGCGGTGCAGCTCGCGGTGCAGATGCTCGCCGGCCCACTCGCGCCGTGGAACGATCCGCCGCCGGACCCCGAGCGCGTGCGCGAGGCGATGCGTATGCTCGAGGCGTCCTCGCGGCGCATCAATGCGCTCGTCGTCGCGCTCGCACCCGTGCGCGTCGTCGCCGAGCCGGCGCAACTGCCCGTCGTCCCCGTCGCGGTGAACGTCGCGACACCAGCGCGGGTCTCGACCCCGGCACCGCGCGCACGCAAGCGGGCGACCATCGTCTCGCCGCCGCCTGTCGACGGCGTCGGCGTCGGCAGCGTTCTGCGCGACGTCGAGCTCGCCGTGCTCGCCGTGACCCACGCGGCGGGCGGACCCCGCGTCGCGATCCACGGCGGTGCGGATCTCGTCGCAACCGGCGATGCCGCAACGCTCGTCGCGATCCTCGTCGGCCTCGTCGAGGACGCCGCAGCGATCGGCCCGGCCGATGCGGTCGTCGAGCTGCGGGCATTCGCCGATCTCGCCGACGCGATCGGCGACGAGATGGACGTCGTGTTCGAGGTGCGCCCCGATGCGCGGGGAGGGCACGCCAGCGCGTTCGCGCCACGGGCGGCCCGACTGCCCGAGGGAGCGCGCCTGGAGGTGCATGGGCGCAGCAGTCGTCCGCGCGCATGCTTGCGCGTCGCGGCGGCCCGCGGTGCCCTTATACTCGCCGCGTGAGCGGCCGCCATCTCGCCGACTGGGAGCATGTGCGCGCGCACATCCTCGGTCGTGCCGGGACCTGGGGGCGCGTCGATGTGCTCGCCGACGGCAGTCTATCGATCACCCGCAAACGCGCGCACGTCGTCGTGCTCGATGCGCGCACCTCGTGGCCGCCCGAGCAGTACGACGTGCTGCTCGCGGTCGCGCCGACCGAGGACCTGTCGGTCGCGCTCGCCCGCCTGCGAACGCCGCGTGTGCACGTCATGCCGCTGCCGGCGAGCACGCTGCTGGTCGAGCGCATTGTCGGTGAAACTCTGCGCGCCGCCGCCGACTACGACCAGGCGCGCAAGGCCGATCGGCTGATCCAGCTCGGCACGCAGCTCAACGCCGAGCGCGACCCCGGCAAGCTGCTCGCAATGATCCTCGAGTTCGCCCGCGAGTTCACCCACGCCGACGCGGGCACGCTCTACCTCGTCGAGGGCGATCGCGAGCGGCTGGTCTTCAAGGTCTCGCACAACGACTCGGTGCAGGCGGATCTGTCCGAGTTCTCGTTCCCGGTGACGCCGCAGTCGATCGTCGGCAGCGCGGTACTGCGGGCGAAGACGGTGCGTGTCGACGATCTCTACGCCGACAACGATCCCGCCGCGACGATGCCGCCGTGGAACCACGATCGGAGCTTCGATCAGCGGTTCGGGTACCAGACGCGCTCGATGCTGACGGTGCCGATGATCACGCCCGACGGTCGTGTGCTCGGCGTCATCCAGCTCATCAATGCGCGCCGCGATCGCACGCCGCTGCGCACCCCGGAAGACTTTGCGCGGCGCGTCGAGGCGTTCGCGCCCGAGGACGAGGTCGTGTGCAACGCGCTCGCGTCGCAGGGCGCGGTCGCGCTGGAGAACGCGCGCCTGTACGCGGAGATCCAGGCGCTGTTCGAAGGCTTCGTGCGGGCGAGCGTGCACGCGATCGAGCAGCGCGATCCGACGACCTCCGGTCACAGCCAACGCGTCGCGGACCTCACGGTCGCGCTCGCGAGCGCGGCGGATTCGGCGAGCACCGGGCCGTTCCGGGATGTCCAGTACTCGCGCGAGCAGCTGCGCGAGATCGAGTACGCGGGCCTCTTGCACGACTTCGGCAAGGTCGGCGTTCGCGAAGAGGTGCTGGTCAAGGCGAAGAAGCTGTTCCCGGCGCAGCTCGATCTGCTGCACGCACGCTTCGGCCACATGCGGACCGCGCTGCGCGTGCGCCTGCTGCAGCAGCAGCTCGAGCGGGCACGAAGCGGCGGCGACGATGCCGACCTGCTCGCCGCACACGCCGCCGAGCTCGCGCAGCTCGAAGCGGCGATGGCGACGGTGCTCACCGCGAACGAGCCGACGATCTTGCCGCAGGCGGTCAGCTCGCGGCTCGCCGAGATCGCCCAGCTCGGCTTTGTCGACGATCGCGGCGTGACGATCAAGCCGATCACCCACGACGATCTACTCGCGCTCACGGTGCGCCGCGGCAGCCTCACGGCGTCGGAGCGCACCGAGATCCAGCAGCACGTCGTACACACGTACAACTTCCTCGTGCGCATCCCGTGGGGGCGCGACCTGCAAGGCGTGCCGGACATCGCGGGCAAGCACCACGAGTACCTCGATGGTTCCGGCTATCCTTCGCGCCAGGTCGCGTCGGCGATCCCGTTGCAGGCGCGCATGATGACGGTCGCCGACATCTTCGATGCGCTCACAGCCTCGGACCGACCGTACAAGCGCGCGGTGCCGATGCCGCAGGCGCTCGAGATCCTGCGTGGCGAGGCGACGGCGGGCAAGGTCGATGCCGAGGTGCTCGACCTGTTCATCGGCGCGCGCGTGTTCGATCGCATCGGAGCGCCGCAGCCGTGATCGTGCAGGTGATCGTCGATCGCGATGTCCGGCCGCAACCCGGCCGCGACACCCTCCGCCGGCTCGCCACGATCGCGACGCGAGCGGGCCGCCGCCTCGGGCTGTCGACCGAGCATCTGCGGCTGCTCGGCGTGCGCATCGTCGCCGACGCGACGATGATCGAGCTGCACCGCCGACACCTCGGCACCGCCAAGCCGACCGACGTGCTGTCGTTCGAGGCCGACGATCCGGACCATCCCGGCGACATCGCGATCGACTGGGATCAGGTCCGCCGGCAGGCGATCGTGAAGGTCGAGGCGGGCCTGTGCGACGAGGCGGAGCAGCTCGTGATCCACGGTCTCGCTCACCTCGTCGGGCACGATCACGCACGTCGTGCGGAGGCGCGACACATGGTCCGCGCCGAGCGTGCCGCGGCTCGCAGCGCGGCCGTCGTGTCGCCCGCGCGGCCGTACGGAGGGGCAGCATGACGCCGGTGATCGTCGTACACGGTGGTGCCGGACGCATCGCCCACGAGAACACCGACGCCGTGCGGGAAGGGGTGCGCACCGCGGTCGAGATCGGCCAGCGCGTGCTCGTCGGCGGTGGAGATGCTGTCGATGCGGTCGTCGCGGCGGTGCGATCGATGGAGGACGACCCGGTGTTCAACGCGGGCCGCGGCGCGTGCATGAATGCGGACGGTCGCGTCGAGGTCGACGCCGGGCTCATGCGCGGTCGCGATGCCGCGGTCGGTGCGATTGCGGCGGTGCCGGAGCTCGCCGACGCGATCGCGGTCGCACGCGCGGTGCTCGAGCAGTCCGACCACTGCTTGCTCGCGGGCGACGGCGCGGTCCGCTTCGCGGCGGCGCATGGTGTCGGTCGGTTCGGACGTGACGCGGTGTGGACCGACAAAGCCCAGGCCCGCTTCGATGCGGCGCGGCGCGGCACCCCCGGCGCATCCGGCCAGGCCGATACGGTCGGCGCCGTCGCAATCGACGCGAACGGCCACCTCGCCGTCGCATGCTCGACCGGCGGCGTGTTGCTGAAGACACCCGGCCGCGTCGGCGACTCGCCGGTCCCGGGCGCCGGCTACTACGCGCTCGACGGCCTCGGCGCGAGCTGTGGCACCGGCGTCGGCGAAGCGATCCTGCGCAAGGTCGCATGCTTCGACGTGCTCGCACGGATTCGCGGCGGCATGACAGTGACGGCTGCGGCGCAGGCCGTGTGCGACGAGGTCGTCGCGCTCGGCGACGACCTGACCTGCGGGCTCATCGTCGTCGATCCGCGCGGCGAGATCGGCGTCGCGCACCGCAGCGAGCACATGAGTCACGCGTGGGCACGCGGCGCCGAGCCGATCCACGTCGCGTTGGTGGTGCCGCGATGATCCGCGCCGTCGTCCTCGCCGCGGTGCTCGCAGCACCGACGGGCGCGTCTGCGACCCCGAGCGAGCATCGACTCGAGGATGGGCAAGGGCGGGTCGTCGCAACCTTCGTCGTGCGCCCCGATACCGCGTCGTCGATGAGCGTGCCGCCCGGCAACTACGTCCACGTGCAGCCCGACGGCACGCGCAGCGAGGTC
>Ga0163144_10010195_pt1 | contig 20063 bp, 19 predicted proteins | sample OliLak19BULKMAT1_FD_123175 | JGI IMG/M metagenome (GOLD analysis project Ga0163144, IMG submission 123175) | Freshwater microbial mat bacterial communities from Lake Vanda, McMurdo Dry Valleys, Antarctica - Oligotrophic Lake LV.19.BULKMAT1 | ecosystem: Environmental > Aquatic > Freshwater >... | reverse complement strand
TACCAGATCCACTGGCCCAACCGCAACGGACCGTGGTTCGGCTCGCTGTATTTCGACCCGGCCAAGGACGGTGACTTCACCTCGATCCACGAGCAACTCGACGCGCTGGCCGGGCTCGTGAGAGCCGGCAAGGTGCGCCACATCGGGTTGTCGAATGAAACGCCCTGGGGCGTGTGCGAGTTCGTCCGACTGGCCGAGGCGTTCGGCTTGCCGCGCATCGTCAGCGTGCAGAACCCGTACGCGCTGGTCAACCGCTCGCTGGACAACGCGCTCGACGAAACGCTGCACCGCACGGGTGTGTCGTTGCTGGCGTATTCACCGCTGGGCTTCGGCACCCTGACGGGCAAGTACGACGGCCCCGGTTTCGATGCCGATCAGCCCGGCCTGGGCCGGCTGGCGCTGTTTCCGTCGATGCGCCTGCAGCGCTGGGCGCGCAACGAGACGCTGGTGGCCGCGCGCCTGTACAACGCGCTGGCTCGCGAGCACGGCCTGACGCCGACGCAGATGGCGCTGGCCTTCTGCTACCAGAACTGGCGCGTGGCGAGCACCATCATCGGCGTGACCTCGATCGTCCAGCTCGACCAGAACCTCGACGCCTGGGGCACCACGCTGTCGCCCGAACTTCTGCAGGCCATCGACGCCATCCGCTGGACGCACCGCGACCCGGCGCAATGAGGCTGTCCGGTGGGCGCCTGGCGTCTGGACATCGGGGCAGGCCGTGAAGAAGGATCGTCATGTCAGCGAAACTCCGGCCACGCAGGCGCTGCGCCGCGCCGGCGTGGTGTTCACCGAGCATCTCTACGACTACGTGGAGCGCGGCGGCACGGCGGAGTCGGCGCGCCAGACCGGCGTGGCGGAACACGCGGTCGTGAAGACGCTGGTCATGCAGGACGACAAGGCGCAGCCGCTGCTGGTGCTGATGCACGGCGACCGCCAGGTCAGCACGAAGAACTTGGCGCGCGCCATCGGCGTCAAGTCGGTGGAAGCCTGCAAGCCCGAGGTGGCGCAGCGCCACAGCGGCTACTTGGTGGGCGGCACGTCGCCCTTCGGCTTCAGGCGCGCCGGCGTGCCGGTGTACGTCGAGGCCAGCGTGCTCGAACTGCCGCGCATCCTGATCAACGGCGGGCGGCGCGGTTTCCTCGTCGGCATCCAACCCGAAGTGCTGACGCGTCTGCTGGCGGCCACGCCGGTGCACTGCGCGATCTGAAAGGCTGAGAGTCTTTCGATCCTGCCCGCTTGTCACCCCACAAGTCGCCTGCTCGGCGTTGCAAATACTCGCGATAGCCGGGGCTATGCCTGCGTTTTGCGCCTGGATCAGCCACCTTTTGGTGCGCTACTCGGTGATGCTCGAACACCTCTCAGCCTCTGAGCCCATGGCCGGTGTGCAATTGCCCTGACGTTGCGGCCGGTCATCCGCGGCGTCCGACCTGCGCGTCACACTGCGGGCGCGGCCCGCAGACGGGGCCTGGAGAACGTCATGCAGCCGATACCGCCCCATTTCGAAGGCGCCAACCTGGGTGACGCCGCCAAAACCGATGTACATCGGCCGCTGCAATGCGGCGCCTGCGGCTGGGTCTTCGACCCCGAACACGGCGACCCGCTGTGGGGTGTGCCCGGCGGCACGGCTTTCGCCGTGCTGCCGGAACATTGGCGCTGCCCGCAGTGCGAAGCCCCGCGGGATGGCTTCATCGCGATCTCCGCCTGATCTCCGCCTGATCTCCGCCTGATCGTCACCTCGCCACGGAGCAGTCGTCCCGGGCCGCGGGCCCCGTCGTACACTGCGTCTCTCGCAGCCCAACGCCCCGGTTCATGGACTTCCTGCCCGCTGTTCTGGCCATCGTGGCGGCCTACCTCGTCGGCTCGCTCTCGTTCGCCGTCATCATCAGCCGCCTTATGGGGCTGCGCGACCCGCGCAGTTATGGCTCGGGCAACCCGGGAGCGACCAATGTGCTGCGCTCGGGCAACCGGACCGCGGCGATCCTGACACTGGCCTTCGACGCGCTGAAGGGTTACGTGCCGGTGCTGCTGGCGTTGATCTACGGGCCGCGCTTCGGCCTCGGCGACACGACGGTCGCTTTTGTCGGCCTGGCGGCCTTTGTGGGCCATCTCTGGCCGCTGTTCTTCCGTTTCGAGGGTGGCAAGGGCGTGGCCACGGCGGCCGGCGTGCTGCTCGCGCTGAACCCCTGGCTGGGGCTGGCCACTCTGCTGTCATGGCTGTTCATCGCGTTCTTTTTCCGCTATTCGTCGCTGGCGTCCATCGTGGCCGCGGCGTTTGCGCCGTTCTACCAGTTGCTGATCTGGGGCATGGAGCCAGGCGTGCTGGCGATCTTCGCGATGAGCCTGCTGCTGGTGTGGCGGCATGAAGGCAACATTCGCAAGCTGATCGCCGGCACCGAGTCGAGGCTCGGTGGCACGGTGGCGCCAGCGCCCGCCGCGTCGGCGCCCCATGGGCACCACCATGCCCGCCACCACGAACACAAGAAAGGACACAAGTGATGGTTCAGCGTTTTGATGTCGGCAGCCGGCTTTCGGAAATGGCGGTGCACAACGGGGTCTGTTATCTCGCCGGCCAGGTGGCCGCCGATGCCACCCAGGACATCAGCGGCCAGACTCGCCAGGTGCTGGCCGCCATCGACGGCCTGCTGGCACGCGCCGGCACCGACAAGTCCAAGCTGCTGATGTGCCAGATCTTCATCGCCGACCTGGCCGACTTCCCGGCCATGAATGCGGTCTGGGAAGCCTGGTTGCCAGCCGGCAACGCGCCGCCGCGCGCCACCGTGCAGGCGGCTCTGGCCAAGCCGGCATGGAAGGTCGAACTCGTGGTGACCGCCGCGCTGTAGCGCGGACTTGCTTGCCATGCAGACGTCGCGCCGCTCGCTGATCGGTCTGGCCGCGCTGGTGCTGGCGGTCAGCGGTGCCAGCCAATGGTGGGCCGGCCGCCACGCCGACCGTCTGGGCGCGCAAGTGGCTGCGTTGGCCAAGCCGGGCGACATCCGCATGCTGTCGTCCGAGACCTGCGGCTTCTGCGCGGTGGCGCGCCTCTGGTTCACCGAGCAGAAGGTGCCGTTCAGCGAGTGTTTCATCGAGCGTGATGCCGCCTGCGCCGCCGAATTCGCCGCCAACCGCGCGCCCGGCACGCCGCTGCTGCTGGTGCGCGGGCAGCCGCAACTCGGCTTCAGCCCCGATCGGGTCAAGGAACGGCTGCAAGCGCCCGCCTGAGCGCGCGGCTCGAGCGCAATTCAGACTCTGACGCGATACGCGCCTGCTTACATATGCAGGTGAAACAGGGCTACTTCCGGTCGCATCGGTTGCCGATAAGCAGTAGATGCGACGCGACACCTTGCTCTTCCTGTGGCCGGCCGCCCTGGCTGGCTTGCTTTCGGCCTGCGGTGGCGGTTCCGATGAGGGCCTTGCCGAGGCGACGGCCAGCCCCGCCAGTGAACTTTCGGTGGCGCTGGCCGCCAGGTCGTCGGCAGCGCGGCCCGTGTCCGTCAACCTGCGCATCGCCGCGGCCCGTGCCACCGCCGAGAGCGCCAGCAACGCCTGTGTCGAGGCACGGCCGTTTTACTGGGAAATCGGCAATGTCGACGGCGCAAAGGCTGCCGGGTCGGTAGGGGGCAGCACCTTCAAGGCGAGCACCTTGATGCCCTATGCATCGGCTTCCAAATGGCTCTACAGCGCATATGTCGTGCAGCGTGCACGCGGTGTGCTGAGCAGCATGGACATCCAGATGCTCACATTTCGCAGCGGATACACACAATTCCAGGCAAGTTCGTGCGAGCCGGGGCAGACTGTCGATGGTTGTCTGGCGACTGGCAGCAACGGCAAATACAGCGCGGCCACCGACGGGCGGTTTTTCTATGACGGCGGTCACATGCAAAAACATGCCAGCCTGATCGGCCTGGGTGCGATGACCAGCGCCGGGTTGACCAACGCGTTGCGTTCCCAGATTGGCAGCGACGTGGCGATCAGTTACGACCGACCGCAACCGCCCGGCGGTGCTTACGGCACACCAGCCGCCTACGCCAAGTTCTTGCGCAAGATGCTCGGCGGGCAACTGGCCCTGGGCGCGCTGCTCGGCAGCTCTTCGGTATGCGCCAACCCGGCCACCTGCGGCGCCGGCCAGGCGCTCAAGACGCCGGTGCCGAAAGAGGAAACCTGGCGCTATTCGCTGGGTCACTGGGTCGAGTCTGACCCGGTGGTGGGCGACGGCGCTTTCAGCAGCGCAGGCGCGTTCGGCTTCTATCCCTGGATCGACGCCAGCCGCACCCAGTACGGCATCCTGGCGCGGGTCGCGCCCAGCGGCGCCGGCTTCGGTTCGGCGGCTTGCGGCCGGCTGATCCGCAAGGCCTATGCGACGGGCGTCGTCCTGTAGGCCACCCTGCCGGACCAGGGGCCAAGGGCTTGCTAAAGGCCGAGGCGGCCCAGTTCGCCACGGCCCTGGCGCACCAGCACGGGTTCGTCGCCGCTGAAGTCGATCACGGTCGTCGGTTCCATCGGGCAGGCGCCGGCGTCGACGACGGCCTGCAGCGCTTTGCCGAAAAAGTCGCGGATCAGTTCGGGGTCGTTCAGCGGCTCGCTCTCTCCGGGCGGTATGCAGGTGGTGGCGAGCAGCGGCTCGCCGAACAGAGTCAACAGTTCCTGCGTGACCTTGTGGTCCGGCACGCGCAGGCCGATGGTGCGGCGCGATGGGTGCGAAAGCCGGCGCGGCACCTCTTTCGTCGCTTCCAGGATGAAGGTGTAGGGCCCCGGTGTGCCGAGCTTGAGGAGCCGGAACTGGCGGTTGTCGACCTTCGCGAAGCGCGACAGTTCCGACAGATCGCGGCACAGCAGCGTCAGGTGGTGGCGCTCGTCGACCTGGCGCAGGCGGCGCAGGTTTTCCGCCGCCGTCTTGTCGTCGAGCCGGCACACCAGCGCATAGCTGGAGTCCGTCGGCACCGCGGCGATGCCGCCTTCCCGCAGGATCTGCGCAGCCTGCTTCAGCAGGCGCGCCTGCGGGTTTTGCGGATGGACTTCGAAGAATTGAGGCAAGGGAACCCAGAGGCTCGGCAGGGGCCGCCGCCGGGGGCGGGCAGCCGCTGCAGGTTGATCAGGCGGCCAGCACCGGAATGATGCCGATGCGGGCCTGCCATTCTTTCGGCGCCGTGTTGTGCACGCTGGTGCCGGCGGCATCCACCGCCACCGTCACCGGCATGTCGGCGACGTCGAACTCGTAGATGGCTTCCATGCCGAGGTCGGCGAAACCCAGCATCTTCGCACCCTTGATCGCCTTGGCCACCAGGTAGGCCGCACCGCCGACGGCCATCAGGTAGGCGCTCTTGTGCTTCCTGATCGCCTCGATGGCCACCGGCCCGCGCTCGGCCTTGCCGATCATCGCGATCAGACCGGTCTCGGCAAGCATCATCTCGGTGAACTTGTCCATGCGGGTGGCGGTGGTCGGGCCGGCCGGGCCCACCACCTCGCCCTTCACCGGATCAACCGGGCCAACGTAGTAGATGACCCGGTTGGAGAAGTCGACCGGCAGCTTCTCGCCCCGGGCCAGCATGTCCTGGATGCGCTTGTGCGCGGCGTCGCGGCCGGTCAGCATCCTGCCGCTGAGCAGCAGGGTGTCGCCGGGCTTCCAACTCGCCACCTCGGCCTTCGTCAGCGTGTTGAGGTCGACCTTGCGGCTCTTCTGGTAGTCGGGCGCCCAGTGCACGTCGGGCCACAGGCTCAAGCTCGGCGGGTCCATGTAGGCCGGGCCCGAACCGTCGAGCACCACATGGGCGTGACGGGTGGCCGCGCAGTTGGGGATCATCGCCACCGGCTTGCTTGCCGCATGAGTCGGGAAGGTGGCGATCTTGACGTCGAGCACCGTCGTCAGCCCGCCCAGGCCCTGCGCGCCGATGCCCAGGGCGTTGACCTTTTCATAGAGTTCGATGCGCAGTTCTTCGAGCTTGTTCTGCGGCCCGCGCGCCAGCAACTCGAACATGTCGATCGGCTCCATCAGCACTTCCTTGGCCAGCAGCATGGCCTTCTCGGCTGTGCCGCCAACGCCGATGCCCAGCATGCCCGGCGGGCACCAGCCCGCACCCATCGTCGGCACCGTCTTCATCACCCAGTCGACGAGGTTGTCGTCCGGGTTCATCATGACGAACTTGCTCTTGTTCTCGCTGCCGCCGCCCTTGGCGGCCACCGTGACGTCGACAGTGTTCCCGGGCACCACGGTCATGTGGATGACGGCCGGCGTGTTGTCGCCGGTGTTCTTGCGCGTGAAGATGGGGTCGGCCAGCACCGAGGCGCGCAGCTTGTTGTCAGGGTCCAGGTAGGCGCGGCGCACGCCTTCGTTGACGGCGTCTTCGACCGAGCCCGGAAATCCCTCGAAGCGCACGTCCATGCCTATTTTCAGGAATACGTTGACGATTCCGGTGTCCTGGCAGATCGGCCGGTGGCCCTCGGCGCACATGCGCGAGTTGGTCAGGATCTGCGCGATGGCGTCCTTTGCGGCCGGGCTCTGTTCACGTTCATGGGCCCTGGCGAGGTGCGTGATGTAGTCGGCCGGGTGGTAAAAACTGATGAACTGCAGGGCGGCGGCGACGCTGTCGACCAGGTCGGCGTGGCGTATGGTGGTGCTCATGGCGATGCTTTCGAGAGGTCAGTCGTGCTTGCTCTCCGGGGGCGACATCAGGCGGTCGGTGTAGGCGATGGCGAGTGCCGAAAACAGGAAGGCGATGTGGATCACCGTTTGCCAGATCAGCACCTTTTCCTCGTAGTTTGCGGCGTTGATGAAGGTCTTCAGCAGGTGGATGGAACTGATGCCGATGATGGCGGTGGCGAGCTTGACCTTCAGCACCGAGGCGTTGATGTGGCTCAGCCATTCGGGCTGGTCGGGGTGGTCTTCCAGGTTCAGGCGCGACACGAAGGTCTCATAGCCGCCGACGATCACCATGATCAGCAGGTTGCTGATCATCACCACGTCGATCAGGGCCAGCACCACCAGCATGATGATGGTCTCGTTGAGCGACTTGATCGGCTCGTAGCCGGTGATGTTGCCGGCGGCGTCCTTGATCACCGCCGCCTTGTAGCCGATGCTGTTGACCAGTTTCGCCAGGGCGTCGGCGTTGCCGAATGCCGCTTCGATGAGGTGGACCAGTTCAATCCAGAACTGGAAGACATACACCGCCTGCGCGAGGATCAGGCCCAGGTACAGCGGCAACTGCAACCAGCGGCTGGCAAAGATCATGCGGCCCATCAGGGGCATGGCGGTCGCCGCGATGGCCTTGTCCTTGTTCATTTGTTGCAATTCGGTGCGACCGTGCGCGATGGCGTAAATTGTAGTTCCGGGGTGGCAGGGCGCAGTGGCGCAAGCGCGTTGCCGGCGTGCCGGCGGCATGTGTGGCGGTCGGGTGTCAGCGGTTCGTAAGAGCCCCGGCCTACTGTTGTCATATTCCCGGGTTTTCAAACCGGGACCCATAAAGGAGACAAGCATGTCGAACCACGAGACCCCTGACGCATCCGCTGCCCGCACCGAATACCAGATCTACCCGCCGCCCGCCGGCGTCGTCGCGAATGCGGCCATCTCAGGCATGGCCGCCTACGAGGCGCTGTGCCATGAGGCCGAGACCGACTACGAAGGTTTTTGGGCCCGCCAGGCGCGTGAACTGCTGAGCTGGAAGACGCCGTTCACCAAGGTGCTGAACGACAGCGAGGCGCCGTTCTTCACGTGGTTCGAGGACGGCACGCTGAACGCCAGCTACAACTGCCTGGATCGCAACGTCGAGCGCGGTCTCGGCGACAAGACCGCCATCATCTTCGAAGCCGACGGCGGCGAGGTCACACGCACCAGCTACTCGCAACTGCTAGCCACCGTCTGCAAGATGGCCAACGGGCTGCGCTCGCTGGGCGTGAAGAAGGGTGACCGCGTCATCATCTACATGTCGATGGGCATCGAGGGCGTGGCCGCGATGCAGGCCTGCGCGCGCATCGGCGCCACCCACTCGGTGGTGTTCGGCGGCTTTTCGGCGCAGAGTCTGCGCGACCGCATCGAAGACACCGGCGCGGTGGCCGTCATCACCGCCGACCAGCAGGTGCGCGGCGGCAAGCATCTGGCGCTGAAGAGCATCGTCGACGAGGCGTTGGCGCTGGGCGGCTGCGGCAGCGTGAAGCATGTCGTCGTGCACAAGCGCACCGGCGGCGAGATCGCCTTCCAGGCCGGCCGTGACCTCTGGCTGGCCGACCTGCTGGCTGGGCAAGCCGACACCTGCGAACCCGAGTGGGTGGGCGCCGAGCATCCGCTGTTCCTGCTCTACACCAGCGGTTCCACCGGCAAGCCCAAGGGCGTGCAGCACAGCACCGGCGGCTACCTGCTGCACGCCGCGCTGACCACGAAGTGGACCTTCGACCTGAAGGCCGACGATGTGTTCTGGTGCACCGCCGACATCGGCTGGGTCACAGGCCACACCTACATCACCTACGGCCCGCTGGCGCTCGGCGGCACCGAGGTGGTGTTCGAAGGCGTGCCGACCTACCCGAACGCCGGCCGCTTCTGGAAAATGATCCAGGATCACAAGGTCAGCATCTTCTACACGGCCCCGACGGCCATCCGCTCGCTGATCAAGATGGCCGAGGGCAACGCCGCAGTGCACCCCGCCCGCTACGACCTGAGCAGCCTGCGCATCCTGGGTTCGGTGGGCGAGCCCATCAACCCGGCGGCGTGGGAGTGGTATCACAAGCACGTGGGCGGCGGCCGCTGCCCGATCGTCGACACCTTCTGGCAGACGGAAACCGGCGGGCACATGATCACCCCGCTGCCGGGCGCCACCACCCTGGTGCCGGGTTCCTGCACCTTGCCGTTCCCCGGCATCATGGCTGCCATCGTCGATGAGACCGGCAAGGACGTGCCGAACGGGCAAGGCGGCATCCTGGTCGTGAAGAAGCCCTGGCCGAGCATGATCCGCACGATCTGGGGCGACCCCGATCGTTTCGTCAAAAGCTACTACCCGGCCGACTTCCAGGGCAAGTACTACCTGGCGGGGGACGGTGCGATCCGTGACGCGAAGACCGGCTACTTCACCATCACCGGCCGCATCGACGACGTGCTGAACGTGTCGGGCCACCGCATGGGCACGATGGAGATCGAGAGCGCGCTGGTCTCGCACACCGAGCTGGTGGCCGAAGCGGCGGTGGTGGGCCGTCCCGACGACACGACGGGCGAAGCGATCTGCGCCTTCGTGGTGCTGAAGCGTTCACGGCCGACCGGCGAAGAGGCCAGGAAGATCGCCGCCGAGTTGCGCAACTGGGTGGCCAAGGAGATCGGCCCGATCGCCAAGCCGAAGGACATCCGCTTCGGTGACAACCTGCCGAAGACGCGCTCGGGCAAGATCATGCGGCGCCTGCTGCGCTCGATCGCCAAGGGCGAAGCCATCACGCAAGACACCAGCACCTTGGAGAACCCCGCGATTCTCGAGCAATTGGCGGATACCAACTGATCGGGGCCGGGTCAGGGCGCGGCGCGTTGCGCCGTTACAGGCGCCGGCGCCGATAGGCAGGGCCGACCCTCCGGGCCGACATGCCCTGCACCCCATCCAGCATCACCTCCGCGGCCAACAGCGTCACCCCGGTCCCGACTCAAACCCCGAGTCGATGCCGAAGAATACCCAGACCGCCGCATCGGCATTCGCCGGCACGCGAATCGCCGAGGCGGTATTCAGCGCAAGGGCTTCTGCCGGCACGGTCCGGCAGTCGACTCCCGAGTCAGGGGCTGATAGTTTTTCGAGCGCCACCGAGCAGCGCGTCAAAAGGCGTCCGATCGAGGCGCAAAGCACAGCCATAGCTCGGGCTACGGCGCGCATTTGCAAAGACGAGCGGGCGTCTTTCAGCGTGATGAGTGGGCATGATCGAAAGACTCTCAGCCTCTCAGCCGAGCGTCGCAGGCGGGTCCGGGCTCCAAGCCGTCGTAGCGTTGCTTCAGGCAGACCCGGAGGGTGTCGCTGCGGTTCCGCCCGCTGGCTGTCGGCGCGTGCCCGCGGCAGGGCGCTGATAGTTCCGTGACCTGCAGCGAGGTGAAGCTCGGGCCGTCGCGTCGGTGCAGCCCGATGAGCCGATCACCCAGTCGGTGGCTGCGTGGTTGAAGTCGATGGCCAGCGTGCGCGGCACATCGTCGTCATCGCCACCGCAGCCGCCCAGCTTGGCCGCCAGCAGAACGGCAGTCGGCGGCCCAGGAAATGCAGCCGGCTGCCGGCTGCCGGTTGGCGAAGCGTCATTTCACCGTCAGCACCCAGGCCGCGAGTTGCCGCGCCTGGTCGGCGCTGATTTTCGGATTCGCCGGCATCGGCACGGCGCCCCAGGTGCCCGCGCTGCCTTTGACGATCTTCTCGGCCAGCCGCGCGCCGGCTTCAGGCTGCCCGGCATAACGCGCCGCCACGTCTTTGAACGAAGGGCCGATCAACTTGCGGTCGACGGCGTGGCATCCCATGCAAATCTTGCTTTGGGCCAATTCCGGGCTGGCGAATGCGACCGTTCCGTGCAGGACGGCGCCTGTCGTGAGCAAGGCAACAAGAGGATGCATCGGGTCTTCCGCTACAGTGGGAGCGCGAATCTTAGCGGCTGCGGCCGGCCCTTCGGCCGCGCCCACGGTGGCCGCAATGGGGGTTTCGATGGGCTTCCTGATCGTCGGCGTGCTGTTGCTCTTGATGAAGGTGACCGAGTTCGGACCGGCCGCTGCCTTGAGCTGGTTGTGGGTTCTGCTGCCCTTCGGCCTGGCCGTGGTCTGGTGGGCTTTTGCCGACGGCACCGGGCTGACCAAGCGCCGCGCCATGCGCAAGATGGACTTGCGCAAGGAAGAGCGCCGGCAGCGCAGCCTGGAGCAGCTCGGCCTCGGTCTGCGCCCCGGCAAGGGGTCGGCCGTGCGGCGGCCTGCGCCGCGGCCGGCAGCGCCGCCACCTGAACGCGAGGCAGGGCGCAAGGAAACGTCATCCGCCGATTCCGAGGATGCCCAGCGGCGCGACCCGCGTCTCTGAGCGACCCAAGGCCGGGCCAAGGCGGCCTTCCCTGGTCTGCCATAAGCCGGAGGCCTAGAACTTGTCGAGCACCGCGCCACTGCTCGCGCTGGACGCGTGACGCGCGAACTTGGCCATCACGCCGCGCGTGTAGCGCGGCGCCGGGACCGCCCAGGTGGCACGGCGGAGCGCCAGTTCGGCCTCGTCCACGTTGAGCTGCAGCAGCAACCGGTGGGCGTCGATGGTGATCGAATCGCCCTCGTGCACCAGCGCGATGTTGCCGCCCTCGGCCGCCTCGGGCGCCACGTGGCCCACCACCATGCCCCAGGTGCCGCCGGAGAAGCGGCCGTCGGTGATCAGGCCCACGGTTTCACCGAGACCCTGGCCGATCAACGCGCTGGTGGGCGCCAGCATTTCCGGCATGCCCGGCCCGCCTTTCGGCCCCAGGTAGCGCAGCACCATCACATCACCCGGCTTGATGGCTTCGGCCATGATCGCGGCCAGCGCCGACTGCTCGTCGTCGAAGACACGCGCCGGCCCGGTCATCACCGGGTTCTTCAGCCCGGTGATCTTGGCCACGCAGCCTTCGGGTGACAGGTTGCCCTTCAGCACGGCAAGGTGGCCCTGGGCATACATCGGCTTGTCGATGTCGCGGATGACGTCCTGGTCGGCGCGCGGCGCGTCCGGGATGTCGGCCAGGTTCTCGGCCACCGTCTTGCCGGTGATGGTGATGCAGTCGCCATGCAGCAAACCGGCGGTCAACAGCGTCTTCATCACTTGCGGGATGCCGCCCGCACGGTGCAGGTCGATGGCCAGGTACTTGCCACTCGGTTTCAGATCACACAGCACCGGCACCTTGCGGCGCACGCGCTCGAAGTCGTCGATCGTCCATTCCACCTCGGCGGCATGCGCGATGGCCAGGAAGTGCAGCACCGCGTTCGTCGAGCCGCCCGTGGCCATGATCACCGCCACCGCGTTCTCGATGCTCTTGCGGGTGACGATGTCGCGCGGCTTCAAGTCGGCTTTGACGGCCTCGACCAGCACCCGCGCAGCTTCCTGCGTGCGGGCGAGGATCGGGTCCTCGACGTTGGCCATCGTCGACGAGAAAGGCAGGCTCATGCCCAGCGCCTCGAACGACGACGACATGGTGTTGGCGGTGTACATGCCGCCGCAGGAGCCGCTGCCCGGGATGGCGCGGCGCTCGATCTGGCAGAAGTCTTCCTCGCTCATCTTGCCGGCGCTGAACTGGCCCACGGCCTCGAAGACGCTGACGATGTTCAGATCCTGGCCCTTGTAGTGGCCGGGCAGGATGGTGCCGCCATAAACGTAGATGGCCGGCACGTTGGCGCGCAGCATGCCCATCATGCCGCCCGGCATGTTCTTGTCGCAGCCGCCGATCACCAGCACGCCGTCCATCCACTGGCCGCCGACGCAGGTCTCGACGCAGTCGGAGATCACCTCGCGCGAGACCAGGCTGTACTTCATGCCCTCGGTGCCCATCGACATGCCGTCGCTGATGGTCGGCGTGCCGAAGACCTGCGGGTTGGCGCCGGCATCCTTCAGCGCCGCCACCGCCGCGTCGGCCAGTTTCTGCAGGCCCGAGTTGCAAGGCGTGATGGTGCTGTGGCCGTTGGCCACGCCGATCATCGGCTTGCCGAAGTCGCTCTCGACATAGCCCATGCCGTAGTACATCGAGCGGTTGGGCGCGCGCGCCACGCCTTCGGTGATGTTCTTCGAGCGCCGGTTGGCTGCCATGTCTATCTCCTCGGTAGGTCAGTCGGAAGCGGCAGTATCGTCAGCTGCTCAATCAGTGTCCAATATATTGCGATGACAAGTTTGATATGCGAGGTGTATCAATGATCGAGCTCCGGCCGCTGCGCCAGTTTGTCGTGCTGGCTGAGGAACTGCACTTCGGCCGCGCCGCGCTGCGCCTGCACATGACGCAGCCGCCATTGACCCAGGCGATGCAATCGCTGGAGCGCACGCTGGGCGCGCCGCTGTTCGTGCGCAGCCAGCGCAAGGTGGCGCTCAGCCCGGCGGGCGAAGCGTTGCTGGAGCCAGTACGGCGGGTGTTGCAGGCGGCTGACGATCTGCCTCGCCTGGCGCAGGCGGCGGCCGCCGGCCTGTCGGGCCGCCTGCGCCTGGCCTTCGTGTCGAGCATCGCCTACGGCCCCCTGCCCGAGTGGCTGCGCAGCTTCCGCGCGGTCCACCCGGAAGTGTTGTTGCAGCTGCGCGAAGCCACGCTCGACGTGCAACTCGATGCCTTCGCCAGCGGCGAGATCGACGCTGGCTTCGTGCTGCACGCAGAGGGCGCCGTGCCGCCCGGGCTGGCGGCCTGGCGCGCGCTGCGCGAACCGCTGGTGATGGCATTGCCGGCCAGCCACTCGCTGGCGGGCCGTGAAAGGCTGGACTTCGACGCCGTGGCTGGCGAGCCGCTGGTGATCTTCCCGCGGGTCATCGCGCCCTCGCTGTTCGACGCCGTGCTCGGCGCTTACCGGGCGCGCGGCCACACGCCGCGCATCGCGCAGGAGGCGATCCAGATGCAGACCATCGTCAACCTGGTGTCGGCCGGCATCGGCGTGGCCTGGGTGCCGGCCTCGTTGATGCAGTTGAAGCGCCCGGGCGTCGAATATGTGCCGCTGGCCGGCACGCCGCTGCGCTGCGACACCAGCCTGGTGTGGCGGGAGTCGGCGCCACCGGCAGTGGCGCGATTTGTCGCCCATGTCCAGGCCGATGCCGCCGGGCGGCGACAATCCGGCGTTGCGTGAGCGCCAGCCATGCACTGCCTGTCATCCGGCCAATCAGTCGGCCAGTCAGTCGGGCAGTCAGTCGGCCACCTGTTGCCGGCCGGCCCCGGTTTCCTCTAGGAGTTTTCTGATGCTCGTGCATCCCCAGTTCGACCCGGTGGCCTTGTCGCTCGGGCCGGTACAGATCCACTGGTACGGTCTGACTTACCTGGCCGCCTTCGGCCTGTTCCTGTTCCTCGCCGGACGCCGCGTGCAGCAGCCGCAGTACGTGCACGCCGGGTGGACGCGCCGCGACGTCGAGGATCTGTTGTTCTGGGGCGTTCTCGGCGTCGTGCTGGGCGGGCGCATTGGCTACGCACTGTTCTACAAGCCCGGCCAATACCTGGCCAACCCGCTGGAGATCCTGATGGTCTGGAAGGGCGGCATGTCCTTTCATGGCGGCCTGCTCGGCGTGATCGCGGCGATGGCGCTGTTCGCGCGCAGCCGCAAACGCAGCTTCTTGCAGGTGACCGACCTGATCGCGCCTTGCGTGCCCACCGGTCTGGCCTCGGGGCGCGTCGGCAACTTCATCAACGGCGAACTATGGGGCCGTGCCGCAGACCCATCATTGCCCTGGGCGATGGTGTTCCCGCAAAGCGGCACTATGTTCGCGCGTCACCCGTCGCAGATCTACCAGTTCCTGCTCGAAGGCCTTTTGCTGTTCGCCTTGCTGTGGTGGTACGGCCGCAAGGCGCGGCCGACCGGGCAGGTGTCAGGCGCTTTTCTCATCGGCTACGGCATCTTCCGATACATCGCGGAGTACTTCCGCGAGCCCGACAGCTTCCTCGGCCTGCTGGCCTTGAACATGAGCATGGGCCAGTGGCTATGCGTGCCGATGGTGATCGCGGGGGCCATCATGTGGACGGTGGCGGGACGCCGGGGCAGGGCGTGAGCCGGAAAGAATCAGCACGATGAGACAGATATTCTTCGACACCGAGACCACCGGCCTGTCGGCCGACAACGGCGACCGCATCATCGAGATCGGCTGCATCGAAATGGTGAGCCGGCGCCTCTCGGGCGCTCGCAAGCATTTCTACCTGAACCCGCAGCGGCCCAGCCACCCCGACGCCATCCGCATCCACGGCCTGACCGATGAGTTCCTTTCCGACAAGCCGTCGTTTGCTGCGGTGGCCGACGAACTGCTCGAATTCCTGGCCGGCGCCGACCTGGTCATCCACAACGCTGCCTTCGACGTCGGTTTCATGAACGCCGAATTACGGCGCCTGGGCAAGCCGCCGCTGGCCGGCGTGGTGGCGCGTGTGACCGACAGCCTGACGATGGCGCGCGAGATGTTCCCTGGAAAGTCGAACTCACTGGACGCGCTGTGCAAGCGGCTGGAGGTCGACAACACGAACCGTGCGCTGCATGGCGCCTTGCTCGACGCCGGTCTGCTGGCCGAGGTCTACATCCGGCTGACGCGCGGGCAGAACTCGCTGGTCATCGATGCCGCGGACGAGAGCCGGAGCGAGTTGAAGGTGCCTGCCATCGACCTGTCCCGCTTCAATCTGCCGGTGCTGGCGGCGAGTGCCGAAGAAGCCGCAGCGCATGCCGACTTGATCGCCGAAGTCGACAAAGCCAGCGGAGGCCGCGCCTTGTGGCACGACGCCGTGGCATAATTCAGGGCTAAACCGGGAACGGGCAAACCAATTCCGGGCGGTTAGCTCAGCGGTAGAGCACTGCCTTCACACGGCAGGGGTCGCAGGTTCAAGCCCTGCACCGCCCACCAAGCACAGTGTGAAAAAAAGCCTCGCAAGTCATTGATTTGCGGGGCTTTTTTCTTGGATCATCTTCCCGGACGCGCCCGCTGACTCCCTTTGGAGCAGGCTTGTGGCGACTTTGCGCCAATCTTGCGCCAATGCGCCCCAAGGCCCCTCAACAGTCTTGGAGTTCAGCAGTGGCCAGCATCAGAAACCGCAGTCCTTGGCGCGTCAGCGTCGCTCGTGATCCCGCCCTCGGCGGCCGCTTTCCATCGAGGACCAAAGCGCAGGCCGAGGCCCAGCTGCTGGCCGCCATCGGCCACGTCGGTGTCCGCTGCAAGCAAGAGACCGAGGGGGCCTGGGAAGTGCGCGTGCGACGCCAGGGGCTGCCCGAGCTCGTGAAGTCGTTTGCTACCAAGGGCGCGGCCCGTGAATGGGCCGACGTGCGCGAAGGCGAGATCGTCAAGCGCGAATTCGTCGACTACCGCGAGGCCGATCGCCACACGTTGGCCGACGTGCTCACGCACTATGACCAGAAGCAGCTCACCGCGTTGGACAAGAACCACCCCGACCGAAGCCGCATCCGCAATATCAGCGCGCACCGCATCGGCACCATCCGCATGTCCCTGCTCAAGCCGGCCGACGTTGCGGCTTTCCGCAACGAGCGACTGAAGCTGGTCAAGGGCAGCTCCGTCATCAAAGAGCTGGAACTGGTCTCGCGTGTGATCCGCCTGGCCCAGCGCGAGCGGAACATCCTTCTGCCCTTGAACCCGGCATCTTCGGAACACGTCAGCCGTCCCAAGCTGACCGAAGACGATGAGCGCGATCGCCGGCTGGGCAGGCTGCACGTCATGCCGTCGGCCGAGGAGGTCGCGTACGGCTTGGCCAAAGTCAGCGGCAAGCAGCGCCTGGCGGCGCACGAAGCCCGTGTCGCCAAGCTGGCGGAGCAGGGCGCAACGCTGGTCTTCGCTCTCCCGTTTCAGGAGCATCCTTGAGTTGCCCGTGCCCGAAGAAGTGGCGTTGCTCCGAGCGTGCCGATACCTGGCGTGGTTTCGTCCGGTCCCCAGCGACCGCGCAGCGCTGGCGCCCAAGTCGAAGGGCTCAGGCGCTGTGTCCGCGCCTCCGAAGGCACGTCTGCGCCCCGGCTGCCGAATTTGGGCCATCGTGAGCCTGGCGATCTGCACGGCGATGCGCAGGGGTGAGATCGCGAAGTTGCGCTGGGAGGACGTGAAACTCGATCAGGGCTTCTTGAAGCTGCCCGGCACGATCACGAAAAACAAGCGCGCCCGCGTGGTGCCGCTGAGTCCGCGCGCGCAGCGCATCCTGGCGACCCAACCGCGGACGTCGGAACTCGTTTTTGACACCACCGTCGAGTCGATCGAAGCGGCCTTTGAGCATGCCTTGGCCCGCATCGGCGCGAAGGACTTGCGCTTCCACGACAACTGGCACGAGGCGACCAGCAGGCTCTTTGAGCGGACCACGTTGCGTCCGCCAGAGATCGGCCACATCACCGGGCACATGGATCCGCGTTCACTCATCCGGTACTGCAACATCGACCCGGACGAGTTCGTTAATTTAATCAGCCTTCCTGCGCGACTGCAAGGCAGCGCCGGATTCGAGTGGCTGCGTCAGTGCGTCGAGTCGGGCCGCGCCCCGTCGGCGGCCATACCGGCGTCGAGGCCCGCGCAGTCCGAGCTCGGCCGCGGTCTGGGGTCTGGCAGTTGGCAGGTCGGACTTCGCCTTCCCTTGTTTTCGCGCCAACACTTCGCCGTGCTGTTGGGCACGGCGCTGGTGGTGACGCCATTCATCTTGGCTGCAGTCTGGTCCAGCGCGCCGGCGCTGCACTGCGTCTGGCTGGCCGAGGAAGTGCAAGGCACGGTGGTCGAGAAGCCCGAAGACGCGCTGCCCACGCTGGTGGTAGCCTGTGGCCTGCCGAATCGGCAAACCCTGATGCTCCAGACCGATGGCGACGTCGGACATGCCCAGACCCCCTTGGGCGCTTCAGTGCGGGTCTGCTTCGATCCACAGCGGCCCCAGGATGCCAAGCCCGACTTCTGGCTCGAGTTATGCTGATGCCGCTGTGTCTGAATGCCTTGGCAGTGGTCGTGCTGGCCGCAGCGACCGTGATCGCGCGCAGCCTGACTTCGCCTCCGACGCATTGGGTGCCGAGCGCTGTTGACCCGGGCAGCAGTGCGTGAGCGCCAAGGCTCTTGAACACCCACTCATGCGGTCCCCGGGTTCGACCGCGGAATTTTGACGGTCGACCGCAGCCCTGAAGTGCGTCATACGTAGCGGCTGTCTCCGGACTTTCCCGTGCAGTCAGGCGCTAGATCGGCCGTGCGAAGCATGGATGCAGCCGATCCCCTCGGCCGTGCGCGCGGGGTCGCCTCAACGGCTTTGGGTCGAGACGATCATGCTGCCTGCAGCTGCGACTCACGGGCTGGCGCGAGCGGCGGCGCTCGGGCCTGCAGACCCAGATGCGTGAGGATGCCCTTGATCACAGGTGCCTTTGGAAGGGCGGCAATGAACTTTATCGTCCTCTGCAGATGGGGCAGCGCTCCAGGCCGAGTTCGAGAACGCGCTTGAGCAATTGGGGTCCGACGAGATGCAGTGCAGCGGCCCTTCACGATGACGCGCTCATGGCCGCGAAGAGTCAGCCAGCTCGTTGATCTCGGTGCCGCAAAAAGCCACAGACGCGATGATGGGTCTCGCAGTCAGCAGCTCACTTCGGACCGGGCGCCTGCGCCGCTTCCGACGTCAACAGGATGGCGATACCGGCTGCTGCGGCCAGCAATGAACCGATCAGGATGGCCAGTTGGGCTTCGCGCTCAAACTGCGTGCCAGCAAACGCCAGACCGGTGATGAACAGCGCGATGGTGAAGCCGATACCGGCCAGGAAGGCGATGCTGATCAGGTGTCGCCAGGTCGATCCTTCGGGCAGCACGGCCAGCCCGGTCTTCACGGCCATCCAGCTGGCCAGGCCGATGCCGACGGGTTTGCCGAGCACGAGCCCGGCCATGATGCCCAGCGGCACGGCGGTCGGCAGCGAGTTCAGCACCGCAGCATCGATCGCGACCCCGGCATTGAACAAACCAAACGCCGGCAGGATGCCGTACGTGACCCACGGCTGCACCATGTGCTCGACACGCTGCAGCGGTGCGGTGGCGGCATCGAGGCTGCCCCCTATCGCGTCGATGATGGCAACACGATCGGGATCCATCGCGTCGGGTTCGTTGCCCTGGGCCTGGACTTCGATCTTGTCGGCGCCGCGGCGGATGACCTGCGGCAGGGCCTCTGGCACGATCTTCACCCGCGCAGTCACCAGCAGCGCCGTCAGCACTCCGGTCAGTGTCGCGTGCAGGCCGGACATGAAGAAGCCGGCCCACAGGCCCAGCCCGAGCAACAGGTAGATCGATCCCCAGCGGGCCCCCATGCGGTTGGCAACGCACAGCGCCAGCAGCAAGGCGATGATCAGGGCGATGCCGCGCCACTCGATCGACGCGGTATAGAAGATCGCAATCGCAAACAGTGCGCCGAGGTCGTCGACGATGGCCAGTGCGACCAGGAAGACCTTCAGCGCTTCGGGGATGCGCGAGCCCAGGACAGCCAGCGCACCGAGCGCAAAGGCGATATCTGTTGCCATCGGAATGCCCCAACCCTTGGCGCCTGCGCCATTGAGTTGAACCCGACATAGATCAGCGCGGGAACCACCATGCCGCCGACGGCGGCCACGATCGGCATCATCGCCTTGTGTCGTCGGCCAGTTCACCGACCAGGAACTCGCGCTTGATCTCGAGCCCGACGCCGAAGAAGAAGATCGCCATCAGGCCGTCGTTGATCCAATCGCGACGGTCAAGGCGCAGCCTTTGTTCGCCGATTGAAAAGCCAAGCGGAACGCTCAGCATCTGCCAATAGAGCCATGCCCACGGCGAGTTGGCCCAGGCCAGCGCCAGGACGGCGCTGACCAGCAGGATCAGGCCACCGGAAGCCTTTCGTCGTGCGAACAGTTGGAATGGCCGCACCACGCGATCCCCTGCGCGCTCGGCCTTCGTCCGCCCGAGCAACTCCTCGTCGCGCGATAGACGGCCCGGATTCATGGTTCGGAGGCAGCGAGGCCCGAGCCCGTGCGCGTGCGCCGGTTTCTCAGAATACGTGGCGGCAAGTTCGCGCGCAGCGGAATCATCCGCGTGGGTTGTCGCGATCGGTGCCTGCTGCGCCGTGCGGTGCCGAACAGTCGAATCGAACGGGTCGACTGCGTGTGCGCTGTCGCACGGACGAGGTCATGCGAGCCGAACAGAGTTCAAGGCTTTCCACCTCTTCGTTCTGCTTGCCGTCCCGGCCGGGGAGCGCTTCGCATGCGGATGTCGCTGCAACGCTGCCGAGCCCCAGACCCCCACCGAAGGAAGCGAGATGCAGACCCATCACACAGTTGACACACTCACCCAGGCGAGCCTCGCAGAAATGGCGTCGTTCAAGGGAACGCCCTGCCTGTCGCTCTACCAGCCGACCCATCGACGCCACCCGGACAACCAGCAAGACCCGATCCGGTTCCGCCATCTGGTGGAGGCGCTCGAGACTTCGCTGCGACAGCAACATGCGACCGC
>Ga0163144_10010194_pt1 | contig 20064 bp, 8 predicted proteins | sample OliLak19BULKMAT1_FD_123175 | JGI IMG/M metagenome (GOLD analysis project Ga0163144, IMG submission 123175) | Freshwater microbial mat bacterial communities from Lake Vanda, McMurdo Dry Valleys, Antarctica - Oligotrophic Lake LV.19.BULKMAT1 | ecosystem: Environmental > Aquatic > Freshwater > Lake... | reverse complement strand
TGGTTGGTGCTCAGGTGGAGATAGTAGTCGACGAAGAGTTCGCCGAAATCCGCCCTCGCCACGAGCGCGTTGCGCTGGCGCACGAAATGCGTGCGGACCTCGAGCCCCGACTCGGCGGGATTGGGCGGTGTGGTTTCGGGCATGCTCCCACGTTTACGAGGATTGCGCGGAAGTCCAACCCGCGGCGCACGGCCTACAGCTCGTCCGCCCGCACGCGCAGCGCCCGCGCCTGCTCCGCCCGCCTCCGCGCCTTCTCCACGCCGAACGCATCGAGCCCGAGCGCATTCGCCACCGCGAGCACCGTCCCCACGCCGCAGAACGGATCGAACACCAGCGTCGCGCCCGCCTGCTCCCGCGCAAAGCGCACCGCGTGCGCCGCCGCGCGCACGCCCATCGCGCGCACCCATTTCTGCGGCCCCGCATCGACGATCACATCGGGAATCGGCAGCACGTCCGGGCACACCATCGCTCGCGAGACCGCGATCAGATGCGTGTAACCGGGCCGGCCATACGTCAGCATTCCCGCCGGCCGCCGGCAGACGATCTTGTGAAACAACACCCGCGCGCCCGCATCCTCCGCCGCGCGCACGACCATCGAACCCTTGTCCACCCATCCGCCGTCGCGCTTGATGTCGCTTTGAAAAAACACCGCCGCGCTCTCCGCCGGCACCGCGTCGATCACCAGCCTCACTACATCCAGGAACCAAGCACGCCACGTCGGCTGCGACAGATTCACCTCCGCCACATCCGGGAGCGATGTCACCGCACACGCGCCCGCGATCACGCCCCTCTCCCGCATCCACGGAATCGCATCTGCGCACTCCACCGTGCGCTGCGGCTCAACCGACATCGCGCGCGCCCCCGTCGCCGCCGTCCCTCGCCGCCGACTCCAACCTCCGCAATTCCACTTCCCGTTCCTCCACCCACGGCGGCGGCGTCAGCACCACCCCCGCCGCACGGTTGACCGCCCGCGTTCCCGCCAACGCGATCATCTCCAGCAACGCCGCGCGCTGCGCCGCGCTCGCGGCGAGCGCCGCCGGCGTCCGCGTGCATCGCAGTTCCTCGCCGCCTTCGCTCTCCATTCGCGCGCAACGCACCAGCAAGCCCCAGCCCGCCGGAATCTCCGCCTCGGCGAAAATATTCTCCTCCACCACCAGATACAAAAAGTCCGCGCACCGATACCGGAACATCTTCGAGAATTTCGTCCCGCGCCGCACGCGGCGCTGCACCGTTTCCAACTCGTCCAGCACCCCCCGATACGCGCGATGTTCGAGACCGGTGAAATCCCACGCGTCATATTCCGCCCACAGCGCCTCGCCCCGCCGCAGATCCGGCCGGTGCACCGCCAGCATCTCTTCCAGCCCGCGTCGTCGCGCCGCGAGTTCGGCCAGCCGCGCCCGCGTCGCCTCCTCCGCATGCGCATCCTTCAACAGATCCGCCCGCGCCTGCTTGCACTCGAACACCGCCGTCCGCCCCGCGCCGTCCCCGCCGCCTCGTCCGCATGCGGCCACATCGGCGCGGTAGCCGCTCTTCGGCACGCGCACTTCGGTCCCTGCGATCGGAAACCCGTGCGTCTGCGCCCACGTGAGCGCGAGCGCCTTCAGGCGGAGATGGTTTTGGGTTTCGGCCGATGCCACCTGAAAAAGCAACCACGAATCGTCGCGAATACACACGGTTAAAACGCCGTCGCTGTCTTCTTCCACCCTCCGAAGGAATCAAAGAGCATCCCGGGTTGCGCCACGGCGCGTCAACGCGCTCCCCTCCCGCTCCCCTCCCCTAAATCACTCTCGCCGCGTCTCTGCGTTTCCCTTTCCTCGACCCATCCCACGCCGTCCAGCCTTCCCCGCTGCCTGCCTTTGCGCGCTCGTTTCGATCGCGCCCGTGATTCTATTCGCGGCCGAGCCGCCGCCCGGCCCGGAACCAGCCAGGGTCGCGCGGGCGCCTTCCAATCCGCGGTCCACCGGCACGCCGTTCATCCGCGCCTGGAACGCGGAAGATTACAATGCCGCACCGGTGAATTATGATGTGGTCCAGCACCCGGGCAACGGCCTGCTGTATGCGGCCAACAACTACGGCGTGCTCGAGTTCGACGGCGCCACGTGGCGGCTCCTCGCGATGCCCAATGGCGGCGTCGCGCGCACGCTCGCCGTCGACGCCCGCGGTCGCGTCTGGAGCGGGGGCAGCGACGAGATCGCGGTGCTGGCCCCGGATGCGCGCGGGCGGCTGCAGGCGCGTTCAATGCTGGAGCGGCTGCCGGAAGCGCAGCGGAGCTTCGGCGCCTTGCTTTTCGCCGCCGCCGCGCCAAATGGAGTCTATTTCGCCGCCACGAACCGGCTTGTGTTCTTTCCGCTGGAGGGCCCCGCCCGGGCGTGGGCGCCGCCGAAACCGATGGCGAGCCTTACCTGGATCGGCGACGCGCTGCACCTCACGACGACCGAGGGCGCGTGGCTCGTGCTGCAAGGCGACACCTTCGCTGCCGTGCTCCCACCCGCCGCCCGCGAGGGGACCGCGAGCGCGCCGCCCGGTCCCTTTCTCGCAGCGCGGCCCGCCAGCGGCGGCGGCTGGCGGCTGCTCACCCCGCGAGGGCCCGTCCATTGGGCGGGAGGCAGCGCGCCGCCGGTGGCGCTTGGCGCCGAAGCATCGACGTTTTTCCAGGATGAACCCGCACAGTCCGCCGTGTTTCTCGCCGATGGGCGCATGGCGTTCGGACGGGTGCTCGGCGGCGTAACTGTATTCGATCCGGCTGGACGCTTCGTGCAGCGCATCGACCGCACGCACGGGCTGCCGAGCAACCGGGTCGAGCAGCTCTGCGAGGATGCCGAGGGCGGCCTGTGGCTTGCGCAGCGCGCCGGGCTCGCGCGCGTGCAGCTCGACTCCCCGTTTGCGAAACACGGTCTCGCGCAGGGCGTCGAGGGTCGCCCGCGCGCGCTGCACCGGCACGATGGCCGGCTCTACATCGCGCACAATGAAGGCGCGTCCTGGCGCGACGACGCGACCGGTGAATTCCACGCGGTCGGCGGGCTCGCGATCGGACTCACGCGTTTTCTCTCGATCGGCTCGCGGCTGCTCGGCACCAGCAACGCGATCTACGACGTCACGCCACAATGGGCGCTCCCGATCGTCCGCCGCGGGATCACGCCGCTCGTGCCCCTGACGGGAACGCAGCCGGATCGTCCCTGGCTGCTCGGCGGGGGTGCGGCGCAGGCGTGGTTATTCACGCCGGAGGGTGCCTCGTGGAAAACCGCGGGCGCACTGACACACCTGCCCGCGGACGTCGCGAGCTTGGTCCCGACTCCGGACGGCTTCGTGTGGGGCGCGTCGAGCGACGGCCGCATCTGGCGCATCGACTTTCGCACCGGGCCAAGGCTCGACGCGCCCGTCGCGCTCTACGGCCCCGAGCAAGGCGTGCCGCGCGTGCGGCCGCGCGACGCCGAGCTTTTCCTGCTCGGCGCGGACGTGCTCGCGACGAGCAGCGCGTGGATTCTCCGCTACGACCGCACCGCGGATCGCTTCCGGCCGGAGACGCGGATTGCCGGCGTGGCGGCCGACGCCACGGTCACGCGTGCCCACATGGACTCGCGCGGCACGTTGTGGCTGCAGCTCGATGCGCCCGACGGCCGCCTCGTGCGCATCCAACCCGTGGGTGCCGAGCGGTGGTCCGCCGAACCGCTACCGATGCCAGCCGTCGCCGGCCTCGTGGCGAATCGAATTTTCCATGACGAAATCGCCGACACGCTCTGGGTCGCGAGTCAGGGGGCCCTCGTGTCCATCGATCTCACGTGGCGCGCGTCACGACCGCGCCCGGCGCGGCCCGTGCACATCCGGCGCATCGAGACCGCGGCGCGCGAGCTCGTCTTCGGCGGCGCCTCTGATCGACCACTCGACGCCCAGGTCTCAACTCTCAGCCCGGAGCGCAACGCGCTCCGGTTCACCTTCGCCTCGCCCCGTTTCGAAGGTGATTTTCTTGGCCGGGCCCAGACGCAATACCGCACGCGGCTCGAAGGCCTCGAGCCGGCCTGGACGCCATGGTCGGAGGACACCGTGCGGGAGTTGTCGAACCTGCCCTTCCGCCGGCTCACGTTCCGCGTAGAAGCGCGCGGGCCGGATGGGCGCGCCGGAACGGCCGCCGCGTGGACCTTCGCGATTGCGCCGCCGTGGTGGCTCGCGCGCTGGGCCTTCGGCGGCTACGCCGTGCTTGGCCTGCTCAGCCTTGCCGGGATTGTGCGCTGGCGCACGCGCGCGTTGCGCGATCGAGCCGCGGCCCTCGAGACCGTCGTCGCGACGCGCACCGACGAGCTGCGCCGCACCGGCGACCAGTTGCGTGAGAACAATGCCGAACTCGCGCGACTGCACGCGATCGAGCGCGACGAGAAGCTCGACGCGCGGCTCGCCGAGGAGAAGGCGCGGCTCGAGGTGCTGCGCTACCAGCTGAACCCGCATTTTCTCTACAACACGCTCGCGTCCATCTGCGGCACGGCGCGCACCAATCCCGAAGCCACGCGCTCCATGGCGCAGCGGCTCGCGGATTTTTGCCGGCTCACGCTCACCCGCGCCGACGAGACCGAGACCGTGCGCGAGGAAGTGCGGATGCTGCAGTCATATCTCGACATCGAGAAGACGCGCTGGCGCGACAGCCTGCAGATTGAAATCAACGTCGTCCCCGACGCGCTCGAGCAGCGGCTGCCCTCGTTTCTCCTACTGCCCTTGATCGAGAACGCGATCAAGCACGGCGGCCGCACCACGCGCGGCACGCTGCGCATTCGGCTGACAATCTCCGCGGGAGCACCCGACGGAAGGACGGCGGGCGAGCCGGCGGCGAGCGGGGTCAGCCCCGTGGCCCCGGCTGCTGCCAACCGGGCCGCGCTCGAGATCGAAGTCGCCAACACCGGCCTATGGGACACCGTCACGCCCAATCCCGATTCCACCGGCATCGGCCTCGAAAACATGCGCCGCCGCCTGCGTCGCTACTATCCGGATACGCACGAGCTGGCCATCGAGGCGAAGGAGGGGTGGGTGTCGGTGAAATTGAAGATTTCCAATTGCCGATTTCCGATTGAAGAGCCGGACTCCTCGGCAGGTGTTGAATAATCGGCAATCGCCAATCGAAAATCGGCAATGTTGAGAGCTCTCCTCATCGACGACGAACCCAACGCGCGCGCGGATTTGCGCGAGTTGCTCGCCGCGCACGCGACAGACGTGGAGATAATCGCGGAGGCGGAGACGATGGATGAAGCCGAGGCCGTGCTTGCCCGCCCGGATTACGACATCGTGTTTCTCGACGTGCAGTTGCGCGGCGGCACCGGCTTCGATCTCGCGCCGCGGATCCGGCCCAAGGCGCGCATCGTCTTCGTCACCGCGCACGACCGCTACGCCGTGCGCGCCTTCGAGGTAAACGCGCTCGACTATCTGCTCAAACCGATCGCGCCCGAGCGTCTGGCGGAATCGGTCACACGGAGCGTGGCGGCATTCGCAAACGCCAGCCGGCGTGAAACGGACGAGCGCGAGGACGAAGCCTACCCGTCGCCGCTGCAGCCGAACGATATCATCTATCTGCGCACGGGCACGAACGGGCGCTTTGTGCCGCTGCTCCATATCAGCGCGATCGACGCGGAACAAAACTACTCCGCGGCCCACTTCGCCGACGGCACCCGGCTCCTGGTGCGGCGGACGTTGAAATCGTGGGAGGACTTCCTGCCGGAAACGCACTTCATGCGCGTGCACCGCACCGCGATCGTGAATCTCCAGCGCATCACCCGCTACGAACGCGATCGCGAGGAGCACACGCTGCTTTTTGTGCAGGGCGTGAGCGAGCCTGTCGCCGCGACGCGCAAGCTCTGGCCGGATTTGCAGGCGCGGCTCGAGCAGTTGCGCCGCGGGGTGTGAAGCGTAGCACGGGCGCCTCGCCCGTGGGTTTGGCGGTGTATCTCCGGTTAGTCGGTCGATTCCGCAGCCTCCGCCCCACCAGACAAACGCCTCGCGCTCACCCATCGTTTCGCTTTCCTCCGGGCATCCACATTCGTCCGGCACTTTTCACGGGCATGCTCGGCGCGTTTGCGTTGCTCGCACCTGCGTCGGCCGCCAGCGCAGCGGCTCCGCCCGGCACGACTTCCTCCGGGCCGGTTCAACTCGGAGCGTTTGCCGTCACGGGCTCCTATCTTGATCGCTCCGAGGCGGAAAACACGCTGCCGGTGACCATCCTGACCGCGGCCGATATCAAGCTGCGCTGTTTTTCCACGCCAAGCGAATGGCTCGCGACGCTCCCCTTCGTCAGCCGCATGCCGATAACTGAAAGCCAGGCGTCGGGGGCGGATGCGCGCGGCGACATTGGCACCATCAGCCTGCGCGGTCTCGGCTCCGGCAACACCCTCGTCCTGCTCAATGGCCGCCGCCTGGCCCCGCACCCCATTTCGATGCCCGAAGGCACCAGCGGCGTGCCGAGCATGGCGACCAACGTGAACGTGCTGCCCTCCGCCGCCCTCGCCCGCGTCGAGGTGCTGCGCGACGGGGCGTCGGCCCTCTACGGCACCGATGCCACCGCCGGCGTGATCAACGCGATCCTGCGGCGCGATCCGCGCGGCGGCGAGTGGAGCACGCATTTTCTGGATACGCAGCACGGCGGCGCCACCGAGTATCGCACCTCCCTCACCGGCGGTGTCGCCGCCGGGCCCGGCCGGACCTCGCTGGTCTTCAGCTACGATTATTTCCGCCGGGACGAGCTGCGGAACACGCAGCGCCCCTTCTCGCGCGAGACCGATTTTCGCCCGCGCGCGCCGGCGCCGTGGAACGGGACCACCGCCGAGCCCGGCGCGGATTTGCGCTCGGATCGCGGGTTCTACGGGCGGTTTCAACGCGGCACGGTCAACCCGGATGGCTCGGTTTCCGGCGCCCGCCCCGCCGGCGTGACCGCGGCGCAGGTCGCGAGCAACGGCACCTTCTACTTCGTCCCCACCGCGCCCGGTGCATCCACGCGGGCACTACAAGCGGCCGAGCCCGACCGCTCGCTTCGTTCGCCGGTGGGCGAACACTATCTGAATGTGAACGAATTCCGGCTGCTCCTCCCCTCGACCCGCCGGCACAATCTCCACTTCTCGCTCGAGCACGCGCTGCCAGCCGGCCTGACGCTGTTCGCGGAGACGATTTACTACCGCGCCGACTCGAAGAACGAGCGCGAGCCCTCGCGCATCGACGCGATCGCCGACAACGGCATCACCGTCGCGGCGGGGAATCCCTATAATCCGTTCGGCTCCCGTTTCTATTCGCCCACCGGCGCACCGAATCCCGATGGCACGCCGCGTCTCACCGGCACGCCTTCCGAAGTGATCCTTGCGCGCCTGAGCCTGCCGGAATTCGGCGCACGCCGGATCGCGGTGCGTTCGGAAAACGTGCGCCTCGTCGCGGGCCTGCGCGGAGAACTCGCTCAGCGCTGGCAATGGGAATCCGCGCTGCTCTACTCCGCCGCGAGGACGACGGACCGCGAGTCCAGCGCGATCAAGGAGAGCGAGCTGCGCGATGCGCTCGCCGGCACGACGGCCGCGACGGCGCTGAATCCGTTCATGACGGCGTTTGCCGTCGTGAATGGCGCGCTCACGACGGCCGGCGCGCGATTCACGAATCCCGAATCCATCGTGGCGCCGCTGCGCGGGACGTTTTATCGCGAGGGCAACACGTCGCTCGGCGCCGCGGATATCCGCGTGAACGGACGGCTCGCGCAACTCCCCGCCGGCGCGGTCGGGCTTGCGGCGGGCGGCGAGTATCGGCGGGAGACCTTCACCGACTTCCGCGAGGCCGAGGCGGGCCGGCTCACCGCGGCCGACGTGCAGCGCCTCGGGCTGCGCCCGAGCCTCATCGGCGACAATAATTTCCTGCAGGTGAGTCCTTCGGACAACACCGATGCGCGCCGCGGCGTGGCCGCTGCCTTCGCCGAGCTCAGCGTGCCGCTGCACCGGAATGACCGCAGCCCTGGCTTTCGTTCGCTCGAGCTCACGGCGGCGGCGCGCTTCGAGCGCACCAGCGATTTCGGCCGCACGACGAAACCCAAAGTGGGCCTGGCGGCCCGCGTGCTCCCGTGGGCGACGGTCCGCGCCTCCGTCAACGAGACCTTTCGCGCCCCGAATCTCGCCTCGCTGTTTTCCGGCGCCGTTCAGCGCAGCATCACCGGGGTGAGCGATGGCTTTCGCGCCGCCGTCACCGGCTCGTCCGACGACGGCGCCTCGGCGCGGCGCGTCTCGTTGCGCGCGGGCAATCCCGCGCTCATGCCCGAAAAGGCGCGCACCCTCTCCGCCGGCCTGGCGCTGGCGCCACGCGCGATCAAAGGTCTCTCGCTCACCATCGATGGGTGGAAGATCGCGCAGACCGATGCACTCACGCGACTCGATGCGGCCGACATCCTCGCGCAGGACACCTCGCTGCTCAGCGCCGCCAGCGCCGCCTTACCCTCAACGCCGATCGAGCAGGTGAATCTCTCGGCGGCCGGCAGCCCGAACGTCCAGCGCCTTCCCCTCACGCCGGCGGATCGGGCGGCCTTCGCCGCCTACAACGCCGGCCGGCCGCGCAGCCAGCAACGCGCCGCCGTCGGCGCGATTGGCGCGATCGCCGAGTCGTATCTCAACGCCTCGCGTCGCGATCTCGCCGGGTTGGACTTCATCGTCGGCTATCGCCCGGCGCCGACGGACGTCGGCACGTTTCACGCCACGCTCGAGGCGGCGTATTTGCTCCGGTATGACGAAACGCTGGACCACTCGACGCCACGCACGGATCTGAGCTGGCGCGATGGCAACACGCGGTGGAAGGGCAGTTTCACGCTGAGCTGGAGCCACCGGGATTGGTCCACCGCGATCTTCACCACCTATACCGGCCGCACGCAGGACGCGTTTCTTCGCACCACGACCCACGCCGGCCCGTTCGTTTCCCCCGATGGATTCCTGATCGTCGAATCGTCGTGGCTGACGAATCTGAGTGTGACGCGGCTGTTCAACGGCACTGGCCTGCTCGCCCGCACGTCCGCCCGGCTCGGCGTGAGCAACGTATTCGACGCCGAGCCGCCCTTCGGCCTCGGCGCGAGCTCCGACACCGACGGCTATCTCCGCGGCTTCGGCGACCCGCGCGGCCGGGCGTTCAGCGTGGAGCTGACCAAGCGGTTTTGAAGTAGGGCCTGCGCTTCGGCCGAGGTGGGGCTGGCTCTCCGAGCCGGCCTGAGTTCCCGGCTGAACCGCGAGAAAGCGTCGTTGTCGCTCGAACCCAGGCCGGCTCGGAGAGCCAGCCCCACCTTTCGAACGCGTTCGCATCCATCATTCATCCCTCCTTCCGCACTTCATCACACCGGACCGGCGTTTCATCCCAGATGGGTCGCGCAGGCGCAAGTTGCTCGCAAGGTCGCCCGCGTCCCCATGCCCACGCTTCAACGCCTCATCGCACCCTGTCTCCTGGCAGGCGCGTTCGTCCTCGGCGCACCGACCGTCGCGGCGTTTCCGCCGGCGCCGCACTACACCATCTACGGCCTCGTGCGTGACCAGGTAGGCACCGCCCTTCAGGTCGTCGCCGCCGAGATCGTGCTGCTGCGCGACGGCCACGAAATCGGCCGCGCCCCGATCACCACGAATCCTGCGACCGGGATGAACTACCAGTTGCACATCCCCATCGACCAGAGCCGGCCGTCGAGCCGCACCTATTCGCACCGCGCGATCGCGTCGCAGGGACTCTATTCGGTCGTGGTCGAAATGAACGGCCAGCGCTTCTATCCGATCGAGGTGAGCGGCAATTTGCGCGTTGGCGAAGGCGGCGAGCACATCCGGCTCGATTTCAACCTCGGCGCCGACACCGATGGCGACGGGCTCCCGGATGTCTGGGAGGAATGGCAGTTGTTTCAGGCCGGCCGCATCCAAGGCACGCCGGGCTGGAGCCTCGCGCTCATCACGCGTGACGGCGACTTCGACGGCGACGGCACGTCCAACTATCTAGAATACCTCGCCGGCACGTTCGCCGGCGACGCCACCGAGCGCTTCGAGCTCACGCTCACCGGCAAGGCAGGCAATGTCGTTGCGTTCCAATTCTTCGGCATCACCGGCAAGGCCTACGGCATCGAGGAATCAGCAGACCTGCAGACCTGGACGCCCGCGAAATTCGCGACCTCCCCGGGCGGCCCCTCTGCCCAGCTCTACACCGCGACCAACATCGCCGTGCAATCGGCCTACGTGACCGTCTCCGGCGGCACGTCGCGCTTTTTCCGGCTCACCGTGCGATGAAAACGCTTTCATTTATTCTCCAAGGTGGAGCGCGTTGTCCCCAACGCGCTTTCAGGATGCTCGCGCGCTCCCCAACCAGCGTCTTGAGGACAAGCCGCTCCACCTCGATCCTCGCGCTCCTCACCCTGCTGGTGTTCACGGTCTTCTCCCCCGCCGCGCGGGCGCAGTGGCAGACGACGACTTATGCGCTCACGGGCGGGTGGAACTCCCTCTACTTGCACGGCGATTCCACGCACGTGACGCCCGATCAGTTGTTCGCGAACAACCCCGAAATCATCGAGGTGTGGCGCTGGAATCCCAACCCCAACTCGATCCAGTTTAGCAGCTCGCCGTTGATTCCCTCCAACGGCACGCCGGAATGGTCCGTCTGGCTCCGCGGCAATCCGGCGCAGACCACACTCGTCACGTTGACCGGTCAGACGGCTTATCTCGTCCGCTGCACCGGCACCACCAGCGACTCCTTCTCGATCGCGATTCCGCAGAAACCCCGGCCACCACGCAGCACCTGGGTGCGCAACGGCGCGAACTTCCTCGGCTTTCCCACGCGCCTGAATGCCAACTATCCGCTGTTCTCGACGTATTTCGCCACGTTCCCCGCGGCGATCGCTGCCGACACGCGGATCTACCGCTACGTGGGCGGCCCGCTCGGGCCCTCCAACCCGGTGCAGGTATTTTCGCCGGCCACCGAGCGCATTGATCGCAATCGCGCCTACTGGTTCGAGTTGCCGGTCGTGGGAAATTTCTACGCCCCGCTGGAGGTCAGTCCGTCGGCGCCCGACGGCCTGCACTATGGACGCTCCGGCTCGACCTTCACCGTGCGCGTGCGCAACCGCACCGCGGCTCCCGTCACCCTCACAGTCGCGCCCGTTGACTCTGCCGCCGCGCCGACGGGACAGGATGCGATCGTCGCGGCGGTGCCGTTGATGCGGCGCACATTCGCCGCCGGTTCGGCCACCTACACGGACACGGCTCTCACCACGGCCTTCAACGAAGTGATCGGCCCGCAGTCGGCCATCGAACTCACCTTCGGCGTCGATCGCTCGCAGATGCCGGGTGCGAACGACGCGCTCTACGCGTCGTTTCTGCGATTCACCGACAGCGGCGATCTCCTCGACATCGCGCTCCCCGTGAGCGCCCGCAAGGCCTCGCTCTCGGGCTTGTGGGTGGGCGACATCACGGTGAGCGATGTCGGCAGCACCGTCCCGGGCTCCACCGGAACCGCGACGGCGCGCGCGTTTCCGCTGCGCGTGCTGCTGCACGTCGACAATGCCGGAACCGCGCGACTGCTCTCGCAGGTGTTCCTCGGCCAGCTCGCGCCCGCGCCCCACGACCTCGGTCTTTGCACGCGCGAATCCGGCCTGAAGGCCGGCGCGAAAAGCTCCGCCACGCGGCTGATGGCCGCGCACCTTCCGCTCGACACGGAAGTCACCGCGGGCTCCGGCAGCGTGGCGCTCGGCGCGACGTTGGTGCGCACGCTCACGGTCCTCTTCAACGACCGCACGAATCCGTTCGTCCACGCGTATCACCCAGACCATGACAACAAGGACGCGCGCTTCGCGCCGCTCGCGGCCGGGGTGGAAAGCTACACGTATGCGCGCGCGCTGACCTTCCAGTTCGCCAACACGCCGCCGCCCGGCACGAGCCCGGTCGGCTGGGGCGCCACCCTCCTCGGCGGCACCTACAGCGAGACCATCACCGGCGTGCACAAACAACCGATCACGGTGACCGGGACCTTCGAGCTGCGCCGCGTCAGCGACATCGGCGCCATCACGCTGAATTAGGAAGACCAAGGACCAAAGACCGAATCCCCATCTTCCAACTTCCATTTCCCATCTCCCCACATGAAACGCCTCGTCCTCCTCCTCGCCGTCCTCTCCCTGCCCGCGGCCGCGTGGGCCCAAACCAGTGCGATCCCCGCCAACATCAGCTATCAGGGCAGGGTCACCGATGTAAACGGCAACGCCATCGGCGACCCCACGCCGGTGAACCGCGAGATCATCTTTCGCATCTACGACAATGCGGTCACGGGCAACCGGCTGTATTCGGAGAAGCAGACCGTGACGATTGCCAAGGGCGAGTTCAGCGTGCTGATCGGGGGAGGCACGCCGGTCAACGGCGAGACCAACGCCGGAACGCTCGCCGCGATCTTCACCGCCAAAGATCGCTACCTCGGCATCACCGTCGACGATGGCACTGCCGCGGTTGACCCGGAGATTTCGCCGCGCCAGCAGCTCGTGTCCACGCCGTTTGCGTTTCGCGCGACGGTCGCCGAGTCCGTTCTCGGCCTGTCGATCCTGACCGCGATGCTCGCGAACGACGCCGTGACCTCGGTGCAACTCGCCGACAGCGCAGTGACGAATGCCAAGCTCGTCGCCAACTCCGTCACCACCGCCAAGCTCGCGGACGCTTCCATCACAGAGGCAAAGATCGCCGGCGGCTCGGTGACCAGCGCCAAGATCGCCGACGGCACGATTGCCACGGTCGATTTCGCCGATGGGGCGGTCACCACCGCCAAACTCGGATCCGACGTGGGCAAGTGGACCGTCTCGGGCGCCAACATCTGGCGCGGCAGCAACGTCGGCATCGCTACGGCTTCTCCCACCGCGCTCCTTTCCTTGGGCGGCAACCCGGTGAATTCCAAGATTCTCGTCATGGACGACGGCAACGCCGGCAACAACATGGGCTTCGGTTCGCAGGCGAATCAGTTCCGCTTCCACGTCGGGAACAGCGCCGCGCGTTTTTCGTTTCTCGACGCCCCAGGGGGAAACGAGGTCTTCACCGTGCAGGGCGGAGGCAACGTCGGGCTCGGCGTCACCAATCCCGTCCACCAACTCACGGTCTTCAACACTTTGCACCCGCGCATGTCTTTCCAACAAAACGCCAGCGGCACCAGCAACACCGACGGTTTTCACGTCGGTGCGCATGCCACGTCCAGCTACCTGTGGAACTACGAAGCCACGGCGCTGCAGTTTGGCACCAGCGGGATCGAGCGGGTCCGCATCGAGGCGGATGGTCGCATGGGATTCAACGGCACCGGTGACGGCAATATGGCCTTCACGATGAGGAGCATGGCTCAACAGTATATCCTCACGCTGATGGATCGTAACGGCGCCTGGGCCTTCTCGTTTCTCGAGGATGGCACCCCTCTCAAGAAGGGTGGAGGCACCGGTTGGGGTTCTACTTCCGACCGGCGGCTCAAAAAGAACATCAACAGCCTGTCCGGCTCGCTCGAACGCTTGCTGCAGCTCCGCAGCGTGAACTTCGAATACAAGGATGAGCAATATGGCAAAGGCCCGCAGACCGGATTTGTCGCGCAGGAAGTGCAGAAAGTATTTCCCGATTGGGTGAAGGAAGGACCGGGCGGCTTTCTCATCGTGGCGGCGGCCGGCTTCGAGTCTCACACCATCCAGGCTTTCCGCGAACTCCGCGCCGAAAAAGACGCGCAGATCGCCGCGCTTCAGGCGGAGTTGAAGGAGCTCAAGAGCGAGGGCGCGCAGCGACTCGATGCCCTGGAGCGCCGCATGAACGCGGCCACCATCACCGCCAACTCTCCCCGCTGAGCGCAAACGCACGCGCCGCCCATGAAAGCCGCAAACGCCCTCCGGTGCATGCGCTCCGGGTTTGTAGTCCCGCCTTTTAGCCCGCATAGGACGCACGCTCCCGCAAGCTCACCGCCTGTCCGCCGACCAACGCCGGAAAAAGGACGCAGAAAGCATGAAATATGCGGGTTAGGCGGAATCGGGGATGCCCTCTGCCCATCCTTCCGCCTAAAGGCGGGACTACGAACCATGAGCCACGTTCGTTTCATCGGATGGCGCAACCTGATCGGCCTGGCGCTCGCGCTCGGTTGCCCGGCGCATGCTCAACTCGAAATAAAAACGGGGACAATGAATCCCTTGTTCAAGGGTCCGGTGCCTAATTCGCCCACCAACACCCCGCCGATTATTCCCGGCCAGACGCAGTTTGGCGGCGTGGGTGTGCAAGCCGGCGGATCATCTGCGCGCGCCGCCACCGGCGAACCGAAAGAGCGCTATCCCTCTGTCGTCTATTCGACCGGCGCCACGATCTTGCTGCAACGCGGGACCGTCGGTGCACCGGTCGCTTCGGGTGTGCCCCGCTATCTGCTCGGCGACGTCATCCTGCCACCTACGACGAAATTGGACGGTGTGCAGGCCGCCGACGCCTCTTATTGGCGCTCCAAACCGATCGAACCGGGCGAGTTGTTTTCTCATCCGGAAGGTCTGGCCGACGCCGCCCCTGTCGCCGCCCTCCCGACGGGGAAATACACGACCTATTACTACAGCCCGCACGCGGGCAAAGTGTTCGCCGCGCAGTCCGGTCGCGTGAACGTGAAGTGGGTCACGCGACTGCCCATCGCCGACCCCGGCGACCCCGACCCGGCGCTGCGCGGAGTGCGCTATCGTTACAAGGAGGAGATTTTCTCCGTGTCCGGGGCGACCGCGAAACCCGTCCGCACGATCTACTGGACGAAGCGGGACCAAGGCTTCACCTCACCCGTCGTCAACATTCCCTCGGGCAGCATCGCGGTCGTCAATCCGATCTACACCAATAATTTTCCCAGGATCGTCGCGACGGAACACCAGCCGGTCGGCGGCGGCTCACCCGACGCGAAGCCCGAGCTGCGCACGCTGTGGTTCGAGCCCAACGTAAACGGCATCCACGCCTATAACCTCGAGGGCCGCGTGATGATCGAATATCTCGGGGCCTTGAAGCCGGATTCGACGACCGAACACGAATTCCTCGGCGCCGACATCGTCGACGTCGGCCGGCGGGCCCCGTCGGCCAACGTCACCGTCCTCCTCGGCGATCGCCTGACCGCGCGCGACACGCAGAATCGCGCCCTGCCGCTCGACAGCGGGCCGGAGTGGCTGGCGTCACCCATGCTCGACACTTCGCCCGACGGCAAATTCTACTACGGCACCAGCCTGCGCGCGGATGGCACACGGCTCTACTACGCCGAGCGCGAAAACGACAGTCCCGACCGCGTCTCGTTCTACTGGCTGCAGGGCTCCGATGCGGCGATCCATTTTCTCCCGCCGCCGGCGTCGCCGAACCTCAGCATCTTCTGGCCGCAGCAGCGCAACAACTACGTGCAGGTTTGGCCGGCGAACGTGACGCAATTTCATGCGCACTACACGGTCGCCGGCACCGGTAGCACCACGGGCACGAGCCTGGCGTTTGCGGGCGGCCAGTTGCCGCAGATCGTTTTTCAAGACGATGACGCGCAGACCGAGGCGAAAATCGATCAAAACACCCAGCGCCTGAACGTCTCCGTTCCAGGCGACGGGTTGAACCGCTCGCTGCTCAAATTCACCAGTGGCACCGATGTCTGGTATGTCCGGCTCTATACGCAGGCGGACGAGCGCGTCGGCTTTCAGGAGGGCGATGCCGCCGCGGCGGTGACGGGCGGCGCCATCGTCGGCGAACGGATCAATCCGCCCGCCGGTTACTCGGCGGCCGGCTACATCGCCGGCGGCACCGGCTACAATCCCGCAGCCTACAAGGATCCGTTCGTCTTCGGTGCGACCGCCGCCGAAAAAGCCGCCATCATTCCCGTCAACGCGGTGCCGGGCGACAACCTGCTAAAAATTTGGTGGTTCAAAGTGATCGCGGCGCCGAGCTCCGCTTTCGCCTCGCTGCTGGTGCCGGCGAAAGTTGGCCGTTACACCGTTTCCTATCCGGCGAATGCCGAGAAGCTCGTGCTCGCCTCCAACGCCGGCACCGGCGACCTCGCGCCCGCCGAGATCGCCGGCAGCCTCTACGTGCAGAACAACCGCGCACTGCCCGGCTTCAATCCCAACGAAGAGCACGCCGTGATGCTCGGCGGCCGCGCCTACGCCCTCCGCGACGATCTCAACGACACGACGGCCGACACCACACCCTACACGTCGCAGCCGTTCGTCTTGATCAGCTACACTTCGCTCGTCGATCAGCGGCCGGCCATGCGCGTGTTCAATGTCGTGCGCGAACTCGACCTCGCCGGCACCGCCGACGACATCCTCTTCAACTACCCGATCACCGCCGGCACGATTTTGCAGGGCCCGATGCCGCTGCCGCTGCTGCCGCTGCCGATCAAAGACCATGTTTCGCGCAACACCGAGGTCCCCGGCGTGCCCGATCCCGCGCCCTCGGCAGAGGCGCCGGGCACCTACGCCACGTTCACTTTCAAGGATCGCAAGGGCTACGACTGGGTTTACCGCGGCCCGCATGGCGCCGGCGCGCCCACGCTCGGCATGAAGTTTTACTACACGATGCGCGAAGGGTTCTTTGTGCCGGGCGTGGCGACGCAGCCGGTCGTCGGCACGATTCTGCCGTATTTGCGCCCGCTCTCGGGCGGAATTCCCGACGGCGATCCCGTCGCGGGCGCGTCCCTGACGATCATCTACCGTCCCGTCTGGCCCGCCAACGCGCCGGAACTCCGCGTCGCCGAATCGCTCATGCTGCCGAAATTCGGGCTGCCCGCGGTCCTCAATCAGACCAGCGCCCACGTGCTCTACCAGCAGTCCGTGGCGGCCGAAGGCACGACGAAGCCGAGCGCCATCCTGCACGATCCGATCCGGGAAAAGATTTTCCCGCTGGGCGCGGCCGGCCAGTTGGCGAAGCTGCCGGTGTCGGTTCGCACCACGCCAGGCGCCGGCAAAACCTATTTCCAGGGCCTGCCTCCGCATTTGCAGCTTCGGTTCTTTTTCGATCCGGCGCGCGGCTCCAAGGGCGCGCTCGTCCTGCTTGGCCTGTTTGTCGACGAGCCGGCAGGCGAGGATTATCTCAATCTCAACGTCCTCTCCACCGACGATCTCGCGAAGCTCACTGGGCTCGTCACCGTCGGCGATGTCGACGAGTCCGCCTGGTCCGCCGCCGTCGCCGGTCTGACCACGCGCGTCGAAACCTTCGTCGCGGACCCGTCGAAGGCCGGCACGTTCAAGGTGGGTTCCGCGGTCACGGTCTCCGGCACACAGCTCGCCACGGTGGAGAGCTCCGATATCGCGGTCGCCAAATACGCGCTGACCGCGACGGGTCAGGGCACCGGCTGGGTCACGCTCCTCTTCGGCAACGGCCAGGCGTTCACGCCGGCCGGCGAGCCCGTGGCGATGCAGATCATCAAGGTCGCGCCGCAGCTCTACACGGGCGAGCTGAAGGTCAACCTCTCGTCCAATCCGCTCGACGAACAGGTCACGCTGCGCCACAGCGGCGACTTTGCGGCGAAGCCCGATGACTACGAATTCGAGTGGCGCTACGGCGTGCCGCAGGACGGCGTCGCCCCGTCCACCTACACCTACGCCCTGACCCCGCGACTCGGCGCGAACTGGCGTCTCGTGCCGCGTCCGACGTCGCCGCTGCCCGGCTCCGCGGAATTTGAGAGCGCGCCCGTGGTGACGATCCCGCACGGGGTGGAGATCAACTCCCTGGTCAATTCCGTGAGTGTCACGCAGGGCGGCAGTAATTATCAGACACCGCCGACCGTGAAGTTTTCCGACGGCGGTGGCAGTGGGGCCACCGCCGTGGCGAAGATCACCGGAGGCGCGGTCACCGCTATCACGCTCACCCATCGCGGCACGGGCTACGTCGCTCTTCCGAAAGTCACGCTCGAAGGTGGGGGCGGCAGCGGAGCAACCGCCGTCGCCATCGCGGCCGCGCCCGCCTCCGGCGCCAACGCCCTCCCCGGCTTTGCCGCCCGTCATGTCGGCGGCGTCGATTTCACGGCTGGGGTGCCCGCGCAGATCGTGTTCAGCGCCGCCCTCGGCGATCGCGTCGGCTTCGTGCTCTATGTGAACGGCGTCGCCGCCCTCGGCTTCGATGCTCCCGCGCCATTCGTCCACACTCCCGCCTCGACCGGTCTCGCACCCGACGGGCTGTCGCGCCAGTTTTCAGTTCCCGACCGGTATTTCACGAAGGGAGCGAATTCGATCGACGTCGCGCTGTATTCGACGGGCGATTTCGGCCTCACCACGTCCGTCAGCTTCCAGCTCCATGCCTCGGCGGAGACCGACATGGTGGTCGCGGGCGGTTCACCGTGGCAGACGCCCAACGGGGTGTTGCTCAACCAGGCCATTGTCGGCGGCTCGGCGAGCGCGCCCCTCGGCAGTCCGCTGCTGGTGATGTCCGACAATTACTTCACGATGCGCTACCGGCCGAAAGTCGCGAAGGGCCACGTCCTCGCCTCCGGCGCGGATCAGTCGGCCGTCGCGTGGTCGCGCTGGATGCCGCCCAAGCTCGTGGAAGGTTGGATCAAGCGCGTCCTCGCCGGCATCAATCCCTTCAATCAGCGCGTCCGCGATCTCTTCAACAACGCGATCAACACCGACGTCAGCATCCTCACCCAGGCCGGCCAGCGTTGGGAGGGCAACGTCGCCCTGAATCTCGCCAACATCAACGATTTTGGCCTCATCGAAATCTACGAGACCGTCCTCAACCGCGGGAAGAACATCAGCCTCGGCGCCGGCTACGACTACGCGCCCGCCAACGACGCCCTCCTCCTCGCCGCCGGCTACCTCAACGATCTCTACACCGTGCTCGGCAACGAGGCGTTCGCCGACGCCGCGAACCCCACCATCTCGATCGACGACAGCACGACCGTCACCGAGGTGAACACCTCGCGGTTCTCCTTCGAAGGCCAGGTGAAGAGCGTGCTGGAGGAAGAGCTCGCGCTCCTGCGCGGCCGGGACGATTTCCTCGCGCCGGGCATCACCGTCTCGCCCGCCTACAACCGGATGTATTGGAACTACACGCGCGGCATCAATTCCGGCGAAGCGCTTTACGCCGTGAACTACAACATCCGCGAGAAAGCCGGCAGCCCCACGGCCGATGGCAATCTCGATGCCGCCGACGCGCAGCGCATGTTCCCGCAGGGCCACGGCGACGCCTATGGCCACTACCTTACCGCGCTCACCGGCTACTACCGCCTGCTCACACATCCGAAGTTCACCTGGACCCCGCGCAGCGAAGCCGTGACCGTGCTCGGCCAGGCGGTGCAGATCGATTATTTCGACGAGCGTAAATTCGCCAGCGCCGCCGCCAGCGTGGCGCGCACCGCCGAACAGGTGCTCGCGCTCACCCACCGGCAGAGCTACCAGGACGATCCCGCCGCGGGCTGGAGTCACTTCCGCGACGGCAAAACCAATACCAACACCGGCGCCACGCGCCACTGGGGCCTCGACGAGTGGGTTTCACGCGCGACGCAGGGCGCCTATCTCAACTGGGTCGTCGGCAACGCCATCCTCCCCGAGACCGACACCAACCCGACGCACACCGGCGTGCAGATCGTCGATCGCACGACGGTTCCCGCGCTCGCCGAGCTGCCGGCCACGGCGTCCAGTTTCCAACTCACGATCGACAGCGCCAACTCCCGGTTGAACCCGCTTGGCCTCAGCCCCGGCGCGATCGCCTTCGACATCTCGCCCGCGGAATTGAAGGCCGGCAAATCTCACTACGAGCAGATCTACGACCGCGCACTGCGCTCGGTGCTCAACGCCAAGGGCGCCTTCGACCAGGCCGCGAAGATGACGCGCCTGCTCCGCAACCAGGAGAACCAGGCCGACAACTCCAACAGTGCCATCGTCGACCAGGAGCGGGCGTTTATCGCCCGGCTGATCGAAATCTACGGCACGCCCTACGCCGGCAACATCGGGCCGGGCAAGACCTATGCCCAAGGCTACGCCGGCCCCGATCTCTTCAACTGGTTCGTCGTCGACCGGCCCGGCGATCAACTGGTCGACACGACCACGCCCGTGACGATTACCCTGCGCGTGCCGACCAATGTGCGGACGTTTGATTTGTCCTTCTTCGGCGTCTCGGTGGGGACCAT
>Ga0163144_10010192_pt1 | contig 20065 bp, 16 predicted proteins | sample OliLak19BULKMAT1_FD_123175 | JGI IMG/M metagenome (GOLD analysis project Ga0163144, IMG submission 123175) | Freshwater microbial mat bacterial communities from Lake Vanda, McMurdo Dry Valleys, Antarctica - Oligotrophic Lake LV.19.BULKMAT1 | ecosystem: Environmental > Aquatic > Freshwater >... | reverse complement strand
GTTGTCGCGCACGCGAGTGCTGCGACTCGTCTCGAGCGCCTAGTCGAGCTCCGAGGAATGACGCGCGAGGAGGCCGGTCGCAGAATTGGGGCGCAAGCCGACGACACAGCACGACTCGCAATCGCTGATGTCGTGATCGACACCGAGGGTAGCCTCGAGAGCACCCGCGAGCAGGTGGATGCGCTCTGGTCGCGCATCATTGCGGCCAGTGAGAGCGCGCAGTAACTCAGAGCACTGTCAGTGCCGGTACCTAAGCTTGAAGAATGCAAACCACGAGAGCTGTTCGACCGTTTGAGGTTGTCAGCGAGTACGTTCCAAGCGGCGATCAGCCGCAGGCGATACGGGAGTTAGCGCAGCGCATCAATGCAGGCGAGACAGATGTCGTGCTCCTCGGAGCGACCGGTACCGGCAAGTCTGCGACGACCGCGTGGCTCATCGAGCAAGTGCAACGACCGACCCTCGTTCTCTCGCACAATAAGACCCTCGCTGCGCAGCTGGCCAACGAGTTCCGCGACCTCATGCCCAACAACGCCGTCGAGTACTTCGTCTCCTACTACGACTACTACCAACCTGAGGCCTATGTTCCTCAGACCGACACCTTCATCGAGAAAGACTCCTCGGTCAACGCCGAGGTCGAGCGTTTGCGGCATTCCACGACGAACTCGCTGCTCAGCCGACGCGATGTGATTGTGGTTTCGACTGTGTCGTGCATCTACGGGCTCGGCAAAGCTGAGTCGTATCTCGAGGCCATGGTCGCGCTTCAGATTGGCATGCGAATTGATCGTGAGACGCTCATCCGCAAGTTTGTCTCAATGCAATACCAGCGCAACGACTATGACTTCTCACGGGGCACCTTTCGGGTCCGCGGCGACACCATCGAGATCATCCCCATGTATGAGGAACTCGCGATCCGCATCGAAATGTTCGGCGATGAGATCGAGGCGATCTACGCACTTCATCCACTGACCGGCGACGTTGTGCGAACGCTCGATGCGGTCTCGGTGTTCCCTGGCACGCATTACGCGGCGAGCCCTGAGACGATCCAGCGCGCCATTGGCACCATTCAGGTTGAGCTCGGCGAACGACTCATTGAGCTTGAGCGCCAAGGCAAGTTACTCGAGGCCCAGCGTTTGCGCATGCGCACGACATTCGACATCGAGATGATGCAGCAGATCGGTTTTTGCAACGGCATCGAAAACTATTCGCGGCACATGGATGGCCGGGCGCCCGGTGAAGCGCCGCACTGCCTGCTGGACTATTTTCCAGAGGACTTTCTCGTCGTGATCGACGAGTCGCATGTCACGGTTCCTCAGATCGGTGCGATGTATGAGGGGGATGCCTCGCGCAAACGCACCCTCGTTGAACACGGCTTCCGCCTGCCAAGCGCCCTCGATAACCGTCCGCTCAAGTGGGAAGAGTTTCTGAGCCGCGTCGGGCAGAAGGTGTATCTGTCGGCAACTCCCGGCAAGTACGAACTCGGCATCACAGACTCGATCGTCGAGCAGGTCATCCGTCCGACCGGGCTGGTAGACCCGCAGATCGTGGTCAAGCCATCGAAGGGTCAGATCGACGATCTGCTCGAACAGATTCGTCTCCGTGTCGAGCGCAACGAGCGCGTGCTCGTGACGACCCTTACCAAGAAGATGGCAGAAGAGCTCACCGAGTTTCTCGGCGAGCACGGGGTACGCGTACGCTACTTGCACTCCGACGTCGACACGCTGAGGCGTGTCGAGCTACTCACCGAGCTTCGGCAGGGCGTCTACGACGTGCTCGTCGGCATCAACCTGCTGCGCGAGGGCCTCGACCTTCCGGAGGTGTCGCTCGTGGCCATCCTCGATGCAGACAAGGAGGGTTTCTTGCGATCGGGCACATCGCTCATCCAGACAATCGGTCGCGCGGCGCGCAACGTCTCGGGTGAAGTTCACATGTATGCGGATGTCATGACCAATTCGATGACGAAAGCGATCGAAGAGACCGAGCGTCGCCGTGATAAGCAGATCGCGTACAACGTCGAGCGCGGGATCGATCCCCAGCCCCTTCGCAAGAAGATTGCTGACATTACCGATTCCCTCATGCGAGAAGGCGCCGACACCGCCGAACTGCTCGCCGGGCGGCGCGGTGACGGTCGCAAGAAGTCGCCGACGCCCAACCTCAAGCGCGAGGGTCTCGCGGCGGCAGGTGGTAACAATCTCGAACAGATCATTGGTGACCTCAACGAACAGATGCTGCAGGCGGCGAGTGAACTGAAGTTCGAGCTCGCCGGGCGGCTTCGCGATGAGGTATCCGACCTCAAGAAAGAGCTGCGGCAGATGGAGCAGGCCGGTCACTTGCGCTGAAGGAGTCAGTGGAGCGAGTGGGCTTGAGCATGGCCGATCGCACGCAAGTTCAATGTCGGTGGCCTTGGTAGAATTGTAAGAGTGTCAGTGACCCCAATCGGCAATGCGAACAAGCCTCCAGCCGTCAACAAACTCAGCGTGCGCGGTGCGCGGGTTCACAACCTGCGCAACGTCGATCTTGAGATCCCGCGAGACTCGCTCGTGGTCTTTACAGGGCTCTCTGGTTCTGGCAAGTCGAGTCTTGCCTTCGACACGATTTTTGCCGAGGGACAACGGCGCTATGTCGAGTCTCTGTCGGCGTACGCAAGACAGTTCCTAGGTCAAGTTGATCGGCCAGATGTCGATTTCATTGAGGGCTTGAGCCCAGCCGTCTCGATCGATCAAAAGTCGACGAACCGCAACCCCCGCTCGACGGTCGGCACCATCACGGAGATCTACGACTATATGAGGCTGTTGTGGGCGAGAATCGGCATACCCCACTGTCCGGAGTGCGGCGAGCGAATCGAGCGCCAGACGGTTCAGCAGATCGCGGACCAACTCATGGGCCTTGAGGCCGGTACCCGCTACCAGATTCTGAGCCCGATCGTGTCGCAGAAGAAGGGCGAGTTTGTTGACCTCTTCAAGGAACTGGCTTCGACCGGCTACTCCAGGGCAATTGTCGACGGCGAACAGATTCAACTGAGCGAGCCGCCAACCCTGAAGAAGCAGATCAAGCACGACATCTCGGTCGTCGTCGACCGTTTGGTCGCCGCAGACGACCTACTCACGAGGCTGACCGATTCGCTCGAGACCGCATTGCGATTGACCGATGGTACGGTCGCCATTAACTTTGTTGATCAGTCCGGCAATGACGCCTGGCGGACGTTCTCTGAGAAGCTCTCCTGCCCAAACAACCACCCACTACAGCTCACCGAGATTGAACCGCGCAGTTTCTCCTTCAACGCTCCGTTCGGCGCCTGTCCAGAGTGCTCAGGGCTCGGTACCCGGATGTCGGTTGACGCAGACCTGCTTATCGCCGACAATTCGGTGAGCCTCGCCGAAGGCGTCATCTTGCCGTGGACGAACTCAGGCAAGGGGCTCTTCAATTACTTCGAGAAGTTGCTCGACGGTCTTGCCAGAGACCTCGACTTCTCCCTAGACACGCCGTGGGGTGAACTCGAAGGAGACGTGCGTGAAGCGATTCTCAAGGGAAACAACTTCGCCGTCACGGTCAAGTGGAAGAACCGCTACGGGCGCGAGATGAAGTACTCGACCGGGTTCGAGGGGGTCATCCCATACATCGAGCGCAAATTTCTCGAAGCAGAGACGGATGTGCAGCGCCAGCGTTTCGCAAGCTATCTGCGCGAGATTCCGTGCCCGGTCTGCGACGGCAAACGCCTGAAGCCAGAGGTACTCGCTGTCACTGTGAACGGCCGCAGCATCTCGGATATTTGCTTGCTCAGTCTCGTAAAGGCGCATGAGTTCGTTGATGACCTCACACTCACTGACCGCGAGGCGAAGATCGCGGCACAGGTCCTCCGCGAGATACGGCTGCGGCTTGAGTTTCTCATCGAAGTCGGTTTGAGCTACCTCGACCTCGCTCGCGCAGCCGCGACCTTGAGTGGTGGTGAGGCCCAGCGCATCCGACTCGCAACACAGATCGGGTCTGGGCTTACGGGTGTGCTCTACGTGCTCGATGAACCGAGCATCGGGCTCCACCAACGCGATAATCGGCGGCTGATCGAGACGCTCGTCAAGCTCAAGAACCTCGGCAATACGCTCATCGTTGTCGAACACGACGAAGACACCATTCGCACAGCAGATTGGATCGTCGACATCGGGCCCGGCGCTGGCGAGCACGGCGGTCAGGTCGTGCACTCCGGGTCATTCGAGGGTCTGCTCGCAAACACCGACTCCATCACCGGTGACTACCTCGCTGGCCGCAAGTCGATCGCAGTGCCGGCAACGCGGCGGCCAATCGACCCGCAACGACAGCTCACCGTTGAGGGCGCCAGAGCGAACAACCTCCGCGACGTCACTGTCAGTTTTCCACTCGGCACGCTGACGGCGGTCACCGGGGTAAGCGGGTCCGGCAAATCGAGTCTGGTCAACGACATTCTCTACAAGGTGCTCGCCAACGAGCTCAACGGAGCCCGCCAGATTCCCGGCAAACACACCAGGGTCACCGGCCTTGACAACCTCGACAAGGTCGTTCACGTCGATCAGAATCCGATCGGAAGAACACCGCGATCGAATCCGGCGACCTATACCGGAGTCTTCGACAAGATTCGCACGCTGTTCTCGGAGACCGCAGACGCCAAGGCCCGCGGGTATTTGCCGGGTCGCTTCAGCTTCAACGTGAAGGGTGGGCGCTGCGAGAACTGTGCGGGCGACGGCACCATCAAGATCGAGATGAACTTCTTGCCAGACGTGTACGTTTCGTGCGAGGTGTGCGGAGGAGCGCGGTACAACCGCGACACGCTCGCGGTGCGGTACAAGGGCAAGAACATCGCAGAAGTGCTCGACATGCCGATCAGCGAAGCGGCCGAGTTCTTCGAGGCAATCTCCGCTATTCATCGCTTTCTCAAGACCCTCGAGGACGTCGGTCTTGGATACGTTCGACTTGGGCAGAGCGCGACAACCCTCTCCGGCGGCGAAGCGCAACGTGTCAAGCTCGCAACCGAACTGCAACGGCGATCGCTCGGGCGTAGCATCTACGTGCTCGACGAGCCAACGACTGGACTGCACTTCGAAGACGTGCGAAAGCTGCTCGCGGTGCTCAACAGTCTCGTCGACAAAGGCAACACCGTCATCGTGATCGAGCACAATCTCGATGTCATCAAATCCGCAGACTGGATCATCGACCTTGGCCCCGAGGGGGGCGCAGGCGGAGGCAAGGTACTCTCGACCGGATCGCCAGAGCAGCTCGCTGCCGTTGAGGGGAGCCACACCGGCATCTTTCTGAGCGAAGCGCTCCACGGAGTGCGAGCCTAGGCTTGCGTCGTGGCTGGTGAACTGAGCTATCGCCCGAAGCCGGGCGAGATCCCGACCGGACCGGGCGTGTACCGCTTTCGCGATAGCGCATCCCGTGTGCTCTATGTCGGCAAGGCCAAGAATCTTCGATCACGCCTGAGTAATTATTTTGCCCCGCTCGCGACCCTGCACGAGCGAACGCGCAGAATGGTCACCACGGCGAACTCCGTCGAATGGACCGTCGTCGGCAGCGAGTTTGAGGCCCTCCAGCTTGAGTTCACCTGGATTAAGGAGTTTGATCCGCCGTTCAACGTGCAGTTCAAGGACGACAAGAGCTACCCCTACCTCGCGATCACGCTCGCAGACGATGTGCCGCGCGTACTCGTCACCAGAAACCGAAAGATTGACGGTGCTCGCTACTTCGGCCCCTACACCAAGGCCTGGGCGATCCGCGAGACGGTCGACATCTTGCTCAAAGCGTTCCCAATGCGCAGTTGCTCAGACACAACCTTTCGGCGGGCGAAGCAGACTGGGCGTCCATGTCTGCTCGGCGACATTGGAAAGTGTGCTGCCCCGTGCGTCGGGCGCGTGACTGGCGCTGAACACAAGTCCATAGCGCTCGACTTCACGAGCTTCATGGCGGGCAACGACTCACGGTATCTGACGGCGATCTCACGACGCATGCACGAGGCATCCGAGCGCCAGGATTACGAGGCCGCAGCACGGTATCGCGATCAGAGTGGGGCCATGAAAGCTGCGCTCGCCAGAAGCGTTGTCGTTCTCGGTGAAGATGTCGACGCTGACGTCTTTGGCATTGCGCACGACGAGCTTGCGGCGGCGGTGCAGCAATTCATCGTCCGCGGCGGCCGAATTCGCGGTGTTCGCGGCTGGGTTGTCGACAAGGAACTCGATCTTGAGCTGCCAGCGCTGGTCGAGATGGTGATTCAAAACGCCTATGACGGGGACCCACCGCCGCGCGAGGTACTCGTGCCTGCGCTTCCGGATGACGCGAGCGAGCTTGAGCAGTGGCTCAGCGGCATACGCGGAACTGCGGTCAAGCTTGCCGTCGCCAAGCGCGGCGAGAAGGCCGAGCTGGCCCGGACGGTTGCAACGAACGCAACCCAGTCGCTCATACTCTACAAAACTCGCCGCAGTTCCGATTTCGCAGCGCGGTCAAAGGCAGTGGCAGAACTGCAGGATGCACTCGGAATGGACGAAGCGCCGCTGCGCATGGAGTGCTTCGACGTTTCACACCTCAGCGGGACCAATATCGTCGCTTCGATGGTGGTGTTTGAAGATGGCTTGCCGCGCAAAGATCAATACCGACGTTTCAGCATTCCGGAGTCAAGTGATGACACCGAGTCGATCTATCTCACACTCGCTCGTCGACTGGCGTATCTCGCAGAACCCGCCGCGGCCCCAGCGGACGGCGTACGAACAAAGTTCGCTTACCCGCCACAGTTGCTGATTGTCGATGGCGGACAACCGCAAGTGGCGGCGGCATCGCGCGCGCTCGGTGAGTCAGGCGTCACGGGCATCCAGCTCTGTGGCATTGCCAAGCGGCTTGAGGAGGTCTGGCTCCCGGACTCGGACTACCCGGTGATTCTGCCGAGGAATAGTGATGCATTATTTCTTATGCAGCGCATCCGCGATGAAGCCCACCGCTTTGCTATCGGTTACCAGAGACAGAAGCGTTCCGGCGACATTCGATCGGTGCTTGCGAACGTGCCGGGGCTTGGCCCCCATCGAGTCAAGGCGCTCTTGGGCCATTTCGGTTCCGTCGCTCGGCTTCGACGAGCCAGCCCGGCGGAGATCGCGGAGGTACCTGGTATCGGACCGAGCCTCGCCGCGGTCGTCGCTGAGCAGCTGCGCACGTGAATTGTTCGCGTCGAGGTGTCAGCCGCTTTCTGGCCTCGACACAGTCCCGGTAGTCTGTCACCAACATGCCGAAACCCGCACCCAATCAGGAGCTCCTCGTCGTTACCGGCATGTCTGGGGCCGGTCGCTCTACGGTCGGAAACGCGCTTGAAGACCTTGGCTGGTACGTCGTTGACAACCTGCCACCGCAGATGCTGTTGCCCCTCGTCGAGCTCGCTGCACGCGCTGGTAACGCGTTGCCGAGAATCGCCGCTGTTGTCGACGTTCGTGGCGGGAGATTGTTTTCGGACGTGCAGCAGGCTATCGAAAGCATCGGCGTGAGCTCCGCGAATGTTCGCGTGCTCTTCCTTGAGGCAACCGACAGTGCCCTCGTGCGGCGTTTTGAGCAAGTGCGCCGGCCGCATCCACTACAGGGGGATGGCACGCTTCTCGACGGAATCATGAGCGAACGCGAGCGCATGGCGGAGATCCGTGAACTCAGCGACATCGTGATCGACACGACCGACCTCAACATCCACCAACTTGCTACTGCCATCATCGACAAGTTCGCTGCAGAAGACGCGGCCGGGCTTCGGTTGACTATCTTGAGCTTCGGGTTCAAGTACGGCGTGCCCACCGACGTTGATCTCGTTGCCGACGCGCGATTCCTGCCCAATCCGTTCTGGATCCCCGCGTTGAAATCCCTCACCGGAGTAGACCAGCCGGTGAAGGACTACGTGCTCGGGCAGCCTGGCGCAGAGGAGTTTGTTCTGGGCTACGCAGCAGCCTTGCGGCCCGTCTTCGCAGGCTATCAGCGCGAGAACAAGCGGCACGCTACGATCGCCATTGGATGCACCGGCGGAAAGCACCGCTCTGTCGCTGTCGCTGAGGAACTTGCGCGGGTCATTGCCAGCGACCCTACCATCGCGATCTCGGTCAAGCACCGAGATCTCGGCCGTGAGTAGCACGTAACGTCAGCAACGTCCGGCAGCTGGAACCCGGCATTCGGTATCCGCCACCGTCATGAAGGAGATCACCTGTGGGACTTACCACCGAGGTCAAAGAGGAGCTGGCGAAGACCGAGTCCGGCAAGACAACGGTGCGAGCGGCAGAGCTCACAACCATCCTGAGGTTCTCGGGAGGCCTGCACGTCATCTCCTCGAGGATCGCCGTCGAGTCCGAACTCGAGACCGAACAACTTGCCAGGCGTGTACGCCGGGACATTGCGGAGCTGTACGGGGTGCGAAGCGAGGTCTCGGTCGTCGCGGCTACTGGTGCGCGCCGAACCAACAGCTACCTCATGCGCGTGATTGACGGCGGGGAGACTCTTGCTCGTCAGACCGGATTGCTGGACGCTCGACGTCGCCCGATTCGAGGCTTGCCGAACCGCCTGACGACAGGCAGTCGAGAAGAGCTCGCGGCAATCTGGCGCGGCGCGTTTCTCGCGGCCGGCTCGCTCACCGACCCGGGTCGCTCAGCTGCCCTCGAGGTCAGCTGCCCTGGCAATGAGGCAGCGATGGCACTCGTTGGAGCGGCCGGTCGCCTTCAGATCTCCGCGAAAGCTCGTGAGGTGCGCGGAGTGCACCGCGTCGTTATCCGTGACGGGGAAGCGATCGGCGCGATGCTGCGCATGATGGGAGCCGTCGCGAGTGTCGAGAGCTGGAACGAGTTGCGGCAGCGACGCGAGGTGCGAGCAACCGCAAACCGGCTGGTGAACTTCGACGATGCCAATCTTCGCCGCTCTGCTCAAGCGGCGGTTGCTGCTTGCTCACGAGTGGAGCGCGCGCTCGAGATTCTCGACGGCGATGTACCGCCGCATTTGCTGTATGCGGGAGACCTTCGGCTTCGCTTCCGTGACTCAAGTCTTGACGAACTCGGGCACCACGCTGAGCCACCGATGACGAAGGATGCTGTGGCTGGCCGCATCCGCCGACTCTTGGCAATGGCTGATAAACGAGCAAGCGATCTCGGACTCCCCGGCACTGACGCGAACCTCCCGCCAGACCTCGACGACGACTGAGACCGCATCACCGAAGCCCGCGGGCCGGTTGAGTCGGCTGCGCGCGAGGATAGACTCGAGCTACCTCCGCAGCGCCATCCGCTTGATGCGCTCGGCCAATTCTTGAGGAGAACGACATGGCTGATTACACCCTCCCAGAACTCGGTTACGACTATGCCGCACTTGAGCCGCACATCAGCGCCACCATTATGGAGTTGCACCACACCAAGCACCACCAGGCGTATGTGACCGGAGCAAATGGCGCTCTCACCGCGATGGCCGCTGCTCGCGACGCCGGCGACTTCACAAACATCAATAAGCTCGAAAAAGACCTTGCGTTCAACCTCGGCGGTCACGTCAACCACTCAATCTTCTGGACGAACCTTTCACCGGATGGCGGCGCCGCCCCCGTGGGCAGCCTTGCGAGCGCCATCGACGACAACTTTGGATCGTTCGAGAAATTCACGGCACACTTCACTGCGACCGCCCTCGGTGTACAGGGCTCGGGATGGGCGGTACTGGCGTGGGATTCGATCGGTCAGAAGCTCATCATCATTCAGCTTTTCGATCAGCAGGGAAACCTCCCCGCCGGTATCGTTCCGGTCCTCATGCTGGATGTCTGGGAGCACGCGTACTACCTCGACTACCGTAACGTTCGGGCAGACTACGTCAAGGCCTTCTGGAACATCGTGAGCTGGGGCAATGTTCAGCAGCGCTTTGATTCGGCAACGCAGAAGACGGCCGGGCTGCTGCTACTGTCGTAGCTGATTCGCACGGTCGTAGCTGATTCGCACTTTGCCATGCACTGTGCGCTGTCGCGATCGCAATCCAACCAACAACCCCCACCCAACGAAGCGTCACTCGACGCCTGAGCAACCGGAGCACACGTGAGCGTCAAGGTCGGCATCAACGGATTCGGTCGCATTGGCCGCAACTATTTTCGTGCAGCATTGGCCAAGGGGAGTGATATCGACATCGTCGCAGTCAATGACCTCACCGACAACGCTGCGCTCGCGCACCTTCTGAAGTACGACTCCATCGCCGGTCGTCTCGATGCCCTCGTCGAGCTCGATGGTGACAAGATCATCGTCAACGGCAAGGCGATCACCGTGTTCGAGCAGCGCGACCCAGCAAACCTGCCGTGGGGCGACCTGGGAGTCGACATCGTTATCGAGTCGACGGGCCACTTCACGAAGTCAGAGGATGCCCAGAAGCACATCGCTGCCGGCGCCAAGAAGGTCATCGTTTCAGCTCCGGCCACCGGTTCAGACGTCGCAACGCTCGTGCTCGGCGTCAACGAGGGTACCTACGACCCCGCGGTGCACAGCATTATCTCGAACGCGTCGTGCACGACCAATTGCCTCGCGCCGCTCGCGAAGGTGTTCCTCGACAACTTCGGCATCGAACGCGGCCTGATGACGACCGTTCACGCATACACCGCAGACCAAAACCTCCAGGATGGCCCCCACAAGGATCTTCGCCGTGCCCGCGCGGCCGCCGGCAACATCATCCCGACGTCGACCGGTGCGGCGAAGGCGCTCGGCCTCGTTATCCCAGAACTGGTCGGCAAGCTCGACGGATACGCACTCCGCGTTCCGGTCATCACGGGCTCGATTACGGACCTGACCCTGATAACGACCTCAAACGTAACTGTCGACGAGGTCAACGCCGCATACAAAGCCGCCGCAGAGGGCGCGCTGAAGGGCATCCTCAAGTACACCGAAGACGAGATCGTCTCGAGCGACATCGTTGGAGACCCGCACTCATCGATCTTCGACGCTGGCCTGACAAAGGTCATCGGCAATCAGGTCAAGGTCGCATCGTGGTACGACAACGAGTGGGGCTACTCGAACCGCCTCGTCGACCTCACCGAGTACGTCGCCGAACGGCTCTGAGGCACGGCGCGTCATGCCGATCCGCACAATCGACTCTCTTGGTGACTTGCGCGGCAAGCGCGTCATCGTACGCTGTGACCTGAACGTACCGCTCAAGGATGGGCGGATTACCGATGACGGGCGCATCAGAGCATCGTTGCCGACATTGAACCAACTGATTCATGCTGGCGCTCGGGTCATCGTGGTTTCGCACCTCGGCCGACCCGACGGGCAGCCAGACGCGAAGTACAGTCTCGCACCGGTTGCGCAGCGACTCAGTGAGTTGCTCGGCAAGCCCGTCGTGTTCGCTCAGGACACCGTCGGTAGTGCAGCTCAACAGGCCGTTGACGAACTCGTCGACGGTGATGTCGCGCTGCTAGAGAACCTTCGCTTCAACGCGCCAGAGACGTCGAAGGATGCGACAGAACGCACTGGGTTTGCGGTGAAGCTCGCCGGCCTCGCCGATGCGTTCGTTTCGGACGGTTTCGGAGTTGTGCATCGTAAACAAGCGAGTGTGTTCGAACTGGCAGAGCAACTCCCGAGCGCAGCTGGTCTCCTCATCGCGCAGGAACTCGCAGTGCTTGAGCGATTGACGGTCGAACCCGAGAAGCCGTACACGGTCGTACTGGGCGGCTCCAAGGTCTCAGACAAACTCGACGTGATTGGCGCATTGCTGCCGAAAGTGGACTCCTTGCTGATCGGTGGCGGGATGCTGTTTACGTTCTTGGTGGCGTTGGGCCACCGCGTGGGAGCCAGTCTTCTCGAAGAGGATCAGGTCGAAGCTGTTCGCGGGTACCTCACACAAGCTGAGGAACTTGGCGTCAAGCTCGTGTTGCCGACTGACATCGTGGTTGCTGCATCGTTTTCAGGTGATGCAGAGCACGTTGTGACAGCAGCGGATGCGATCGAAAACACGCCGTTCGGCGCGGCCGGCCTCGGCCTCGACATTGGCCCAGACAGTGCGACGGCGTTCGCAGCGATCATCCGGGGTTCGAAAACAGTCTTCTGGAACGGCCCGATGGGAGTGTTCGAGCTGCCAGCATTTGCGGCGGGCACCCAAGCGATCGCGGCGGCATTGAGCGAGATCGATGGCTTCGGAGTCGTCGGCGGCGGTGACTCGGCAGCGGCAGTGCGTGCCCTTGGCTTCCGCGATGACGCGTTCGGACACATCTCGACTGGCGGTGGCGCGAGCCTCGAGTTTCTTGAAGGCAAGAAACTCCCGGGACTGGAGGTGTTGGGATGGCAGTAGCACGAGGTCGCGTGCCTCTTATTGCAGGCAACTGGAAGATGAACTTCGACCACCTGCAATCGATCGCCTTTGTGCAGAAGCTCGCCTGGACTCTCAAAGACGCGGATCACGATTTCGGAGTCGGCGGGTCAGAGGTCGCCGTGTTCCCGCCATTCACCGACCTTCGTTCGGTGCAGACCCTGATCTCGGCCGACAAGCTCAAGTTGGAGTACGGCGCACAGGATCTCTCGCAGCACGACTCAGGCGCCTTCACCGGCGAGATATCCGGGGCGTTTCTCGCGCTGCTCGCGTGCCGCTTCGTACTCGTCGGGCATTCTGAGCGTCGCCAGTATCACGGGGAGACGGACGAGCTGCTCCGTACAAAAGTTGTGGCTTCTCTCAAGCACGGGCTGGTTCCGGTATTGTGCGTCGGTGAGACCGCGGAAGACCTTGAACAGCACGGACCGAGTGCGGTTCCGGTGGCCCAGTTGCGGGCCGCGCTTGCCGGCCTCAGTGGAACCCCGGAGCTCGTGATCGCGTACGAGCCGGTCTGGGCGATCGGTTCAGGTCAAGCCGCGACGCCGGAGCAAGCCGAACAGGTCGCAGCAACGTTGCGGTCTGTGCTGCAGGAGATCCTTGGATCCGAAGTGGCCGAGGCGACTCGCATCCTCTATGGCGGGTCTGTCAAGTCAAGCAACATCGCAGCATTCATGCGCGAACCCAATATCGACGGTGCGCTTGTCGGCGGGGCAAGCCTTGACGTTGTCGAGTTCGCGAGCATCGCGCGCTTCCAGAAGCACGTTGGAACTTGAGCTTGCACCAGCGTCAGACTGGGCCGCGCGCCTAACGGGTTATCGACAGCGGTTTATACTGTGTGAGGCCAACCGGCCGTGTGAAAGGGAAGTCGTGCAAATTCTTCAGGTCGTGCTCCAAGTGATACTCGGTATCACGAGCCTCCTGCTCACCCTATTGATTCTGTTGCACCGCGGGCGTGGTGGCGGACTTTCCGACATGTTTGGTGGTGGTGTCACGTCGAACCTCGGCGCCTCTGGTGTCGCAGAACGCAACCTCAACCGGATCACGGTGATTCTCGCGCTCATCTGGATCACGGCAATCGTCATCCTCGGGCTGATCACGCGTTTCGACGGCGCCTGAGTTTTACAACGCAGTCTTACTACGCAGTCTCACAATTTAGCCCCAACACCCAGCAGCAGTCTCAAGGAGAATCATGGCATCTGGCGGTAGCGCAATTCGAGGTTCTCGCGTCGGTGCGGGTCCCATGGGCGAACAGGATCGTGGTTTCCACGCGGATCGAATTCAGGTGTCCTACTGGGATGAAATGGGAAACGAGACGGTCCGCAACTTCGCGGCGAGCCTCCCCGAGGACGAGATTCCAGACATAATAGATTCACCGACCACAGGATTGCCGGCAGGCCGTGACAAGTTGAACCCTCCGCACGTCACCAAGCTTGAGCCTTACAAGACCCATTTGGCCTATGTGAAGGAGCGTCGGAGCGAGGATGAGGCTTCAGCGCTCCTTGACGATGCCCTGACCCAACTGCGCACCCGCCGCGGTACTGGCGTCTAAACCGTTTCGTCCGCGCCGGTCCAGAACTCTCCCGGATCGATCAGGTTCTCTGGTACCTCGGCTGCCGCCGCGGCATCCACGAAAAACAGGGTCTTGCGTCTGCCCCGAACGCCGGCTGCTGGCACTTCAATGAGGCTTGCCCCAGCAAGCGTAAGGCCGAGGGCGGATGCCTTATCGGCGCCCGCCAGAATGAACCAGACCCGTGCAGACGAGTTGATGACGGGGAGCGTGAGGCTCAACCGCTCGGGCGGTGGCTTGGGCGAATTGCGTACTGAGACCACCAACAGTTCTGCTTCGCGAACGCCGCCGCGTTCTGGAAAGAGCGATGCGACATGACCATCTGGACCCATCCCCATGAAGGTGATGTCGAAGTGGGGGAGCGCGGCGTTTCTTGGCGCGTGGTCTCGGATCCCGGCGGCGTACGCCGCTGCTGCGTCGTCAAGTGCCAATCCTTGATCGGATGCCGCGAACGCATGAACCCGCGCCGGGTCGAGTGCAACGTGATCGAGCAGCGCCGCCCGCGCCTGCACCTCGTTGCGCTCCGGGTCGCCTGACGGTAGCCACCGCTCATCTCCCCACCACACGTTGACTCGCGACCAGTCGACGGAGTCACGGGCAGGGGAGTCGTTGATGGCCGCGAGTACAGCGATCCCAACGCTGCCACCGGTCAAGACAATGCTCGCTTCACCGAACTCATGAATGAGATCGACCACCTTGGTGATGAACCGAGCTGCCACCGAACCGCAGAGCGCCTCTTTATCTGCATGCACGATCACCCGACGTTCGCTGCTCATTGTTCACCCCAGTTCTTCAGAACATCCCCGAAAAGATCGTCCGGGTCGAGTCGTCGCAGTTCCTCAGCGAGGCAATCACGCAGGTTTCGACGCGGCAGTGAGAGATCGTGGATCGGCTGGTTCGGCTGGGTCAGAATAGCAATATTCGATTGAGTGCGCTCGAGCCGAATTGTGCCGGTCGAGCGGTGGAGTGCAACACTCGCGATACCGGTGCGTCCTTGCGACGCGGTCGTGAGGTCAAGCTTCACGTCTACCTGTAACCGCAATCGCAGCCAGGCCGCCAGCAGCACCACCGAGGCTGAATCGGATGCACCGCTGACGTCGACAGCAGTAACGGGGGAGTATGGCGGCTGATCGAGCACCGCCGCCAATTGAGCACGCCACAGGGTGAGCCTGGTCCAGGCAAAGTCGGTGTCACCCGGGTGGTAGCTCTTGAGCACGCACCGCAGGGCGCCAAGCGGGTCGCTGTGAGCTGCCGCATCCGTAATGCGCCGCTGAGCGATGCGACCAATCGCGGATTGCGATACGGATGATGGGCAGTCGGCCGGCCACCACGCAACGACCGGTGCGTCTGGCAGCAGTAGGCCGGTGACGAGGCTCTCTTGGTCGGTTGCGGCCCCGCCGTATGCACGGACGACGAGCACTTCGCTCGCTCCAGCATCGCCACCGACGCGAATCTGTGCATCAACGCGCGAGTCAGCGTCGTCCGACACCTGATCGTCCGTTCCTGGTTCACCAGCTGACACCACGATGACCCGCATGGGATGCTCGCGAGAGGCTTCGTTCGCCGCCTCGATCGACTCCTCTTCCTCGCCAAGACTCGTCGAGATCACGAGGGTCAGCACGCGACCGAGCGCAACCGCGCCCCCCTCCTCACGGATCTTGACAAGGGCCTTCGATATCTGGCTCGAGTTCGTGTTCGGCAGGTCAACGATCACGGTCGCCTCCATGTTCGACCGTCACGAGCCATGAGTGCGTCGGCGGATGCCGGCCCCCAGGTGCCGGGCCGGTACTGCTCTGGCCTGCCCTGCGTCGCCCAGAACTCCTCGATGGGGTCGAGGATCTTCCAGCTCAGTTCGACCTCCTCGTGGCGAGGGAACAACGGTGGATCACCAAGAAGCACATCGAGGATCAGGCGCTCATACGCCTCGGGGCTCGCTTCCGTGAACGCATGACCGTAGCCAAAGTCCATGGTCACGTCGCGTACTTGCATGCCTGCACCCGGCACTTTAGATCCGAAACGGATGGTCACGCCTTCGTCTGGCTGTACGCGGATGACGAGCGCGTTGCTCCCGAGGTCCGAGGTCTGACTTTCGGCAAAAAGGTACTGTGGAGCTCGCTTGAATACCACAGCGATCTCAGTGACTCTGCGCCCGAGACGCTTTCCGGCGCGCAGATAAAACGGCACTCCAGCCCAGCGACGCGTGCCGATATCGAGTCGGATTGCCGCGTAGGTCTCAGTGACTGATTCGGGGTTCATCCCCTCCTCTTCGAGAAAACCAATGACTCGCTCGCCGCCCTGCCAGCCGCCAGCGTACTGACCGCGTGCTGTGCCGGTTGCGAGATCCTTCGGGATCCGCACGGCGGAGAGGACCTTCTCCTTCTCGGCACGCAGATCTGCTGCGTCGAAGGACACCGGCTCTTCCATCGCCGTGAGCGCGAGCAGCTGCAGCAAGTGGTTCTGGATCACGTCGCGGGCCGCGCCAATGCCGTCGTAGTAGCCAGCGCGCCCACCGACGCCAATGTCTTCGGCCATCGTGATCTGAATGTGCTCGACGTAGTTGGCATTCCAGATCGGTTCGTAGAGCTGGTTTGCAAACCGGAGGGCAAGAATGTTTTGCACGGTCTCTTTGCCGAGGTAGTGGTCGATTCGAAAAACGCTGTCAGGAGGAAACACTGACTCGACGACATCGTTGAGTTGACGGGCTGTTGTGAGGTCGCTGCCGAACGGCTTCTCGATCACCACCCTTCGCCACTGTCCGTCCTTCTGCTCGGCAAGGCCGGAGCGTCTGAGTTGTTCGGTGACGAGCGGAAAGGACTTTGGCGGTATCGAAAGGTAGAAGGCGTGGTTGCCCATAGTGCCGCGATCACGATCGAGTTCGTCGATGACCTCCTTCAGGCGGAGGAACGCGGCGTCGTCGTCGAATTCGCCGGAGACGAAGCGGACACCCTGGGCTAGTTGGGCCCACACTTCTTCGTCGAACGGCGTGCGTGCATACTCCTGCACCGCGTCATGGACGACTTTCTCGAAGTCCTGATCCTTCCATTCGCGTCGCGCGAACCCGACGAGAGCAAAGCCAGGCGGTAATAGTCCGCGATTGGCGAGGTCATAGACGGCAGGCATGAGTTTCTTGCGAGAGAGATCCCCGGTCACGCCGAAGATAACGATTCCACTCGGCCCAGCGATTCGATTCAGCCTGCGATCGCTTGGCAAACGCAGTGGATTGAAGTCTTCACTGATCTCGACGGGTGACATGGTGATCCTGATGGCCTGATTGGGTGGACTAGCTCAGCGCCGCGACAACGGTCGGCAGGCTCTCGGCTGGGCGTCGAACCGTCAGCGTGAGGACCGGTTGGCCGTGCTCCGCGAGCACCGCCGCGTCGCCGGCGGCCTGCGCGCGAATGAGTTCCCCGAAGGTGAACGGTCGGTCAGGAATCTGAAGATCAGTCTCCTCGACGGCCACGATCTGAACGAACACGCCAATGGCAGGACCGCCCTTGTGGAACTGTCCGGTTGAGTGCAGGAACCGAGGCCCCCAGCCGAAGGTAACCGGCCGTCCAACTCGTGCGGCAATCGCGTCTCGTACAGCCGCAAGTTTCGGGTGTGCAACGCGGTCGACGTACGCGTGAACGGCGAGGTAGCCATCAGCTGGGATGAGCGCGAGCAATTTCTGCACCGCGGCATCAAGATCACCGGCACCGTCGACGACGTCCTTCGTGCCGCGAACCTCGATGTCACCGACGGTGAAGGCTGGCGGCTCTGGCGCACTCGGGTGCTCGATGAACGCGCGCGCAGCGACCTTGGCTGATTCGACATCCGGTTGATCGAATGGATTGATGCCGAGAATGCGACCGGCTACGGCGACGGCATACTCCCACGTGAGCAACATCGCACCGAGCGTTCCCGCGATCTCGATCTCGCCATCAGCAACCGTCTCGGTGTCTTCCCGGTCGCCAACGAGTCGTACGATCTGCAGGTCGTCGAGGCCCGCCGAGAGTTCAGCCGATCCTGTTTTCAGCACGACGGGGAGCACGCCTTTTCCGAGCTTTCCCGTGGATTCGGCGATGAGTTGTTCTGCCCACTCACCAAAGCCGAGAATGTGCGTGCCGTCTGGAACGATCCCGAGCTTGTTTTTGAGCGGGCTGGTCCCGGCGATTGCCGCGCCGAGAATGAGTCCGGCGTTCTCTGGAAGGTCGACCGCAAGCGGAAGCAACGCGGCTTCGGCTTCGTCGAGCAACTCCGTGATGTCGACGCCAGCGAGGCCAGACGGCACTAGCCCAAACGCAGTCAGCGCAGAGTAGCGGCCGCCAACGTTCGGGTCTGCGTTGAAGACGCGGTACCCAGCCGCTCTCGCCGAAACATCCAGTGGAGAGCCCGGGTCGGTGACGATAATGATGCGATCGAGCGGGTCGATGCCAGCTTCGGTGAAGTATTGCTCGTAGATTCGCTTCTGGCTATCGGTTTCGAGGGTCGATCCCGACTTCGAGGAGATGACGAGAGCCGTTGTGGCCAGCCGGTCGCCAAGCGCCGCGAGCACCTGCCCCGGGTTGGTCGAGTCGAGAATCGTCAGCGGAACGCCGTACGTGCGCGTGATCACCTCTGGAGCGAGCGAAGACCCGCCCATTCCACCGAGCACAATGTGGTTGATTCCGGCGTTCTGTAGCTTCTCGCGCAGCGCCAAGATGTCATCCACCATGGGCCTCGAGGCCGAAACGGCTTCGACCCAACCGAGCCGAGTGGACGCATCCTCCTCGGCATCCACGCCCCACAAGGATGCGTCGCCGGCAGTAATGCGACTCGCGACCAGATCGCTCACGAGTTGTGGAACAATTCGGTCAACCGCCTGTGCTGCTGCACCGGAGACGGCGATGACCACACTCATTTGGCGGCTTCGATCGCTGCCGAGACGGTATCAAGCAATTCGTTCCACGATACGGTGAACTTCTCAACGCCCTCCTGTTCGAGAAGGGCGGTCACTTCGTCGTACGAGATCCCGAGGCGCTCGATTGCTGCCAGAGTCGCCCGAGCATTCGCGTATGCACCGGTGACCGCATCGCCCGTGATTACCGCGTGATCAAAGGTGGCCTCAAGGGTCTTCTCCGGCATGGTGTTGACGGTTTCTGCAACGGCGAGTTCGGTCACATACAGCGTGTCGGGAAGGCTCGGGTCCTTGACGCCGGTCGAAGCCCACAGTGGCCGCTGCTTCTGTCCGCCTGCCCGAAGCAGGGTCGCGGCGCGCGGACTCGCAAAGGCAGCCTGATAGAGCTCGTACGCCAGTCTGGCATTGGCAATACCCGCCGTGCTCTTCAGAGCAATGGCTTCCGAGCTTCCGATCGCGTCAAGCCTCTTGTCGATCTCCGTGTCAACGCGCGATACGAAGAATGACGCAACTGAATGGATGCTCGACAGGTCGTGCCCGTTCGCCTGAGCCCTCTCTAGCCCGGACAGATACGCATCGATCACTGCTCGGTGGCGGTCGAGACTGAAGATGAGTGTGACGTTCACGCTGATGCCTGACCCGATAACCTCGGTAATCGCCGCGAGACCCTCGACGGTGGCAGGAATCTTGATCATGGCGTTTGGTTCATTGACCTTTGCCCACAATTCGCGCGCCTGGGCGACGGTTGCCTCGGTGTTGTGGGCGAGACCTGGCTCGACCTCGATCGAGACTCGGCCGTCGACGCCGCCGGTCGAGTCGTACACCGGCCGGAAGATCTTGCAAGCCGCTGCGACATCATCCGTCGTTATCTCGAACACTGCGGCAGTAACGGCGGTGTCGGCAGCCGCGAGTGCGCGAACCTGTTCGTCGTATGCCTCACCCTTTGCCAAGGCGCCCGCGAAAATCGTCGGGTTCGTCGTTACGCCGACAACATTGCGTTCGGCGATAAGCCGCTGGAGTCCGCCTGAGCTGATGCGCTCTCTCGAAAGGTCATCAAGCCAGATGCTTACTCCGATTTCGGAGAGTGCAGCTGTTGGGGAGGTTGCCATGATTGTCTTCTCTCCTGCCGGGGCCTACAGGCTGGCCAGCGATTGACGAGCTGCCGCGATGGCAGCCTCTGTCGTGATTCCGAACTCGCGGTACAGGGTCTTGTAATCAGCGGATGCTCCGAAGTGCTCGATCGAGACGCTGCGGCCACGATCTCCAACGTAGCGACGCCACGTCAGGTCGAGTCCCGCCTCGATTGAGACGCGCGCGGTGACCGCGGCCGGAAGCAC
>Ga0163144_10010191_pt1 | contig 20066 bp, 15 predicted proteins | sample OliLak19BULKMAT1_FD_123175 | JGI IMG/M metagenome (GOLD analysis project Ga0163144, IMG submission 123175) | Freshwater microbial mat bacterial communities from Lake Vanda, McMurdo Dry Valleys, Antarctica - Oligotrophic Lake LV.19.BULKMAT1 | ecosystem: Environmental > Aquatic > Freshwater >... | reverse complement strand
GAGCATCAGACCCATGCGCAGCATGTCGTGCTCGGCCTCGTCGAGCAGCTTGTTGGTGAACGCCGCCTTGTCCTCGTTGACCTGCTCGGGGGTGAGCTGGGCGAGCACGCCGCGCACGTTGCCCTCGAGCGTCTCGCGGGCGATCGACGCGATCTCGTCGCGCGTGCGGCCGAGGAAGCGCTCCACCGCGTTGGCGAGGCGGGGCTCTTCGCCGGGCAGCTTGACGTGGGCGATGCCCTGCACGTTGAGCGGGATGCCGCCCTTCGAGTAGGCGCCCTTCACCGAGATCTCGACGGGGATGTTCGCGAGATCCATGCGGTCGACGCGCTCGAGCAGCGGCACGCGGAAGGCGCGTCCGCCGCGGATCGAGCGGTAGCCGACCGTGCGGCCCTCGACGACGTTCGAGCCGCCCGACAGGATGAGCGCCTCGGCCGGGTTCGAGACGAGCAAGAGGTTCTTCAGCGTGTAGACCACGAAGCCGATGACGACAGCGGCCGTCAGGCCCAAAACCACGACGATCTGAGCGATCACTGCGGCCTCCTCTCGGCCGAGCCGAGCAGCGCGTTGACGTCGATGCCGAGCGCTCCGCTCATCTCCGCCAGCACCTTCACGATGGCCGACGGGTAGCTCGCGATCACGGCGCCGAGCGCGTTCTCTTCCGCGCCCGTCACGACCTGCAGATCGGCGATCTCGGTCTCGGAGACGCGCTGGGCCGCCACTTTCACCAGCGTGCGGAGCTGCTGCAACACGTAGACCTCTTTGCCGGCGTGTCCGGCGTTGGCCCACTCGGTCGCGATGAGGCGCAGCGCCTCGGCCGTCGCCTTGCCGTTCTCCAGGGTCGTCGCGGCGTCGCCGCGGGCCCGCAGCTCGGCGGCCTTGCGCTGGGCCTCGGCCGGCAAGATCACCTCGCACTGCAAGCGCAGGGTCTCCAGCTCACGGCGCAGCGACTGGAGCTCTTGCTCCGCGACCATGCGCGCGGTCTCCGAGGCGATCGCCGCCTCGTTCTCGATCTGCTTGGCCTCGGCTTCGAGCTTGGCCATCTCGGCGCGGACGTTGTTGCGGGCCAGCGCCAGCACCGTCTCGGCCTTCTTCTGGGCCGTCTCCGCGCCCTGCCGGGCCGACGCCTGGGCCTCGGCCACGGCCTGGTTCGCCGCGTTCTCGGCGTTCGCCGCGTCGCGCAGCATCATCGCGATGCGGCCGCGACCGAGGTTCTCCAGGTACTTCTGGTCGTCGGCCACGTGCTGCACCTTGAGCACGTCGAGCTCGAGACCGAGCTTGTCGAAGTCGTCACGCGCGTTCTCGATCAGCGACTCGGCGAACTTCAGCCGGTCCTCGTTGACCTCTTCGGGCGTGAGCTGCGCCACGACCTCGCGCAGCACGCCTTCGAGCGTCTGCTGCGCGACCATGGCGATCTGATGTGGGGTCGCGGCGAGGAAGCGCTCGACCGCGTTGCGCAGCACCGTCTCGTCGCTCGCGATCTTGACGTTCGCGATGGCGTGGACGCTCAGCGGGATGCCGCCCTTGGAATAGGCGTTGTGGACGGTCACTTCCACGGGGAAGAGCCGCATGTCCATGGTGTGGACCATCTCCACGAACGGCTTCTTGAGGCCGCGGCCGCCGCGCAGAATTTTGTAACCGCTCTGGGCCCCGTCGGCGAGGCGGTGCTTGCGCCCGCTGAAGACGAGGACCTCGTTCGGGCGGCAGATGAACAGGAAGCGCTGGAGGACGACGACGAAGATGGCGAACGCGATGACTAGGCCGACGGCGAGGCCGAGGACGACCGCCGCATCGGCCACTGACGAGGTCGGGTCCAGGCCCGACTCCGGGTTCGGTTTGGCGACGAGCAAAATGATGGGGGCGTGCATGGTAGGTTTCGCGCGGCAGCCGCGGAGGACGGTCGTGCGCGCTTCCTCCTTTCGGACGATGGGTGTCCCTCCGAGAACAGCGAAGCAGCGGTAGCACGGCGGCAAGGGCGCCGATACGAGGCGAGGCGCGATCGCCCGGGCTGGGGTGACGGAGGAGGGCGCCGAAGTGAGATGCGGGCGAGGAGCGCGCTCACCCGGGCAAGGGGCGCGTCGGGCGACCCGAGAAGGTCACACGATGATGTTCATCTTCATGACCATCACGATGGTGTCGCCCTCCTTGTAACGGAGGTTCTTGTCGAACCACTCGTTGACGCGAGGATCCTTCCAGCGCGGCGTCTCGTTGTAGAAGAACTGGCACTCGTTGCGCAGGATGAGCGTCTCGGGATCGAGCTTCACCTGCGGCACGAACTCCCTGGCGATGAAGCCCGCCACCTTCTTCGCGTCGTCGGGCGTCGGCTTGCCCTCGACCGATGGGTACATCTCGCCACGCGACGAAAATATGCCGTAAACCACTGGGTTTTGCGTGATCAGCGTGACGAACTGGCGGGGCGGCGCGCTCGCCCCGAGGCGGCTTCGGGCCTTCGCGAGGCCCGCGAACGCCATGTAGGTCATGGCGTTCTTGCCCTGCAGCTCGGGCGACATCGACGAGTTCGAGACGTGCATCACCGGCTCGCCGTCGACATCGAAGTAGCGGAACGTGCAGAGCCCGCAGACCTCGTCGCCGCGGCGCACGATGCAGATCATGTCGGCCAGGAGGAACGGGTTGAACTTGTAGGTCTTGCGCAGCTCGTCGATCTCGCTCTGCGCGAACCAGCCGCGGGCGTGGGCCACGAGGCGGGTCACGTCGTCGAACAGCATCTCCTTCGTGACGCGGCCTTTCGGCTCGTAAAGGACGTCGAGCGTGAGGTCGTCTCCGAGACCCACGCGCTCGGTGACGAGCTCTTCCCACGGTACGGTCATGACTCCTCGGGCGCGCCACGCGGATGAAGACGCGCGGGCGGACGGGGAGCTTCTGCGCTGCCATTGGTTCCGTCAAGACGGACCGAGCGCCGTCAGGGTTGGGTGGAGCTTCGGGTCGTGCCATAAGCGCGGCCATGGAGCGGTTGCCGACCGGTACCGACGCGGTCCACGGCGGAAGTCGGGGCTCGGTCTCATTCGCGGACGCTGAGGGCTCCGCGCCCGCCGTGCGAACGCCCGAGGGTGCGCCGGTCGCCAGGCGACAGCCCGACGTCGAGCCGGTCGCCATGCGACAGCCCGACGATGCGCCGGTCGCCATGCGACAGCCCGACGTCGAGCCGGCCCCGCAAAACGCCCCGACAGCTCCGTCGCGGTCGGGCCCGTTCGCGCACCACGCGGTGGCGCTCCCGATCGTGCAGACCTCGACGTTCGCCTTTCGCGACACGGCCGATCTGCGGCGGTTCATGGCCGGCGACGATCCCGACCCCGATCGCCACGAGTACGCGCGCAACGGCAACCCGACGACGCGGGCGGTGGAGCTGCGGGTGGCGGCGCTCGACGGGGCCGAGGACGCGCTGCTCTTTCCGAGCGGCATGTCGGCGATCACCACGAGCGTGCTCGGGCTCGTGAAGGCGGGCGATCACGTCGTGCTGTTCCGCGACGCCTACCGCAAGACCCGCACCTTCGTCGGCAAGACGCTCGCCCGCTTCGGCATCGAGCACACCCTCGTCGAGCCGGGCGATCTCGACGCCCTCGAGCGCGCCTTCCGTCCGCGCACGCGCCTTGTCGTGACCGAGTGCCCGACCAACCCGTACCTGCGCTGCGTCGACCTCGAGCGCCTCGCCAAGATCTGCCGGGCCGCGCGCGCCAGATCGCTCGTCGACGCGACCTTCGCGACGCCCATGAACGCGCGGCCGCTGGCCCTCGGGATCGACCTCGTCGCGCACAGCGCCACCAAGTACCTCGCCGGCCACAACGACGTCCTCGGCGGCACCGTCGCAGGCTCCACGGCGCTTGTGTCCCTCGTCCGCGAGCTCCGCACCGAGATGGGCGCCGTGCTCGATCCGCACGCCGCGGCGCTCGTCGGCCGCGGGATCAAGACCCTCGCGCTGCGCGTCGCGCGCCAGAACGAGACCGCGCTGGCCGTCGCGCGCGCCGTTTCGGACCACGCCCAGGTCGAGCGCGTCTATTACCCCATGCTCGAATCGCACCCCGATCACGCCATCGCGAGAGCCCAGCTCCGCGGCGGCGGCGGTGTCGTCAGCTTCGTCGTTCGCGGTGGCCGGGAGGCGGCCGCGCGCGCCGTCGATCGCTTCCGCCTCGCCACGATCGCCGCGAGCCTGGGCGGCACCGAGACGCTCGTCGAGCCGCACGCGCTGCTGTCCTACGCCGACCTCGACGACGCCGCCCTCGCCGAGGCCGGCATCGCCCCCGGCCTCATCCGCCTCTCCGTCGGCGTCGAAGAGACAGGCGACGTCGTCCGCGACGTCCTGCAAGCCCTCTCCGGGGCGTGACGCGAGTCGTCAATTGGCTTAGGTGGTGAGCACGTGTACCTTGGTGGGTTCACGAGCGAGCACGAGCGAGAAGGAACAAGGATGAATCTCACGGAGATCACCCCGCGTCTGGACACCCACAAGACTCAGGGAGTCCTGTACTTCGAGAAGGGTCGCCTGGTCCGCCGGGACTACCCGTCGGTGCGCAAGGACGTCCAGAAGGCCATCGACAAGCTCAAGGGCTACGGCGTCAAGGCGGGCATGCGGGTCGGCATCCGCGCCTCCAATTGTTACCCGTGGATCGTCTACGATCTGGCGCTCCTCGAGCTGCGCGCCGTGTCGATCGCGTTCACCGAAGACTTCTTCCCGACGCCCGCCGACGAGCTGCAAGAGCGCTACAAGCTGGGCCTCCTGCTCGCCTACTCCAAGGACAAGCCCAGCCTCGAGACGACAAGGGGCTTCCTCGCGCTCATGGACCACGAAGGTCCCGAGGACGTGAAGGCGATCGACACGTACGAGCCCGAGGCCGACCCCGACTTCGAGAACCCATCGCTGATTTTCTCGTCGGGCACATCCGGTCGCGTGAAGGGTCTGCGGGTGAGCCGCAAGGGCGCCGAGAGCACCATCAACGCTTTCACCAGTCGCATCGCGCCGCGCTCCGACGACTGCCTGCTGATGTTCCTCCCCATCTCGAACTACCAGCAGCGCATGATGTGCTACGCGGCCTTCTGGTTCGGTTTCGACCTGATCTTGACCGACCCGGCGCGCCTCTTCCGCGCCCTGAAAGAGCTGCACCCCACGCTCTTCGTCGGCCCGCCGCTGCTCTACGAGACGATCGAGGGCAAGCTCTACAACCTGCCGAAATGGAAGAAGCTCGCGGCCGAATACGGCGGCAGGCTCATCGAGAAGATCCCCAACCCCGAGCTGCGCAAGAAGGCGGCGCAGAAGCTCTACGCCGAGATCTACGAGGCGCTCGGCGGCCGCATGCGCTTCATGATCACCGGCATGGCGCCGATCAAGCGCTCCACGCTGCAGCTCTTCGCGCGCATGCAGCTCCCGCTCTTCGAGACCTACGGCCTCACCGAGTCGGGGCCCGTCGCGCTCAACGTCCCGGGGCAGAGCCGCATGGGCTCGGTGGGCAAGCCGGTCGAGCCGGGCAGCGTCGAGATCGCGGCCGACGGCGAGATCATCGTGAAGAAGAAGCACCCGCAGAGCCTCGGGTACTTCGACGTCCCGGCCGAGGAAGAGCTGGCGACGTTCACCGGCGACGGGCGCGTCGCGACCGGCGACATCGGCCGCTTCGACGAGGACGGCTTCCTCTACCTGGTGGGGCGCAAGAAGGAGATCATCATCACTCCGGGCGGCGTGAAGGTTCACCCCGAGGTCCTCGAATCGGACATCGACGCGAGCCCGGACGTGGCCAAGAGTGTGGTCTTCGGCGGCACCGGCCTGCAGACGCTCGTGGCCGTCATCAGCGTCCGCGGCACCCTCGAGGCCGAGGTGAAAGAGCGCGTCGAGCGCCACGTGGACACCGTGAACGCGAAGCACCCATCGGCGATCCGCGTCGGCAAGGTGGTCTTCACCGACACCAAGTTCACGCGCGAAAATGGCCTGCTCCGCCCGAACCTCAAGCTCGATCGCAAGAAGATCCAGGACTACTTCGCGACCGACATCGGCGTCAGCCAGTAACGAGCCAAGGGCCGCCAGACCGGACCGAGAACCAGGAGATCCAAGTGGAAGCGCAGAACTTCGATGAGCGGGTGATTAAGGTGATCTCGCAGGCGGTGCCGGCCTCGTTCAAGAAGGTCAAGATCACGCCCGAGCTGAACCTGGCGCGCGATCTCGGCCTCGACTCGCTCGCTGTCGCGTTCCTCGTCTTCAAGTTCGAGGAAGAGTTCAACATCGACATCGACGGCCTCGACGAGGAGGTCGACATGGCGAGCCTGCGCACGGTGAAGGACATCCTGCGCGTGGGCCGCGAGATCGTGACGAAGGCAGGCGGCAAGTAGATCACGGATCCCCCGGGGGCGGCACAGGAGCGAACATGTCAGACCCGGCAGAAGGTGCGGAGCTCGAGACGCCCCCGAAGAAGACCATCATCGATGCGCACGCTCACATCGCGCACGAGGACTTCACTCCCCGCTCGTTCATCGACGGGTCGATCGACAACCTGCAGACGGCGATGATCGCGCGGGGGATGCCCATCCCGCGCGCGAAGGTCGCCAAGATGTTCGAGAAGAAGATGCAGGACGGGCTCTGCGACACGCTGATCGCGGAGATGGACGCGTCCAACGTCGCCACGTCGATCCTGCTCGCGGCCGACTTCTCGTATGCGCTGAAGGACAGCAAGCTGACCGTCGAGGAGTGCCTGAAGCGCCACCACGAGGTGAAGGTCCGCCACGGCGATCGCCTCGAGGTGTTCGGCGGGATCGACCCGCGCTGGGGCAAGGACGGCGTCGATCTGTTCGAGCGCTCGCTCCGCGAGTGGGGCTTTCGCGGCCTCAAGCTCTATCCGCCGTGCGGCTTCTCCCCCAGCGATCCGCTGCTCGATCCGTTCTACGAGCTGTGCGACGCGTACGGCGTCCCGGCGCTCGTGCACATCGGCCCGACGTCACCGGTGCTCGGCTTCGCGACGACGGCGCCGTTCCTGCTCGACGACGCCGCACGCCGCTTCCCGCGCGTCCGCTTCATCCTCGCGCACGGCGCCGTGAGCTTCACCGAAGAGTGCGCGATGCTCTGCAATTTCAGGCCGAACGTGTACCTGGACCTGTCGGCGTTCCAGGGCGCGATCTGTCCCGGCGGCGGCCCCGCCGCGGTGAAGACGGTGGTGTCGCGCGGCATCAACCACAAGATCCTGTTCGGGACCGACTGGCCGGTGTTCCGCATGCAGGCCGATCAGAAGACGTACCTCGAGTCCGTGACGTGCGAGGGAGGCCCGCTCGCCGCGGTGCCCGAGCGCGATCGCGACCTGATCATGTGTGGCAATGCGCTGCGCATTCTCGGTGAGAAACGAACCCCCGAAGCGTCGCTGACCCGCAGCGCATAAACGGACGAAAGTAGCGTGGATCCGAGCGCGGATGATCGCTATTTTTCGGGGAAAAGACGCCGTGAGCGGGCTTTTGAGCGGGCTTTTGAACGGGCTTTTGAGCGGGCTTTTGAGCGGGCTTTTGAACGGGGTTTGGAGGGCATGGCCCACGTCTCTCGCGGGCTTGCCGTGGCCGTGGCGCGGATCAACTGGCGGCGTATCGCTTATGCGCCCCGGCTCAACACCCGGCTCAACATTAGTTAAGCGCTTTTGGAGCTTGACGGAGGGCCGCGCATCGCGTCTCATCTACCCTCCGCGTATCCGTTCCGCGCCCTGAAATCGGCCTCCAGCGCTGTTGGATATACGGGGTTCGGTGTCCTCAAGGAAGGTGCTCAAATGTCGACTGCCGTGAGTTGGAAAGACACATACCAGCAGGCCCGCCTCGAAGAGATTCTTCCCGACGGCATCGTTCGCTGTCATCTCTCGCCGCGGAATTGCACCCTCAAAGAGGGACAACACGGCTTCTGCGGCGTCCGCGCGAACCGCAGCGGTCGCCTGGTGACCCTCAATTACGGCAAGAGCGTCCACGCCACCGAGGAGACGATCGAGACCGAAGCGGTCAATCACTTCTCACCCGGCGAGCGCATCCTCTCGATGGGCAACGTCGGCTGCATGCTGAACTGCTCGTATTGCCACAACTGGAAGACGTCGCAGGCGAAGTTCGTCTCGGACAAGGACGTCTACTACTACACGCCCGAAGACGTCGTGAACCTCGCCATCAGGCACGGCATCCGCATGATCTCGTGGACCTACAACGACCCGGTCGTGTGGCACGAGTTCGTTCGCGACGGCTCGCGCCTCGCGAAGGAAAAGGGCCTGATGAACCTCTACAAGTCGGCGTTCTACATCACGCCCGAGGCCATCGACGAGCTCATCCCCTCCATTGACATCTTCTCGATCTCGCTCAAGGCGATCGACCCCGAGTATTACCGCAAGGTGACCAAGGGCACGCTCCAGCCGGTGCTCGACGCAGCCAAGCACGCGTACAAGTCCGGCCGTCACGTCGAGATCTCGAACCTGATGATCACCGACATGACCGACAACGAGGACACCCCGCGCAAGGTCGCCGAGTTCGTCCTCAACAACCTCGACCCGACGATCGCGGTCCACTTCGTGCGGTTCCACCCGGACTACCGCATGCGCGACACGGTGCGGACGCCCATCCCGCGGCTCATCCGGGCGCGCGAGATCGCCATGGAGATGGGCCTCGAGCACGTCTACCTCGGCAACATCTACGACACGCCGTACTCGAACACGGTGTGCAACGGCTGCGGCGCCATGCTCGTCACGCGCTACGGCCTCAACGCCAAGACCATCGGCCTCGACGAGAAGGGCCACTGCACCAAGTGCGGCCGCGACGCGCACGTCAAGATGCGCGGCGTCCCGCCCCAGCGCGAAGAGGTCCAGGAGATCTCGCGTGAAGGCCAGCAGGTCAAGGTCTTCGACTGGCACGGCGACGTGCGCTCGCTCCACGTGCAGGTGAAGAACACCATGCCCGACGCGGTGAAGATGTACACGCGCCGTCGCCTCAACGACGGTGGCCACACCAAGTGGCTGCTGCACAACCTCACCCCGAACGAGAGCTTCCGCACGATCATCGCGAAGAACTACGCCAACGAGATCGGTTGCGAGATCGCGATGCCGAGCGGCCTGCCGAACAACCTCCACGAGGTCTTCGATCGCGCCCACTTCCCGACCGTCGCGGTCGAAGAGGTCGGCGTCGCCAAGACCGACATCTCGCCGCTCCCGATCTACGGGCGCAACGTCCTCCAGCAATAGCTGATTGCCGGGTTTCTTCTGCATGCCTTGGCGTCCGCTCCAACGCTCTCAATGCGTCGGAGCAGACAGACGAAATCCGGCCCACACCCCGTCATGAAGCGGTTGTAATCTGAGACGAGCCCTCCCGACCCAGTGTCCGGAGGGCTCGCACGTTAAGGGAGTCATCATGAGCGATCGTTTGCAGAGCATGCTGGAGCAGCTCGCGAAGCGTCTCGACGAGACCAACGCGAGAATGGAAGTCATGGGTAACGGCAGCAAGAGCAACGGCAACGGTGCCGTGCACCACGCCGCTCCGGCAGCCACGCCGGCCGGCGCGACCGCGACGACGCGGCTCGAGGCGATGATCGCGCAGCTCGCGCGGCGCCTCGACGAGACCAACCAGCGCATCGAGCAGATGACGAAGCGCATCGAGGAGAGCAACTCGGCCTCGCTCTCGCCCTTCGCCGGCTTGAACCTCGTGAACGGCGCGAAGGTCAAGTCGTTCCACGCCTACGAGGGCCTCACCCGCAAGGTCCACGCCTTCAGCGACACGCTGATGTTGACGGAGCACCACATGGCCAAGGGCTCGGTGTTCCCCCGCCACAGCCACCCGCACGAGCAGCTCGCGTACCTGATCTCGGGCCACATCCGCGTCTGCTGCGGCGACTACACGTTCGAGGCGCACGGCGGCGACAGCTTCGTCGTGGCGGGCGGCATCGAGCATCAGGTCTGGGCGATCGAAGAGTCGGTCGCGCTCGACATCTTCACGCCGGTCCGTGAGGATTACCTGGAGTTCAAGAGCTGATCGTCGGGGTGAATTCCATGCTGCGAATGACCATTGGACCCACGCGGATCGCGCCGTCCGTTCTGGCGCGCGTCGCGATCCATCCGCCGGCGATCAACGATCCGGAGTTCTTGCAAGTGTTCGCCGGGTGCCTGCGCGATACGCGCACCATCCACGGCATTGCCAGGGGCCTCGGCTACATCATCCCGTGCACCGGGACCATGGGCATGGAGATGCTCGGGGCGAACTTCGCGCCGCCGGGCTCGCACGTCGCGGTGTTCTCGACGGGCATGTGGGGCGACCGCTGGGCCGAGAGCTGCCGCCGCCTAGGCCTCAACGTCCACCGCGTGCCGGTGAATGCGCGCGGCCCCATCGACTACTCGGGGCTCGCCAACGTCTGCGCGAACAACGACATCAAGGCCGTCTTCGCGACGCACGTCGACTCGTCGAGCGGCCTCATCATCGACCCGGGCGCGCTCGGGGCGATCACCAGGAAACACGGCGCGTTCCTCCTCGTCGACGGCATCTGCGGCGCGGGCTGCGAGCCGATGCAGCAGGACGAGTGGGGCGTCGACGTGCTCCTGTCGTCCACGCCGAAAGCCATCGGCGTGCCCTGTGGCCTGGTGATGATCACGACGAACGAGCGCGCGACGGCTTACCTCGAGAACCGCCTGTGGGATCCCGTGACGCTGTCGCTCGATCTCAAGCCCTGGGTGCCCGTCATGAAGGCGCACACGACCGGCGGCTTCGGCTACTTTCAATCACCGGCCGGCAACCTCGTGGCCGGCCTGGCCGAGGGGTACCGCCTGATCCTCGAAGAGGGCCTGGGCCCGCGCGTCGAGCGCCACCGCCGCTTCACCAAAGAGCTCCACGCCGGCCTCGAACGGCTCGGCCTGGAGATCCTGGTGACCGACCCGCAATACCGCTCGAACGGCGTCACCGTGATCCTCTTCCCCGAGGGTCGCGACGGCTCGTTCATGCAGGTGTTGCAATCGAACGGCCTGGTCTTGCCGGGCGGAACCCACCCCGAATACGGGCCGCGGACCTTCCGCATTGGCCACTTCGGCAACGTCACACAAGACGACATCACGACCACGCTCGCCGTGATCGAGAAGTCGCTCGCCCAGACCGCCACCCGCGCGGCGTGACGTTCCCCACACGAGCTCGCTCTCGCCGCGGCGTGACGCTCTCGCCGCGGCGTGACGCTCTCGCCGCGGCGTGACGCTCTCGCCGCGGCGTGACGCTCTTCTTGCGGCGTGACGCTCTCGTTCCGGCGTAACGTTCCACTTTACAGTTTTAGCCCGTAGCTCCAATGCGGCACGCCGCGCCTCGGCGGTGGCTCTCGCCGCGCGCCCTTCTCCAGGTCGGCCGCCTCCGCGTGCTCCAGTGCAACGCGGCGCACGTTGGCGGCGGCTCGCTCCGCGCACCCTTCTCCAAGGCGGCCGGCTCCGCGTACGATGCGGGCGACGTGATGGATTGCATCAAGTGCGAGGGCAAGCTGAAGCTGATCCGCATCGACGACCTGGAGGTCGATCAGTGCGATCGCTGCCATGGTATCTGGTTCGACTCGGGCGAGCTGTCCAAGATGGTCGGTCGCAAGGACGTCGACGCGCTGCGCACCGGCGCGCGCCCGACGAAGGAGGCCGACGAGAAGCGCGCGGGGTGCCCGCGGTGCCGCGGCGCGGGCAAGCTGGTGCAGGTCGCGAGCATGACGAACGACATTCACATCGACGCGTGCGCTGTGTGCGGCGGCGAGTGGCTCGACGGCGGCGAGCTGTCGATCGTGCGAAACGAGGGATTTTCCCGGACGGTGGCGGCGTTCTTTCGCAAGATTCTGGAGATGTGAGGCGGGGCGCGGGGGCGGCAGAAGGTCCAGGACAGCGCGCGACGGGAGGCGCTCGCAGCGCGCGACGACAGCGTTGCCACGAAGGGTGGAGCGGCCATTCACGCGATTGACCGTCCGCCCATGGCTCCAGCCATTCCGCGATACAAATTCTCGCTTTCTGGATCGGTTCGCGTTCGCGCGTGGGGTCCCGTGCACCGGATGCATTTGTTCGCCGCGAATGGACGCCCTGCTCACGCCGCAAACCGCAACGCGAACCGGCCTGGCTCACTCGCTCACTCGATCAGGACGCCGGGGTTCATCACGCCGGCGGGGTCCATGGCGCGCTTGGTGGCGCGGAGGGCGGCGGCGAAGAGGGGCGGGCGCTGCTTCTCGTACCAGGGGCGGTGGAGGCGGCCGACGGCGTGGTGGTGGGTGATGGTGGCGCCCGTCTCGATCAGGGCGTCGCTCGCGGCGCGTTTGATTTGCTGCCATTGAAAGAGCTCTTCGCCGGGGCGGCCGGGCGCGATGAAGGTGTAATAGGGGGCGGGGCCGTCGGGGTAGACGTGGGTGAAGCGCACGGAGATGCGGCCGCCGCCGCACGCCGCGCGCATGGCGTCGGTGACGGCGGCGGTGACGCGGGCGTGCAATGCGTCGAAGCGATCCCAGGTGCACGCGGTCTCGAAGGTGTCGACGACGACGCCGAGGCTGACGAGCGCGCTTTGCATGTAGGGCGCTTCGAGGAACGCCGAGCGCCACGCCGAGGCGGCGCCGCCGTCGACCTTCTCGCCGCCCTCGCGGCGCAGCACGCCGCGCGGGCACGTCGCGCCGTGGGCCTCGCCGATCGCGAGCGCGCGCGCCATCGCCTCGTCGCGCGCGTGGTCGGCCGACTCGAAGGCGAGCACGAGGACGTGGCTGCCGTCGTCGGTCACCATGTTGAGGGCGGCCTCGTCGGCCGAGAGGAGACGGCAATTGGTGGGATAGAGGCCGGCTTGCGCGACGGTGCGGACGGCGTCCACGGCGCGCGCGAAATCGGCAAAGTGGAGCGACGCCTGCACGCGGAAGCGGGGGCGCTGTTGCAGGCGGACCCAGGCCTCGGTGATGACGCCGAAGATGCCCTCGGAGCCGAGCACGAGGCGGTCGGGGCTGGGGCCGGCGCCCGAGGCGGGGAGGCGGCGCGATTCGAGATCACCGGCGGGGGTGACCATGCGGATCGACTCCACGAGGTCGTCGATGTGCGTGTAGAGCGTGGCGAAGTGGCCGCCGGCGCGGGTCGCGATCCAGCCGCCGAGGGTGGAGTGCTCGAACGACTGGGGGTAGTGCCGCAGCGAGAGGCCGTGCGGGGCGAGCTGCGCCTCGATGTGGGGGCCCCTGGCGCCGGCCTGGATGCGCGCGGCGCGCGAGACGGTGTCGACCTCGAGGACGCGGTCCATCCTGGTCATGTCGAGCGAGAGGACGCCCTCGTAGCGCTCGCCGACGTCGCCCTCGGTGCCCGAGACGACGCTGGTGCCGCCGCCGAACGGGATGACGGCGACGCTGCCGCGCGAGGCCCAGGCGAGCACGAGGGCGATGTCTTCTTCGCGCTCGGGGTAACAGGCGAAGTCGGGCGCGGCCGCGAAGTCACCGGCGAAGCCGCGGACCTGATCGCGGTAGCTCTTGCCGTACGTGTGGACGATGCGGTCGCGCGGCGCGGCGGACGAGAACGGCGCGAGCTCGGCCGGGATGGCGATGCGCGGCGCCGGGAGCTGGACGTCTTCGATGCGCGGCAGCGGGCGCAGCGCCGGCTCGGCGGTCCCGAACAACCGCGCGACGTGCAAGGCGAGGCCGCGCCGCATGTCTTCGCCGGGGAGCTTGCTCTCGTACCCCCAGCCCCAGAAGCTGGTCTGTCCTGCGCTCATGGCCGCAGCCTACACCGGGCGGCCGCCCCAGGTGGGCGGCCGCCCGTCGGGGGCACGCGGCTCCTCGATGAGGATTACTCGAGGCGGCTCTTCACGCGGGCGAGGAGCGAGGCGACGACAGGGCGGTAGGCGTAGTCGCCCTGGGTCGGGTCGGTGATCTGAGAGGCGCAGATGGAGCCGACGACCGCCTGATCGCCCAGGCCCTTGAGGAAGCTGAGCTGGCGCAGGCCCGGGTAAGCCTTGGCGCGCACCTGGAGGGTGGGAGTACCGGTCGCCGGGTTGTTCTCGCAGAGGGGGCTGTCGTTCTGCGGATCCTGGCAGTCGCAGGAAGCGAAGCTGCCGCTCGAGCAGTCGTACGGTTGTGTAATGGGGATGGTGCACACGTATTGCAGGTCGTCCTGCTCATCGATGGTGTGCTCGCTGCCGTTGATTGGATTCAGCGCTCCGCCGGGCGCGGTGGTGGCCGTGCCGGTGACCGGGTTCACGCCGCTGCGCGCGGCCGTGGACTCGAGCATGAACGGGTCGAGCGGCTTGACGTCGTTGGCGGGGTCGCCCAGGACGATGTCCCAGGTGTTCTGGCCGCTGGCGTTGTCTTGCGCGAGCTCGGCCGCGGTCTTGAAACCTTGCTTGAGGTCGCCCGGGTTCCTGGCAATGTCTTGCCACGGGACACCGACGAGGCCGGCGAACACGACGAGGCCGGGATCGCGAATGGTGCTCACGCCGTCGCTCGGGTCGAGATCGCTGAAGATGGGATTGGCGACGACCTGGCCGTTCTTGTCGGTGACGGTCTGCGAGGTGAAGGCGTCGACGTAGCGCTCGACCGGATAGAGGAAGTCGATGCCGAAGCGGCGCTTCTGGTCGAAGCAGCGGAGGTTGATGTTGTCGGTCAGCTCGTCGTGATAGAGGGTGGTTCCGTCAGCGTCCTTGCACGTCGGGTCGACCGCGCAGAGGTTGTTTCCGTTGCTGTCCTTGGGCCCGTTCTGGCCGCACGAGAAGCAACACTGATCGTTGGGGTTGGTCTCGCAGACGGCGCGCGCCCTGGGCAGGCGGAAGGCCGAGCCGTTGCCGCTCTTCTGTTGATTGGAGTAGTAGAACTGGCCGTGCTCCCTGGTGGAGCAGTCGTTCTCGTCGCTGAGCGACAGGACGATCAGCATGGAGTCGGGCCGCAGGAAGGCCTTGCGTTGCTCGAGGAGCTCCTGATCGATGCCCTGCGGCGCGGCCATGCCCTTTTCGTCGAGCGTGATGGTCTCGTACGGCGTCGGGTCGACGAGGAAGCGATAGACGCTCTCGAGCTGCGACTCGTAGCCACAGCCCACCTGGCCCACGCCGAGCACCATGTCGCTGAAATGCTGTCCGAGGGTGAGGGGGTTGCTCTCGCCCGGCGGGCTCATTTGCTGGGTGGGGTCCCACGCGAGGAAACCCTTGTTCTGGTAGGTGGGGACGGTGCCGCCGCTCACCGGATCGAGGCGGTCGAGGAGGTGGCCGCGGTCGTTGTTCGACGCCTTGCCGGCGCCGTCGGCGGAGCAGGCGTCGGAGCCGTGTCCGCCCAGGCTGGACGACACGATGCCGATGTGGATGTCGCGGACGGGCTGGTACTGGCGTGACGATCCCTCGGGGCAGACGTCGAGCCCGCCGGGCTGACTGACGAACTGACCGTTTGCGTCGAGGCAGGGCGGACTGGCCAGGCCCGAGAGGAGATCGTCGAGAGCGAGGGAGAGGATCTGCTGTTTGTCGGCCATGGAGCGCGAGTTGTCGACGCTGACCAGGATATCGACCTTGCCTACCTTGGCCCCTCCGCCGCCCGTGCCGCCGGTCCCGGTGGTCGTGTCGCCGCCCGCGCCGCCGGTCCCGCCCGTGGCGCCGCTGCCGCTGCTGCCGTTGCCTTCGGTACAGCCGGCAAGCGCCATGGCGCCGGCGCCGAACACCACGGCAAACCCCAGGCGAACCAGCAAGAAGCCGGTTCGCGATGTATTACGAAAAGCCTTTTCCGGCTGATTGCTCATCATACCGGGTAGGTGGGGGCAGTGAGCCAGCCGCATCCATGAAAATGAACCTTCATTGAAGACGGGACTTCATGCGGTCGAGGAGGGACGCCACCACCGGGCGATAGGCGTAGTTGGGCAGCGTGGCGTCGGTGATCTGCGTCGCGCAGATGGAGCCGACGACGGCCTGGCTGCCCACTCCTTTGAGGACGCTGAGCTGGCGCAGGCTCGGGTAGGCCTTGGCCTTGATCTGTCGGGTGCGATCGCCGGACACCGGGTCCTCCTCGCAGAGCGGGTTGTCGTTCTGCGCGTCCTGGCAGTCGCAACTGGCGGCGGTGGACGCGACCGAGCAGTCGCGCGCCTCGGGCAGCGGCATGATGCACGCGTACTGGAGGTCATCCCGCTTCGCGATCGTGTACTCGTGGCCGTTGATGGAGTTCAGGGGGGAGAGGGGCTGTGTGATCGACTCACTGGTGACCGGGTTCGTCCCCGAGCGGGGCTCTGTCGACTCTCGCATGAACGGATCGGCGGGCTGGACGTCGTTCGCCGGGTCGCCCAGGATGATGTCCCAGGTGGTCTGTCCGCCCGCGTTCTCTTGCAGCAGCTCGGCGGAGGTCTTGAACCCCTGGGTGAGGTCGCCCGGGTTCTTGGCGATGTCCTGCCACGGGACACCGATGATGCCGGCGAACACGACAAGGCCGGGATCGCGGATCTGCGAGGCGCTGTCCCCCGGGTCGAGATCGCTGAAGATGGGATTGGGGACGAGCTGGCCCGAGCGGTCGACCACGGTGGAGGAGGTGAGCGCGCTGACGTAACGCTCGGTGGGATAGAGGAAGTCGATGCCGAAGCGGCGCTTCTGGTCGAAGCAGCGGAGGTTGATGTTGTCGCTCAGCTCGTCGTGATAGAGGGTCTTTCCGTCACCGCTCTTGCACTGCGGGTCGGCCGCGCAGAGGTCGTTTCCGTTGCTGTCCTTGGGCCCGGTCTGGCCGCACGAGAAGCAGCACTGGTCGTTGGGGTTTGTCTCGCAGACGGCGCGCGCCCTGGGCAGGTGGAAGGCCGCGCCGTTGCCGCTCTTCTGTTGCGCGGCAACGTAGAACTGACCCTCTTCCTTGATGGAGCAGTCGTTCTCGTCGCTGAGCGACACGATGACGAGCATGGAGTCGGGGCGGAGGAAGGCCTTTCGTTGCTCCATGACGACGGCGTCGATGCCCTGCAAGAGCACGGTGTCTTGGGCGCTGAGCGTGACTGTGTCGACGGGCTCCGGATCGGCCAGGAAGCGATACCAGCTCTCGAGCTGCGCCTCGTAGCCACAGCCGATCTGGCCGACCCCGAGGACCATGTCCGAGAAGCTCTGGAGGATGACCGCCGGATCGTCTTCGCCGGGCGGGACCAGCGTCTGGGCGGGGTCCCAGGCGAGAAAGCCCTTGTCCTGGTAGGTGAGGACTTCCGCGCCGCCCTCGGGGTCGGTGCGGCTGAGCAGATGAGCCTTGTCGTTGTTCGACTCGTTGCCGAAGCCGGGGCTGGCGCAGGCGTCGGAGCCATGACCGCCGAGGCTGGAGGACACGATGCCGATGTGGATGTCGCCGACGGGCTGGTACTGGCGCGAGCTGCCCTCGGGACAGGGCACGAGGGCGCCCGGCTGAGAGACGTAGTTGCCGCCGGAGTCGAGGCAAGGCGGGTTGGTCAGGCCGGTGATCAGATCGGAGAGCGCCAGGGCCAGGACCTGCTGTTTGTCGGCCATGGAGCGCGAGTTGTCGATGCCGAAGAGGATATCGACCTTGCTCGCCTTGAGCAGGTCGCCGCCGCCGCCCGAGCCGCCGGTGTCGGAGCCGCCGGTGCCCGTCGAACCGCCGCCCGAGCCGCCGGCGAGCGACGTGGTGTTCTTGCAGGCCGTGAGGGCCAGCGTGCTGACGAGCGCAGTCGCGAGGCCACCGACCAGGGCACGGTGTCCGCGGAACAGGCTTCTTCGCAGGGGGGTCGAGGGCATGGTGGTGCGTGGCGGCAGGCGGGCGCCGCCATCAGTCGAAGTGCACGTGAGGTGCGAGGCGCGCGGTGGGCCGGCGACGGGCGATTACGAGGGGCGATTACCGTCGGCGATTACGGTGGGCGATTACGGTCGGCGATTACGGTCGGGGATTACGGTCGGCGATTACGGTCGGCGATTACGGTGGGCGATTACGGTCGGCGATTACGGTCGGCGATTACGGTTGCGGAGAGGATTGAACGAACGGCTGGAGGCGCGCCGCGTGCGGGCTCTGGGGGTGTGCCGCAATGAACGCCGCCGCACGGGCCGACGCGGCGGCGCGCGCCCCGCTCTTCGCGAGAGCCTCGATGGTGAGCGCCTCGCGCTCCTGTCCGAGCACGCCGCCGGGGAACTTTTGCCGCGATTGTTCGAGCTGGCGCATGGCACCGCCCGCATCACCGGCGCGCAGCGCTGCGCGGGCCTGACTGAGCATCTCGCTCTCTTCGCGAAGGCGGCTCGCGCGCTCTTCGGCGCTGCCCGGCAGAGGGGCGGCGGCGCCTGCCGGCGGAGCCGAGTCGACCGGAGCGGGCGCCGCGCCCGAAGGCTCGGTGCTCGCCGGAGCGGCGCCCGGCGCTGGCCCACCGGACGCGCCCTGCGGCGACTCGGCCAGCGGGCTGAGAGAGGGGGGAGCGGCCGGCGGCGCGGCGGGAGAAGCGGTGAGCGCGACCGGCGGCGCGTCCGCGGGCGCGGTCCGGCCCTGCGCCGTGGTTTTTTCAGGAGCGGGCGCCGTGGGGACGGCGGGCCCGGACGGGGTGGTGGACGGAGCGATCGACGGCGCGAGCACGCTGTAACCGGACATCGCGACGATGCCGCTGAGCACCCCGATGACAATGGACTTGAGCAGGCCGCCCGCCGCCGCACCGCCCGCGCCAAGAGCTGCGCCCGTGGCCGCACCCGCGCCGGCACCGCCCGCTGCGCCGGCACCCGCGCCGCCCGCTGCGCCGGCACCCGCGCCGCCCGCTGCGCCGGCACCCGCGCCGCCCGCTGCGCCGGCACCCGCGCCGCCCGCTGCGCCGGCACCCGCGCCGCCCGCTGCGCCGGCACCCGCCGCCGCATTGCCCGACGCCGCCGCGCCGGCCGCGCCGGCCGCGCCGGCCGCGCCGGCCGCGCCGATCTGACCGACGAGCGCCAGCCATACGGCCGTCTCCGCGCCTTCCGGCGGATCGTCCATGCGACGTCCCGTGCGAAGGACCTCGCGAACGGCGCTCGTCGCGTCGTCGTCGTCTTCCAGCCATCGTCTCGGGAATGTCATGGTTCACCTCCCGCGCGGACGAGGCGGAAGCGATCGCGGGCCTGCAGGCGCTTCAGATTACGCTCAAACGCCTCGCGTGCGAGGCGCAACCGCGAGTGCACCGTGCCAATGGGTATTTCGAGCATCTCGGCGATGGCCTCGCCGCCGAGCCCTTCCATCTCGAACAGCGTGAAGACGGCGCGCTGCTCGAGGGGCAGCGCGTCGAGGAGCAGCTCGAGCTGGCGCAACCCCTGGCGGCGCTCCGCGTCGCCCGCGACGTCGACGGTCTCGTCGGGCGCCTCGTCGAGGAAGCCGTCGTCGTCGGAGCGGCGGCGGTTGTGGGCCAGCCGCCGGCGGTCGCGCGCGACGCGAAGGGCGATGCCGAAGAGCCAGGTGGTCATTTTCGAGCGCCCTTCAAACTCGTCGAGGCGGCGATGGACGACAAGGAAGACGTCCTGGGCGCTGTCGGCGACGTCGCTCTCGGGGACTCCGAGACGCCGCAAGGAACGCCACACGAAGCGGAAATGCTCGCGATAGACGTCCTCGAAGCGGGCGTTCTCGGCCATGCAGGAGCCATGTGTACCGCAGATGAGTGGCGGCTTGGCTGCGGCGCCATCAGAAGATTTTCAGACCGACCCCCGTTCCCACCACGACACCGACCAGCGACGGCTCGAAAGCCTGCCCGATCTGGTCGATCCGAAAGCCTTCGCGCGTGGCGACGAGGTACGCGCCGAGGCGCGACGACCAGTAGAGCGGCCCCACCACCGGGACGTCCAGCAGGACCGTCGTGCCGAACGAGCTCCACGGCCGGTAGACCTCCCTGTTCTCGGGGAAACCGATGGCCTTGCCGCGGATGCTGCCGGCGTTGAGCTGGAGGCACGCGCCGAGGCGGACCGAGCCGAGGAGCTTCCAGGTGCTCGCGCAGCCTGCGATCTGGCCGTAGAGGAGCTGCACCTCGACGCGGCCCGGCGCGAGAGCGAAGTCCTGGGTGGGCATCCAGGTGAAGCCGGCGAGCAGCGAGAACGGGCCGATGACGCGGAGATCGTTGACGAGGACGAGGGCGGGGACGAGCGAGCCGGAGAGGCCGTCGGAGAGCGCGACGGTGGACGAGATCAAGAGGCGAGGGCCGTAGGTGGGCGGCGGCGGGCGTGGCGGTGGGATGAAGATG
>Ga0163144_10010190_pt1 | contig 20068 bp, 16 predicted proteins | sample OliLak19BULKMAT1_FD_123175 | JGI IMG/M metagenome (GOLD analysis project Ga0163144, IMG submission 123175) | Freshwater microbial mat bacterial communities from Lake Vanda, McMurdo Dry Valleys, Antarctica - Oligotrophic Lake LV.19.BULKMAT1 | ecosystem: Environmental > Aquatic > Freshwater >... | reverse complement strand
TGAACCTTTCTCCAGCGGCAAGTTTCCATTTTTTTTCAATCGCTGTCAAGCTCAGCCAAAGCAATAAAAGAAACGCTATTTCATATAAGGTAACCGGATGCCGTAATTTCCCATCGCCTAAATTCATACCTGTAAAAAAGCCGGTTACGGTTCCATAAGTTTCCTCGTACACTCCCATACTAAAGCAACCAATACGTCCAATCATTAAACCCAGAATCATGGGAAAAGTAAAGAGATCGCCGCTGCTGTTTTTTTCATGGATAATTTTTTTCATCAGCTCCACTCCAAACAAGCCGCCTAAAAATCCACCCAACACTGTCTTGTTCAGGTAGAAATACAAGAACTTATTTTCGGCAATTTTTAGTTGATCAACATCTTCCAATCCTCCAATGAGTCTGCTGCCGATGATAGCACCAAAAATGGCACCAATAATTATCCAAATTCTGTTGGAAGAAGGAATAGGATCCTGCTGCTTTTTGCGCAAGTAAATAAAATATCGAAAGGAAATAAAGAAGGCTAAAAATTCAATAATGCCGTGAACCGGTAAATCAGTATTGCCAAAATAAACAGACACAGGAAATTTCATCGCAGGTTAAAAATAATACTTTCAGAAAAATTCCAACAAAATCAAGTGTACATTTAAAATCCGATTACTATCGGATGCTGGTTTGTGGACGGTGATGACAGTGCCCCCGGCTCAGATGATGAATAAAATATAAGTGGCCTTTCATCTAAAACCAATCCGATTGTATTTGGCTTTCAAGCTATCACTGTTAAGGGTACTTACATAAATTACTTTTCCCGTTTTACAATAGCAGGCATCGCATATTACAGGACTACCAACTTGTTTAATATTTAAAGAAGCAATGTAAAGACCAGATGATATTAAATATTCTGATAGATTATGCAAGGTCGCACTATCGCTGAAACCTGTTGCCCAGGCGTCGGCGCAAGATGTTTGTTGATAAGTTAACGTAACGTATTCATCCTTGCCTATCAATTTTTCTTTGTTACAGGCAAACAGGATGATGGTTATAATTAGTAAAAAACATATTCCAGTTCTCATAATTTTTATTTAATTGACAACCTAAATAACAGAAAGGTTGCAAACAATCTAAATTACAAACTAACCTCCATCTTCTTCCGCTCTCCTATCTGCTGCCGCCACATGGCGTAGTACAATCCTTTTTCTGCCAGCAAATCTTCGTGATTGCCTGTTTCTACTACATCGCCTCTTTCCAACACATAAATTCTGTCGGCATGCATAATGGTACTTAAGCGGTGGGCAATTATAATGGAGATTTGTTCTTTGCCCAATGAAATAGATTTGATGGTATTGGTAATTTCTTCTTCCGTCAAAGAATCGAGTGCAGAAGTTGCTTCATCAAAAATTAATAAATTAGGTTTGCGGAGCAGGGCTCTTGCAATGGATAGCCGCTGTTTTTCTCCACCGGATAATTTCAATCCTCCTTCACCAATCATGGTTTCAAGGCCGTTTTCAGCCCTTGCAACCAGGTTGGTGCAGGATGCTTTTTCCAGCACATCTGTTAAGTCTGCTTCGGTGGCAGCAGGGTTAACAAACAACAGGTTTTCTTTAATGGTACCGCTAAAGAGATTGGTATCCTGTGTTACAAAACCAATCTGGTTGCGGAGGTCATCAAAATTTATTTGTGTTTCATCCAGCCCGTTGTATTCAATCCGTCCTTCCTGCGGCCGATACAATCCCACCAGTAATTTCATCAGGGTAGATTTGCCACTGCCGCTTGGCCCTACAAATGCTATCGTTTCGCCCAACCTTGCATTAAAATTGATATCATCAATGGCTTTATGACTGGCTGTACGGTGTTTAAAACTCACACCCTTAAATTCAAGATGATTGATATTCCCCAACGGTTTTGGATCGGTAGCCTGTGGCTCCGGCGTCTTACTCATCAGGGTATGAAAATTATTTAAAGATGCCTCTGCTTCCCTGTAAGAAAGAATGATGTTGCCAATTTCCTGTAACGGACCAAAAATAAAAAAGGAATAAAAGGTTAAGGTGATTACTTCACCTGCAGTCAATTTATCCTGAAAAACCAACCACAGTAACGTAAACATAATTAGCTGGCGCAGCAGGTTTACAAAAGTGCCCTGAATAAAACTCAGCGTACGGATGCTTTTTACTTTCCTTAATTCTAACCCAAGAATTTTATAGGTGTTTTTATTTAACCGGTTAATTTCCTGGTTGGTTAAACCAAGACTTTTTATCAGTTCTATATTTCTTAAAGATTCTGTAGTGGTGCCCGCCAAAACGGTAGTTTCTTTTACAATATTTTTTTGAATCACCTTTATCTTTTTACTCAATACACTTGTGAGTAAAGCAAGCACTAACATGCCTACCAGGTAAATTGGCATAATTGACCAGTGCAGTCTTGCTGCATATACAGATACAAATACAATACCCACCAGCATGCCAAATAATACATTGATGAATGAAATGATAAAGCGTTCCGTATCTGATCGTACTTTAGAAAGAATGGACAAGGTTTCTCCGCTCCGCTGGTCTTCAAACTCCTCGTAGGGTAATTTCATAGATTGCTGCAGGCCATCCGTAAATATTTTTGCTCCAAATTTTTGCACAATCACATTGCCAAAATAATCCTGAAATGCTTTGGCAATACGGGATATCATTGCCACACTTATCAGTATAGCCAGCATACCAAGTACGCCCCAAACAAATTCAGTTTGTGTTCTTGTACCAGTAACATGAAATACCTTTTTTGCGTCGTAATAGCCGGTTTGTTTTGGATGCGCCGCAAAATTATCTACCAGTTTACCAAAATAATAAGGATCCAGCATAGAAAAAACCTGGTTGATAGCAGCCAACAAAAGAGCCAGTAAAATCAGCCCCTTGTATGGCTTCAGGTATTGCAGTAATATTTTCATTGAAGTTAATTTTGATTGTATCGAAGGTTTTACCCTTGTCAAATATTATACTATTTATTTTTAGCTGACAAGATTGCATGTATTCAGCATTCGACAGGCGTTCTTGTTTTTTGTAAACCTAGTTATAAGTCCTTTTACATTCCACTTAAATAAGAGCGTATACCTTAAATTACCGCATTTAAAATTTAATACATTGTACTATGGGTTATCCACGTGCTTGTACTCCCCCAACTGAATTACATCATCTTTACTGAAAATAAAACTTAGTGGAACCTTGCCATAAAAAGATGCCCATTGACTAAAAGTACTTGGCGGGCCAATAATTCCGTCGCAACTGGCCATGCAATATAGATCTGTAATAAAATGCCTGCGGGCTGCAAATATTTTTAAGGAAGCAGGAAAGTTGATTGGATTAATAGCATCATTAGAGCTAATAAAAAATACACAGGATTTTCCCTTACTTTTCATCTGCTGCTGAATCTGCATCATTTTAGCTGCATACACTTCATCAGTATAAAACCAGTGGCCGCCATTATACCGGATATAGTCGCCACGCCTTATATGCACAGCAATTACAACATCAGCTGCAGCTCTTACTTTCTGCATTTCGTCAGCAACTTCTTTTCTATATTTTTCAACTGGTGTAAAAATTTGCCTGATTGAATCACAGTGTTTAAACAGGTTTGGATGATCTCTAAAAGTCCATCCTTCCACAATCAGCTTTTTATTTTTTGCCTCTCCTATAAAAGCAGCGTCATTCAAATTGAAGTTGAGACCACTTTTATCATTGGTTTTAAAAATCCGGTATAAAATATACCAGGGCGTTCGGGTAAAAAATTTATGCGTTATATCAGCCCATAAACGAAACAACCTGCTAAAAGCCCGGTCTGCAAAATGGTTTTTAAAAATGGTAGTGCTTATAAGATGACCGTTAAAATCATTCCTGCTGGTTGTTTCAAAAAAAGGAGTGAATTCGTCAAACTCAGGATTATACAAGTGGTATCTGTGTTCAATACTATTGGCAATAAAATGGCTAAACAAATAAATTCTGTTTGCCAATTGCCCGCCTTTGTAATTCATTATTACCATAGCTTTTACTAAATATCAATTGTCACTTTCAACTATTCAATTTATTATTTGGTTAGATTTCTATTTGCGGCTATTGTAAGCTCTCCTTCTTCAAACCACGAAAAATTATTGTCTCCTAATACTTGTTGTATATACTGTCTGTCTGCAATATCATCATGTATTTCAATGGCTAAGTATTTTGTAATGCTTAATAACTTGCGGGCTTTTTCTTTGTCCTCAAATAATTTGGTTTCACTTCCCTCAATATCAATTTTCAAGATATCAATTAACCCGCTATTGCGAAGTTGAGGCAGGTTTAAAATATCTATAGCCCTAAGACTTGTTGGCACTGCGCTTTCTTTTACATAAAATCCCCATTCCTGCCCTTTAGACTTATCTTTTTTAAGTTCCAGAAAACAATCATGTGACCATACGCCGGCCAGAACAATTTCAGTATCAATAATATTATTTGCTATAAAATTTAGGTTGATTTGTTCAGCATTTGATTGGTCCGGCTCAATAGCAACGAGGTAAGCATCGCTAAAAAATAATTTTAAAAAAACTCCCGTATATCCCACATTAGCCCCGGCATCTACAATTAATTTTATTGCATTAAAATCATTATTTTTTTTTATCAGTTTTACAAGCGGCATATACTCCATCTTTTCAAATATCTGTCTAAAAACAAAAACATCGCTGCTAGGCGCACTGCGAACATAACATTGAAACGGTTGATTATCTATGTTGGATTTAATGAGTAAACTTCCGAAAGATTCTTCTAATATTACAACAGGCATCGCTGCCTTAAGACGAAAAAAGTTTTTCCAGAAAATATCTGAAGCACTAATTGATGCGCCCCATAAAAAGCCCAAATGCTTTTTTAAATAATATTGTATAAAGAATTGAAGTGAATTTTTCATAACGAAATAAAGGTAACCTATTAATTTTTTTACCAGCCTGAACTATAAGAAACGGCTAATATACCCCTTGAATAGAAATAAAACAATTAGCTCATTAAAATATCATATTGCTTTTCACTTTTAATAATCATTTTTTTACAAACGGCTCCGGTAAGTTGCTGTTTTCCTTAAACAAATTATCTGTATAATTTTATCAGGTTTACAGCATAAACGGAAAGCTGCATAAGTAAATTTTAAAAAAGACAAAGCGCCCCCTTACCATCATTTTTCTTAGTAGATTTGTCATTAACTACAACATGACTATGCGGAAAATAAAAGTAAAATTTGTTGACTTTTGGGCAAGTTTTAATCCTGAAAATAATTATTTCACCAAGGCTTTAAAGGGAAAGATGGAAGTAGAAATATCCGATGAACCTGACATTTTATTTTTCTCTTACTTTGGCACTTCGCACCTACAGTATAGATGCCATAAAATTCAATTTCTGGGAGAAAACGTTGCACCGGATTTTAGAATTGCAGATTATGCTATTTCTTTTGATTACCTGCAACAGCCCAATCATTTACGGCTGCCATTGTATGTATTGTTATTTGACGAAAATAATAATCTGTCGAATTTTCTACTACCAAAAACAGCAACAACAATTGACGAGCTGCTGAAAGAAAAAACCGGGTTTTGCAGCTTTGTAGTATCCAGCAAAGACACTAAAAGCAGGATTGATTTTTTCCACCATTTAAGTGCTTATAAAAAAGTGGACTCGGGTGGATCTGTGCTCAACAATGTTGGAGGCAGGGTACCTGATAAGCTGGCATTTATTAGAAAGTATAAATTCAATATTGCTTTTGAAAATGCGACTTATCCGGGCTATGTTACTGAAAAACTGGTAGAAGCCAAAGATGCCAACACGGTTCCTGTTTATTGGGGAAATCCCCGAATTGCAGAAGAAATGAATCCCAAAAGTTTTATCAATTATCATGATTACAATTCAACCAAAGCATTGTTAAACCGTGTAATTGAAGTAGACAATGATGAAGCATTGTACAAAGAATATTTACGGGAGCCACTTTTTTATAACAATCAGCCAAATGAATATTTTGATGACGGGAGGTTCGTGGATTTTTTCAAAAAAATTGTTGCGGAAATTAAGAATACCATACCAGTTTCAAAAACAGGTAGCTTCAAAATTTTAAGGCTGCCGCTTTACTATGATCGTACAAGGCATCGAAGCAGGAAAACCATTTATCCATACAGCCCTGATTGGTAGGCCTGAACTAATTAGCAAAACAACCAGTAGGTTTTATACATTTTTACTATAATCAGCTATGTCCCATTTTGGGGTGAATAGTCTTTTTAAAAAAAATCTTTTGTTATACAACATTTTTTCATTCAGAATTGGCTCCGCAAGATATCCCTTTATTTTTTTTGCCTGCCAGTCGATAGACATTGTTCCGTATTTTAAATAAAAATTTTTCAAAAAAATCCGGTATTCTTTCAGGTACCAGTAGTGAAAAATAAAATTATCTGCAGGCAGGATAGTGCAGGTATTTTGAAAGACATAACTAAATGCAAATTGTTCTACGGTATGCCTGGGTAACAATGGGTAAATGGAATCTGTAATGGCTAGCACTTCTGCCAATAAAGATGCATATTGGCTGCCAATGCCTATCACGCCTGCATTCCACATACTTATACTTTCAATGTTAGCTACTTTTTTGTTATTAATTTGAATATTGTTATTGGCAAAAAAGTGGTGCCATTTTTTTATTACCAAATTGCCAGTTGGTTTAATATACCCTTCGTTGGTATGCATATAAAATGCCCCGTTATCAATATTAGCAAACAACGTAGCGGGTGATTGTATGCAATAAGTATCTGTGTCGCAATACAAAACACTTCCATTGTATTTACTGAAAAAATGCTGTAGTACTTTAATTTTTACACGGTGAACAAAATTGATTTCGCCACGCCATGCTGCTATTTGCTTTGCTGTTATATGCTCTGTGATTGCGTTGGAAAATGCTTCTAATTCATTTTTAAAATATAGCGGATTATCTGTGTACAGTACTACGCAAATTGTTTCAACGTCATGTTGCTGCAACAACTGCATTAATGCAAATCTGCACTCAGCAAGTATTTCGTTACTGCCATAAGCATGAAATAAAACATAGTGATTCATGATATTTTATTGATTGAGATAAGAACTTGTTGGATTACCGCTCAGCTGGTATTGCTGGTTAATTAAAGCAGGTGTAGAAATAAATGCCTGCAATAAATCATTCGTACAGGTAAAGGCCAGTAAATTATCAGCAGTGTATTGCACAGGAGTTTGCTGCTTTAATAATACCCTTGCTGCGTCATTGGTAATAGCATAAGCGTGGGTACAATCATGAAAACCTGCTTTTTGCAAATGAGCAGCATAAGGCGCCGGGTATAAATGATTGATTACTGTATGATTTAAAGTTCGTTTAATGCCAAGGCTGTAGCAAAAATGATAAAAAAGTTTTTTTGCTACAGCATTTGCCGGAGGAGTTTCATTTTTTGCATAACCCAAATACCACAATTGCCAGTTACCGGGTAACTCCCTGCTGATGCTGTCAAATAGCATGATGTTTTTTCTGTCAATTACCACATCATCTTCCAGTATCAATACTTTGTTGTAATGGTGCTTAATCACTTCTTCATAAATCATTTTATGACTAAGTGAACATCCCACTTCACCAGCTGTCATTCTTTTGTGCATGATATTTTTTTTAATCGCCAGTTCAGGATCATATTCTTTTTGAAGCGCAAGCTGCTCCAAATCAAGCTCATTTTTATCAGCACCATAAAACAATGAATATTGCAAACCTTCCAGTTCCTGCAGTATGTGCAAATGCCTGTCTGTAGCCCTCTTCAGCGTTATCACGTATATCTTATCAAAAAAATTATTGACTGATTCAAACATTACATATTTATTTTTTATCCTCCCCAGCCTTCCCTGTCGAGGCTGCGGTATTGTATGGCTTCTGCAATATGTTCTGGTTGAATTGTTTCCTTACCTGCAAGATCGGCGATGGTTCTGCTAACTTTTAAAATCCGGTCGTAAGCACGGGCAGACAAGTTTAATTTTTCCATGGCAACTTTCAACAGGTTTTGGCTGGCGGTATTAATTACACAAATTTCTTTCAACATTTTACTGCTCATTTGTGCATTGGCATAAACGCCTTCGCTGTCTTTATATCTCAGCTCCTGTATGTCTCTTGCCTTTATAACTCTTTCTCTGATGGAGGCACTTTTTTCAAATTGCTGGGTAGAGGAAAGTTCACTAAAAGCAACCGGTGTTACTTCAACATGTAAATCAATCCTGTCTAATAATGGTCCCGAAATTTTGTTCAGGTATTTTTGTACGCCACCCGGCGGACAGGTACATTGTTTTTCAGGATGATTGAAATAGCCGCAAGGGCATGGATTCATGCTGGCAATCAACATAAAACTTGCCGGAAATTCCAACGATAATTTTGCCCTGCTGATGGTTACTTTTCTTTCTTCCATCGGCTGCCGCATTACTTCCAAAACCGTTCTTTTGAACTCTGGTAATTCATCTAAAAATAATACGCCATTGTGTGCCAGCGAAATTTCGCCGGGCTGCGGATTTACGCCACCGCCAACCAATGCAACATCCGAAATGGTGTGATGCGGACTGCGGTAAGGCCGTTTGGAAATAAGCGTTGCATTCTCCGGCAATTTGCCTGCAACGCTGTGTATTTTGGTTGTCTCCAACGACTCCTGCAAAGACAGCGGAGGAAGGATGGTGGGCAAACGCTTTGCCAGCATGGTTTTACCGGCACCAGGCGGTCCAATCAAAATGGCATTGTGTCCGCCGGCGGCTGCAATTTCGAGCGCCCGTTTTATATTTTCCTGACCTTTTACATCACAGAAATCAATTTCAAAATCACTTTGTGCAAATGCAAACTCTTCTCTTGTATTTACAATAACCGGCTGCAAAGAATCCTCATCTTTAAAAAACTCCAATACATCTTTTAAATGCGATACGCCATACACTTTTAAGTTGTTCACCATTGCTGCTTCCCTTGCATTTTGCTTAGGCACAATCAGTCCTTTAAAATTTTCTTTGCGTGCCTGTATTGCAATGGGCAATGCTCCTTTTATCGACCTTACTTCACCATCCAAACTCAGCTCACCCATTATTACATAGTCCGTTAATTTTTCAGGATTAATGAGTTGTTCACTTGCTGCAAGCGTTGCAATGGCAATAGGTAAATCGAAAGCTGTACCGCTTTTGCGGATATCTGCCGGGGCAAGGTTAACAATTAACCTTGTACGGGGCATAAAAAATCCATTGTCTTTAATGGCGCTTTCAACTCGTAGTAAACTTTCTTTTACAGCACTATCAGGCAAGCCGACAATTACCGCTTCGGATTTTCCCTGGTTATTGATATTCACTTCCACAGCAATAGTGATAGCTTCAACGCCGTACACCGCACTGCCAAAAGTTTTTACGAGCATTTAATAAAAATAAAAGATAAAAGAAATATTTTAGTTATGATAAGATTTATAAAAAAGCAGTACAGTTTTTAATAAAAAGAAAAAATAAAGTTGATTGGTAAGATAATAAAACTAACAGTTAAAAGGGAATATTATTAAACTGCATTCAATAAAAAATCACCGCTTACATTCAACTGCTGATGAACCGCTTTTAAAAAGTCAACATCAGGCTTTTGCTTGCCATTCATAATTAAGGAGAGTTTTGTATCACTTACTTTTAATTTCTTAGAAAGGTCCTTTTGTTTGAGTTTTAACTCAAACATTTTCATTTCAATTATTCCGGCTATTGTGGTGGGTGCTGATATCTTAAACTTTGAATGTTCATATGCCTGAGCGGCAAGTGCATGCTTCTCTATTTCCTGCAATTCACTTTTTGATACTGATGAGCTGCCCTTACGCATAAGATTATCAATTTTACCCATTACGGTTTTGTAATCTTTTTCAGTATTAATTTTTTTGAAAGTTTTCATTATTAGTTCATTATTGAGTTTGCGTTTCAAAAGAGTTTATTTGATTAAATATTTGAAGCATCAATTCTGTCATAATCTTTGTGAAGACCAATAAACCGAATAAATACAGTTCTGATATCAAAAAATATCATGGCTACCAGTCTGTAATTATTACCCCTTATATTAAAAACGTACCTGTCATTTCCAACCGCATCGGTAGCATTAAAAACTTTTTTCATCTCGTGGAAATTACTCCAGTCGGCGGCAAGTGTTAATCGGTACCAGTTATTTAAAGCATCTTCTGCTTCAGGGTGTTTAATATAAAAATCCCTGAGCGTACCATAACTGATTATAACTATTATGCTATTTTTTCTAAGAATCAAAACTACGTTTAATTTAGAAATTCTAAATTTTATTTGTCTTTTCTAAACTAAGAAAAACTCAATAAACCTATCTGCTAAACTGCTTTGCATTTTTCTCTCATTAACTAATCTCCTGCATTTCCACCAACCTGTTATAAAATCCATTCATTGCAACCAATGATTCGTGCGTTCCTCTTTCAATGATTTCACCCTTTTGCATTACAATGATTTCATCCGCATTTTTAATGGTGCTTAGGCGATGAGCAATTACCAGGGAGGTTCTGTCCTGCATCAGGTTGATGATGGCGTCCTGCACCAGTCGCTCACTTTCTGTATCCAACGAAGAAGTGGCTTCATCCAAAATTAATATGGGAGGATTTTGTAGCACAGCTCTTGCAATGGTTACCCGTTGCCTTTCGCCTCCACTTAGTTTGTTGCCCCGGTCGCCGATGTTCGTGTTGTATCCCTCTTCTTTGTTGATGATAAAGTTGTGTGCATTGGCAATGCTTGCAGCATGTGTAATTTCCTCCATGCTTGCGCTGCTATTTCCCAATGCAATATTATTGGCAATACTGTCATTGAATAAAACTGCCTCCTGGGTTACAAAACTCATTTGCTTGCGCAACGATTGAATTGTGTAATCTTTTATGTTGATGCCATCAATTAAAATTTCGCCTTCGCTTACATCATGAAAGCGGGGCACCAAATCTGCAAGGGTAGATTTACCTGCACCGGAAGAGCCCACCAACGCAACCGTTTTTCCCTTTTCAATTATAAGATTGATGTTATTTAAAATAACTGTATCCTCATATTTAAAAGTTACATTTTTAAACTCAATGGTACTATTAAATCCTTTTAGTTGGATGGCATTGGGTTTATTTTCAATTTTAATAGGTGCATCTAAAATTTCCTCAACACGTGCAATGGCACCCAACCCACGTTGAATATTGCTGATGGTGTTAGATAAGTTTTTTGCCGGATTTATCAGCACCCCAAAGATGGCAATAAAGGGAAACAGATCAGCCTTCTGCAAGTCGCCGCTCTGGTTAAAAACAAGGTATCCACCTATGTAAAGAATACAACACAAAACAGCTACTCCCATTACCTCTGTCAACGGACTGGCAAGATCACGTCTTCTCGTCATTGAATTTAATATGGTGAATATTCTATTATTGCCATCAACAAATTTTTTCATCATTCTGTCTTCAGCAGAGAAAGCCTTTATCACTTTTATACCACCCAATGTTTCTTCTACATGGCTCAAATTATCTGCCGAAGCAATACTATAAGCGCCACTTTGTTTTTTTAATTTTTTACTGAGTCTTCCAATAATAAGCGCCGTAACCGGCAGCAACACCAACAAAGCCATTGAAAGCATCGGACTTAAATATACCATGTAAATAAGGTAAGAAAGAATGGTTAACGGATCTTTTATTAATCCTTCTAAAGCCATTACAATTGAAGATTGAATTTCGCCAATATCGCCAATCATCCGGTTCATTAAATCACCCTTTTTTTGTTCTGTAAAGAAACTCATCGGCAGTTTTAATATTTTATCATACAACCTTATACGGAAGCTGGCTAATATTTCGTTGCGGACAGGAGTGGAAATATAATAGGATAAGTATCTAAAAGTATTGCTCAACAAATTACTTAGTACAATGATAACACAAACTGTTCCCAACGCATACAAAGGGCTTTTGGTATCTCTTAAATGCTGTATGGTATTTATAAGGCCGCCAACTGCTTTTGAGTCGATCGGTAATTTACTATCGCCATTTATGATTAGTTGCATAAAGGGAGAAAGCATACCTAAACTTGCAGCAGAAAAGAACGTGGCTAATAAAGAACAGGCAATATAAAACGCCATTTTGCCCTTTGGTATTTGTATGTATTTAAAAATCCGCAGTAAATTATTCATGAATGCTGATACCGTGCTTTTTACAATAACACGGCTGCAAATGTACAGTCATTAGGGCATTGGGGGTTGCATAATTTATGTAAGTGGTTTGCCTCAAAGACGTTGCAACATATCCACCACACCTTCATTTTTTAATATGATGTAACCTAGCCGGTCGTTACTGATGCCCTCTTTTAGCTGATAATTAAATACAAGCTGGTCGTTTTTAACATCGGTTTCAAAATAATTAAAAACAATATTGGGATACTTTTTTAGCGGTTCTCCAATTTCGTATAAATGGGTAGAGAGGATAAAAACCGACTGTTGCATTTTTAATAACCCTTCAATTACAGCTGTGCTGCATTTCATGGCATCCTGTACATTGGTTCCTTTAAACAGTTCATCAATGAGTATCAGCCAATTTCTGCCATTACTTATTTTTTGTACCGTGGCTTTAATGCGTTGCACTTCATTATAGAAATAACTTTCGCCTTTTACAATATTATCCATCACATTTATATTGCTTAACAAGCCATCAAACAAGCTGAGTTTCATTTCTTTTGCAGGCACGCCCATACCAATATGTGCTAAATAAATGGCTGATCCTACCGCCCTGATGAAGGTGCTTTTACCAGCCATATTGGCGCCGGTTAAAAAAAGAAAGTTCTTGCCTGCTTTCAACTCCACATCATAATCCACCGGTTGCGGCAATAAAATATGGAAGAGGCCTTTTACCTGCAATAAAGGTTTTTGTTCCTGTGTAAAAGTTGGGAACACTAAACCGAAATATTTTACCGCTTTTGACATGCTGTACCATGCATCCAATTGATAATACATAGCCAGCAACGAAAGCATATTTTGCTTGTACCGGTAACGTAAAAAATTAGCCAGGTGCAGCTGTTCTTTGTTATTTAAATTTTTCGATTTGGGGTATTTATCAATTATTGCAAATTCTGGCTTATTGATAGCTTCAGCAGCCTGAATCAATATTTTTTTCAGTGATGCAGGTGTATCATCGGTATTAAAAAATTGCAACAATTGTTTCATGCCTTTAATAAAATCAAATGCATGCTCGGTAGAATATTTTACAAACGAATAATCTGCACTACTGAAAAGCTTGTAACTTAAAACACCTGCCGGGCTGGGGTTTGCAGGTATTTCATCAATGGTGGCATGATAAAATTTTTCAACCATCATTACAGAGCCATTGGTAATTTGTGCAGGCCAATGTGCTATATGCTCGTCGATAAACTGAATGGTTTGCTGTATGCCTGTAATGGCTTCGATAGAAGAGAGCGGCGTAATTAAATTTTTCAGCAATGTTTCCCTGCCTCCGGATGTCTGGCAAAAGTTAAGTTTATTAAACAGGGAGAAATCATCCTGCGTGTTCAATATAGCTAAATCGGTAAGGGTGGTATTGTCTATTTCCATGCGGCTCGTTTGTATTAATTCCTGTCAAATAAAAGTCTGTGGCCCTTTATAGATTCATTCCACCCTTCATTTCCATAGACCATGGTGCCGTTTACAAAAGTTTTTTCAATGGTAGCGGGAAAAGTAAATCCTTCAAGCGGACTCCAGCCGCATTTGTGCAGTATATTTTCTTTTTTTACAGTAACAGGTTTATTCGGATCCACTACTACCAGGTCGGCAAAATAACCTTCCCTGATAAAGCCCCTATCTTTTACCTGGTAAATGCTGGCATTGGCATGACACATTTTCTCCACTACTTTTTCGATACTTATTTTTCCTTCTTTTACATAATGCAGCATCATCGATAAGGAGTGTTGTACAAAGGGAACGCCGCCATGTGCTTTTTCGTAAGGAACATTTTTTTCTTCCAGCATATGTGGTGCATGATCGGTTGATATGGAATCGAGCCTGTCATCGAGTAATGCCTCCCATAAAGCATCTCTATTGAATGGAGCTTTTATTGCCGGATTACATTTTATTTTATTGCCCAATACTGCATAATCATCACTTGTAAAATGAAGATGATGCACACAGGCTTCGGCGGTAATCCGCTTATCCTGCAAGGGCATCATATTGGAGAATAATTGTAATTCCATTTGTGTAGTAACGTGCAATATATGCAGGCGGCTATTGTATTTTTTTGCCAGCTGAATGGCTACCAGCGAAGATTCAAAGCATTCAATATCATCTTTAAGAATAGGATGATCTGCAGCGGTAAGCTCCCTGTTTTCGGCTTTTAACCTTTCATAATTTTGTTTCATCAACCGCTCATCTTCGCAATGCGTTGCAATGAGCATTTCACTTTCACGGAATAATTTATCGAGCGTTACAGGATTATCCAGTAACAAATTTCCGGTACTGCTGCCCATAAAAATTTTGATGCCGCACACTTCATTTCTTTTATCATTTGTCCGGAGCGCTTCATCTGCATTATCATTACAGGTGCCCATGTAAAAAGAATAATTGGCTAGTGCAGTTTTGGATGCGATAGAAAACTTTTCTTCTAACAAATCCTGTGTAAACACCGGAGGTATGGTATTGGGCATTTCCATAAAAGAAGTTACGCCACCTGCTACTGCAGCCTTAGATTCGCTGTAAATGGTGCCCTTGTAATTTAATCCGGGCTCTCTAAAATGCACATGGTTATCAATTACGCCGGGCAATAAAAATTTGCCTTCTCCATTAATTTCCTTTACAGCCCCATTTGGTTGAATTACAGGGGCAATTTTTTCAATTCGTTCACCGGCTACTAATACATCTGCAACAATGGTTTTTCCTTCGTTAACTACCTGTATATTTTTAAAAAGTATTTTTTTCATATCTTGACATTATTTAAAATATTAAAACCATTTTTACAAAAAGCTGGATAGAGTTGTAGTTAAACGTTGTTGTTCATTAGAACTGAGGTAGTAAAAGATTGAATATTTAGTCTTTTAATCAAAAAGATAAAAATAGCAAAACCCTCATTGCCACCGTCGCAAAATCCGATAGCTATCGGATGAAACTACAATGCCTGGTTCAAAAAAATCTACTTTTGTAAAAAAAACGAATCTGATGCAAATTATTAAAAGCTTATCCAAACTCTTGATTTTTATTTGTCCCTTTTTTGCGACAGCGCAATCTACCTATTTACAACAAGGTGATAAGGCGTATCAATTACTCAACCGCCTGGAAATAAAAGGCAAAACAGACGGTTCATTAAACTTTTCCGGCTTAAAATACCTTAACCGCAAAACAATGGTGAAAGAGGCTGCCATGCTGGATAGTATGGATATGTTGGTGAAAAGTAATTCAATTACTGATAGTGCTTTGGCAGTTTGGAGTAAGTTACAACTTACAAAAATTGATAAGTACAACCTGCATAGTTTTTTTATGAACAACAGCGAATGGGTAGAAGGTTCAAAAGAAAGTTTTAAAAGTAAAAAAGCAATTTTTAATACATTTTACAAAACACAGCCAAACCTTGCTGAGATAAATACCAAAGATTTTTTTTTAGTAGTTAACCCCATGTTGCAACTTACATATGGCAAAGAATCGGGTAATAAGGATAATGTATTTGTAAATACACGTGGCATTACTTTAAGAGGAATGATTGCGAATAAGATTGGCTTTTCCACTACACTCAGTGAAAACCAGGAACGTGGACCGGTTTATTTCAGAAATAAAATAAATTCCCTGAGGGCTGTTCCCGGCGTTGGTTTTTACAAAGGATTTAAGGTTGGCGGCGTTGACTATTTTGATGCAAGGGGTTATTTTACTTTTAACGTAGCAAAATATATTGATGTACAATTTGGCCATGATAAAAACTTTATTGGCAATGGCTACCGCAGTTTATTTTTAAGCGACTGGGGTAATAATTATTTGTTTTTAAAACTCAATACCCGTATCTGGAAACTGAATTACCAGAATATTTTTATGGAGCTGATGCCTGAATTTCGAAAGAACGGAGACAATCTGCTAGAGAGAAAGTACCAGGTGGTACACCACTTGAGTTTTAATGTATCAAAGTCGGTAAATGTAGGTGTATTTGAAGCCGTTACTTTTGGCCGCAAAAACCAGTTTGAACTGCAATACCTTAACCCGATTATATTCCTGCGCTTTCTGGAAGGTTCAACAGGTAGTTCCGATAAAGCCAAGGCCGGCCTTGACTTTAAAGCAAATGTTGCCAACAAATTGCAATTTTATGGGCAGTTTTTACTCGATGAATTTGTGTTGAGTAAATTGCGTAACGACCCAACCAATTATGTTAATAAGTATGGATACCAACTAGGGGTAAAATATGTTGATGCGTTTGGAATTCCCAACCTGGACCTTCAGGTAGAAACCAACCGGGTAAGGCCATTCACCTATTCTCATTATGATTCTGTTTCAAACTATACCCATTACAACCAGCCGATGGCCCACCCGCTTGGAGCCAATTTTCAGGAGTTAATTGGTATTGTAAAATACCAGCCTGCGGCTAAATGGTACATCAACGCCAGGGCCATTTACTATTACCAGGGGCTGGATAGTTCCGGTTTTAATTTTGGCGGAAACCCTTTTAGATTGTACAATACAGGAAAGCCTTACGTAGAACCCAACAACCCTGCATCCGGACAAAGATTAAATGGCTTTGAAGTAGGAAGCGGCATCAAAGCTACCGTTCTGAATGCTATGCTCCAACTTTCTTACGAGGTGAGAGAAAATGTCTATTTTGATTTTTGCCTGCAACACAGAAGTTATAAATTGACCAATGTAACCGGCACAACCAGCAGCACATTACTTACCGCCGGAATAAGGGTAAATATGTTTAAAAGAGAGTATGATTTTTAATGAGTAGTAAATTCTTTTAACCCTTTTCGTATTTGACTTAATTTTCTATGATTTTTTTATAAATAACCAGCCTCTTTGCAAACTGATGCAAGCGTATGACTAAAAATATGTATGATTTTTTTCCCTTTAAGTTATTGTAGCTTACTTTGCAGGCATGCAGCAATACCTACACTTATTACAACATATTATTGATAAGGGAACAGATAAAAGCGATCGCACCGGCACTGGCACCCGGAGTGTTTTTGGCTACCAGATGCGCTTTGATTTAAACGAAGGCTTCCCCCTTGTAACCACCAAAAAATGTCATCTTAAAAGCATCATTTATGAGTTGTTGTGGTTTTTAAATGGTGATACCAATATTGGTTATTTAAAGGAGCACAACGTAAAAATATGGGATGAATGGGCCGATGAAAATGGCAACCTTGGACCTGTTTATGGTAAGCAATGGCGCAGCTGGCAAGGGGCAGATGGCGTAGAGATTGATCAGGTAAAAGATGTGATTCATCAATTAAAAACAAATCCGGATAGCCGCCGCATTATTATTAGTGCCTGGAATGTTGCAGACCTGCATAAAATGAAACTGATGCCTTGCCATTGTTTGTTTCAATTTTACACGGCGCCTGCTACTGAGGGAAGGCGAAAATTAAGCTGCCAACTGTACCAACGGAGTGCAGATGTATTTTTAGGCGTTCCGTTTAATATTGCTTCCTACACTTTGCTCACAATGATGATTGCACAGGTTTGTGATATGGACCTGGGAGATTTTGTTTGGACCGGCGGTGATACGCACTTATACAGTAATCATTTTGAACAGGCAAATCTGCAACTTACCCGTATACCTTTTCCATTACCCCAGATGAAAATTAATGCTGAAGTAAAAGATATTTTTGGATTTAATTTTGAAGATTTTGAATTGGAAAATTATCATTGCCATCCGGGGATAAAGGCGCCGGTAGCAGTTTAATAAAAATTATTACCAGCGGAATGTACCCTATTTTATATAGATTCCGCTGGCAATAATTTTTAACGTATTTTATCTACTGCTTATTTTCGTCGTCTTTTTTGCTTCTTTCCGGGCTTTGTATCCTGATACCATAAGATATATTGTTAAATTATTAGTAGCGGAATCTATGTATATTTGTATACATTCCGCTGGCAATAAATTAATGAAAACAATGGAAAGAATAATTATAGGACGGGAAGGCGAACAAAAAAGCCTTACAGAAACAGTAGCATCAACCGGTGCTGATATGCTTGCGGTTACAGGACGAAGAAGGGTAGGAAAGACTTATCTTATCAAAACGTTTTTTGAAAATAAACTGCATTTTGAATTTAGCGGTATATTGAATGCAGACAATGAGCAACAGTTACAAAGTTTTGCCATTGCACTTGCAAAACAAAGTGGCAAAAGAACAGTAAAAGCAGCTCCGGAAAACTGGATGGAAGCCTTTAGCCAGTTAGCAGATTATTTAGACAGCTTAACAAAAGTTAAAAAACTTATTCTGTTTATCGATGAACTGCCCTGGTTGGATACACACAAATCGAAATTTTTACCGGCACTTGATTGGTTTTGGAATAGCTGGGCAACAACTAAAAATATACTCGTAATTATTTGTGGTTCTGCAGCATCCTGGATGGCCAGTAAAATTATCAACAACAGGGGCGGCCTGCACAACAGGGTAACCAAGCGCATACACCTGCAACCTTTTACTTTAGCTGAAACAGAGGCCTACCTCAGGTACAACGGAGTGGTACTTTCAAGGTATCACATTCTGCAACTGTATATGGCGTTGGGTGGAATACCGCATTATTTAAAAGAAATTAAAAAAGGGCAAAGTGCTGCACAAAACATTAACCGCATTTGTTTTGAAAAAAATGGATTACTGGTAAATGAGTTTGAAAACCTATACAATGCCCTGTTTGTAAATGCCCGGCAACACATTAGTATTATACAGGCATTGGCAGCAAAACAAAAAGGATTATCAAGAAGTGAAATACTGGCTGCAGCAAAATTAAAAGACGGAGGTAGTTTCAGCAAACTATTAAATGAACTGGAGCAATCAGATTTTATAGCTGCCTATTACCCTTTTGATAAAGTGAAAAAAGAAACCCTGTATAGGCTTACAGACGAATACTCTTTGTTCTACCTGAAATTTATCCGCAATAAAAAAAACATCAACTGGCTACAATTATCTTCCACCCCTACGTATAAAAGCTGGAGTGGGTATACATTTGAAAATATCTGTATGAAGCATATTGAAAAAATCAAAATAGCATTAGGCATTGCATCGGTATACACCGAACAGTCTAGTTTTATTTACAAGGGCAGTGCTGCACTGGATGGCACACAGATAGATTTATTGATTGACCGCAAAGACAACGTAATCAATATTTGTGAAGCTAAATTTTATGATAAACCCTTTACCATTTCTAAAGCTTATGCAACTGAACTAAGAGAGAAAATGCGAATTTTTCAGGAAAAAACAAAGACCAGGAAATCACTTTTTCTTACCATGATATCAACTTATGGCATAGTAAAAAATGAACACAGCATAGGGTTTGTACAGCAGGAAATAACCATAGAGAGTTTATTCTAAAAAATTACCCGGTTATAAAAGTCTTGGAAAATAATTGTCAGTTACGGATAGAAAGTACAATTTTGTACCATGATTATTTCACTAATAGTAGCCGCATCAGAAAATAATGCCATTGGTAAAAACAACCAGCTGCTTTGGCATTTACCCAACGATTTAAGGTTTTTTAAAAATACCACCTGGGGCATGCCGGTTATTATGGGACGAAAAACTTTTGAATCTGTAAATAAACCTTTACCTGGCCGCATCAACATTGTAATTACCCGGCAGGCAGACTGGAAAGCAACGGGTGTAACAGTAGCAAGAGATTTACAAGATGCACTTAAAAAAGCTGCCGATACCAATTGTAAAGAAGCATTTGTAATTGGAGGAGGAGAGATTTATAAGTGGGCTTTGTCCATTACCGATATAATTTACATTACAAGGGTACATGTACAATTAGAAGGAGATACTTTTTTCCCAGTAATAAATGAAACAAATTGGGAGCTGGAAACAACCCAGGATTTTCCGGCAGATGAGAAACAT
>Ga0163144_10010189_pt1 | contig 20068 bp, 13 predicted proteins | sample OliLak19BULKMAT1_FD_123175 | JGI IMG/M metagenome (GOLD analysis project Ga0163144, IMG submission 123175) | Freshwater microbial mat bacterial communities from Lake Vanda, McMurdo Dry Valleys, Antarctica - Oligotrophic Lake LV.19.BULKMAT1 | ecosystem: Environmental > Aquatic > Freshwater >... | reverse complement strand
GACGATGAAGGCACTGCTGCCCGGCGCCGTCTTCATCGGTTTCACCGGCACGCCGCTGCTCAAGCAGGACAAGGCGACGAGCTACGAAGTGTTCGGCGGCTACATCCACACCTACAAATTCGGCGAGGGCGTGGAAGATGGCGTGGTGCTCGACCTCGTTTATGAGGCGCGCGACATCGCGCAGGAATTGGGATCGCCGGAGAAAATTGACGCGTGGTTTGAGGCCAAAACCAAGGGCTTGAACGACTGGCAGCGGGCGGCGCTCCGCGAGCAGTGGGGCACGATGCAGAAAGTGCTCAGCTCACGCTCGCGCATCGAGCGCGTGGTGGCCGACATCGTTTTTGATTTCGGAACGAAACCACGACTGATTACGCAGCGGGGTAACGCGATGCTCGTGGCGTCCAGCATTTACGAGGCGGCCAAGTATTTCGAGGCGTTCCAGAAGACCGTCTTCAAAGACCGGTGCGCGGTGGTCACGTCTTACAATCCGCAAGCCAAGGACATCACGCTCGAGGAAACCGGCGCGAACACGGAGACGGAAAAGCAGTTCCTCTACAACCTCTACACCGCGTTGCTGAAGGAGGTCGTGCCGAAGCCCAACAAGTCGAAGACGGAAAGCTACGAGGACGACGTGAAGGACCGATTCAAGACCCAGCCCGCGAACATGCGGCTGCTGGTGGTGGTGGACAAGTTGCTCACCGGCTTCGATGCCCCGGCCTGCACCTACCTCTACATCGACAAATCGATGCAGGACCACGGCCTGTTTCAGGCCATCTGCCGCACGAACCGACTCGATGGTGAGGACAAGACCTTCGGCTATATCGTCGACTATAAAGACCTCTTCAAAAAGCTGGTGAACGAGGAGGGCACCGGCGCGCTCCAGGTCTACACCTCTGAGCTGGATCACGCCGCGGGCGAAGCGTCACCCGATGTGCTGATGCAGGACCGATTGAAGAAAGGAAAGGAACGGCTGGACGCGGCGCTGGAAGTCGTCGCGCTGCTCTGCGAGCCCGTGCAGCCGCCCAGAGGGGAACTCGAACACATCCATTATTTCTGCGGCAACACGGAGGTCCCCGACGACCTCAAGGCGCACGAAACCCAGCGCGCGGCGCTCTACAAAGCGTCAGCCACGCTGGTGCGGGCGTATGCGAACATCGCCGACGATTTGCCGAATGCCGGTTACACCGAGGGCGAAATCGCGCACCTCAAACAGGACATCGATCGGACGCTCAAGCTGCGGGAAATCATCCGAAAGGCGAGCGGTGAGACCATCGATTTGAAAGCCTACGAGGCCGACATGCGGCATCTCATCGATACCTATATCGAAGCTCGGGAGCCGCGGAAGATTTCAGACTTCGGTGACATGCCATTGCTGGAACTGATCGCGAAGTCCGGCATGGCTGAGGCGATCAGCAATCTCCCGGAGGGGATCAGGGGCAGCCAGGCGGCGGTGGCGGAGACCATCGCGAACAATGTCCGGAGCAAAATCATCAAGGAGCACCTCAACGACCCGGTTTTCTACGACAAGATGTCGGCGCTGCTGAAGGAGATCCTCGCCGATCTGAAAGCGAGGCGGATTGATTACGAGGAGTTTTTGAGGCGCATCGCCGTGGAAGTCATCAAGCCCGTGCAGGCGGGCAAATCGGACGACACGCCCAAGCAGCTCGACACGCCGGGAAAACGGGCGCTCTACAACAGTCTGTTTCTGCAAGACGCGGAGCCGGCACCCGACTACGCCATGGCCGAGCCGGCGGCTCCCTATTACGTCGAGGGTGAGGTGGCGCTGGCCCTGCAAATCGACGCGAAAGTGAAAGACGTGCGACCCGCCGACTGGCGCGGCACCAAGGCGCGAGAGAACATTATCAAAGCCGCGCTCCTGCCACTGCTCGCCAACGACCAAGATGCGGTCGAGCGGATTTTCCTCATCATTACCGCCCAGCGGGAATACTGATGCCAACGCAGGTTCGCTTGGGTGACATCACCGTGGATGTGGCGTTGAAGGACATCAAAAACGTCCACCTCAGTGTCCATCCGCCGACGGGGAGGGTGACCATTTCCGCGCCGACGCGCATGAGCCTCGATACGATCCGGGTCTTCGCGATCGCGAAGCTGGGTTGGATCAAGCAGCAGCAGCGAAAACTTCAGGAACAGGAACGCGAGACGCCCCGCGAGTATTTGGATCGGGAGACCCACTGGGTCTGGGCACGCCGCTATCTCCTCAAGGTGATCGACGACGACGGGCCTTCCTCGGTGGAGTTGAGCCACAGCCGCATGCGCCTTCACGTGCGACCGGGCACGACCGAGTCGAAGCGGCAGGCCATCGTGGAGGAATGGTATCGGGAGCAACTCAAGCAGGCCGCGCCGCCATTGATCGCGAAGTGGGAAACACGGCTCGGCGTCAAAGTGCAGCGACTCTTCGTCCGGCGCATGAAAACCAAGTGGGGGAGTTGCAATCATCGCGCGCGCACTATCCGCCTGAACACCGACCTCGCCAAGAAGCCGCGGGAGTGCCTCGAATACCTCGTCGTTCACGAGCTGGTTCACTTGCTGGAGCCCACGCACAACGCGCGTTTCGTCGCGCTGATGGATCGGTTCATGCCCAAGTGGCAATCGCACCGCCAGGTCCTGAACCGGCTGCCCGTGCGGCATGTGGCGTGGGTGTATTGAATGGGGCGTGCCAGGTAGAGGACGGCCGTCGAAGGGGAAAGTGGCGCTGGCTCTGTCCGGCCCACGGCGGCATGTTCAAAAAACCTCCCTATCGCCCTCGCCACTGTGGGCGGGGCGACGTGCGCGGGACAACGTGCCCCCTTTTTGCCCTCCTAATCTGTGGTTACCTCCCAAACTGGTGCCCGGGACAGGACTCGAACCTGCACATCTTGCGATACGGGCTTCTAAGACCCGCGTGTCTGCCATTCCACCACCCGGGCGCGGAAATTTTCGGAGGCAGAATGTCGGGCGCCGCACCTGCCGGCGCAAGTAAACTTCAGCGCGCCCCGATCGTCGCCGGCAGCGTCGGCTCGCGCCGCACGCGCGTGCGCGCCTCGTAGTCCGCCGCCAGCGCCAGCAGCTTCGCCTCGCTCCACGCCCGGCCGGAAAAGGAAATCCCCAGCGGCAGCCCGCGCACGTCTGCGCCGGGCAGCGTCACGCTCGGATACCCCGCGATCGCCGCCGGCCCCGAACTGCCACCCGTGCCACCCGAGGCCCCGCCATAAACCGGATCGCCCAGCGCTGCCGGTCCCGTCGTGAGCGTCACCAGCGCGTCGAGCCGGTGCTTGTCCATCAACGCATCGATGCCTTCCGTGCGTGTCTGGCGCACACAGGTCGCGCGGGCGTCGAGATACGCCTTGTCGGTCAGCGGCCCTTTCGCCTGCGCCTGGATCAGCGTCTCCTGGCCAAAGATTGTCAGCTCGCGGTCGCGGTTCGCGGTGTTGAACGCGATCACATCCGCCAGCGTCTTCATTTTCGCCGTGGGCCCGAGCCCGGCGAGCCAGGCATTCACGCCGTCCTTGAATTCGTAGAGCATCACCTGGTAGCTCGCGTTGCCGAACGATCCGCCGCCGGGGAATTCCGCGATCTCCTCCACCTCCGCGCCCGCCTCCCGCAGCCGCGCCACCGCCGCGGTCAGCACCGGCTCGAGCCACGGACGAAAGCTGGACGATCCACGGATCACCCCGAGCCGCGCGCCGCGCAGCGCACCCGGTTTAAGCGCCGCTGCAAACTCCACCGCCAAATCCGCCGGGATGGCCTCCGTCGCGCGGTCGCCCGGATCGCGGCCGGCGAGCACCTGCAACACGATCGCCGCATCGCGGACCGTGCGCGTCATCGGCCCGGCCGTGTCGAACGTGGCCGCGATCGGAATGATGCCCGTGCGGCTCACGAGCCCGACGGTCGGCTTCAGGCCGACGACTCCGCACACCGATGCCGGCGAGACGATCGAGCCGTTCGTCTCCGTGCCGAGCGCGACGACGCACAGGTTTGCGGATACGCCCGCCGCCGAGCCCGAGCTCGAGCCGGAGGGATTGCGATCGAGCGAGAAAGGATTGCGCGTCTGTCCGCCGCGCCCGCTCCAGCCGCTCACGGAACTGCTGCCGCGAAAATTCGCCCACTCGCTCATGTTCGTCTTGCCGAGAATCACCGCACCCGCCTCGCGCAGCCGCGTGACGATGTGGGCATCGCGGCCCGGCTTGTGTCCGATGAGTGCGAGCGAGCCCGCGGTGGTCTCCATCTTGTCCGCCGTCGCGATGTTGTCCTTCAGCAGCACCGGAATGCCATGGAGCGGCCCGCGCACCTTGCCCGCCTTGCGCTCGGCATCGAGTTTTTCCGCGATCACGAGTGCATCGGGATTGAGCTCGATGACGGCGTTGAGCTTCGGCCCGGCCTGATCGACTTCAGCGATCCGCGTGAGATACGCCTGCGCCAGCGCGCGCGCGGTGAGTTCACCCGCGGCCATCCGCCGCTGCAGATCGTCGATCGTCGCCTCGGCCAGTGGAAACGCCGCCTGGAGCGGCACACTCAACACGACCACGAGCACAGCGAGGAGTTTCATAGCTTGAGATTCGGCAATCTGGAAACGAGGACGCGACGCTTTCGCCGCGTTCAGTCATCCACGGCGAGGGCGCCGCGGCTCCAACCAGGCAAAGCACTACGGAGCGACGCCCAGCCTGTCACCCATCTTCGCATACAGCTCGAGCTGTTGCGCACTGTTGGTCACCAGGTCGTCGTCGAAACGAATCCGGTTTTTCTGGAAAATCGTGATCACGCAGGAGCCACCGAAGGCAAAGAGTCCCTTCTCGTCGCCCTTTCGAACCGCGCGGCCCGGCACGAAGCTCTGCCGGATCGTGCCGACATTCGTCGCCCCCACCTCGATCACGCCCACCGTGCCGAACTCGTTCGTCTCGATCAGCGTGACCTCCCGTTTGTTTTCGACCAGGTAGCGCAGCCTCCGGCGCAGCGCGACCGGGCTGACCGAATACAGCCAGCCGTTGATCAACCGCGAGTCGCCCGGCACGCCGCTCACGGGAAAATGAAACCGATGGTAATCCACCGGGCACAAGCGCGAGATCAGCATGGCGCCGCCCGCAAACGTCGCGGCGACTTGCGCGTCGCCGAGCAATTCCGCGAAAGAAAACGTCGAGCCCTTCACATAAAAACCCGCCGCCGCCTGGATATCCGGAAACCCCAGGTGCCGCCCGTCCGCCGGAAACACCGCCACCCGGTCGCCCGGCGCGACCGGCCGCGCGCTGGGTTTCAGCGCACGGTAGAAGAATTCGTTGAACGTCTTGTAGTCGAACGCCGACTTCGCGAACTCGTCGACGTCGATGGCGTAGTTCGAGATGAACGGCAGGATGAGTCGCGCGCTGTTGCCGCCCCCCAGGATCATGCGCATGAGCTGGACGATCTTCAGCTCGTCGTCGCGCGTCGCGCCGAGGTTCATGCGCCAGCCATACCATTTGGAAAACAGCGCCCGCCGGGCCAGCAGCCACACGAAGAACCGGCCCGCCGGATTCTCGTAGGCGAAGCGCAGCCAGCTCTCGCCAAACACGCGCTCCTCCTCGACGGCCTTCTTGTAGCGATTGTAGAAACGGATCGGTTCGGCGGACATCAAGACCACACGAAACGAAGGATCGCCCGAAGCTCAACGCGGTTCTATCGGCCACCCAATGGCCGACGCCATTCCCATCCACCTAGCCCGCCTATTTCATGCTTTCTGCGTCCTTTTTCCGGCGTTTGTCGGCGGCCAGGCGGTGAGCTTGCGTGAGCGTGCGTCCTCTGCGGGCTAAAAGCAAAACCGCTTGGGGTTTTGCACTTAGCCCGGATCGCCAAAACGGTTGAATCGGTAGACTTGATCCGAGCACACCCTGTCGGGTCGCTGGCGAGTAGAGTATGAAATATCCGGGCTAGCAGCCTGTCGGGCTTCGGGTTTGGAAATTCGTTTTCGCCCGCCTATTCGGATGGAACCGAATGTTCCGCCTCCGACATGCTGCCAAGTCAGCGCGGCGCGCTGAAAAAAATCCCCCCAACCGAATTTTTCCGGCACGAAGTGCCGATTTAGCAGCCTGACGGGAACAGAGGGCCGGCCTCTCGCCGAATCCGGAATTGAATACGTCATGTTTATCGCAAGTCCGACAGGCTGCTGGCCGAGAATCCGATTCTTTTTGCACCGTATGCGAAGCCGGCGGAATCGTCGTGCTGCCGGCGACCCGCACCGGCGACACCGTGATCGCGAGCCCCTCGCTCAGCTCCCGGCGAAAACTCTTCGGGCTGAACTGCAGCTTCCAGCCCAACGTGAACAACGTGCCCGCCCTCCCCTCCGATCAGGGCAGCGGCTAAACGTGGCCGCGCTACGCCGAGCCGCGGCGATTCATCACAGCCGCGAGCGGCGAGTTTTGAGTGCAAATCACGCCAGCACGCCGTTCATCGGTTCGTCAGGGCTTGCGCTCGGCCACCGGAGGTGGCGCGGTGGCCGGCGCTCGCGGTTTTCCGTCGTGCGTCGGTTTCCCGTCAAACGATAGCCCAGCCAGACGGTGTCCGCGACCGCGGCGTCGCCGGTGCCTTCGCCCACTTCGGCGGCAATCAGCGCACGAGCCAATCTCGTCTCAATGTTGCGCTGGAGAAAACGTTTCAGTGGACGTGCGCCGAATACCGGGTCGCAGCCCTTCTCGGCCCTCCAGTCTTTCGCTTTCCGGTCGAGCTTCACGGTCACGCGGCGCTCCGCAAGGCGCTTGTCCAGGTCGACGAGCAGCAGGTTCACGCTGCTCGTGATTTCCTCCAGGGTGAGCGGCTTGAACAGGATCGTCTCGTCGATGCGGTTCCGGAACCCCGGCCGGAACGCCTTCCTCAGTTCGGCCATCACGCTTTCCCGCACACTGTCGGCAATCTCCCCGTCGTGCATGCCTTCGGGCAGAAAACACGAGCCGATGTTCGAGGTCATGATGAGGATCGTATTCTTGAAATCCACCCGTGCGGTCTTGCGAGTCCGTGATCCGGCCGCCCGTATCCCGCAGGAAAAAACCGGTTCAGCACGAACACGTTCACGTTCCGAGCCGGAGCGCGTCACCGGCGGCCTGTCGCCTCAGCGGGCGACGGATTCGCCGAAGGCATCCACTTCGTGAAACACGGCGGGCGCCAGCGGCGGGGCCATGCCGGTCTGCTTCGTCAGACCTTTGCCACTTGGAACAGCCAGCGAGCCGAGGTGCGACGTGTGGCGCTGGTCGGTGCCATTGACTGAAAACGTTCAGGCTACAGCCGGGCGGGAACGAAATTGTTCGCCGGCGGCGTGCCGCGGGCATGGCGATCAAGCCGGGCACGGAGGTCGCGGATGAGAGTGTGGTGCGCGGGATCGGCGCCGAGGTTGTGATGCTCACCCGGGTCGCTCTTTTCGTCGTAGAGTTCCACGCCATCACGGCCTTCGTTCCATTCGGTATAGCGCCATCGCTCGGTGCGAATACTGCGGCCCATCACCGGCGCGGGAAAGCGGCCGTCAGGCGGGCGGAGAATTTGTGTGACGGCCGTGCCGTCCCACGGCGCCGCGGGATTGGCCAGCAAGAGACGCAGGCTGCGGCCGGCGAGACCCGTCGGCGGAGGAAGGCCGCAGCACTCGGCGAGTGTCGGGAAAACATCCACGAACTCGACGACCCGCGCGCAGGCCACGCCGTTGCCGCGCGCGGCCGGATCGCGGATGAGAAGCGGAGCTCGGGCGGATTCCTCGAAGAGCGTGCGCTTCTGCCATGCCCCGAGATGCTCCCCGAGATGGTAGCCATGATCGCTCCACACCACGACGATCGTATTCTCCGCGAGCCGGAGCCGTTCGAGCGCGTCGAGCACGCGGCCAATCTGCGCATCGACGAACGAGACGGCGGCGTAGTAAGCCTGGAGTGCGGTCCGGCAGGTGAGCTCGTCAAGGCCGTAGTTCGGCGTGGGGTTGTTGTGCGCAAAGGCCGCGGCCGGAATATCGGCCCGGTCATCGGCCGGAGCGGCGGGCAGCCGGATTTTCTCCAGCGGGTAAAGGTCGAAGTATTTTTTCGGCGCGACGAAGGGCGTGTGCGGCCGGAAGAAACCCACGCCGAGGAAAAACGGTTTCCCGCGCGACTCCTCCATCAGCTTGATCGCCTCGGTCGCGATCATGCCGTCGGTCTGCTCCTCGTCGGGGCCCTCGGCACGCAGCCAACTGAGCGCGGCACTGATCGGTTTCTGCGGCGTCGGGTTGGTGATGAGCGCGGCGTCCGTGACGTCGCGGCCCCTGGGGTTGACGACGACGTTCCACGAGGGCGCGTCGTCGAGGCCGTCGGTGCCGATGCCATTGGGCACGTCGTAGTGGTAGAGCTTGCCCACGCGCGCGCTGAACCAGCCGTGTTTTTTGAAGAGCTGGGGCAGGGTCACGAGGTTGGGCACGGCGGTGCGGAAGTGCCGCGAGAGATCGTAAACGGTCGTCGTGTCGGGCCGGAGGCCCGTGAGCACGGAGGCGCGGCTCGGGTTGCAGAGCGGAATCTGGCAATACGCGCGGTCGAAACGCACGCCGGTCGCCGCGAGCCGATCGAGGTTCGGCGTGGAGGCCACGCGGTCGCCAGCGGAGTGCAGCACGTTGCCGAGATCGTCGATGGCGATGAAGAGAACGTTGGGCTTGCGCGCGGAAGCGGCGGACAACGGCGCCGCGAGCAGAAGAAAGGCGAGGCAGCGAAGTGTCATGGGCAAGGTGGTTGGCCCGCTTCTACTCGGCCTTTTTCTTGGCCTTCTTCCTGGCGACGCCGCCCTCGGTCGAGCCGCCGGCCATCGCGGCGTTGATTAACGGGGCCTTGGCCGACCACGGGAGGGAGCGGTCGAAGAGCTGGCCATAGTGCTCAAAATTGTGGCCGTTCACCGCCGACGTTCTGATCGCGGCGAGTTCGGCGTCGTAGAGGCGGCGCATCGTCGCGAGGTCCTTCGCGTGACGCGGGTCGGACGTCAGCAATGACATTTCGATACGGTCGCGGCCGACGTGGAAGAGCTCCTCGGTGGGTTTCATGCCGTCGCCGGCGTAATACCAGTAGATGTATTTCCACTCGCGCGTGACGACGGCGAGCGATTGCGCGGACGCGATGCCCCAGAAATTAAACAACGGGAGCGATTCGCGGACCGCGGCGACGGGATTTGTAAGCAGCGGGAGGAGATTTTTGCCGTCGATTCCGGCGGGCGCGGGCACGCCGGAGACGGCGAAAATGGTCGCGGCCATGTCCACATTGGCCGTGAGCGCGTCGCGGACGGCGCCGGCGTTCTGCTTCGGCAGGCGCGGATCGTAGATGATGAGCGGGGACTTCGAGCCTTCTTCGTATGGGATCACTTTGTCGCCGAAGCCGTGGGCGCCGCTGTTGTAGCCGTTGTCGGAGGTGAAAATGACGACGGTGTTGTCGGCCAGACCCTGGCGCACCAGTTCCTCGCGGATCATGCCGACGGCGGCATCGACGCCCGTGATGAGCGCGTAGTAGAGGCGCGCGGTGCCGTCGAAATCGTCCACCCACTCACGGTAGCCGGTGGCGGCGCGGCTGGTGTGAACTTGGGGCGAGAGATGGCGGCCCTTTTCCACACCGTAGTTGGCAGGGCGCGTGAAGGTTTTGCCCTCGTAGAGTTTCAGATCGATCGGGTCGGGCGTGAAGGGCAGGTGCGGCGCCTTGAAGCTGATGCTCAGGCAAAAGGGCTTTCCGTTCGCCTTGGCGGTTTTCAGAAAATCCTGCGCCCATGCGCCGTAGGCCCGCGAGCTGTGGGGATGTTGCGCGGCGTAGCGGGCGATGCCGGGATTCTTCGCGGTTTCATAGAGCGTCTGGCCGGGGCCACCAGCCCACACGTCGAATTCATTTTCGAACGCCGCGAACGGCTCGTCCTGCAGCACGAAACCGATCTTGCCCGCGAAGCCGGTGAAGTAGCCGGCCCGGCGCAACTGCGCGGCGTAGGTGTTGGCGAAGAAGCGACGCTCCAGATCGCCGTGCTCGAAATTGCAGCCGTGGCGATATTCGTAGAGGCCGGTGAGCACACAGCACCGGCTCGCCATACAGATGGACGTGGTGTTGTAGTGGTTCGTAAACCGCACGCCGTCGCGCGCGAGCCGGTCGAGGTTCGGCGTGATGACGTCCCTGTTGCCGTAGCAGCGCACGGCCCCGATGGTCTGGTCATCGCTGAGGAGAAAAATAATGTTGGGGCGATCGGCCGCGCCGAGGCTGCTCGCGGCGCCGAGGGCGCTGAGGAGGAGGAGAAGCGGTTTCATGGGTCGGTAAATATGGGGAGACCACGACGGCGTGGCGACGACTTAGAGCGGGCGGGTCGCGGTCAGGGTGCAATTGAAAGTGAAGTCAGTGCCCCCGGCCACCGCCGCACCGTCCGGCCGCGACGGTTTGTCACTTATCAAGTGACAAACGAGCCCGCCCCCGCTGGGACAGAACGAGCGGGTTGTCACGTATTACGTGACAAACCTGCGGGGGCGGTTTTGTCGGCCTTGTCGTTAATCACGAGGTTGAACGCGTCGGTTCGCCAAACGATCCTCGGCAAGCTTGCCGCCATCGGCAAACGCGGCCCGGGCGGAATCGAGCCCATGTTGGGCAAAGGCGCCGACGATGAATCGGTTTCCACCACCTGCGACTCGCGCGCGCCGACTGCCGGTTGAATCTCCAGAGGGACACCCGAGCCGTTGCGGCGTCCATCGTGGCAGGCCGGCGCAGCACAGGCTTGCTTCTTTGCCCGGGCCATTGCGCACGCGTTCCGTCTCTGCATTACCGCACCTGACCGTGCGCGCGCACTTTTGCGAGGAGCGCGCCCAGCTCGGCGACTTTGCCGGGTTGCTGCGCGTAGAGATTGTCGCGCTGCGCGAGGTCGCGGCCGAGGTCGAACAGTTCGCCCGGTTGGTCATTCGGCTTGTAGTTGTTTGCCGGATCGAACCACGGAGGGATTCGGGAGATGCCGCCGGTCTTCGCCGCCACGAACAGCCATTGGTCGTGGCGCACGGCGTAACCGTTGGCTTGGGTATTGTGGACGATGGTGCGACGCGGGCTCGGCGCAGCGGATTTCCAGACCGCCGCCAAGTCAAAGCTGTCTTCGGCACTGCCGGCGGGAAGCTTGAACCCGGTGATACTCGCGAAGGTCGCCATGAGATCGACCTGGCTAACCAGTGCGGGTGTGGTCGCGTTTTGCGGCACTACCCCGGGCCAGCGGACGATGAAGGGCACGCGGTGGCCGCCCTCCCACAGGTCGCGCTTCACCCCGCGGAGCGGGCCCGAACTGCGGTGGGCGAAGTTCTGGATGCGCGCGTAGGCGTAGTGTTCGGCGCCGTTGTCGGCGGAGAAGATCACAAGGGTGTTGTCGGCGAAGCCGTGAGCCTTGAGCGCGGCCAGCACCCGTCCGACGGTGTGGTCGGTCTGTTCCATAAAGTCGCCGTAGCCTCCCGCCTTGGACTTCCCGGCGAATTCCGGCGTCGGCACGATGGGGGCATGCGGTGAGGTGAAAGGAAAAAACAGAAAGAAAGGTTGCGAGCGGGCGCGCTGTTCACCGATCCAGGCGACGGCGCGCTCGGTGAGCCGCGGCATGACGGCGTGAAAATCCCAATCGGCGGTCATCGGGCCGGGGCGTGCCTCCCAATTGCCCTCCGCCGTCTTGGGTGTGATCGTGAGGGGCACGGTGGGCGTGGTGATCACACGGTCGTTCTCAAACCACGCGTAGGGCGGGAAATTCGGCACGTCGTCGCCGAAGTAGTAGTCGAAGCCGCGGTCGCGTGGGCCGCCGGGAATCGGTTTGGTCCAGTCGAAATCCGCGGGAGCGTATCCGGTTTTCGGATCGGGTTTGGCGCCGGGACGCATGATGGCCTGCCAGTTCCAACCGAGATGCCATTTGCCGATGCAGGCCGTGCGGTAGCCCTGTTTCTGCAACATCGCCGGCAGCGTGAGTTCGGCGTCGAAGGAGGGCGGGCCGAAGCTGTTCACGATGCCATGAAATTTCCGCCAGTGAAACCGGCCCGTGAGCATCGCGTAACGGCTCGGGGTGCAGATGCCCGAGGAGCTGTGCGCATCCGTGAAGCGCAGGCCCTCGCGCGCGAGCTGGTCGAGGTGCGGCGTGCGGATCTTCGACTCGGAATTCTGGACCGCGAGATCGCCGTAGCCCATGTCGTCGGCGTAGAGGATGACGATGTTGGGCCGCGCCGATTCCTGCGGCCGATCGGCAGCGGACAGGGATGGAGCGGCCGAAGCGAGCAGTGACAGGAAAGCGGAAAAAACGGCGCGTGAGAGCATGGGGGGAGTCAAATGCAAATGTGGGTTTTAAAATGTGCCCTTGAGGCCAAACGTCCAGAGCGAGCCGAACTCGGCCCGCTGGCGGAATTGGGCGGCGGCGGGGGTGTTGGGCCCGGCGATTTCGGTGTCGTCGGTCGGGTCGTTGATGTTACGCAGATTGGCGAACAGCGCGAAATGCTTCCGGATCGAATATTCGCCCGTGAGATCGATGTAGGAGCGCTTCGAGCCCCAGGTGTAGGTGTTGGGCTCGATGCTGCGGCCCGTCATGAGTCCGCGGCGCTGCCGGCCGATGTAGTTCCAGTTGAGGCGCACATTGTATTTCTCCCGGGAGAGACTGACGCCCCAACTGCCGGTGCGCGGAATGTAGCCGGTGAAATTGGAGGTGGCCGCGCCGGTGGCGCGTTGGGCGCTGCCGTTGGCGAAGACCTGCACGCCGCGCGCCCAGCGCGGGAGGAAGGTCAGCGCCTGCTTGTAATTCACGTCGACGCCTTCCATGCGCACCGTGCTCGTGATGTTCTCCTGGGTGGAGACCTGATACGGGTCGTAGAGCACGGGATCGAGACCGTAGAGGGCGAGAAAGGCCGGCGTGGCATCGAAGGTCGTGCCGCCGAAAAAGTTTTTGAAGTCGCGGCGGAAAGCTCCGACGGAGATCAGTCCGACGCGCTCGAAATAGTATTCGAGCGTCACCTTGCCCGTGCGGGCGCTCCAGGCCTTGATGGCGGCGTTGTTGACGACGATGCGGTTGGTGTTGCTCGCAGGCGCCTCGGTGTCGGGCAGGGTGACACCGAAGGAATATTGGTTGAAATTGGGCCGACCGACGGACTCGTAGTAGGCGGCACGCACGATCAGGTTTTCCCGGAGGTTGTAGCTCGCGTTGAGGCTGGGAAAGAGCCGCAGATATTCCTTTTCCGCCTGAGAGCCACGATCGAGCAGGGTGAGCTTCGAGATGGCGAGGGCGTTGGCCGTCGTCGCCGGGTAGATCAACGCCGGCGTGCGGCGATTGGGATCGGCGGGCGTGGGGCTCGCGACCGTGATGACCTGGCCGGAGGCGTCGCGCTGAAAATTGCGCGTGGGATCGTTGAGCGGCCCCCGGGCCGTGATATTGGTCTGCTCCGCGCGGAGGCCGCCGGTGAGTTTGAGGCGGCGGTTGAAAAACTGGGCGTCGCCGCGCAGGAACATCGCATAGATGGTTTCCTCGGAGAGCTTGGAGGAATTCACCTCGGAGCGGTAGCGAGCGTTCTCATCGGCGGTGAAGTAGGCGGGCTTCGCGCGGAAGAGATCCAGGACCGCCTCATTGCTGACCCACTGCACGCGCGGGATGCCGAAGAGCCCGGCACGCTGGAAGAAATACGGATCAAAGACCGCGCCCGCGCCGTCGTCACTGGCGCCGGTCGGGGTCGTGGTCGCGCGACCGTCGGGGCCGACGAAACTCACCGACGTCGTGCTCGTGCGAGTGTCGGTGCGGGATTGGCGCACATCGATGCCGGCCTTCAGCGTCAGCGGGAAACGCGCACCCACGTGGCGACGGATGTTGGCGAACGCGGTGCGATGGACGTTGCGCGAGAGCTGCGGCGAGGCACCGGCGGTGCTGAGCGCGTAGGTGTTGATATCATAGGGGTTCACCGGTGCTCCGGTCGCACCATCGGTCACGGTAATGACGCCGGGCCGCAGGTAGAAACTCTCGTCGAAGGAAACCGTGACACCGGTGCGGCGCGCGAGCGTCGAGGCGAAGCGACCCTTGTCGAGACTGCGAAACTGGTTTTGCGCGTGCGACGATCCGAGGCCGGCTTCGGCCTTCCAGATCGCGCCGTCGAAGCGGTAGGAGAGACTCGGCATGTAGGTGCGGCTGTAGCGATGGTTGCCGCCGTTCGAGAGCCGGACCTCGCCGGCGCCGGCGACGCCGCGGGTGAAGGTGGGCGAGAAGTCGCCCGGCCGCACCTGATTCACGATGAACGTGAGTGAGCGCTGGTTGAAGTCGGTGTGAAAGGTGCCGTATTGGAATGAAAACGAGAGCCGGCTCGCGGCGCTCAACCGGTAGTCCACGGTCGTCGCGAAAGACGAGCGATCAGCGATCTTCGACTCCGTGCGCACAAGAAAATCGGAGCGGTAAGGCCGGTCGGGCGTGGTGTCGGGGAGCGTGGTGCCGTTGGTCGCGGCCCCGGCGCCGCGCCAGGTGTTGGTGAGCAGCGGACCTTCAGTGTAGAGCGTGGAGCCGCCGGCGGAAACGGTGAAACCCAGGCGCTTGTTCACCGGCACGATCCAGGAAAGCTCGAAGCCGGGGCGGACCTTGTAGGTGCGTTCGCTGGCCGGCCCGCGCGAGAGGTGAAAGTCCTTCGTGCTGTCGCGCATCGCGAGGTAGATGCTGCCGTTGAAGACCGGCCGCGCGCGCTCGAAGGCGCTGCGGGGGACGAGATTGACCGAGCCGGCCAGCGCGGCGCCGGGCGATTCGGGCGTGGGCGAATAGACGGCTTCGATGCGCGAGAGATTGTTGATCGAAACGGCGTTGAGCTCGACGTTGCGCCCGGTGCCGGAGACTTCGGAAGTCGCGAGACTGAAGCCGCCGATCGTCACGGGCACGTAGCCCGAAGAGACGCCGTTCATCGAGATTTCCCGCGGGTCGCCGCCACGGTAGTCCATGGTGATGCCGGGCAGCATTTTCAGGAACTCGCCGATGTTGCCGTCGGGCACGATGCCGAATTCGTCGGACGAAACCACGTTCACGATATTGGCCGCGAAACGTTGCTCGTTGATCGCGATGGCCGCGCCATCCATCTCGCGAGAGGCGGAGACGGCGAACGACTGAAGTTTCACGACCTCGGTGTCATTGCGATAGCGAGCCCCGCCAGCGAGACGGATGTCCTGTTCGAGCACGGACCCGGCGCGCGGATTGATGGAGATACGCTGTGGCTCCATGCCGGTGTAAAACACTTCCATCACCGCGGCGTTCGCGGGCACCAGCGGGAGCGAATAGGTGCCCGACTCATCGGTGAACGCGACGAGATCGGTGCCTTTCACACTCACGCGGGCATTGTTCAGGTATTGGCCGGTCGAGGCGTTTTGCACCCGGCCGGTAATCGTGGCGGCAGCAGGAGCGGCCGTGGCCGGCAGCTCGGCGCCGCGGACGGCGGGTGCCGCGGGTAGGCCCGCGGCGAGGGATAGGATGACCACAGCGAGCGGCGATGGGGGTTTCATGGGGTAAGCGCGTGCAGATGATGGGGGGAGAGATTGCCGCAGCCCGCGCCCGCCTTTCGGCGGGCGGTCAGAGTTACTTCTTTTTCTTGGCCGCTTTTTGCGCCGGATCGGGCCAGGGACGCAGGGGATCCATCTTGGCGAGATCGGCGGCGGTGGGGCTGCCGCCGAACTGCTTGTAATACATTTCCTGGAAAGGATTCATCGCGGGGCCCACCGCCTTTTCGTTCACCATGAGCGGGAGGCAGTCGGCCCACCATTTGTCGAAGGCGGCGCTCAGCTCTTTCACGACGGCGGGGTGCTGCGCGAGGACATCCGTGGCCTGGCCGTAATCGGTGCTGAGATCGAAGAGTTGCCACTGCGGGTCGCGGTCGCCGTTCGCGCTGACAAGGGACCAGCGGGTGTTGCGGACGGAGGTCATCGAGAACTTGGCCTCGTTCGGGTCGCTGAAACGCGCCCAACGGCCCTGGTGGGTGAACAGGAAACGATCGGCCGAAGGTGCGGTCGGCTTTTCCAGGAACGGCACGAGACTGCGGCCTTCGATTTGTGACTTCGCGGCGGCGGGGATCTTCGCGCCGGCGATCTCCGCGAGCGTGGGGAGGAAATCGATGTGCGCTGAAAGCGCGCCGCAAGCCGCCGGCTGAATCGTGCCGGGCCAGCGCCAGTAGGAAATCGCCCGCGTGCCACCGATCCAGGCCGAACCCTTGGAGCCGCGCATCCCCGCATTGAATACTTTCACACCGGCCGTGCCGCCGTTGTCGTTCATGAAGATCACGAGCGTGTCTTTCGCGATGCCCCATTCCTCGAGTTTGGCGAGCAGCTTCCCGACGTTGACGTCGATGTTATGGATCATCCCGAAGAAATTTTCGGCGTTGGCGTCGAGTCCCTTGCCGGCGTAGAGCGCCTTGTCCTCGGGGCGCGCGATGTAGGGCCCGTGGGGGGTATTGGAGGGAATGTAGGCGAAGAACGGTTTCTTGGCCTGGCGCTGGGCATCCATCCACTTTGTGGCCTGCGCATAGAAGAGGTCGGTGCAGTAGCCCTTGGTTTTTTCGAACTTCCCGTTGTGAAAGAGCGTCGGGTCGAAATAGGTGTTGCCGGGCGCATCGCCGCAGGAGCCGGGATAAATCTGGCCGATGCCGCCACCACCGTGGATGTAGACTTCGCCGAAGCCACGGCTCTCCGGCCGATACGCGGCTTCGTCGCCGAGGTGCCATTTGCCAAAGATGCCCGTGGCATAGCCGGCGCTCTGCAGGATCTGCGGGAGCGTGGTGGCTGCGAGTGTCATGCGCTCGCGTTCGAGGATGGTGTGGGTGATGCCGTTTTTGAATTCATGGCGTCCAGTCATCAGGGCGCTGCGGGTGGGCGCGCACGTGGGACTCACGTGAAAGTCGGTGAAGCGGACACCCTCGGCGTGAAGCCGATCCAGGTTAGGCGTCTTCAGGATCGGGTTGCCGTGGGCGGAGACGTCGCCGTAGCCCTGATCGTCGGTGAGGATGAAGAGGATGTTCGGCTGCTTGCCCGTGAGCGGGCCGGCGTGCAATGCGGTGAGCGGGGCGAGGGCGGCTACAGCCAGCAGGCTGAGGAGGGTTCTCATGGAGAGGTGAGGAGGAGGTGAACTGTTCTGGTGAAAGGAAACAACGTCGCGCGATCAAATCGTGCCCTTGAGACCGAAGGTCCACAACGAGCCGAAGTCGAGGCGCTGGTGGAACAGGGCGGGCGTCGGGGTGCTGGGACCCGCGACTTCCTGGTCCTCGGTGGCGTCGTCAATGGTGCGCAGATTGGCGAAGAGTCCGGTGCGGCGAGTGAGCGAATATTCGCCGGGGACGTCGATGGAGAGGCGGAGGCAACGAAGCAGGGCATCGACGCGATTATGTTTCTGCAGGTCTAATTCCAGATTGCTTTCAAGGTGAGACTGATTTCGTAGCGGAGCCGCTTCGGCTCCCATCCGGAACGGGAAGCCGTTCCGCTACCATTCGGCTCATCTTGAAAGCAAATTGGAATAAGCCGCGTCCATGCAGTTGAAAGTTGAAGGGTGAAAGTTGAAAGATCGAGGCCTCAGCACGAGCAGAGACCTTCACGGCGACGCTTCGCTTCAGGGGGATTTCCCGGCTTCCAACCCTCAATTTTCTTCTTTCAACTGAAGTGTCACGGCTAAGTCAAACGGGAGTCCCGGTGGGCCATCCCGCCCCGGCGCGGGAGGAGGCGCCCGGTCAGGCCACGGAGCAAGCGAGGTGTCTGACGCAGGGTTCTCGAGGTCCGAGGTCGGTGCGCCCTGTGGTAAAACGCTATTCCGCGAAAAGGGTGAGAACCTGTGAGCGCCACCCGCGGCTCAATCGTGTGCTTCGGTCTTGGTATAAAATTGATCGAGCGCCTGCAATTTGAGGTGGTGCATCACCAGGCTCAGATCGGCGAAGGTGGCCTTCGCGGCGGCGTCAGCGTTACCGAATTCCAAGCGCTCTGACATGCGGTGGAAGCGCTCACCCAACGCGCGGTGGTCCTCGGTGTCGCCCAGTTCGCGCAGCAACCGGCGCGCTTTGTCCGCTCGCCGCCGGGCCTGTTTGACCAGCCGCAGTGCGACGGCGACGGGGATCCGGCCCGCCTTCGCGTCCTTGAAAACGCCGCACTCGAAAACCCGGCATTGCCACGGCCGATCCGTGTAGAGCCGGCACGTGCGATCCTCGCACAAGGCCGCGCACGGTTGGGGAAAGCGGGCGACGGGCGCCTTGCCGCGCGAAACCGTCACCGGCAGTCCGAGTGCTTTCAGTTTCCGGGCATCGTCACTCCCTTCGAGCTTCACGAGGTCGAAGAGCGTGCCGTCGCAGCACAGCCCGCACGCGAGGCAGAGTTGTTCGCCTGGATTCACCGCCCCACCATCCGGCAACCGGCGGCTCGGTGGCAAGGCGGGGTTCAGCGTGAATCTCACGACGGAGCGGAGGGGACCGCGCGCCCGCCGGCTGCGGCAGGCGCTCGGCGCGGAATCGCCGACCACCGAACAACTGATCGCCCATGAACTCTCAGACCGCGCGTCGGAATTGATCGTGGGTGATTTTTCCGATGCGCGGAAAAAGCGGCGGCGGCGGTGACGAAGCCCGGCGACAGTTCGCCCGTGACGAAGCCGATCGCGGCGGTCGTGCGGCTCGACACTAACCCGGTGTGGCGCTCGCTGCTCCATCGCGTGCCGACGGCGGAGCGCGCCGCGCAACTCGACCGCTGGCTGCGGGCCAATCCGGGCGCGTGGGTTCGGATGTATCACGGCACCGACGCGGCGCTGCCGATCCTTAAGCAAGGTCTGCGGCCGGCGGGCATAGCGCGGAGAAACTCCCTCCCATCGCGACTCCGCTGGCCCAGTTGCGTGCGATGTCGTCAAAACGACCGGCGAAACCCTGAAATCGACCGATGATGATCGGCCGACAATTCCCCCCATCGACCGATGCTCTTCAATGGATCCATGGATCCCAATCAAATCGACCGCACAACCGCAACCTCGTGGCTTCGATCGCACCCCATACCCCCCATACTTCAATCAGCCCTTGGCCAGAAAACGAAACTCGCCCGCATTGGCGGGGTGCTGGTGGCGGCGTATCGATGAGACATGCCTCAGCTCCGCCAGTAATACCTTCTCTGCGGATCGCGCTCGTTTTTTCCGACGACGGTGGCGAGACCCTGCTCCACCAGTTTGCCCATCCGCGTTCTGACGGAACGAGTGGTCAGTTTGACGGCCGCAGCGATCTGGGCCGTGGACAACCCGTTTTTAGCTGCCGGCGTGTCCGACGTGAACAGCTTCCGAATATGTGTGTCCACCTCATCCATCTGCGCAGCCCGGTGCTTCTCTAAACGCACCGTGACACGAAAACGAAACCCGCGCTCTTCGAATTCAGGCGCAGCCAACCCGGCCGCCTCGCATTCTGCCGTGGCCCGCTGGATGCCGCTGCCCCACTGCTCGATATAGCCGAGTTCCTTGAAAACCCGGCCGATCACTCGGTTCCTCAGCCGAGAGATGCCCTGCCGGATATCATCAATGGTAAGTCCTGCCAGCAGCACACCCGGATTCTCGATTTCGATCCGGTCGTCAAACAACGAGACTCGAATCGGCGCTCCCTGTTGAGCGTAGTCGGCATGCACGACCGCGTTGACCAACAGCTCCCGCACAGCGCGCAGCGGAATGCTGGCCTGTTCGACGCGTTTTAATTCATCGATCACCACTCCTTGCATCGCGTGCCGCTTGATGAATTCAAAGGCCGCCTCCAGTGACTTTTGCAGCCTGCCCCGGCACTCCACCGAATCGGCGATTTCCGCCTTTTTGGGGCCCTTGAATCGACCGCATTGAATCCACGCATCCGGAAAACGCTGTTCCGGTTGCCGGCCGAAGAGCAGTAACCCGCCCACCGTCGGCACCAAGCGCCGACCATGGGAAGTCAGCAACCGCAAGGTCTGCAAATCGGCTTTCCTCATCTGCCCCCGCCCGGGGAAAGACTCGGAAGCAGCTCGGAAGTCCAGCGCTTCCGAGTCGAGTTCCGCTCGCCCGGATATTTCATGCTCTACTCGCCAGCGACCCTCCACGGTGTGCTCGGATCAAGTCTACCGATTCAACCGTTTTGGCTATCCGGGCTAAGTGCAAAACCCCAAGCGGTTTT
>Ga0163144_10010188_pt1 | contig 20069 bp, 17 predicted proteins | sample OliLak19BULKMAT1_FD_123175 | JGI IMG/M metagenome (GOLD analysis project Ga0163144, IMG submission 123175) | Freshwater microbial mat bacterial communities from Lake Vanda, McMurdo Dry Valleys, Antarctica - Oligotrophic Lake LV.19.BULKMAT1 | ecosystem: Environmental > Aquatic > Freshwater >... | reverse complement strand
CAGCGAGCAGGAGTGAACAGACGGCTGAACGCATGCCGGGCGCAGTATGCCACGTCGTTGCCGCCCGTCACCTTTGTGTCCGCAATCGTGTAGTAGAACCGTCCTGTCCGCGATGATTCTCTTTCGCCCAACCGGTCTACGCGAGCTGGAGCTCGTGCTCGGAAGCGGCCTCGCGGCATGGCCACCTCGGCTGCCGGACCAGCCGATCTTCTACCCCGTGCTCAACGTTGACTACGCGGCGCAGATTGCGCGCGACTGGAACACCAAGTCGCAGCTGCGGGCCGGCTATGTGACCGAGTTCGAGGTCGACGACACCCATGCGTCTCGCTTTCCGCGAAAAGTGGTGGGCAGCCGCCAGCACGAAGAGCTGTGGGTGCCAGCCGAAGCCCTCCAGGAATTCAACCGTCACATCGTCGGTCCCAGCCGCGTAGTTGCGGCCTACTTCGGTGAAGGCTTCGTCGGGCTCGTACCCGACCGCGGAGGCCTGCGTGGGAAGACGGCACGCGAGCAGCTCTCTGTATTGGCGGGTCAGTATTCGTACAGCTCGCAAGACTTTCACGGCGAAGTGACCCACAATCGTGAGGCTGTCTTCCTTCACATCGCGTACTGGCGGCAGCTCGCTGCCAAAGAGACTGCCCTGAAGGTCGACGCGGTTCTCGCAGCGCGCTCCGAAGAGCTCGGCGAGGCGGTCTTGATCGACATCGCCGTGCTCCGTGAGCACATCCACGACGGACAAGGCCATGACCGAGTCGTCGGTGATGGACCAGCGCCCAGCCGGCAGCGCCCGCGCCTCGATTAGTCCCTGAACGAGGTGCGGCGAGGTGAAGAAGCGATCGCCGAACGCGTCGCCGACCGACAGGCCCTCGAGCGAGCGAAGGCTACGGGCGATACGTTCGGAGTGATTCGGAGGTGTGGCCATTGAGACTGCCCGCGGATTACCTGACCCAATACTACCCGACGAGCGAAGCGCGCACTGCCATCAGCGCGAAGCCGAGCAGATTGAGGCCCGTCCACTGCGCCGGAACCTTCGCGCGCTCGTCGTCAGCTTCGCGACCGATACCCCAGATGCGGTCGCTGGGGCTTGCCTCGGCCAGCACCCGGTCACGCGTCCCCAACAGGCAACGCTGCAGCTCGAGCTGCTGACCAAATTTTGCGAGATTGGCGCGCACGACGATCGCCGATCGCCGCTGGTCCCAGGTCTCACTGTCGAACCCTCGAACGTCTCGACCGAGCCGCTTCGCAGCGCCTGGATTCGCGGCAGCCAAGATGGCATGGGCTGCTTCTTCGTCTCCGAAAAGCTGCGCCTTGCTCCACATCATGTAGTGCTCGGCTGTGGCATAGACGACGCCGTCGATCTCGAACGGTGCGCCATACCATTGACTGAAACACTCGCCGCCGAGCGCGCCGGCGGGGGTGGGCTCGTGGCTCCAGAAGAAGACGAACTTTGGCCGCCAGCCAGCGCGTACACGCTCGAGAAGCTCTGCGATGTTCGTGGGCGGTGGTTCCATGGCGTCCCTTTCGGTCCGACTACTTGGCCTGTCCTGACACTCGAGTCGAGCTGAACATCGATTCGTTGTCAGCCTTGCCCAGCTCAGTCGTCCTCTCTGCCTCGCCCTCTGTCTCTCCGCGGCTGCTGAACCCTCGGATCGACGGAGACAGTGTTCCCCCTGGTCCAGAACGGACCGCAAGAGACCCGGACATTTCGCCAAGCAGCGAGGCTGGCCTTGGTATGTTTCGCTATGGGCTCGAGTCAGGGAGAAAAATTGGCGACATCTCCATTTGCGCAGCGTCAAGCTCCGCCGCGCACGAAAGTTGGGTCGACCCTACCCCCGACGCAGTTGGGGGCTGGTGACGCGCGCGGAGCATGAGGGGCGCGTGCTTGCTCAGCTCAAGGTGCTCTTCGTTTGCTCGAAGAACCAATGGCGAAGCCCGACGGCAGAGCGATTGTGGCGACGCGACGCACGATTTGCCGTCCGCTCTGCGGGCACCAGCGCGGGCGCGGCGCATGTGATCAGCTGGGATGATATCGCCTGGGCCGACGTGATCTTCGTGATGGAAGAGAAGCACAAGCAGCGCGTGCTCGCTGTTTATGGCCAGCAAGGAAGCAAGCCAAACATCGTCGTGCTCGACATCCCCGACGAGTACCGGTTCATGAGCCATGAGCTGGTCGAGCTGCTCACCGAGCAGGTGACGCCTTTGCTCGACTCGCTCGTCCAGCAGAAATAGAGCGCTGCGAGCGCCGGCTCGGGGCGCTACACTGAGAGCATGAGCTCGCAGATCGCCAGCTTGGCCGAGATGAGCGTCGAGCATTGGTCGGCGTTGCCTGACGGCGCCAGCGGTGAGCTGGTCGATGGCCGCCTGGAGGAAGAAGAGATGCCCGACGCAGTGCACGAGACTGTCGTCCTCCACCTGGCGATCGTCATGCGCGCTTGGCTTGCGGGCCAGGGCTTCGTCTTCACTTCTGGCGTGAAATACGCGCTGACCCCGAGCAAGGGACGCATGCCCGACCTGAGCGTGTTCCTGCCCGGAAGCGCTGTCCCTCCCGGTCGTGGCCCGGTTCGACAGCCGCCCGACGTTGCGGTCGAGGTGCTGTCGGGCACTCCCGAAGATCGCCGACGCGATCGCGTAGAGAAGCTCGGCGATTATGCGCGCTTCGGCATCCGCTTCTACTGGCTGATAGACCCCGCCGCGCGCACGCTGGAGATTTTGGAACTCAGCCCGCGCGCGCAGTACACGCACGTGCTCGAGGCGACGGCTGGCAAGCTCAGCGCTATCCCCGGCTGTGCCGGGCTGGTGGTCGATCTCGACGCGCTGTGGGCGGAGATCGATCGGCTGGGGTGACGATGATCGAGTCGAGGGTCACGCCGACAGGTGTAGTGTTACCCCATGGCCCGCCTCGACCCGCACTCCTACGCCGACGATACGCAGCCCAAGGTCGTCTCTCTCGACTGGGAGGCGCGCGTCGACTTTCCTTCCCGCACGTTGGAGGCTGCGGCCACGCTCACGCTCGCTGCCGCCGCCAAGGTTGGCCCGCTCGATCTCGATAGCCGTGGGCTCGAGATCACCTCCATAAGCGATGACCGCGGAGACGCGGTGCCTTTCACTTTGGCGGCGAGCGAGCCCATTCTCGGGGCAAGGCTCTCGCTCAGTCTGGGCGAAGGCGTGCGCAGCGTGACAATTCGCTATCGCACCGCTCCCGACGCGAGCGCGCTGCAATGGCTCGAGCCTGCGCAGACGGCGGGTGGCGTACAGCCGTATCTATTCTCGCAATGCCAGGCGATTCATGCAAGGTCGGTTGTGCCCTTGCAAGACACCCCCAGTCGCCGCATTACCTACAACGCGGCTCTCACGGTGCCGGCTGCATTGCGTGCGCTGATGGCAGCGGGCTTCGTGGCTAGAGAGGTATCGGGCGATGTCGCGGTCGAACGCTGGTCGATGCCACAGCCGCTCGCGCCGTATCTGTTCGCCTTCGCAGTCGGTGATCTAGCGTCGCGTGAGCTGGGCACGCGGTCCAGAGTTTGGGCCGAGCCTTCGGTCGTCGATGGCGCAGCTTGGGAGTTCGCAGAGATGGACAGCATGCTCGCCGCCGGTGAGGCGCTGTTCGGCCCCTACGCATGGGAGCGCTTCGACATCCTGGTGATGCCGCCATCGTTTCCTTTCGGCGGCATGGAGAATCCGCGCCTGACCTTCGTGACGCCGACCCTCCTCGCCAAAGACCGATCGCAAGTACGGGTCATTGCGCATGAGCTCGCCCACGCTTGGACTGGCAACCTGGTGACCAATGCCAATGCAGAGCACTTCTGGTTGAACGAGGGCTGGACGCGTTATGCCGAGATCCGCATCACCGAAATGGTCGAAGGTCCGGACGTCGCTGCGCTGCTCGCCGCAATTTGCCGGCGCAACCTGGACGAAACGGTCGAGCGCTTCTTGCGCGAAGGCCACGGCGGCTTGACGCGTCTGCGCACTCACCTGACCGGCATCGATCCGGACGAAGTATTCAGCGTGGTGCCGTACGACAAGGGTGAGCTCTTTCTGCGCACGATCGAGCTCGAGGTTGGCCGACAGCGCTTCGATGCCTTCGCCAAGCGCTACCTCGACACGTTTCGCTTCGGCGCTGTGACCACAGAGGCCTTTCTCGCCTTTACCGAGGGCGAGCTACCTGGCGTGCTCGCGCGCGTCGGCGCGCCACGCTGGGTCGACGGAGAGGGGGTGCCTGAAGGCGCACCAGTTGCGCGATCCGCGCGACTCGACGCTGTCGAGCAGATGGGCGACGCGCTGCCACCGGCCGATACCGATCTGTCGTCCACCGAGTGGAACCTGTGGCTCGAGCGGCTGCCGCGACCGATATCTCGCGAATTCTGCAGCGCCCTCGATCAGCGCTTTCCTTTCACCGCCACTGGCAACATGGAAGTGAAGGTCGCCTGGCTGCGCGTCGCCCTCGCTTCGGGCTACGACGCTGTACTGCCGGAGGTCGAGCGCGTGCTGACCACCGTCGGTCGCATGAAGTATCTGGTTCCGTTGTACACCGGGCTGCTCGAGCGAACCGAGACGGCCGAGCTGGCCCGTTCGATCTTTGCGCGCGCAGCCGCCGGGTACCACCCAATCGCGTGCGCTGTATTGAAGGCGCGCCTGGCGAAGCCGCCGCCTCCGCGCTAGCGCCCGACGGGCACAGTGGCGAGTGAGGCAGAGCGCATCCGCGAGGACGCGGCGGCACGCGTCGCGCGCTTCACGTCCTCCAGATCAACGTGGCTCCGACGGGGGGGCCTCCACCGAGAAGACCTCGCCCGCCGAGGAGACCGAGAGCGCCCGGAGCAGCCAGCGCTGCAACGTCGTGGGCTCGTCGCACGCGGATACGCGAGCCCGGACGTCGTCTTCGACGGCGATCCCGCGTGTGGCGAGCGCCGTGAGAATGCCAGTTCGCAACCCGATGACGGCCTGTTCGGCCCGCGTCAAGGCCTGTTCGGCCCGTGTCTCCAGCTGCTCGGCCTCCGCCTCGCGCTCCCGCACCATCCCCGTCAGGCGGCGGATCAGGCTCGCTGACCCGAACAGCTCGGACATGCCGTGGAAGAACCGCAGGGAGCCGCTTTCGATGGCGAGGTCGAGCCCCAGCACGGCGGAGCTGTACCGTCCGCCTTGCGGCACGATGGCCTGGTAGCGTCTGGCCCCTTGGGGTAGCGCCACCTCCTCGGCGGGGAGGCGGTAGGCGCGGATGCGCTGCTGGGCCCGGTCGTAAATGAAATACTCGGGGATCCCGAGGTGGGCATAGCGCTCGACATTGTCGACCAGATCCTTCTTCCGATCGCCGCGGTGGACCACCGCGAGCACGAAATCGAGCCCTTTTCCCTCGTCCTCCACGACCCACGCCATGCGCTCGTCGTGCTCGGGTTCGGCCACGTCGAGCACGGCGAGCACGTCGGGGGTGAAGACCTCTTCGCCCGGATAGAGGACGGCCATCTCCTCGGCCAGACGCGACGCGCCCGATCGCGGCGAAATGTAGACCGAGCATGTCGAGCGAGCGGGACTTGACCTTCTTGTGGGGTCGCCCTTCGGACATCGCGGCCCGCGGGTCCGAGAGGGCAGCATTGACCCCGATGAGCAGTTGCTCGCGCTCGTCCGGGCTCATCGCGCGCCACTTTTCCGCGGTGGGCGCGATCGGGAGGGACACCGCGGGGGAGGGCGGCGTGTGGGCCTTGGTGACCATGCCACCGAGTCCACCACGCGTGCGAAGTGCACGAGCCCGTCCACAGGCTTCAGGCCACCGGCTTCAGCGACAGAGAGTCACCTTGGCGCCATGACATGGCATCTTAGCTGAAGCCTGACGCCTGCCTTCGGGTGACAGCGCCGTCGAGAATCACGCTCGCTGATTTAGCGCACAGTCATCTCGCGCATGAAGCGCACCGGCTTGACCTCGCTGCGTACAACACACGCGCGCAGGCTACGCAATAGCTCTTCAGCGCGGGCATTGCCGACGGCCTTGTCGAGCGCGGCCTCGAGCGGATGCTGCCGCAGGGCCTCGAGGCTCGGGGCCAGCCAAAAGGTGAGCGTGCGGCCGGTACCATAACCACTGAAAAAGGTGCGACGCTCGATGGGGTGTTTGATCGAGGCGAGCGCGGCTGCAATCGGCGACCAAGCGGCCGAGTAGTCGCACATGGGTGCGACGTCTTCGGTGACGAGCTCGACTGCCGCCTCGAGGCTTCGCCCTTCGAGCAGGTAGGAGAGATCAGCGCGCTCGGACCAAATCTCGTTTCCGTGGGGAAACACCAGGGCTTCGTCGGACAGCCGGTCGTACTCCTCGATGGTGCCCTTCATCAGCGCCTGAGCGCGTGAGCGCGCGCCGGCGAGAACATCCAATGCAGTGAAGCTCTCGAACGGCACGATTGAGTAGAACCTGGTTTCGCCAACCTTCAAGTACAGGCCACGGCGATCGTCGACACCACGTTTCTCGAGCTCGCCCACGAAGTTGGTGCGCGCCATCTCGAATTGCGCCACCTTCGACGGCTCCAGATTGTCGACGTGCACCACAGCTCGCTTGACGATTGCCGGTGAGCTGGCCGGAGCCGTGAGGCTCGCTGCCTCTGGCGGCTGGTTCTTTGGCTGGCGTGGTGGCGCCGCACATGCCGCGCACAACGACAAACACACTGCCAATCCACTCCGATCAGGCACTCGAAAAGGCACGTGTCACATTAGCACGCCACTTTCTTGGTGACTGCCTCGACGTCAGGGCCGCGCACTCACCCACATCTGAAGGAAGTCGGCGACCGCCACCGCGGCGGCGTCCGTCTTGGCATTGGCTCGCAACTTACTCACCAACGTCGTAACGGCTGGCTGCTTCTTCATGTTGACCAGCGCTAGACCCGCTTGCTGGCGTGCATCTGAGGCTGCCACCTTCAGCATGACGATGCTGGACAGTGCGCGCTCCAGGCGCGTGAGCGCGGCCGGCGTGAGCGCCGTGGGCAGCGGCTGAGCAGCAATGGTGCCCAGCTGTAGCGTGTCGACCTGCGCCTGCTGGCTAGCGGCCGTTTTCGCGCGACCCATCGCCTCCAGGCGATCGATTGTCAGCTGGCTCGCGGGCAGCGAAGGAATCGCGGGCATCACCATGCTTCCCGTCCATCTGCGAATCGCGCCCGCCAAGCAGCCGTCTTGCGGCGTCGGTAGCTGCGCGGCGAGGCACGCGGAGATCGCATTCAGGCTGGTCTCGGTTTCGAATGCTCCGAGTGCCCAATAGGCTTGCGCTCGGACGGTGGGCTCCGAATCCGCGCGCGCGATCGCAGCAACTTTCAGCTCTAGAGCGGGGCGCGCGCTGGCGACGCAACGGCCGCCAGCGATCTTTAGACCTAGCCTGCGCACCTTGGGTGCGGAGTCGGCCAATGCGAGCTCCGCTATTGCCGCGAGTTCGGCGCAATCGTTCGACTGCCTCTGCTCGGACGACGGCGCAAGCTTCGCGAGCAACACTCGTCGCACCGACGGATCATTCTCGACTTGCAGCTGCGCCAGCATCGGCCCCGGGACATCGTCCCACGGAAACAGGAAGATCGTGTCCGCGGCGACGTAGCGCAATGCGCGCGACTCACTCGCAAGCTTGGCGATCGCGATCTGTTGCGCCTTCGCCCGAAAGCCTGTCCCCGCCACCATCAATTTACCTTCATCGCCGCTCGGACGCTTGGTCTCGCGCTCGAAGCGTTCGAGCGCGGGACAATCGGTGACTTTGGGCCAATCGGGATCCGCGCCGTCGAGCTTGCACGGCGCGATACGCACGAGCAACGCTTCGTAAAGCTCGAGCGTTAGCAGGGTGCTCGGGTCCGCGAGCTTCGCCTCCAGCTGTTGGTCGTCGAGACCGCCGCCCAGTGGCGGTGCGCTGCCGCTCACGTGCGGTAGCGCGCCGCTCGACGAGACATGTGGAGCAGAACTGGGGGCCGCGGTGTTCTGACCCGGCGTTCCCTGCGAGCAGCCGGTGAGCACAGTCACGAGCGCAAACAGCGTCGTTCGGTTGGTTGGCACGGTGCGGTGTGTTGGCAAGTTCGGAGCCAACGGGACGAGCAGGGAATTCAAGCGAAAGACCGAGCGGATTTCGGGGCTGCAACGGTCCCGCAACGTTGCAGGTACCTCTGTTCTCGCGCATCGGCGCGCCGAGACACTCAGTCGGGCAGCACCCAGGCGAAGCCGACCGACTGCTGGAACGACCAGAGGTAGTTGCCCGGATCGTCGCCTGGCAGGGTCAGGAAGTCGAAGCTCTCCATGGCCGTGATCTCGAACTGGCGTACGTCGCCGAAGCGGAAAGAGAGGAACGAAAAATCAGGCCCACCACCGGCTAGCGCCACCGGACGGCCCTCAGCCGTCGGAAGGAAGGTGACGCCTGCATGGCCGCCGACCTCCATCGAGTAGAGCGGACCTAGATTGAAGCGGAATGTTGCGCGGCCTTGAATCGGGAGAAAGCCGATCCCCGAGTTTCCCCAAAAGCCGATCTGACCGCCGACGCGCAGGTCGACCGCCGGTGCGAGACCGAGGTTGATACCACCAAACAAGCGCAGCCCGCCCACGGACCCTACGAATGCCCGTGGCATGTAGCCGAAAAACGGCTCACCAGAGAACGCCAGGTGCACGCCCTCGCGCGCCTCGCCGGCCTTGGTCGCTGACGACTTCTGAAAGCGCACTTCGTTCCGCTCGCCGTCGCGCACGAACACCACTTTTTCGCTCTTGCCGCCGCGATCGTACGTGATCCGAATGCGATGTTTGCCAGGCTCGATGTCTTTCATGTCGATGGGCGCCGGACCAACCTCCGCGCCATCGATCGAGACGATGCCGGGCTCCTCGGATTCGACGTGTAGCGGCGCCAGCAGCGCGGGCGGCTCGGGCTTCGGCTCTGGCTTTGGCTCGGGCGGCGGCGGCTCAGCTGGTTTGGCACTGGCGTATTCGACATGATCGACGTCCTTGGCGAGCACGACTTTGATCGTCCCGTCCGCCAGCTTGACGCGCACACCAGCGGTTGGGCTTTCTTCCACGACGAGACCGCGGACGCGCCCGCCCCCCTTCAGAAACACGATGTCGCCCGCTTCGTCGGCGAGCGCGGAGCTCGCGGCGAGCAAGGAACACGAAAGCAGCAACGCCTGCAATAGCCTCAGCAGCTTCATGATCAAAAGCTCCCGGTCAGAACGAGCGAGCTGCCGGAGGTGCCGAGCGCGATGTCGGACGAAGAGCGCCCCGGCACGCTCAGTCCGATGATGAACATCGCCGCGCCGATGTGCTGCAACACCGTGTCGACCACGATGGCCTCCGCGTACGGGCTTCGGATGTCGAAGTCATCTTCCGCGAACGAGGCAGGCCCGCCGAACAGCGGGATACACGAGTAGCCAATCGCTTTCGCGCGATCTTGATCGGGCGTGAGCGTGGCCGTGAGGACGATCGCGGTGAGGTAGCTCGCACCGAAGACGCTGATGCCGGTGATCCAAAGGCCGGGAACGCCGGTCTTCCTCGAACGCTCGGCGTCGAGTGGCTCCTCGTCTTCCGTGGGGCGCACGGGTCCCCGTCGGCGCGGCCTTGGCGCCACCACCGGCTCCTCTTCCGGCTCTGCCACCGCCTTGGGCTCAGCGGGTCTGTCGGCGGGCGGGTCCGCCGCGGGCGCCTTCGGCGCATCGGCGTATTCGATACGCGCGACTTCGGCGCGCTTGATGCTCCGCGAGGTGCCGTCGAGCAGCTTGATCGAGACGGTCGCGTTGTCGTCGACCATCACAGTGCCGCGCAGCTTCGTCCCCGACTGGAGCACGACCGTGTCGACCGGCTCGTCGCCTCTGGCATCTCGCGGCCCGAGCGCCACGCTCGCGAGCAGCGCTGCTGCGGTCAGCACGAAGGCGGCGCGACTGCCGCGCCCGAGCGGCCTGCCGCGCTCGAGCGGCGGTGTTTTGTCCAAATAAGTCGAGGCGCTGCGAGGTTGCATGGGCCGCTCTTTGCAGCTTCAGTGCCGACGCATCAGCGGGGAGCTCGGAGCGGCCACAGCTCCGCAGCGCCATCCCAACAGGGCGCAGCACTCGCCCCACCGCGAGCACAGCCCAATGCCACCCCAAATCTCATTCTCAGTCCGGGCACACCCCGTCTTCGCCGCGCTCGAACGCCGCCAAAGCATCCGCACAAGCCCCGGAGTCATCCGTCAAGTCGACGTAAAGCTCCGGCACTTCACAGTTGGGCGTCACCCACAGCAGGCCAGTCTCTTCGGACTGAATGCACTTCACGCCATCGCAAGTGCCCTCGGCCTTACCCTCGACGAGGTCGATCACCTCGCTGACGCCAAGGCAATCGCCAGCCTCGTCGTATTGCTGTCCCTGCAGCGAATAGACCTCCAGGTTGGTGCACCCGCTGGCAGCGCAGGCCGCGAACGAAACAGCGAGAGCAGCCAGCGCCGCCCTCGCCATTACGCGACTCATTACTGAATGGTGCGGATCTTCAGATCCGCCAGTTGCGCAGCGTCGACTTCGACAGGGGCGCCGGTGAGCAAGTCGGTGGCCTGGTTCGTCTTGGGGAAGGGGATGACGTCGCGCAGCGTCTGCACGCCGGCGAGCAACATCGACAGACGATCCATTCCCAATGCGATACCGCCGTGGGGGGGCGCGCCGCTGCGCAATGCATCCAGCAAGAAGCCGAACTTCTCTTTGCCTTCTTCTTCACCGATGCCGAGCACCTTGAACACGCGGGCTTGCACGTCGGGGTCGTGCAAGCGCACCGAGCCGCCGCCGATTTCGGTGCCATTGAGCACGACGTCGTAGCGATAGCAGTTGACGCGCGCCGGGTCGGTCTCGAGCAGCGGGATGTGATCGTCGACGGGGCGAGTGAATGCATGATGCGCCGCCGCGAATTTGCCGGTGTCTTCGTCGAGCTCGAATAGCGGCGGGTTCACCACCCAGAGAAAGTTCCACTTACCGCCGTGGCCGTACTCCGGAATCAAGCCCATGCGCTTGGCGATGTCGTTGCGCAGGCGCGCCATCACGGTGTGCACCAGCGTCTCTTTGCCGAACTGGAAGCAGATGATGTCGCCCGGCTTGGCGTCGCATGCCTTGTTGATCGCTTCGCGCGACTCGGGCGTGATCGATTTGGCGAGCGGCGACTGCGTCCACGCGCCGTCTTCAGCGATCTTCGCGCGGGCGAGGCCACGGAAGCCGCGGATCTCTTTGAGACCCTTCTCGAGCTCTTCGAGCTGGGGGCGAGACATGTTCGCGCTGGCAGGGATCACCAGCGCCTTGATGATCTCCGGCTTGATGTCGCTGCGCAGGGCGCCGCTCTTGTACTTCTCGGTGATCTCCGACCAGAAGGGCACACCGCCGCCCTCTTTCTCGATGATCAAGTCAGTCAAGTCGACGTGCGGCAGGTCGAAGCGCAGGTCGGGCTTGTCGCTGCCGTATTTGCGCATCGCGACTTCGTACTCCAGCTCGGGGAATTGGCCGCTCGGGTAAAAATCTTTCAAGTCGATGTCGAGCGCGGCCTTCCAGATGGCGAAGATGAGCCCTTCGATCAGGCGAAAGATCTCGTCCTGGTTGGTGAAGCTGAGCTCGATATCGATCTGCGTGAACTCGGGCTGGCGATCGAGGCGCAGGTCTTCATCGCGAAAGCACTTCACGATCTGGAAGTAGCGGTCGAAGCCCGCCACCATGAAGAGCTGCTTGTAGAGCTGGGGGCTCTCGGCCAGGGCGAAGAACTTTCCCGGTGCGAGGCGCGCCGGCACCAGAAAGTTACGCGCGCCCCCGGGCGTGTACTTGACCAAGAACGGCGTCTCCAGCTCGAGGCAGCCCTGGTCGGAGAGGTAGTTGCGCGTGGCGTGGTTCACGCGGTGGCGAACCTGCAGCGCCTTTTGCAGCGGCGCGCGACGCAGATCCAGATAGCGGCGCTCGAGACGCACCTCTTCGCGGGTGTCGATGTTGTCGGCGATGTCGAAGGCAGGCGTCTCGGCTTTGTTGAAGACGACCGACTCCAGCACCAGGACCTCGATCTCCCCGGTGGGGATCTTCGGGTTCTTGTTGCTGCCGCGCGAGAGCACCATGCCGCGGATGCCGATGACCCACTCGCTGCGCATGTGCTCGGCCATCTTGTGGGCCTCGGCGACGATCTCGGCCTTGCCGTGCTGGGCGGCGCCCGGGTGCTTCTCGGCGTAGTCGCGGTCGAACACCACCTGGGTGATGCCGGTGCGATCGCGCAAATCGACGAACACGCAGCCGCCGTGATCGCGACGGGACGCGACCCAACCAAACAGCACTACGATTTCACCCTCGTTTGCGGCGCGCAGCTGGCCACAGCGATGGGTGCGTTTCAGCTCGTCGATGAATCGGCTCACAAGTGCCTCCGAAGGAGAAAGCGGATGATGCGGACTACTAAGGGGACGCCCGCGCGTCGAGCGGTCTGACTTTCCCGCGAAAGTTGGCCGTTTGGGATCAACTCTGCGACGAGCGGCGGGTGCGGGCGCATTGTCCGACGCCCTCAGAGCGCGTCACCGCCTTCTTAGCCTGGTCGCTGCCCTTCGGGTTGGCGCTCGCCAGGGCCTCCTCACATGCGCAGTGGCGCGGCGATGTCGCGGCTGTGCGCGATCTGGCGCTGGCCGGCGTCGGCTGGGGCGGCGGGCTATCGACCCTACTGGCGCAAGCTGCAGCGCTGTTGCCGCTCGGGTCGCTGACCTTTCGCACCGCTGCTGTCTCGTGTGGCGCGCTCGGGCTCGCCGCCTACGCCATCTTTCGCATCTCGTTGCGCATGTTGCGGGCGAGCGAGAAGGCTGCGTCGCTCGAAGCTTCGTCCTTCGCGGCGCCGGTGCTGGCGACCCTGGCGACTCTGACCGCGACGATGACGCCGACCTTCCAGCGCGAAGCGACTGTCGGCGGCTCGACGATGTTGGCGGTGGCCCTTGGCCTGATGTTGATCGAGCGCGCGCTCGCGATGCTCGCCGCTGAAGCTGGTGAACGACCGATGCGCTCGATCGTCGCGTGGGGCTTTCTGCTGGGCTCGCTGACGGCTGAGAACGCAGTCGCAGGCATCACGGCGACGCTTGCATGTGGCATGTCGATCGCGCTCTTGCGAGTGGCTCGCGACGAGCGGCGGATGTTGGTTCCGTACCGCGTGCTGCGATCTGCCAGCGTCGCGTGGGTGGTCGGTATCGCGCTGTTCTCCCTGCCGGGGGTGCTTCGCTCGTTTGCGCCGAACAGCGCGCTCGATATCGGCGGTCCCTACATCTGGGGCCCTGCCTTGCCGCCCGATCTGACGCCGCGGCCTGGTTTGCTCGCTGCTTGGACAGACGAGATCGGCTGGGTGGCCCTGGGCATGGCCGCCTTCGGCGCTGCCAGCTTGGGCTTCTCCAACCGCACGCGGGTGTTGATGTTGCCACCCGCTGTCTTGGTCGTGAGCGACATGATTTGGCGCTCCAGCGTGGGGGCCACAGAAGGCACGCTGTCGCTCCGCTTCTTGGCGATCGCCGCGATGTCGTCAGCCTCCACGGTCGGCGTGTACGCGTTCTTCAACAAACTGCGCACCATGCAGATCCCGTTCGCTCGCGCAGGCGCTGCGCTGGTGATCGCTTTTCACGCGACGCTGGTCGCGCTGATCGCAGAGCAAGCCAGCGACCGCGCAAATCGATCCGTCGAGCTCGGTGCAGAGACCTTTTCTATTGTGGCGTTGGATCGGCTGCCTGCTCGCGCCGTCGTGCTCGTCGATTCGCCGACAGTGACGTGGAGGTTACTGGCAGCAACGTTGGTCGAAGGTCGCCGGCCGGACGTCGTGTTGGTGCCGCGGCGCTTGCTCGCGCGCGGCGATGTCGCGCTGCGCTTGCTTGTACGTGAGCCGCAAGTCGAATCGCTCCTGCGATCCGTCGCGCTGGAGGGCACCAGCGACGAGCTCGGTTTGACGGCGCTCGCCGACGTGCGACCGCTGTTCGCCGAGCCCGAACGTGGCTGGGACCCTGTGGTCTACAGTCACCTCAACCTGAGCGGCGCGTGGCTACGCTTCGAGTCGGAGCCGCTCTCCAGCACGGATCGCAAAGTCGACGTGGAGAAGACGCTGCGCGAGCTGCGCGGCTTCATCGACGAGAGCTCGGCACACGATGCGGACCGCGAGAGCGCTCACGTCGCCAGCGCGATCGTCGTGGCGCACGCGAAGACCTTGCTCAAGGTCGGTGACGTCGCCAATGGCGGCTTGTTCTTGGGCGAGATAGACGCGCCCGGTACCAACGCCGTCGCGCGCAGCCGTTCCCTCGACGTGCTGTTCTCTGCTGCGGTGGCGCGGCTTCCTGCGGTGCGCAACGAGCGTCTCCAGAAGACACAGCGCGACAAGAAGCCGGCTGCGCAGCGCAAGCCGAAGGAGCCTGTTCGGAGGCGTTGAGACCGCGCTTGCGCCAACCGAAGAGCGTAGCCCGCTCTGATCTGAATCGAGTCTTGCTTTGAAGACACTCCCTCGTTCCGCAGGATCATCAAGAATTCGAACGGCCTGCGCTGGTAGCGCAGCGCTGCTTCTCGTCAGGGCTGCCCGGCGCGCTCCAGGTTTTCAGTCCCGGTCTGCTTCCCGCGATGAAACGTCCATAGCCCATTGAGCGCGTTGCCGATCACCCGATAGGCGATCACGCCACCGGTCTTGGTGTTGCTGGGCGACCAACCGACAGCCAGCTGGTCGCCGCTCAAGATACCGGTGCCGAGCATCGACTCGTTCGGCAGCGTCGCGACCAGCGTGTACGTCTGGCCTTCGGGACGGATGATGATCGTCCCGGTGTCGTTCTCGCTCGACGCCGTGATCTTGTAGCTGCCGTTGAGACCCGACGGGCCCTCTAGCGTGTGGCTGTTCACTTTGCCGGCTGCGCCCTCGATGTACTTGCCGCTGAGCTTGCCGCCGTCGACTTTGTAGATGGCAGCGATGTGCGGGTCGGGGCCCCAGTTGCCGACGAGCACGCCATCCGATTCGATGATCGCGCCCACGAAGCCCGTGGACCACACCGCGCGGTAGCCACCGCCGAACGTCTTCATGGTGACGCTGCCGGTGTAGGTACTGCTCGGGTTTCCGATGTTGCTGGCGCGCGTGATCGTATAGTTGCCGGAGCGATCGATGACGCTCGGCGGCGCGACCGTCGGCGCTGTCGGCAGTGGCTCGGGCGGCGTCACCGTCTTCGCCGAGGGGCTGGCGTCATCGTCGCCTTGGTTCTTCTTGCGCCGCTTCTTGCCGTCGTCGTCGTCCTTGTCCCGCTTGGATTTCTTGTCCTTCGAGCCGCCGTCGAAGGCGTAGTAGCCGCCGACACCAGCACCAACAATCAGCGCGGCTCCGACGATCAGCCCGATGACGAGACCGTTGCCACCCGCCTTTGCGGTTCGCGTCGGCGCGTGCGGGATCGCTGGCGAAGGGTTACCCATCATCATGCCGTGCGGCGTGCCTTGACCGACCACGGTCATTCCGCCCGGTGGACCTGCAGGCGCTGCGGGCTGCGTCGGCTGCACGCGGCTCGCGCCGGACAGCAACGTTGCCGAGCCAGCCGCCGCGCGCAAGACGGGGTCCAACGCTGTTTGCGCATCGGTCGCGTTTTGAAAACGTTCGATCGGCTCACGTGCGACACAATGCGCGAACCACTCATCGAAGCCCGGCGGCAGCAGATGGCTGGCGTTGTATTCGGCAGCCCGCCGCGAGGCAGGCACCAGCGGCTCGAACAACACTTCGCGCATCAGCGTCATCACCGAGTCGTTCGGTCCGCCCGTTGCGCGACGCCAGTAGTAGTGCCCAGTCAGCACCTGAAACGCGATCAGGCCCAGCGCCCAGACGTCGGTCGCAGGCGTGATCGGCTGCCCGCCTGTTTGCTCCGGCGCCATGTACCTCGGCGTGCCGAGCGACATCATCCCGGTGTTGGAGGTCTTCGCGTCGTCGAACAGCTTGGCGATGCCGAAGTCGAGGATCTTCACCTTGAAGTCGACACCGAGCTGCTGAACCTTGGCGATGAAGATGTTCTCCGGCTTGAGGTCGCGGTGCACCACGCCTGCCTTGTGCGCCGCCCCGAGCCCGTGGCTCAGCTGGCCAAACAGGGCGCGAGCTTCTCCAAAAGGGAGCGTGCGTCGCCGCAGCAGCATTGCCGCCAGGCTCTCGCCTTGCAGCAGCTCCATCGCCAGCCAGGGCATGCCGAGCTCTCGGTCGACACCCGCGCCCACGACCTCGACGACATGGTCGCTTTCGATACGGGCGCCGATCTTCGCCTCTTGCTCGAAGCGGGCCACCAGCGCCGGGTCGCTGAGCAGCTCGGGCTTCATCAGCTTCAGTGCCCGACGTTTGCCGGTCGAGAGCTGCTCGACGGCGTACACCTCGCCCATGCCGCCCTGGGCCATCGGCGACACGATGCGGTAGTCGCCAGCGACCAGGCTGCCGGGGCTCAGGGACACCGGCGGATACTACCTTGCGCCGCGATCCCTCGGTGCCGGGCTCGAAGCTGCGCTCAATTCGTCCATAAATTCAGATGCTTAAAGCGCGTTGTGCGCGGGCCTCTGCAAAGCCTGCCACCTCACGCCTGGCGACAAGGCGTCTCGGCCCTCTCGCGTTCCGGATCGATCCCGTGCCAACAGGCTCTGTGAGCGAACAGTGACGGCAAAGCGTGCCAACCGACCGTTACATCGCTGACGCTGTCCGGAGTCACCTCCACAAATCTCAACAAATTCTCGCAAAAGCGGGCTGGCACGATTCTCGAATTATTCCCCAGCATGCTCGATGCCGATGCCACTTCGCTAGCCAGGGACGCGGTCTTCTCGATTCATCCCCTCGAGCCGCAAACTTCTAGTCCGCTTGGCGGCGAGCCCCTCGAGGCGAGCGCTCGTGACCTGGTCTCGGTCGCGCGGCGCGTGCTCGCTGCAGTGCGCGGTGGCCCCACCCCGAGCGCGCGTGCACGAGCCGAGCTCAGCCAGGCTCGTCATCTGCTCGAGGCGCTCGGCGCCGCGCTCGAAGCCAACGACGTAACGGCAGACGCGCTCGCTGTCGCCGACGACGGCACCTGGTTTCAAACGCCGCACGGCCGGGTCGACGTCGCGCGCCGCGGAGCAGTGCGCCGCATCTTGGTTGCGCTGGCGCGCGCCAGGGTCGAAGCGTCGACCAAGGCGCTTACAGTCGATGAGCTGTTCGAGATCGGCTGGCCTGGCGAGCGTATTCCGTACGAGTCACAAGTTCGCCGCGTGTACACCGCCATTTGGACGTTGCGCACGCTCGGTCTCGACGGCCTGCTCTTGACCCGCGACGAAGGCTACCTGCTCGACCCCAAGCGCGCAGTGCGCCTCGCTGCATAGATCAAAACCGAGCGAACCTCCCTGGTTGCCGTCCACCTCATGTGGGCTCCCTCCACGCTAGGCGCCGCTCTCCACCACCTGTTGCACGACCGAGCGAAGCAGCTCGAGGTCGAACGGCTTTTCCAGTGTCGGGTGTTGCGTCGTCTCCAAAAATGCGCGCGCGCTCGCGGTGAACGCGCCGCCGCTCATGAACACGAAACGCGCTGCCTGTGCTGGCGCGATCTCCGAGACGCGCTGGTAACATTGGTCGCCAGTCACGTTCGGCATCATCAGGTCGCACAGCACGACATCGAAGCGCTCACCCGAACCGATAAGCTCAATCGCTTCTGCGCCCGAGCTGACGGTGCTGACGTCGTGATCCGAGCCCAAGATGCGCATCAGCGCGCGTCGTACGGCGACATCGTCGTCGACGACCAAGAGCCTGCCTCCCTGCGAACCAGCGCCACGCGATCGCGGCGGGTTGCTCGTAAGCTTGGTGCGTACGGCGGCAGGGGGCAACACCACGCGCACCATGGTGCCGCCGTCGACCTCGCTCGTCACGGCGATGGTGCCGCCCGCGTCTTCGACGATGCGGCGCGAGATCGAGAGCCCGAGCCCGGTGCCCACGCCTACTGGCTTGGTCGTGAAAAACGGCTCAAAAAGCTTGGGAAACACGTGCGCCGGGATGCCACGGCCGGTGTCCCTGACCTCGACGACGGCGTGGCCCGCCTCGTCGGTGTAGGTGGCGATGACGATCTCGTTCTTGGCGACTTCGCCTTCGGAGATCGCCTGGGCTGCGTTGACGACCAGGTTCAAGAACACCTGGCCGAAGCGCGCCTCGTTGCCGTCGACGACCGGAATCTCTGCGAACTTCTTGATCAGCCGAGCGCGGTGCCTGATCTCGACGCGCGCGAGGCGGCATGTCGAGTCCAGCGTTGCGCGCAGATCGACGGGCCCGCGCCGCTCTTCGTCCGGTCGCGAGAAGAGCCGCAAATCGCGGATGATATCGCGGATCCGATAGGACGCCTCTTTGGCGGTGAGCAGCAGATCGTTCACGTCGACGTTGGCGGCGAAAGCGCCGCCCGTCTCCTCGTCCAGAAAATCCAAGCTGGAGATCAGCGCCGTCAACGGATTGTTGATCTCGTGGGCCACGCCGGCCGCGAGGCCACCCATCGAAGCCAAACGATCCGAGGTGGCGATGATGCTCTCCATCAGCTTTCGCGCTGTGACGTCGCGAGCGATCACGAAGGTGCTGGGCTCGCCGCCGAAATTGACCAACAGTCCTGTGAGCTCGACCAAGAGCGTGCCGCCGTCGCTGCGGACGATGCGCGCTTCTTGGGGCTTTTTTCCGAGCGCGCCCAGCGGCGACAGCAAGGTCGCCTCGATCGCGGGTCGGTCGGCAGGGTGTACATGGTCGAGCACCCTCGACCCGAGCAGCGCTTCAATCGAGTGGCCCAACATCGAAGCCGCCGTGGCGTTGGCGAACACGACGTGACCCTGCCGCTCCACCAGGGCGCAATCCGGCAACGCGTCCAAGAGCTCGCGCGACTCACGCTCACGTTCGCGCAGCAGATCGACGACCGTTGGCGAATGCGATTGGGCGCGCGCCTGCGCCAAGCTCCGCTGAGAGAACGTCTTTTCAACGCGTTCGCTAGCCAGCTTGACGGCGAGACTGAGCACCAGCTCCACCACCCGTGTTGCCGCAGGCGTCTCAGCGTCGACATAGCGGCGCGCTTCCGCGCTGAGCGGCGCCTGGTCGGTGATGGCGACAATCACCACTGTCGGGCCGAAGCCAGCGCGCGCATCGCGACACAAGGCCTCCCCGTCAGCCTCGCGCGTGTCCACGACCAACACGATCGGCTCGCCGCGCGTGGTCACTGATCGCGGATCGAAAGGCGCGACCTGCTCGCCGATCGCTTTTGCGACCGACACCAGCCAGGCCGGCACCTCTCGACGAGACCAAAGCAGCGCCACGCGAGGACAGACTACCGTGATCAGCGCTCCGGGAAGACGCAGGCTGACACACCTCGGCTAATAGACTCACGCTTTCCCTGCGCTTCGGACGGCACGCCGCGTGCCTATCAAACAAGCGTCTTGTTCAACTCCGAGGACGCAATGACCCGATCTTCGATTGCTTTTCTGTACCTGGGCTTGTTTGCCTGCTCGGTCGCCGTGACCGCTTGCGGTGATGACGGCGACGGTGGCGGCGGCAGTGGCGCGGACAACGCTGGCGGCGACAACGCTGGCGGCGACAACGCTGGCGGCGACAACGCTGGCGGTGACAACGCTGGCGGTGGTGGCGGCGGTCAAAGCCTACCTGTCGCGTGTGGCGACGACCTCACCTGCGACGCCGGCGATGTTTGCATCGTCGAGCCGAACGAGCCGGCGTGTACCGATCTCGGTAAAGGCGAAATGTGCCCGAAGGGCACCACCGAGACGAATTGCGGCGGCGCAGGCATACCCTGCTGCTGCGGGCCCACGCCGCCGGATGATCATCGCTGCCTGTCTGCCGCCGGGTGCGGCGACGCGACGCCGACCTGCGAGTGCCTCGACCCCTGCGAGGGTGACGAGCAATGCTCAACACTGGCGCAAGAGTCGACGTTTCAATGTGAGCCACCGCCCAAACCATGAAGTGCAGCCGTTGCTGGTGCTGATTGCTTGTGGCGACAGTGGCTCGGGAGCGGGTGGCGCCGGCGGCGCTCTTCGAAAGTGATGACCACGTGTTCGTTGAATAGCGGCGTGGTGCGCGCGAGGTGGATCAGCGCCGCGCGTATCGTCGCCGCGCTCTTGGCGCCGTATTCCAGCGCCGTGAACCTGCGCGCGGGCACGTTG
>Ga0163144_10010187_pt1 | contig 20070 bp, 16 predicted proteins | sample OliLak19BULKMAT1_FD_123175 | JGI IMG/M metagenome (GOLD analysis project Ga0163144, IMG submission 123175) | Freshwater microbial mat bacterial communities from Lake Vanda, McMurdo Dry Valleys, Antarctica - Oligotrophic Lake LV.19.BULKMAT1 | ecosystem: Environmental > Aquatic > Freshwater >... | reverse complement strand
TTAATACGTTGAGTTCGCTTTTATGTGAAAAAAATCAAATAATAATTACTGATAACTCCATACCAAACGCAGGCACGCTTGTACGCTGGTACTGGAGCTTAGGCGATGGAACAATTATTAACGCAACAAATAATAACCCCATTACACATACTTATGCCAATTGGGGTAATAAAGTAGTTAAACTGTTGGTTGAAAGCAGCAAGGGTTGCCGCAGCGACACCTTATTTAAAACGGTTCGCATTAATCCATTGCCGAAAGTAGGGTATGTATTACCCGAAGTATGTTTGAGTGATGCCAATGCATTCTTCTTTGATACAACAAAAATTGCTGATAACAGTGAATCACTCATGACGTACTTGTGGAGCTTCAATACAAGTGTGCCACCCGTTGCACCGGGACCAATTCCTGCAACAAGTACCAATAAAAACCCTTCTATTAAATTTAATAAAGCGGATAATTACCTGTTATCCTTAATTGTTACTTCAAAGGATGGCTGTAGAGATTCGGTAACAAATATTCCGTTTACTGTAAATGGTTCCATCCCCAATGCAAACTTCTTATTGCTGCCAACAAATGGATTATGCAGCAACCAGGATATACAGATTCAGGAAAAATCAACTGTTGATTTTGGGGCCTTAACAAAAGTGGAAATCTATTGGGATAATGTAAATGCACCAACCGTATTTGATACCGATGATAACCCGGTAACAGATAAAATCTATTCACATCGTTATCCAAACTTCCAATCGCCATTAACCAGAACATTCCAGGTAAGGTACAGAGCTTATACAGGTATGATTTGTGTAAATGATGAAATACGGTATATTATAGTGAATGCAAGTCCGTTAACACAATTCATTGCAATGCCGGGCATTTGTTTAGATGCAACAGCACGCCAGATAACACAGGCGGCTGAACTGGGTGGATTACCGGGCACAGGTGTTTATACAGGGCCCGGAGTAAGCCCAACCGGTTTGTTTAATCCGGTTACAGCAGGGGTGGGTATTCATACAATCCGTTACACATTCACTGCGGCAAACGGATGTACTCATTTTTCTCAACAAACAATTGAAGTATATCCAAGACCTGCTGCAAGGTTTGTATCATTACTTCCATCCTGCGAAAAGAATCTGATTCGTTTCAGTGATAGCTCCATTGCAAATGCTGCTTCATTAAGTACATGGAGTGTAGATTTTGGTGATGGCACGCCGGTTGTTTCGTACCCGAACAACACGAACCTTTCGCATGTATTTAATGCATACGGAAATTACAATGTTGTATTGCAGGTGATCAATAACAGGGGATGTACAAGTGTACCATATACATTACCTGTGAAAGTAAATGCATTACCAAGAGTTGATTTTACTTTGCCTAAAGTTTGTTTACCAGTTGGCAACGCTTCATTCACTGATCTTTCATCGATCCCGGATAATACACAAGGATTATTTAAATACAAATGGGACTTTGGCGATGGCTTTGCATCACCAGCAGGATCTGATACATCCATTATAAAAAATCCTGTTTATAATTACAGAAATCTGGGAACCTATTCTGTTAGTCTGAGAGTAACATCAAATAACAATTGCATTGATTCAACTACGAAGCAATTGATTGATGTGTTTCCGCAACCGAAAGCGGCCTTTACTTCAAAAGATAGTTTATGTCTTGGCGACTTAGTTAATTTTACAGATCAAAGCGATGGCATTGTAAGTGGCATAACGCAGTGGAACTGGAATTTTGGAAATGGCGTTACATCATCCATTCAAAATCCAAACTATCTCTATACAATCCCTGGTACATTTAACGTACAACTTTCAGTGAACAGCAGTGAAGGTTGTGTGAGCGATACAGCTTATAAAGTAATTCGTGTTTGGCCATACCCGGCATTAGCACCGGTTCCTGATATTGTTATGCTGGAAGATGGTATCAAAAAAATAACAGGGTTCCCTGCAAATGCAGGCTATCAATATTTATGGACTCCACCTACTTACCTTGACAACCCAACTTTACCAAACCCAACAATTGTTAAACCAAAGGATGATATTATATATACCATTTATATTTCTGGTCGTGGTGGTTGTTTAATTCAATCGCAACTCTTTGTAAAAGTTTTGAAAATGCCAAAGCCACCGAATACATTCACACCAAATGGTGATGGCATTAATGATTTCTGGGAAATCAATCACCTGTATGATTATCCGGGTTGTATTGTAGAAGTATACAACACTGCCGGTACAATTGTACACAGGTCTATTGGTTATCCAACACCATGGGATGGTAAATGGAAAGGGCAGCAGCTTCCTGCAGGTACATATTATTATGTCATTGATCCAAAGAACGGCCGTGCAAGAATTGCAGGTTATGTAACCATATTACGTTAACCCCTTTGAAAATGATTGTTTGATGAATAGGATGATAAAGAAAAGGACTTGTGTGATTTGCTTTGCATTGTTGATGGGAATGATGATGAAAACTTCTGCACAACAACGACCGCATTATACGCAATACATTCTTAATAATTATATTATCAACCCTGCATTAACAGGTATAGAAAACTATACTGATATCAAGTTGAGTTATCGTAATCAATGGGTAGGTTTCCCTGGAGCTCCACAAACAATTTATGCATCTGTACATGCGCCCATAGGTAAGCAGGATTACAGAACCAGCGCAACTTCATTTCAGGTGCCGGGCGATAATCCAAGAGGTAAATCATACTGGGAAGAATATACAGCAGCTGAACCACACCACGGGATTGGAGGCAGCATTGTTAATTTTAAAACGGGTTATATCAACAGGGTATATGCAACAGTATCGTATGCTTATCATATAGGATTAACTCCAAAATTAAATTTGTCAGCCGGGTTTGCAGGAGGCATCTCCGTCATTAATATCGATGCAAGTAAAATTGAACTGGCTAATCCTGTTGATCCTGCTATTGGTGGAGTAGCACAGGAGTTAAGAAAAGTAAAACCGGAATTAAATGCCGGGTTATGGTTGTATTCCGATCGTTTTTTTGCAGGTTTTGCAGTACAGCAAATCATTCCCCAAAGAGTAACCCTTGTTACAAATGATTTTTATAAATCAACTTTAGTACCTCATTTTTTTGCAACAACCGGGTATCGGTTTCTGGTAAGTGAAGATGTAAATGTTATACCATCGGTGATGCTGCGTTATATCCCCAGTATGCCTGTATTTGTTGATGTTAATGTAAAAGCACAATACCAGGACAGATTTTGGATTGGTGGTAATTACCGGATCAAAGAAGGGTTTGCTGCAATGGCTGGTATAAATGTTTCTAATACGTTTAACATCAGCTATGCGTATGATGTAAATAATTCAAAATACTTATTGCAATTCATGCAAAGAGGTACACATGAAATTGTACTTGGCTTTATGCTTGGAAATAAATGGGGCGATCTTTGTCCGAGAAGAGTGTGGTAAGATTTATAGCCTTATGATCTCTAATTTTTTCAGTATTCTTTTTGGTTGAGGTGGTTGTTGCAGATGCACGGTATCAACATTTACTAATGGTTTCCCATTCAAAAAAACGCTGTTGTTTTTAACAATGATCTGAATATTTTCCTGTGTCATTCTGATCTCTTCATCCATTCCAGGAACATGCATGTAGGCAAAAGCATCATCACAACTGTTTTCTCTTTCTTTTCTTGCCATACCAATCAGTAATAAAGCAAACGGATTAAAGAAGAGCATGGTTTCTGCAACGGATAACAGTAAGTTCCAGAAATAATCATTGCGTTTAATATGCGCCAGTTCATGTAGCAGCACCGCTTCTAACTGGGCAGGAGTTAAATGAGCAACCGCTGCTGCGGGTAATAAAACAATGGGTTTTAAAAATCCCAGTGTAGCAGGTATATCAATCTGGCGGCTGATGACCAACTGAACAGTTCGTTTAATACCCATTGATTCAACCAGGAATTCAAAGAAGTTTTGCAGATCTTCAATGGCAGTGGTAATCCTTTTTCTTCGTAAAGAATTAGCTGTCTGTAATTGAATAACAAGTTTTGTTGTAAACCACAACAACACAAAAAGATAAGCAACCGATGAATAGGGGAGAATAAAATTCAACTTGTACTCCAGCCAGTTAAATAATAATTACCAACGGTTGTCTTTCGTAAAAGCGCTGAGCAACGTATTGTTGATACTTGCGTCTTCAATAACTAGTGAAGCTGTTTGATTCAGTTGTTTTTTCCAATGCTCAATAATGCCGGAAATAAACCAGGCAAATCCAGCTAAAGCAAACAAACTACTCAGGAAATTTTTTGCTGAAGCCTGTTTGATGCGGAAAATAATAACAAGCAGTTGATAAATGAGAAACAGCAATCCCATTTGCCAGATGCTGTCGGCAATGGCTTTACCTAATGCCTGTAAAAAAGCAGATTGAAATAACTGCTGCATATTACTGCTGTTTCAGATTATCAATTAGTTTTTGAATTTCGTCTAGTTCTTCTTTTGATGTTTTATGATTGCCCAATGCCTGCATTACCAGTTGGGTGGAGGAGCCCTGAAAGAGTGTATCAATCATCTTACCCATAAATTGCTTTTGGGTTTTTTCACGGGAAATCAAAGCAATGTATTTGTGCGTTTTATTGCTCTCATCTCTTTTAACGATTCCTTTTTCATGCATGATCTGCATTAACTTAAGCGTAGTGGTATAACCGGCATCTTTGGTTTTACTCAGCACTTCGTGCACATCTCTTACGGTTGCTTCATCACGTTCCCATAATACACGGAGAATTTCCAATTCACTTTCTGTAGGCTTTAATTGTTTAATACTCATGTTTTACGACTTGTTTCGTACCAAATATACGACCCCGTTCGTAAAAACAAATGCCGTTGATAAAATTTAAAGAAATTAACACATGAATCATGGAGATGGAGAGGAGTGGAAGTATCAATAAAAAAAATGAAGCCGTTCACAAAGAACGGCTTCGGTGGCTTTAAAAGATATAAGGACAATTATTTCAGTTCAAGTTTTACTGTATCTACAACTGTTGTTTGACCAAGGACAACTGGTACATTGCGGATAGCAGTTTTATAAATGATATTATCAGGAACGTATGAAAACGTGTAAGGCCCCGCAGGAAGATTTCCGATAAAGTACCATCCGTTTGTTATATTGGTTGAAGTTGAAGCAAGCGTGTCTGGTCCATTGATTGCGTAAATGGTTGTTCTTTGCGAAACAGGTGCCACTACGCCTTTTACATTACCACCGGAAGGCACGAATGAGAGTACTCTCAATACCGGCTTTAATATATATTTTCCACTATTACCTGCTTTTACAATTGATTTGGCTGCATCAAAATCAAGGATGAGGCGATATAAAATACCACCCGATACATCTTGCTTTATTTGCACCTTCAAACCAGATTGTTGGGCACTTGGAGTAGTTAAATCAATCCTTTTATCATCTTTTGTGATCACATAATTATTATCACCTAAAACAAGGCGGATTTGAGAAATAGTGCCTGCGGGAATTTCAGCATCAGCAAGAATGGTATCCTTACCGTTGGTTAAATCGTAGAGGTTATAAATGCCGGGATGTGCTCCATTCAGGATGATTTCATTATCACCACCCATTTTAATCCTTACTTCCCTCACATCAACCCAAACTTCTTTTACATTGGGATCAGGATTGTCCGTTAACCTTACCTGTAAACGAGGTTGATCATTATTGCTGCCGGTCTTTTTCTCACAACTGGCAGCAAATACAATAATAGCTGCAAGAGCAAGAACTCCTGAAGTAAGCGAATTGAAATGCAATTTCATATACGTTTTTTTAAATTTTAAAAGCCGGATTAGCCACACACCTGATATATCCAAACATCATTCCAATTTTTTAATAGATTGGGTTTTGATGAAACTATTTGCTGTTAATACAACGAATGCTGGAAAAAACCACAAATAAAAGCCCCGGCATTTTTATGCCGGGGCTTTTATAATTATATGATTACATACTCTAAAGTGTACTATTCAAACAATTGAGTTTCTTTATAACTTAAAATTTTTCAATATTTACTTTTACATCCATTTCTGTTTTGCCATTCAGGAATGAACGGTATTTATCCAACACTTCTTTTGATTGCAAAACATTGTTGATGGAAAGACTATCATTTTTCAGTTTTACAGAAAAGCCTGCAGCACTGATCAATTTATCTTCCTTTAATGCTTCAAGAAATGAATTTTCTAATTTCATCTCTTCTCCTTCCATCTTCTGTTCAATTGTTACGTTCACTGTTTCTTTATTGTTGCTATATGCACCCGTGCCATGTATCTGTGCAAGAGTAGGAGCAATCACTAATGAAACAATCGACATCAATTTAATCAAAATATTCATTGATGGACCGGACGTATCTTTAAACGGATCGCCAACGGTATCACCAGTTACAGAGGCTTTGTGCGGCTCCGATTTTTTGTAAAACATTTCACCATTAATCTCAACACCTTTTTCAAAACTTTTCTTAGCATTATCCCATGCACCACCTGCGTTGTTCTGGAACATACCCATCAATACTCCACTTACAGTAGCACCTGCAAGAAAACCACCTAAGGCTTCAGGTCCCATTGCAAAACCAATAATCAATGGAGATGCGATGGTGATAGCACCGGGCAACATCATTTTTTTGAGAGAAGCTTCCGTTGAAATAGCCACACACTTATCGTACTCAGGTTTGCTTGTGCCTTCCATAATACCAGGGATAGTGCGGAACTGACGACGTACTTCTTCCACCATCGCCATCGCTGCTTCGCCCACTGCACGAATAGCCAATGAAGAAAAGATAAATGGAATCATCGCACCCACAAACAAACAAGCTAATACATCTGCTTTATAAATATCAATACCAATAATACCAGCCACACCAACAAACGCAGCAAATAAAGCCAACGATGTTAAGGCAGCAGAAGCAATGGCAAAACCTTTACCTGTTGCAGCAGTAGTGTTACCTACAGCATCCAACACGTCGGTTTTTTCACGAACCTCTTTTGGCAATTCACTCATCTCTGCAATACCACCTGCATTATCTGCAATTGGTCCAAAGGCATCAATAGCTAACTGCATGGCAGTTGTTGACATCATACCGGCAGCCGCAATCGCCACACCATATAAACCTGCACATAAGAAAGAACCATAAATACCAGCAGCCAATACAAGAATTGGAAAGAAAGTAGATTCCATACCAACCGCTAAACCGCCAATAACGTTGGTTGCATGACCTGTAGAAGACTGACGGATAATACTCAGCACAGGGCGTTTGCCCATGGCTGTATAATATTCAGTAATGATGCTCATTAGCGCACCTACTACCAAACCAACTGCAATAGCTCCCAGTACACCCCACTTGGTGAAAGTAGCACCACGAAGAACCATTGTTTCCGGAAGAATAAAATAGACTAAACCTATACAGGCAATAGCTGTGAGAACAATTGATCCCCAGTTACCCATATTCAATGCCTTCTGTACAATATCAGTATTGATTCCTGCATTGTCGTTTACACGAACCATCCAGGTACCAACAATTGAAAAGAGAATACCAATACCTGCAATCATCATGGGTAATAAAATAGGAGCCATGCCGCCAAACGCATCTATAGATTTGGTTTCTTGTCCCAGTACCATTGTTGCCAACACGGTAGCAACATAAGAACCGAACAGATCTGCACCCATACCGGCTACATCACCTACGTTGTCACCAACATTATCGGCAATGGTGGCAGGGTTACGAGGATCATCCTCAGGAATACCAGCTTCTACTTTACCAACTAAATCTGCACCCACATCAGCAGCTTTGGTATAGATACCGCCGCCCACACGTGCAAATAAGGCAATGGATTCCGCACCCAATGAAAAGCCAGTGAGTACTTCAATTGTTTTAAGCATTTCCAAACCGTTTACATCTGCACCGGCAGGAACAAAAATTGCTTTTAATATAATAAACAAACCACCCAAACCCAGCACTGCCAGGCCAGCTACACCAAGTCCCATAACAGAACCACCGGTGAAGGAAACATTCAACGCTTTGCTTAAACTGGTACGGGCGGCATGAGCAGTACGTACATTGCTTTTGGTGGCTATCTTCATACCAATATAACCCGCAGTAGCACTCAACACGGCACCCATTACAAATGCAAGAGCAATGCTCCAGTGGCTGTTTTCGTTGGCCATAGACATCACACCTAACAACACGGCCACAATAACCACGAAATAGCCCAGCACTTTCCACTCAGCTTTTAAGAAAGCCATTGCACCTTCAGCAATATAATTACTGATTTCCTGCATACGTTCATTACCGGCTTCCTGTTTGGAAACCCAGTTATACTTTACAAACATGTACAACAGCCCAACGACTGCCATAGCGGGAACGAGATAAATCAAATTCTCCATAAACGATTATTCAGTGTTGTTGAATTTTTAAGCAGATCACCTTCGTTCATGCGATTGTGATCAAGGGCGGCAAAGATAGGGGAATGGGGCTAAAAATGAGGTGGGTGTTAAGGGTTGGGGAAAAGAAGAACATTAAAATTTGATGGCTGTTTAGGCCGTTCGTTTTCTGAGTTACTGTTGAGGCTTTTTCGCCTTTAATTGCAAATGCTCAGAGGGGTTGCAACCCCAAAGGGCGAGCAGGAAGTATAAATTTTAAGATCAACAACCTGCAAGGCGGTTGCAAGAAATATTGGAATGTAACAAACTCAATTGACAATCGTCTTACGATTAGAGAATAAAAGATATACTTTATGATAGATATTATATCCAAAGTCATTTTAACCAAAATTATTATTTTACTTTCCATAAACATTCTGTACGCTCAGGAAGTCACGACAAAGAGTGGGATTTTAAAAGGACTTGTTGAAGAAGATATAGTTGTATTTAAAGGTGTTCCATTTGCAGCAGCTCCTGTTGGTGATTTAAGGTGGCAAGCCCCAAAGCCTCCCGTGCGTTGGGATGGTGTCCGTATGGCTGATAAATTTTCCCCCATTTGCATGCAAATTGGCATGTATCCAAAAGAATTAACTGTAGAGGAAATGAGCGAAGATTGCCTATACCTCAATATATGGAAACCACAAAAAACCACATCTGAAAAGCTTCCGGTTATGCTATGGTTATATGGCGGTGGACTTACCAATGGTTCAGCCTCTACACCTCTGTACTCAGGTGAGAACTTAGCAAGACAAGATGTCATTGTTATAACCGCAAACTATAGACTTGGAGCAATAGGTTTTCTGGCACATCCCGAATTATCAAAAGAGGCCGATTACAAAAGTTCTGGTAATTATGGACTATTGGATATGATAGCAGCTCTTCAATGGATTCAAGAAAATATTGAATCTTTTGGTGGCGATCCTAATAATGTAACAATATTTGGCCATTCATCTGGGGCAATTTCCATTAGTGTTCTTATTGCTTCTCCCTTGGCTACTGGTCTATTTAATAAAGCAATTGCTCAAAGTGGTGGTCTTTTTGAGCCCATAGAATTAGATGAGGGCTTTTCCTTGTCAGCGAGAGAGCAAGCAGGAGAAAGGTTTGCTACCCGAGCAGGTGTTACCTCATTGAAAGATTTGCGAAACATCGCTGCTGAAGACATTATAAAGGTTCCAGTGAATACTTCTATTATTATTGACGGATATGTTCTAAAGCAGTCACCATTTGATGCTTACAAGAATAAAGAATATAATAAGGTTTCAATCCTATTAGGCAATACAACAGATGAAGGTCAAGAATTTATTACAGATTTAAGCATCACTAAAGAAACTTACAAGGACGAACTTAAAAAGCATTTTCCTGAATGGTTGGTATGGCTAACAGCACCATCTCATGTCAAAACAGATGATGAAGCTATTAAAGCAGCAATTGAATTTGAAGGCGATATTAGATTTAAATGGAATATGTGGACGTGGGCTAAACTAGCTTCTATAGAAAATGACAATAAGGTTTATTTTTACCAATTTTCCAAATCGCCCCCTTTTCCAAGTGATTCAGATCAAGCCGGCTGGGGTGCTGCTCACGCAAGCGATTTGTATTATGTTTTCGGACAATTTGAACAGCGAAGTTGGGCGTGGAATGAAAATGATCACGAATTGTCAAACATAATGGTAAAATATTGGACCAATTTCGCTAAAAATAATAACCCCAATGCTAAAGAGTTACCCCAATGGCCAGAATTTTCAGTAAGTAATCCCAAAGCTTTGTATTTCGACAAGGAAATAACATCATTTTCCTTGCAAACTAAAGGAACATTATTAAAAATAGATCGTGTTTACACGATGGCTCGTTTTATAATGAAGAACTACATTATATTAATATTTTTGGCATTATTGCTATTTTCTTATTTAACTGTTTCATTAGTTAAACATGTCCGTAATCGTAGAATAAACACTTTTACTCGCAGCCGACTCTCCGCACTTCAAAGGCGATATGTCAGGTAGCCAAGTGCGTTGGTTTTGTGGCACTCGCCGCCATCAGGGAACGAAAGTTAAATCTGTTTATTCATTGTTGTTAAATCAATATCCTCCAGTTACATGTAATCTGTAAGTATTCCTCAGGTGTTTTGGCTAAATGATATTTACCTGCAAATGGATTCTGATGCACATAGATTAATTTCTGTTCAATGAATGCATGGCCAGTACATTCTTTCCAGTCGAAACTATCCTCCCACAATTCATACAATTTGCCACGCTTCCTGTCGCTGTTGTTTACGCCCTTGAAAAGTTGTTCGAGTACAACAGTTTCCTCTTTTGTTTTCAATCGGTTAATGATTTCGTAGCCGATAAAGCGTTTGCCGTCGCCAATAATTTTGTTGATATCTTTTTCAGATTCGCTGAAAGCAATTGTTGCGTGTAAATGGTTGGGCATAATAATATAGCCCGTGATAAAATGTCCCTGATGTTTCAGGTAATCAAACCAATTATAAACAACGTCATAACTGTTTGTAACTTCAAATAATGGTAGCCAATTGTAACAGGTGAATGTGATAAAGAAATGGCCGTTACTAAAGGGTATTTTTCGTTTGACAGGCATACAGCTAATTTAAAAGCAAATGACTTGTATTGCAAATAAAACTAATTGCTCCGAATCACGGCGAGTCGGCTACGCCAGACATCGCCTGAGAACGTTCAGGGAGACTCGGCAGCGAAGGAAAGCTACAACGTAAATTTTATCGGTGAATGGCAAAGACAGACTTGATATTTTTCTTTACATTATTAATCCGCCTAAATTACGTCTTAAATACATTATTTGTGCAACTGATAATAAGAGTAGCCTGATAACAATTAAAAAAGTACCCGCAGATAACTTTTTTTATGAACACTTCTTAGATTTGAAGAGCATCAAACAAAAAGTTGCAATTGTAGTTAACAAATATGACTCGACAATGCAGGAAAAGCGGGTTATAATTAAATACCTTAAAACGGCATATCCATAGTTCCTTTCTTCACAGTTATCCGTAGTGTTCAACAAAAAATAAAATTGCTGGCATACTTGCGCTATCTAGGTTCAGACTTTTCCCTTTTAATCGCAACCGCCCAGATGGGTTGCAACCCATTCTTACTTGACGGGCAGAGCTCTGAAAGACTTTACACTCTCATTTTTCTACTAATATCTCGCCTCTCCAAGGATAGAGAATAAATACAGCTAACGAGTATAACAGTTTTGACTTTAGGTAAGTAGTAATCATGATTCTTCGTTCCTAAAAATATTTTTCAACATACTTAAAGTATTTTTTTCTTCTATCCGTCTTCCTTGATATAACTGTGTATACAAGTTGAATCAAATCAAAAAACAAAACATTATAAAATGACCAAACAAATTTTCAAAGTAGTACTTGCCGGTATCCTCGGTGGGTTAGCCATCTTCATCATGCCTTTCCTTATTATTAAAACAGTGATTTTCTTTTTGCTGATTGGCACCATCTTTCGCCTGGTTGGTGGAAGAGGAGGACGTTGGCACCGTGGCAGTTGGGGTTCTGGTATTGATCCGCAGAAACGTTATGCTTTTGCCAAACGTTGGCAAAGCATGGACACAAGCGAACGCAAATCGTTCATGGATAAAATGGAGGCAGAAATGTTTAATAAACAGAACGATGAGAACATTGACATCAGGTAAATATTTTAACGCACTAAATTTTATACAATGAAAAGAGGAACATTATGGATCATAGGTGTTATTACTGCACTGCTTACAGTTATTGGTTTGAGTGCAAGCATAGGAAAACATCACTGGAATAAACAGCGCCCGTTTGCAAAGGGTGCATATCATTATAACAAAGGTTGTGATGATCAAATAAAAAAAGAAACTGTTAAGTAAACGGATGCCCTTTTTATCTGAAGATCAGCGTCACCGTTTATAAGCACAGTTAAAATAGCTATCAATTTTTATTCACTAAAAAAGAAAGACGATGTACAATCAGTCACAAGCCGCAAAAGGCGATCATTACGGAAGCAGCAAACGGCACATGCTTTACCGTTCACAACAAAGAGCCGCAGTTAATATTTACAAAACCGAAACCAGTTATGAAATGCTGGTATTTGCTCCGGGCCGCATCAAAGAACATTTTGCGGTGAATGTAAAAGGAAATGAATTAACAATTTCCTACACCCCACCGGAAGGGTTTCCAAGATTCGATTGGGTGTTGCGTGAATACAGCCGTGGAGGTTTCGTAAGAACATTCACCTTAGATGAAACTGTTGAAGCTGCTGCTATTTCAGCAAAGTATGAAGACGGTGTTCTGCAGGTGAGCCTTCCCGTTATAGCTGGCACAGAAACAACAGAACAGGAAATTAAAATCAGTTAAGCTTTGATTTTGCTGCCAGTCGGCACACAGGTTTTAAGTTCAAGGTGGTTCCGCTTCTGCGGGGCTGCCTTTTTTATTGTAATTGAATAAACGCTCTTCCAAGATGTGCCGTTATATCACCGGCCAGCATAGCTTCCTGTGATAGATGCAGCGCCGCCAAATCTCCTGCCAGGCCATGCAGGTAAACAGCAAATACAGATGCTTCTTCAGCAGAATATCCCTGTGCCAGTAAACCGGTAAGGATGCCTGTTAACACATCGCCACTCCCGGCTGTTGCCATACCTGGATTACCCGTACTGTTGAAATAGGCATCACCGTTAGCACAGGCAATGAATGTGTAATGTCCTTTTAATATAATGATGCAATTCAACTCTTCCGCTTTTTGTAATGCCAGTTGTGTGCGTTCGAAATCATTCTTTGCTTTTCCAAATAACCGTTCAAATTCTTTGGGGTGGGGTGTAAGGATACAATCTTCATGCAGGAAGTTTTTAAGATCCTGTTTGATGGATAATAAATTCAAAGCATCTGCATCTAACACAACGCTCTGATGTGTTTCATGTAATAACTGTATCAGCATTTCGGCTGTTGATTCATGCAAGTCAATTCCTGGTCCTATACCAATTGCAGCATAACGGGTGATTTCTTTTGGAATGGAAGAAATAAAATGTTCATCCGTGTCAGTTTCAATCATTGCTTCCGGAATGGTTGATTGCAAAATAGTATAACCGCATAACGGAGTGTGAACAGTTAGTAAACCGGCGCCACTTCTTAAACATGCTTGTGCACTTAAAACAGCCGCCCCTATTTTCCCGTAACTGCCTGCAATGAGTAATGCATGGCCAAACTGCCCCTTGTGTGCAAATGGTTTTCGTTTGTGATAGATTTGTTTGATCATTTCCTGATCAATGAGTTGAAGTTTGGCGATTGTGTGTTGGTAATAGTCACGATCCAATCCAATATCCAGCAAATGAACTTCGCCGCAATTTTCTTCATTCTCAGGTAAAAGGAAACATTGTTTATACACCTGAAAGCTGAGTGTATGGTGGGCATGAATCACTGTTGCATCTTTACAACTCTTATCTGCATACATACCTGTAGGAATATCAATGGCAATGACAGTAGCAGGTGAATTGTTGATATGTTGTACAAGCGCTGCTGTAATACCTTCCAATTGTTTATTAAGACCTGTTCCAATAATGGCATCAAGTACAACATCAGTATGTGTTAACAGCGGAAAGAATTCAGCCGATTGCAAAAAATGAATATCGGCGGTTACGTCATGCAGTTTTTGCAGGTTGGTTTGAAAATCATCTGTGCCCTTATTGCCAAATTCAAGAATATATACTGTAACCTTTGATCCTTTCTGTAATAGCAATCTTGCAATTGCCAATCCATCACCACCATTATTTCCTTTGCTGCAAAAAAAATGTAAGTGTTCTTTGCCATAGTTATTGTGAATGATCCATTCAGCGCATTTGGCCGAAGCCCTTTCCATTAAATCAATGGATAGGATAGGTTCCTGTTCAATGGTATAAGCATCCCATGCCCTGATTTGATCTGCAGAAAAAATTTTCATGTGCTAAAGTTAATTCAAAACAGAAAAACAAAAGGCCTGATTTAATCAGACCTTTCAAGAGACCAAGAGAACACAATTATTTTTAAGAAAGGGAAAACCGAACCGATACTGCAACTGTTGCCGCTCTGAACCGAACCGATTCAATGATCGTTAACTCTGGCTTCCAGTCAACAGATAAGTTAACAGGAACTTCTGTGAACTGATAATCAATACCGGCAATACCGGTGATACCGAAATTATCAAAGCCTCTGAAACCAACAAAAGCTCCACCACCATAATACCAGCTTAAATTTGGAACGGTATTGATGGGGTTGAATACTTCATACAACACCCCAAGCGAAAGCGGATCTCTCAAATTGAGAATGCCTTCAATGGCTTTGTTATTATTAAAAAGATAACGGTAAGTAAACCCTGTTGAAACTACCTGGTCGGCACTGCCCAAACGCACACCAGCCTGATGACGGTATTGTGCAGAAGATCTTAAAGTTATCAGTATTACGAAAACAAAAAATACAACAATACTTTTTTGAATCATGATTTTTGAAGTTGCAGATGTATCAACTAAAATGATGCCAATGCAAACCAGGGTTTCTCTTTTATAAATCATTTAAATATATCAGAAACCTCGAGTTGCACTTTTGTTAGAACGTAGATTAGTGCCTCGTTGATGTGAAAGAAACCTTAACAATTTTTATATCTTATATTTGATTTGACTAATACAGGAATGAATGGCTGCTATCTTCATCGTTGTTATTTTTATACTTGGTTACCTGGCCATTGCATTTGAACATCCATTGAGGATTAATAAGGCTGCCACTGCACTAATGACCGGTGTTCTCTGCTGGACAATATTTATGTTGCAGAGTGAATCCTATCATACTGTAAATGAAGAGCTGCTGCATCATTTAGGTGATATTGCTTCGATTCTGTTTTTTCTATTAGGGGCAATGACAATTGTAGAGTTAATTGATTCCCACAATGGATTTGATATAATAACCCAACAAATTAATACAACAAGCAAGAGTAAGTTGTTGGTGATCGTTTCGGCAATTACCTTTTTCTTATCGGCTATACTGGATAACTTAACCACTGCAATTGTAATGACTTCTCTATGTACTAAGTTATTGCGTGAAAAAGAAGATCGTCTTTGGTTTGCCGGAATGATTGTGATCTCTGCCAATGCCGGTGGGGCATGGTCTCCTTTAGGGGATGTTACAACCACCATGTTGTGGATCGGCGGGCAAATCACTGCTTTAAACATCATCAAACAATTATTTTTGCCAAGCTTAATTGCATCCACTATACCTGTAATGATTGTTGCATACAAATTCCGCAAGAAAAAAATTATAGCAATGCCCGCTGCAATTTCTTCAAAGGCTGATAAACGAGAGGGCAAAATAGTTCTTTCAGCGGGATTAGGGTTCCTGGTTTTTGTTCCTGTTTTTAAAACAGTTACCCATTTGCCTCCATTTATGGGTATGTTGCTTGCATTGGGGTTTATGTGGGTAATTACAACCATCATCCATCAAAAAAAAGATCCGGGATTGAGTCAGCAATATAGTGTTGCCAATGCTTTGCAAAAGATTGATACGCCAAGCATTCTTTTTTTCCTGGGCATTTTACTGGCAGTTTCTGCGTTACAATCAATGGGGTTATTAAAAGAAGCTGCAACACACCTAAGTACTTTTTTTAAAAACGATTATTTCATTGGTATTGCTCTTGGGTTGCTTTCTGCTATCGTAGATAATGTGCCGCTTGTAGCTGCAGCGCAGGGAATGTACGATTTATCAACTTATCCAACAGATCATCCTTTCTGGGAATTCCTTGCTTTAACAACCGGCACTGGAGGAAGTGTAATTATTATCGGATCAGCCGCAGGTGTTGCGGTGATGGGTATTGAAGAAATTAATTTTATGTGGTACCTTAAAAAAATTGGCTGGTTGGCATTGGTCGGGTTTGCAGCTGGGGTTGCGTTCTTCCTATTAGTAAGATTATTGTTTTATTAAAGCTTACTGAAACAACTCTAACTTGGTTTTAGGTCTTTTATTATCGAGCCATTGAAAACCTTGCAGTTTCTTTTTATCATTGGGTAATTGGCGGATAGGGAAGGTGGATCCTTTTACAGAACTGGTGAATTTTACTTTATTTATATTCTTGTTTTCAAAATACATATCAATGATATCCGCTGTACTGCGGTTCATACCAACAAACGCACTGTCATTATCCTGTGCATAGTAAATACTTTCGGCTGTTCCTTTTGCTCTTACATAATCCAATTGCCCGTTTAAAAAATAACCGTTGATTGTACGGCCCTTGATCTGGTTATAGAACTCAGCTTTATGTTTTACATCCTGGATCATCAATGCATTTTCAAAAACATAGAGTCGTTTAGGTTTTTTATTTTGTATATAAATAAATATCGTATCGCCGGTTACCTGGCTGCCTTTGCTCCATGCAATAGGCTCACGGTATAATTCAAATACGCTGTCAACACCGGAGTAAAACAAACTATCTGCCACTGCCTGTAATGAATCGGTGAAAATGCGAACATGCCTGAAAGCAGTAATAAACCGCATGGTATCAGTTTCTGATTTGGGTCTTTTCTTTACAATTACAGAATCAGGTGTTGCAATACTGTCCTTCTTTATAATTTGTGTGGAATCCTGTTTTATTTGAAGATCAGGTTTTTGTTTGATGCCAATCGGTGGCTTTTTGATTGCAACCGTATCGTTCTTTTGCACATTTGATTCTTTGCTGATTATTGGTGGGATAACAGGTGCAGCAGTTAAGGTATCTTTTTTATTGATGTTGATGCTATCTTTCATTACAACTGCATTGGAATCTTTTATTATTGTTGTAAGCGTATCCGTTTGTAACAAGGAATCAACTTTTATGACTGCACTACTCTTCACCGTATCAAATGCTTTGATAAAGCCGCCTTTCATTGTTGCAAGGTCTTTCACAAGGCCGGAGTAAATTGTATCTGCAGCAATGTAGATGGAATCGTTCTCCTGCACAACCACCATTACCGGTTTTTCAGTGGCCAGGAAATTTTTTGTTTCCTTGTTAAAGAATACACGGTTACTGAACAATAGAAAACCCTGTGCCGTGTCTTTATATTGTACATTTCCTTTTGCTTCACCAAAACCTGTTTTATCATCGATAAACATGTCTTCAGCAACCATGGTGGAGGTACTGTCTTTAATTAATGATCGCCCACCCAGTTTTGCTTTCTTCAACTTCAAATCATAGTAACCTTCCCGTGTATTGATAATAGATTTGCCGGTTTTAATGGTAGTAGGTGCAATAAATGTTGCAACCCGGCTGGTGGTATTATATAATAATGAGTCACTAGCCAATACAACTTCCGGATCGCTCATTTTAACATCCCCAATAAAATAGATGTCCTTTATATCAGCATAGTAATATCCCGACTTACTGTATAAGGTGGTTTGTTTGCTTTCAATTCTTCCGCCATTTCGGTAAGTACCAACTTTACCATTCATGTCATAATCCATTTCATCGGTGTATAACGTACTGTTACCATCGCTGAGTCTTACCTTATCACGGAAGGTGGCTAATTTTTTTGTTCCGTCATACTGCAGGTATTGCGAATAGATGTTGATGGAGTCAGCATCATTGATATGCACATTGCCATAAGCCTGCATAAAATTAGAACGTTCATTATACACTACACTATCGGCAGTAAAAATGGTAATGCCCTGTTTAATCTTTACATTCCCTTTTAAGATCTGTAATTGTGTGGAAGAATCAACTGTTCTGAAGAAAAACTGATCGGCATTCAATATTTCAACTACTCTTACCGTATCACTTGTTTGCGAGGGGCGGGGAGGAGGAGTTTTCTTTTGTGCATGAAGGGCTACAAAACACACAATAAACAAACACAGCAATCCAATGCGTTGCACGTTGAAATTATTTTTGATTATTTATGCTGTCGGCCAACGGTGCTTTGAGCGGTTCACTTTTATCTTTGCTTCCAAATACAGAGAAACTGATATATCGTTTCGGGTGCAGTTTCAGGTCATCAATTAAAACATTCAGGCTTCTGCTTGTATTTTGAAGATTATTATAAAGCCTCGGGTCGTTGATGAGTAAGCCCAATGTTCCCGTGCCGGTATTTGCTTTTTGAATGATACCCTGTAACTCTGCAATGGTGTTATTAAGCTTGGTAACCGTTTCTTTAATTTCTATTTCAGATAATTTCTGCGAAGTATTCTTCAGGTTCTCCACAGTGCTGTTGATCTTGTCGTTGTTTTGATTGAGATTGGTCGTAAAGGTTTCAAAATTGTGTAAGGTCTTTGCCATTGCACCATCTTTTGTATTCAATAAAACAGAAAGACTATTTGATGATGTTTTGAGATTTGCAATGACTGCTCTCAGGTTGGCTTTCGTGCCTTCATCAAACACACTGTTGAGGTTGCTTAAAACCAATTTTAATGAATCAACGGCTTGTTTAATGTTGGCCATTACAGGATCAACACTGTTCATCACTTTGGCCAGTATATCAGGGTTACTGCTACTTAAAATCGTATCACCTTTGGCAATGAACGTAGTTGCATTGCCAGGCAATATACTAATGGAAGGGTTGCCTGTTAAACTGCTGTTGATGATGGCAACTGAATTTTTTGGGATATTCACCTCTTCTAAAAGAGTAATTGTTACAATTACTTCACTTACATCTTTATCAAAATTTTCAATTTTGTAAACATTCCCTATTCTGAATCCTTTGATCTTTACCAGGTTTGAAATTTCAAGTGTACCCACATCAGGGAAACGGGCATAGATGACATTTGATTTTTTGAGCAGGCTTTTTCCTTTTAAAAAATTAAAGCCCAGTACCAATAAGGTAACGGCAATGACTGTTAAGGCGCCTACTTTGGTCTCGTTTGAAACTTTCATCTGATCGTAATGGGTTTTTCACTGAAGCAATGAATTGAGTGCTCAGTACAGGTCAAAAATAAGAAATGTTTATCCCCCGCAAAAAAGATACACGGAAACGCATGTTAAAATACTGGTTTTACAGTTAACGAGGGCCGTTATTGCCGTTTTGAACGGTTGGTCCTTTATCCACCAGTTCTTTATATCGTTTGATGGATCGGGTAATGGTTTCAGCCATTTGCTGCTGACCTTCAGCACTCATTAAAAATTCTTCTTCGGGGCGGTGCGAAAGAAATCCCAATTCAATTAATATACTGGGCATGGCTGTGGCCTGTAAAACCCAAATACCTTTTTGCCTTTGTTTTACACCACGACTGAAGCGACCGATACTGACGAACTCTTCTTCAACAATGGTTGCCAGTTTTACGCTATTTGAAAAGAATTGTTTGGTCCAGAGTGCTACCTGCTGTTTAACAACAGGGTCATTGATATTTACATTAATGGTACTGTCGTCTTTTTCATGTTGAAATACATCACCATTTTCCAGGATGATGTCTTCTTTGTCATCTGTTTTATGAGAAGCAAATACATAGGTTTCTGTTCCATGTGCAGGATTGGGGTGATAATAGGTTTTATAGATGGGAACCTGTCTTGTTTTCTTTATTTTTTTTCTCTTTTTACCTTTGCCGGTATATACATAATAGGTTTCTGTTCGTGTACCTTCTCTTCTTACTTCCCTGAGTTTAGGAACAAAGTTGCAGTGAATGGAAACAAAGAGATCACCTTTAT
>Ga0163144_10010184_pt1 | contig 20074 bp, 19 predicted proteins | sample OliLak19BULKMAT1_FD_123175 | JGI IMG/M metagenome (GOLD analysis project Ga0163144, IMG submission 123175) | Freshwater microbial mat bacterial communities from Lake Vanda, McMurdo Dry Valleys, Antarctica - Oligotrophic Lake LV.19.BULKMAT1 | ecosystem: Environmental > Aquatic > Freshwater >... | reverse complement strand
TATAGCATGAATATAAGCCCGATGGGAGAGGCTTATGGAAATTATGGCGTGGAAGGCGGAATCTTTTTCATGATTTTTTATGGCATGTTTTTTTCAGTTGTTATTATTATACTGCTCAATATCATTAAAAAAAGACCAACACTTGTTTTATGGTTCCCTATTTTATTTCTTAATTCAGTTCAAATAGAAACAGATATCCTGATGTGTGTTAATTCAATCATCAAGAATTTGATTTTTATCTGGTTCTGTTACTGGGCCGCTGATCGCTTCCTGCGTATAAAATTGTAACCACTTTTTTTTGAAAAAACGTGTACTCATTTTTTATGATCATTTTTATCCTGCATATAAAGCAGGAGGTCCTGTGCAATCATTGGTGAACCTCATCAGGCAAATGCATCAGCAGTTAGATTTTTTTGTTGTTTGTAAACCGCATGAAATGAATGAAACGGGAGTATTACCCGGCATTAAGGTAAATGAATGGAACAACTGGGAGCAAATAGCGAAAGTGATGTATTGGAATTACAGAGAATCATCCCGCAATACATTGCAAGATCTTTACAAAGAAGTAAGACCAGATATTATTTTCATCAATGGATTGTTTTCCCTGCATTTTAACCTGCTTCCTCTGCGGGCAGCGATTAGTTTCAGCGGAAAGTACAACGATTGTAAAGTAGTTTTATCTGCAAGGGGCATGTTACACCCGGGAGCCTTATCTCAGAAAAAATTCAAAAAAAAGATCTTTCTTTTCTTGTTCAAGTTATTTGGATGGCAGCACAAAGTTCAATGGCATGCAACGGATGAACAGGAACTGAAATTCATTCAGCAACAGTTCGGCGAATTGACAAATATTAAAGTAGCGGGAAATTTTCCTAACCTTCTTACTCAAGCCACGGCACCAGTAAAAAGAGAACATGCATTAATAATGGGAACTGTTGCTTTGATCAGTCCTATGAAGAATCATTTGCAGGTATTAAAAGCGTTACAATCTGTACAAGCTAATATTGTATGGCATATATATGGTCCTGTAAAAGAGGAAGCTTACTGGCAACAATGTAAACAGTTGATACAACAATTACCTTCCAATATCGCAGTTCACTATCACGGCGATTTGCCACCTGCTGAACTTTCAAAAACAATGGAAGAATTTCAGCTTTTCATTATGCCCAGCAAGAGTGAAAACTTTGGTCATGCTATACTGGAAGCGCTGAGCGCAGGGAAACCCGTCATCACAACCAACACAACACCGTTTAAAAATCTGCAGCAGGTGAAAGCAGGTTATACTGTTGCGGTTGATCAACTGGAGACTGAATTACCCCGGGCAATTCAACATTTTGCAACCATGCAACAGCACGAATTCAATGATTGCAGTAAAGCCGCAGCTGAATATGCAAGAGGGTTTGTATCAACAGATCAACTGCAACAACAATATCAACATTTATTTACAACAGCGTAAAGAACTCTGAAACTTATCTTTGCGCCCATTTAACTTATACGAATGATTGTTTTAGGAATTAATGCATACCATGCAGATAGCAGTGCGGCCATTTTTGTTGATGGCATTATGATAGCAGCCATTGAAGAAGAACGGTTTCGAAGGATAAAGCACTGGGCTGGCTTTCCTTCAATGGCCATTGAGTTTTGTTTGAAAGAAGCAGGTGTTGGTTTAAATGAAGTGGATCATATTGCCATTGGCCGGGACCCCCGGGCTAAATTTTTTAAAAAACTTTTATTCCTCGCTAAAAATCCCGTTGGGGGTTTTGCAGCAGTCTCTAACAGGCTGAGTAACGCAAAAAAAGTGAGCTCGCTGGAAGATGAATTTGCAAAAATAGCTTCCATTGATAAGGCTACTTTTAAAAAGAAGATCCATAACGTTGAGCATCATCGCAGTCATTTAGCTTCAGCCTTCTTTGCATCTCCTTTTGAAGAAGCAGCTTTGCTTTCCATTGATGGATCGGGTGATTTTACTACAACCATGATTGGTATTGGTCGTGGCAATCATATTGAAATACTTGATTCAATTGATTTTCCGCATTCAGCCGGTCTGTTTTATACAGCCCTTACACAATGGCTTGGCTTTCCTCATTATGGAGATGAATACAAAGTGATGGGGCTTGCTCCTTATGGCGAACCAAAATATGTTGATCAACTGAGAGACCTTATTCATTTTACTGATAATGGATTATTTCAACTCAATCTTAAATATTTCCGCAATCCAAATCGTGGTATCATTTCTTATGGCGAGGATCATATTCCTGTAGTAGCAACTTTGTTTACTGCTTATTTTGAAAGCAAGCTTGGTAAGGCAAGACAAAAAAACGAAGAGTTAACACAGTTTCATAAAGATATGGCTGCATCTGTACAACGGATCACTGAGGAATTAATTTTTCATTTGTTAACTGCATTGCACAAACGTACGGGTTTAAAAAATATTTGTATTGCAGGTGGTGTTGCACAAAATTCCGTTGCTAATGGAAAGATTACACGCCAAACTCCCTTCAGTAACGTTTATATTCCAAGTGCAGGACACGATGCAGGTATTTCAATGGGGGCTGCCTTGTATGTATACAATCAAACATTGCAACAACCCCGCAAGCCGGCTATCTGGTCAGCATATACAGGCAGTCATTTCAGTAATGATGAAATTGAAGCGTACCTGCAATCAAGAAATATTCAATATAAGAAGTTGAATGATGAAGAGCTGTATGATTATGTAGCTAACCGATTGGTGAATGCAGGTGTCATTGGTTGGTTCAGCGGCAGGAGTGAGTTTGGTCCAAGAGCGTTGGGTGGCCGTTCTATTCTTGCTGATCCTCGCAGAACAGATGCTAAAGATTTGCTGAATGCAAAAATTAAACGAAGAGAAAGTTTTCGCCCCTTTGCACCTTCTATTTTAAAAGAGTATGTGGATGAATATTTTACAGTGAATGATGTAGTTCCATTTATGGAAAAGGTATTCCCTATAAAGGAAGATAAGAAAGCATTGATACCGGCCGTAACACATGCTGATGGAACCGGAAGGCTACAGTCTGTTGATGCGTCTGTGTCACCAAGATACTATGCGTTGATTGAGCAATTCAGAAAAAAAACAGGGATCCCTGTTTTACTGAATACATCCTTTAATGAAAACGAGCCCATAGTTAATTCACCTGCAGAGGCATTGGATTGTTTTCTTCGTACACAAATGGATATGCTGGTGATGGAAAATATTATTGTTGAACGTTAACATGAAAGTATCCATCATCACTGTTGTTTATAATCGTGAAAAAACAATTGAACACGCCATTCAATCGGTTTTGAATCAATCATACAAAAACATTGAGTATATCATTATTGATGGTTCATCAACTGATGGTACCATGGAGGTAGTGAATCAATATAAAGAGCAGGTTGCAGTAATCGTTTCAGAAAAAGATAAAGGCATGTATGATGCATTGAACAAAGGCATCATACTTGCAACAGGTGAGGTGGTGGGCCTGTTACATGCTGATGATGTGTTTGCCACAAATGATATCATTCAGGTTATTGTTGATCAACTGCAGCGCACACCTTACGTTGATGCGGTGTATGGGGATGTTGGTTTTGTGAAAGAAGAACAGCCGGATAAGATCGTTCGTTATTATTCTTCTGCTATTTTCAATACACACTTATTCAAGTGGGGGTTTATGCCGGCACACCCAACTTTTTTCTGCTATAAAAAATATTTTGATCTCTACGGATTGTACAGAACTGATCTTGACATAGCAGCCGATTTTGATTTGCTGGTCCGTTACCTTCGCAAATACAGGTTGAATACGTTTTACATACCGCAGATGCTGGTAAAAATGAACATGGGTGGAAAAAGTACAAGAGGAATCAGCAGCACCATTCAAATTAATAAAGAAATCAAACAAATATTAACTGAACAGAAAATGCCTTCCAGCTATCTGCGTTTATATGCCAGATATTTTCTTAAAGTGCAGGAGTTCTGGAAAAAGAAAAAGCAATAATTAATTATGAAGAAAGCATTGATCACCGGTATTACCGGGCAAGACGGAGCCTATCTCTCCGATCTTCTTTTACGAAAAGGATATGAAGTGCATGGTATTAAACGAAGAACTTCTTTGTTTAATACAGATCGGATTGATCATTTGTATGAAGATCCGCATATTAATAATCGTCATTTTATTTTGCATTATGGCGATTTAACCGACAGCAGCAATCTCATCCGCATCATCCAGGAAGTGCAGCCCGATGAAATTTATAACCTTGGTGCCATGAGTCATGTAAAAGTGAGTTTTGACATTCCTGAGTACACGGCCAATACAGATGGCATCGGTACACTCCGCATTTTAGAGGCGGTACGATTATTGGGACTCTCTGCAAAAACAAAAATCTACCAGGCTTCTACTTCTGAATTATATGGTTTGGTTCAGGAAGTGCCACAATCAGAAAGAACACCTTTCTATCCACGATCGCCATATGCAGTTGCAAAAATGTATGGCTACTGGATCACGGTGAACTATCGTGAAGCATATAACATGTTTGCCTGCAATGGAATTTTATTTAACCATGAATCGCCTTTGCGTGGCGAAACTTTTGTAACAAGAAAAATTACAAGAGCTGTTGCAAAAATTGCGTTGGGCATGCAGGATAAATTGTGGCTGGGAAACATGAATTCTAAAAGAGACTGGGGTCATGCTAAAGATTATGTTGAAGCTATGTGGCTGATGTTACAACAGGAAAAGCCTGAAGATTTTGTGATTGCAACAGGTGTAACAACGGAGGTAAGAGATTTTGTACGGTTGGCTTTTGCTGAAGTAGGCATTGAACTTGAATTTAAAGGTGCAGATGAACAGGAGGTTGGAATAGTAAAATCGGCTTCCGATCCAAACTATCCAATTGCAGCAGGTACAGAAGTGGTGGCAGTGGATCCACGCTATTACCGTCCTACAGAAGTGGAGTTGCTTATTGGCGATCCTGCAAAAGCCAATGTAAAATTGGGATGGAAACCTAAATACGATTTAAAAGGATTGGTTCAGGAAATGGTTGCTGCCGATGTTGATATTTTCAAAAAAGAAAAACTATTGAAAGACAGCGGATTTAAAATTAAAAATCAATTTGAATGATGGAGCAGGGAGCGAAAATATATGTGGCAGGCCATCGTGGAATGGTGGGATCAGCCATTGTAAGAAAATTGCAACAGGAAGGCTTTACGAATTTTGTGTTTCGCACTTCAGCTGAGTTGGATCTCCGTAATCAGGAATCAACAGAAGCATTTTTTAAAGAACAGAAACCTGATTATGTTTTTTTAGCAGCAGCAAAAGTGGGCGGTATTGTTGCCAACAATACCTATCGTGGTGAGTTTTTATATGATAACCTCATGATTCAGAACAATGTTATTCATTTTGCCTACAAACATAGTGTGAGTAAACTGTTGTTCCTTGGTTCATCTTGTATTTATCCAAAGTATGCAGAGCAGCCTATTAAAGAAGACTCTTTACTTACAGGGATATTGGAGCCTACCAATGAACCTTATGCGATTGCAAAAATTGCAGGTTTAAAATTGTGCGAGGCTTATCGGAGCCAGTATGGTGTTCATTTTATATCAGTAATGCCGACTAATCTTTATGGTCCTAATGATAATTATGATTTACAAAGCTCGCATGTATTGCCGGCCTTGTTACGCAAAATGATTATAGCAAAACGAACCCATCAACCCTATGTGGAAATTTGGGGTACAGGTACGCCACGCCGTGAGTTTTTACATGTAGATGATCTTGCAGACGCCTGTTATTTTGTTATGCATTCATACCAGGGAAATGATTCGCTGAACATAGGTACAGGCGAAGATATATCCATTAAAGAACTGGCAGAATTAATCAAACAGATTGTGGGCTATGAGGGCCAGCTAAGTTTCAACACAGAACAACCAGATGGTACTCCCCGTAAATTGCTGGATGTTTCAAAACTAAAGGATTTGGGTTGGAAGGCACAGATCGGTTTACGGGATGGTATTGCAAAAGTTTACCAGGAAATCATGTCACTTCCATTTGCATAATGTTTGGATTATTTAAAAAGAAGAAAACAGAAACAGTTGTATCACCCCTTGCTGATTACAGTGGGTTGAAAGTTGATATGCATTCGCACCTGTTGCCGGGTATTGATGATGGGTCGCCCGATGCAGCAACTTCTGTTAGTTACATCAAGGCAATGATGGCGCTTGGGTATCAAAAATTCATTACAACTCCTCATATCTATCCTGATCTGTATCCTAATACAAGAGAAACCATCTTAGCTGCTCATCAAATACTGATGACAAAACTGCAACAGGAAAATATTGATGTTGAAATTATACCGGCAGCCGAATATTTTATTGATGATCTGTTTGCAGATCGGTTAAAACAAAATGAAGCATTACTCACTATTCACAAAAACTGGGTATTGGTTGAAGTTTCATTTATGACGCCGCCACCCGATCTCAATAACATTCTTTTTGAAATGATTGTAAAAGGATACCAGCCTGTGCTTGCGCATCCTGAGCGTTACAATTTTTATCATAATAATAAAGAGATTTTTCACCGGTTCAAAGACCAGGGATGTATGTTACAGATGAACCTGCTATCATTAAGTGGTTATTACGGACGAAGTGTGCAGGAAACAGCACATTATATGGTTCATGAAAAAGTGGTTGATTTAATTGGCACCGATCTGCATCATCAGCGACACCTCGATGCAATGTATCATCCTTCCCTGATTGCTGATGTAAAAAAAACACTTCAAACAAATTCAATTCTTAACTCCTCGCTTTAGGTTTTTATTGAACAAACCCCGCCTTTTAATTTTACTCAATCGTCTTTCTGTAGGTGGCCCGGCCATTAATACATTAAGCGCCGCTTCTATTTTAAGTACTGATTTTGAAGTTTTATTTGTTGCAGGTGAACCCATGAATGATGAGCAGTCGGCAGATTTTTTATTAGAACAATACAAGGGGTTCCGGGTTGAGAAAATAAAGTCATTACGGCGATCTATTATACCGGGGCAGGATATCAGGGCTTACTATCGCATTAAAAAAATAATCAAAAACTTTCGTCCTGATATTATTCATACACATGGTGCTAAACCCGGTGTGCTGGGCAGGTTAGCGGCATGGCGATGTAAAGTGCCGGTGATCATTCATACTTTTCACGGACATGTGTTTCATTCTTATTTTAACCAGTTTACTTCAAAAGGGATCGTTTGGGTTGAACAAATACTGGCAAAGATTTCAACAGCCATTATTGCAATCAATCAGAAATTAGAACATGAACTGATTCAGGAATACAGAATAACAGATGCTGAAAAGATCAAGTTGATACGGCTTGGAGTGAACACAGAGAGTTTCACTGATCCTGATGGAATAAAGCGAAATTTATTCAGAAAAGAATTCCAGATCCATGATGATGAAATGGCCATTGGCATCATTGGACGATTAGTACCTGTTAAGCAACATCGTTTATTTATTGAAGTAGCGGAACAATTAATTCAATCAACAAAAGGCAAACAACGGTTAAAATTTTTTATTGTTGGCGATGGTTCTGAAAAAAATAATATCATCAAACAGTTGCAGGGAAAGAAAATATCGTATACAATCGGTGGTTCAGCTTTTGATCAAACAGCCCGGTTTATTTTTACTTCCTGGCGCAATAACATGGACCAGGTATATGCCGGTTTAGATATTATTATGCTTACTTCTTTAAATGAAGGAACTCCCGTTTCTGTGATGGAAGCGATGGCAGCAGGCAAGCCTGTAGTTTCAACCGATGCCGGAGGGATCGCAGAACTGATTGATACAGGAAAAACAGGATTCATCGGGAAAAGCAGCATTGAATTAAAAGACGCAGCTCTCCTGCTGATTGAATTACCGGAGCTTCGAAAAGAAATGGCTGTAAGCGCACAGAAGTTTGCAGGAGAGCGCTTTTCAAAGCTGTATGAAACAGAACAATTGAAAGGTTTGTACAATCATTTACTTGGCAAGCAATGAGGAATTAAACAGTTAACAGTAAATAAATCGATTGTTCCTGAACATTTTTATGCCGTGATTGTAATATTTCAACAGTTAAAACAGCGATGAACAAGTTTACAATCAAAGATCTTGAAAACCTGAGTGGAATAAAGGCCCATACCATCCGCATATGGGAGCAGCGCTATTCTTTTTTAAAACCTCAGCGTACGGCTACTAATATCCGTTATTATTCCAACCAGGAGTTGAAAATATTATTGAATATTTCATTGCTCAATAAATACGGGTTCAAAATTTCTCATATTAACAAAATGAGTAATGATGAACTGCGTGAAAAAACACTTACACTTTCCCAAGGGCAGGCGCAACAGGAACGTATAGTGAATGAACTCATTCAGCACATGATTGACATGGATATTGATGCATTTGAATATGTAATAGATCAGTTTGTTGCTGCAAGAGGAATTGAAAAAGCCATCACTTTTATCATCTTCCCTTTTCTTGAACGTATCGGTATACTCTGGCTTACAGATCATATTAATCCGGCCCAGGAACATATTATAACCAATATCATCCGGCAGAAGTTATTGGTTGGTACTGAAAACATCATTACTCCGTTTTCCTTAAAAACAAAGGTGCTTTTGTTTATGCCGGAAAATGAGCACCATGAATTGGGCTTACTTTTTTTACAATACTTATTAAAAAGTAAAGGGGTTAAAACAATCTACCTCGGCGCAAATGTGCCAGTAAAAGATCTCGAATATGTAGTGCATTTAAAGAAGCCTGATTATATCTATACACATCTCACGACGGTTATCAAAGAGTTTAATTTTGATAAGTTTTTGAATAACCTCAAAACCAGGTTCCCTAATTCTAATATTCTTATTTCAGGAATATTAACTCAAGCCTTTGAAAAAAAGACCACTTTCGGAAATATACGTTTCTTGAAATCTTTGCCTGAAGTGCATGAATTTATTGCAACCTTGAAGTAAGCAAACCAATCATCTCGCATAGATTTTCTAAAATACCCCCTCCGAAGGGGGATTTTTAGTTATAACCCTTTGACCTAAAGTGTTTTATATTTGCCTATTGAACGTTAAACAAAAATTTGTTTCATATTCTTTATTTTGTTTAGCTTTGTAGCATCAATAATTAAACAGTTTATGTCTACAATTGAATTCAACCAGATGCTTTTGAGCAATACTGATTTTTTAAAGCCTTTTGCTTTTACGCTTACAAGAGACAATGAAACAGCAAAAGATCTTTTGCAGGAGACCATGTTTCGGGCACTGTCCAACCGTGAAAAGTACCATGTTGGCACCAATATCAAGGCCTGGTTGTATACCATCATGCGGAATATTTTCATCAATAATTATCGCCGCAGGGCAAAACAGAATACGATCTTCGATTCAACACCCAACGAATTTTTTCTGAATTATCAGCAGGGAGCGGTATCAAACTCAGCTCAAACCAGTTTGCAGATGAAAGAAATTCAGGGTGCTGTTCATCAATTGCCTGAAATATTCAAACATCCATTTACACTTTATTTTGAAGGATTCAAGTACCAGGAAATTGCACATATATTGAACGAACCATTAGGAACAATTAAAAGTCGTATCCATTTTGCCCGTAAATTGCTGAAAGAACAAATCAGCAGATATTAAATTTCTAATCACTTGGCTCAAAAACTAATTGTTATAGGTAGCGGATTTGCTGGCTTATCAGCGGCATCTTTCTTAGCCCGTGATGGCTGGGATGTTACTGTATTTGAAAAACACGATATGCCCGGTGGTCGTGCAAGAAAATTAGAAGCAGAGGGTTTTACTTTTGATATGGGTCCTAGCTGGTACTGGATGCCTGAAGTGTTTGAACGATATTTTCAACAATTTGGCAAACAGGTAAGCGACTATTATCAACTTAAAAGATTAGACCCATCTTACAAAGTATATTTTGAAAAGGATGCTTACGATATACCTGCCTCTTATGAAGCTTTAAGAGATCTCTTTAATCAACTTGAACCCGGCAGTGCTGCGTTTCTTGATCGTTTTATGAAAGAAGCAGCTTATAAATATGAAGTGGGCATCAATAATCTTGTTTATAAACCGGGTATCTCAGTCACTGAGTTTGCCGACTGGAGTTTACTGCAGGGTATATTTAAACTGGATGTTTTTACTTCTATCAAAACACATGTACAAAAACATTTTAAAGATTCACGCCTCCGGCAGTTAATGGAATTCCCGGTTTTGTTTCTTGGTTCTTTACCTGAAAAAATTCCTGCTTTGTACAGTTTGATGAATTATGCTGATATGAAGCTGGGCACCTGGTATCCGATGGGAGGGATGTATAAAATTGTTGAAGGTATGTACCAGCTTGCATTAGAACTCGGTGTTAAGTTTGAGTTTAATAGCAATACCGAGCATATCGTTACAAGTCATGGCACTGCTACTGCTGTTATAGTAAATGGTCAATATCATGAAGTTGATGTAGTGGTCAGTGGAGCCGATTATCATTTTACCGAGACACATTTATTATCGCCCAGCGAAAGAACCTATTCTGAGGCTTATTGGAACAGTCGTGTAATGGCACCTTCCTGTTTACTTTATTATGTAGGCCTCAATAAAAAGCTCCAAAGCGTAACACATCACTCTTTATTTTTTGATTCAGATTTTGATGCGCATGGCAAAGAAATTTATACGCACCCAAAATGGCCCGCCAACCCGCTTTTTTATGTAAGTGCAACAACCGTTACTGACCCCGCAGGAGCACCCGAAGGATGTGAAAATCTTTTTTTTCTCATACCCGTTGCAGCAGGATTAACAGAAGACACCGAAGAGCTGAGAGAACATTATTTTAAACTGATTGTTCAGCGGTTTGAACAACGGATTGGTGAAACCATTTCTGATAACATCATCTATAAAAAATCTTATGCCAGCAGTGATTTCGTAAATGATTATAATGCATTTAAAGGAAATGCATACGGATTAGCGAACACTTTGATGCAAACTGCTGTTTTAAAGCCGGGATGCCGTAGTGAGAAGATTGACAATTTGTTTTATACCGGGCAATTAACAGTACCCGGCCCCGGTGTTCCACCCAGTCTTATCAGCGGGGAAGTAGTTGCCAACCTTGTAAAGAAACAATATTCAAAAAACCTCAAAACCAAGGCCAGTATATGATGCATTTGTTTCATGAAGTCAGTCAATCGTGCAGCCGTAATACAACCGAGCGGTATAGCACATCTTTTGCTTCCGCCATCCGGTTATTGCATCAGGATTTGCGTCAGCCTATTTATAATATTTATGGATTGGTTCGTTTTGCCGATGAAATAGTTGATACATTTCATGATCATGATAAAGAAACCCTGATCGCCGAATTTAAAAAGGAAACCTTTCATGCCATTGAACGTGGCATCAGCCTCAACCCGATTCTGCATAGTTTTCAGTTAACTGTGAATCAATACAAAATAGATCTTGCACTCATTCATGCATTTTTCAACAGCATGGAAATGGACCTGGATCAAAAACAATACAACAATAACGATTACAGTGATTATATCTACGGTAGTGCCGAAGTGGTGGGCTTAATGTGCCTGTATGTTTTTATTGAAGGAGACAAGAACCAATACGAAGCATTAAAACCAGCTGCAAGATCATTGGGTGCTGCTTTTCAAAAAGTCAACTTCCTGCGTGATGTAAATGCAGATTTCAATCAGTTAGACAGAACTTATTTCCCGGGGCTTGATTTTAAGAATTTCACTGCACGCCAAAAACAGGAAATTGAGAACGATATTCAAAAAGATTTTAATGAAGCCTACGCCGGTATTGTACACCTGCCTGCAAAAGCAAGGTTTGGGGTATATGTGGCATATAAATATTATCTCTCCTTATTCCGTAAGATTAAAAAAGCACAACCTGCTGAAATCATGCAGGAACGCATCCGGATTCCCGATTATCATAAAATGATGATCTTACTGAGGGCGGGTGTCCGTAATCAACTAAACATTATGTAATGCAGGGATTGATTATTTTTGAATGATGCATGAAATAATTCTTGTTAATGAATTGGATGAAGCAATTGGTTCCATGGGAAAAATGGAAGCCCATGAAAAGGCTTTGCTGCACAGGGCTTTCAGTGTATTCCTGTTTGATAAGAAGGGAAACATGCTGTTACAACAGAGAGCAGCAACCAAGTATCACAGCCCTTCATTGTGGACCAATGCCTGTTGCAGCCATCCTATGCCGGGTGAAACAACTGAGCAGGCTGCTTCTAGAAGATTACAGGAGGAGCTGGGAATAACAACGGTTCTTACAAAAGCATTTCATTTTACTTATAAGGCTGTATTTGATAATGGATTAACTGAACATGAGTTTGATCATGTGTTTGTTGGTGAATATGATGGTGAAATGAGTTTGGATAAGGAAGAAGTAAAGGATATTTGTTATAAAGCAATGAGTGAAATAAAATTGGAATTGAATAACAATCCTCTTGCATATACAGAATGGTTTAAAATCGCTTTTCCACTTTTAGAAAAATGGCTGGAGCAAAAAAAAGAAAACCATGCGGCATCGTAAAGCAATTATCATTGGCAGCGGGATAGCAGGGCTTGCAAGTGCTGTACGTCTTGCCGTGCAAGGGTTTGAAGTAGATGTATTTGAACGCAATGCTTATGCCGGCGGTAAGTTATCTTTTTTTGAAAAGGATGGATTTCGGTTTGATACTGGCCCATCTTTATTTACCCAACCGAACAACCTGCATGAACTGTTTGAATATGCAGGCGAAAAGCTGGATGACTATTTTCAATACAAACAAGTTGAACTCTCCTGTAAATATTTTTATGAAAATGGTAAACAGGTCAATGCATGGACAGATGAACATAAACTTGCTGAAGAATTAAAAACGCAATTAGGAGAAGAACCTTCTGCTACAAAAAAATACCTGCAAAAGAGTAAAGTGTTGTACAATAATATCGGCAGCATTTTTTTAAACCATTCTTTGCATAAACGATCTACATGGTTACAGAAATCTGTGATCAAGGCATTGCAGACATTAAGTTTGCCCTATTTAACAGGAACATTACACAATTACAACCGCTCAAAGTTTCAGTCATCCGAAGCAGTACAGTTGTTTGATCGTTTTGCAACCTATAATGGAAGTAATCCTTACAAAACACCGGGGATGATGAGCATGATCCCACACCTGGAATTAAACGAAGGAACGTTTTACCCACAGGGAGGAATGATCAGCATCAGCAATGCATTGGTTGCATTGGCAAAAAAGAAAGGAGTACATCTTCATTATAACGCATCGGTGCAACGGATCATTCATCACCAAAACCAGGTTGAAGGAGTAGTTGTAAATAATGAAAATTTCTTCGCTGATATAGTGGTCAGCAATGCTGATGTATATTTTACTTATCATGAGTTATTAAAAGATGCTCATCAATCTAAGAAGTTATTGAAGCAGGAACGCAGTTGCAGTGCTTTCATTTTTTATTGGGGAATGAACCGTGAATTCAATCACCTGCACCTGCATAATATTTTTTTCAGCAACAATTATGCAGCAGAGTTTAACAGCATCTTCAAATTAAAGGAATTATATGTTGATCCTACTGTGTATGTAAACATTACCTCAAAAATGGAGGACGGGCAGGCACCTGCAGGAAAAGAGAATTGGTTTATACTCATCAACGCAGCATCCAACATTGGTCAAAACTGGGAAGCCCTTCGCTTACAGGTAAGAGAGAAACTAATTGAAAAGCTAAGTCGTATGCTGGGAACAGATATAGCATCAGCCATTGAAACGGAAGAATATCTCGATCCCATTCGTATTGAACAAAGAACCGGTTCTTACAGAGGCTCATTATATGGAACCAGCAGTAATGGAAAGATGGCTGCTTTTTTTCGCCACCCGAATTTTACACGGAAAATGAAAGGATTGTATTTCAGTGGCGGAAGTGTACATCCGGGGGGCGGCATTCCGCTTTGTTTCAAAAGTGCAAAGATCACAGCTGATCTTATTCAGAAAGATTATTCAAAACCAGTTCATCATTGACAACGGCAGTTTCAATATCTGCTCAACAAAAAGCTACAGCTATTGCAGTGTTGTTTCATTTCATCGGGCTGCTTGGTATTTTGCGGTATGACCAAGCATTGTTTGCAGCACTTACACCTTTTAATCTTTTATTATCCGCCGGTCTGCTCATCTATACGCAAAAAGAAAAAAACATTGCTTTCTTTTTGTTTGTAACTGTTTGTGCTGTGATTGGTTTTTTTGTTGAATATATTGGCGTAAATTTTCATTGGTTGTTTGGTGAGTATCGATATTTAAAAGCAATGGGTGTTCAATGGAAAGGCGTTCCCTTAGTTATTGGCGTTAACTGGTTTATTATAATATATTGCTGTGCTGTAAGTGTACAAATGTTTTTGAATTATATGTGGAACCGTTTGCGAAATGATGAGCAACCCTATCGCAACAATGTTGGTTTTGTTGCGGTAATATTAGATGCTGCATTGCTGGCTACTTTTTTTGATTGGATCATGGAGCCCGTAGCTGTTCAACTTGGTTATTGGGAATGGTTAGGAAATGGTTCCATACCCATGCTCAACTATGTGAGCTGGATGCTCATCAGTGCATTACTAATGCTTTTATTCAGACTATTATCATTTGACAAACACAACCAATTCGCCGTAAATTTGTTATTGATTCAATTTATGTTTTTTCTCATCTTGCGTACTTTATTATGAGTTTGTTTCTTTATATACTATTGGCTTTTGCTGTGTTCTTTACAATGGAAGGGATCACCTGGTTGACGCATAAATTTGTTATGCATAGATCGCTTTGGTATCTGCATGAAGATCATCACCAACCCCGTGGTCATTTCTTTGAAAAAAACGATGCCTTCTTCCTCATCTTTGCCATCCCCAGCTGGCTATGTATTATGCTGGGTTTAATGAACCAACAGTATTGGGTAGTGAGTATTGGCGCAGGCATTGCAATGTATGGTATCGCTTACTTTATTGTGCACGACATTATCATTCACCAACGGTTTAAAATTTTCAGCAGGTGGAACAATACGTATGTAAGAGCTATCCGCTGGGCACATAAAATGCATCACAAGCACCTGGATAAAGAAGATGGTGAAAGTTTCGGAATGCTGTTGGTACATAAAAAATATTGGGAAAAGGTGCGTAAGGAAAAACAACTCAACCCCAACATCAAATAATACACTTGAATCTGCAGTACACTTATGTTCTAATATTGGCTGTTTCAATTGCAGGTCCTTTATTATTGAGTTTTGATAAAAAAGTAGCCTACTATAGAAAGTGGAAATATTTGTTCCCTGCATTATTATTTCCTGCGTTGTTTTTTTTAGTTTGGGATGAATTAAAAACAAGGGCAGGTGTGTGGAGCTTCAGCGATGCATATATTATTGGAGTAAAATTATTTTCACTTCCGCTGGAAGAAGTCTTGTTCTTCTTTGTTGTTCCATTCTGCTGCGTGTTTATTTATGAATGCATCATTTCTTATTTCCCTGGTGTAAGAAATAAAAAATGGGGGAATAGGCTGTTATTATTACTGGGCGCCTGTTTTTTGATTGCAGCTGCACTTACTTATGGCAAAGCATATACGTTTTACACCTCATTATTTAATGCGCTGTTTATTGCTGCATTGTTTGTTTTCAAAAAATGGTTCCGGGGGTTTGATGCATCTGCATTTTTTATTTCTTACGCAGTAGTTGTTGTTCCGTTTCTGCTGGTAAATGGATTCCTTACGGGCATACCGGTGGTCATGTATAATGATACAGAAAATCTGGGACTCCGCATTTTTTCTTTCCTTCCCTGGCCCATGAACAATATTCCGGTTGAAGATATCTTTTACGGAATGTTGCTGATATTGATGAATATCGCTTTGTTTGAAAGACTTAGATCTAAAGTATTAAATTAATATCCTTTCACTCCTGTTCCCGGGCATCCTACTTTTTTACTTTTCTTAAATGATGCAATGCCTGAAGTGCGTTCATACCAATCAACAAACGGACGCCATGTAAAAGTGACTTGCAAAAAATAATAGGCATCCTTATTTTTCTCATTACCCCTTAGAGATCCTGCAACAGGGTAGGAGCCAGTTCCACGATAAGCCAGGGCAACAGCTTGCGGCCCCCTGGCAGCAAGTAATAAACTTTCATCAACATAACTGCTGCTTACATCATCAATATAATCGGTGAATGTTTTCCGGTAGCCCAGTTCCAGTCCCACCCGCATGTCTTCATTTAATGCATATTCAGCACCAACTCCAAATGGTATAGCAAACTGTGTAAGCTTATAAGTTTTTTTACCGGCAATAAAGCCCTGTCCTTCTGTACTCAAGGGCTGCAAGTAAACACGGTTGCCGGCATTATCCAATGTGTTCGGTTTAAAATGAAAGAACGAACCACCCGCAAATACATAGGGTGTCCACCATTTATCATTCAAGCTGAAAATATTGTATTGACCACCAAACTCCCATTCAAATAATTTCGTTTGAAAACTAAAGTTGCGACTTTTTAAAGAAGCACTTTTATTTTTAGCATCATCCGCACGAAGCGATCCTAAACTAAGATGTGAACGTAATAAGAAATGTTCGGTTAAATCATAACGGGCACCTAAACTGCCAACAAATTTTGCCTGTTTCAATGAAAATGCATTTTGTTTTAAATCGCCCTGATAATTGGCAAAACCGGCACGAAAGGAAAGATGCAAATTCTGTGCAGTTACAAGGAAAGGGAAAAAAACAAACAGCAGGAATATTTTTTTCATAAATGATGAATTGGATTCAGTTGTCAATTTAGGAATAAACGTCCATACGATGCTGAAAGTATAAAACCGATCTGTTTTACAAAATCGGTTTATTGTAGCCTCGTCAGGAATCCCCGCCCGAACGTGCCGTTCGGTACGGGCGGAGAACCTGAATCTGGGGCTTCGGAGGCCCAGATACTATCCCCGTCCGAACGGCGTTCAGCCGGGCGGGCATTGTACTACGAGGCAATTTTTTTTTTAGTATCGTCTGCCTGCAGAATTTTTAAAATATTTCTCCCGATCTATCGCTTCTTTTTCTGTTTTAAATTCTTCAAAGTACACAATTTGAAAAGGAATGTATGGTTTGATGGATTCAGTCAATCCGGCATTATGTTGATGAAGCCGTACTTGCAAATCATAACAATGCCCTTTATAGAAATAATCATGATGAATGCTTTTTAAAACGTAAGCATAATACATAATGAGAAATTTGTAGCCTCGACAGGAATCGAATGTTGAAGTTAGAGTCAGCATTGCGACTGCAAGCATCGGGACTTGAATTGTTTTTTTTGTAGCCTCGTCAGGAATCGAACCTGAATCTGGGGCTTCGGAGGCCCTTATACTATCCATTGTACTACGAGGCCAGTAGAGTCTTAAGTTGGAAGTCTTTAGTCATTAGTAAAAACAAGAGCCTTAGTACTATCGGCTAACTACTAACAACTATCGGCTTATTTAATCAACCCACCCACATTGCTACCAAATATCTTTACTGCAATGGCGAGCAATATTACACCAAAAAATTTTCGTACTACAATTAACCCGGCAGGTCCTAATATCTTTTCAATCCACCTGAGTGATTTTAAAACTACAAATACCAAAAGCAGGTTTAGCAAGATGCCGATAAGAATTACCGGGTTGCCATAGTTGGCCCCTAAAGACATAATAGTTGTTAAAGTACCACTGCCGGCAATGATGGGAAACGCAATGGGCACAACTGTTCCACTCTTTGCATCCTTATCACTTTTAAAGAACTCATGCCCCAATACCATTTCAAGACCTAATAAAAAAATCACAATAGAACCTGCAACGGCAAAAGAACGGCGATCAACACCCAGGATTCTAAGAAACGGCTCACCTGCAAATAGAAATATAATCATGAGTGCGCCAGAAATAATGGTTGCTTTCAATTCACGGATCGATCCACCCATTTTTTCTTTCATCGAAATCAGTAATGGAACAGAGCCAACAATATCAATCACCGCAAACAATGTAAATGTAACAGTGAGTAGCTGGTTTAATGAAAAAGTAAAATCCATAAGCAGTGGTTTCAGCAAAAGTAAACAACTGGTGCTCAATTTCAAGTATCCATTGATTCCATTAGTGATGGATAAACTTGATCCTGTTTACCGATTGCTGTAACGCTCAGGCTGATCTTTAAATAGAAAGTATGATTGCTTCAGTTGCAACAAACAATTTCGGCAAAGACAATCGGAGTATTTTGATTGAATCAATGATTCTTCTTCAGCATTCAACTCTATGCCGTAACACTGGCATTTGGTGATGTCGCCTGCTTTGCATTCAAAGGAAGCATTGCATCGGGGGCATTTTTTTTCTTCGTGTTTGCTCATCGTAAGTTGAAATATATAATAGCCGGGAAAGATAGGAAGCTGAAAATAGCGATCTCGTTCGTTGCCATTCAATCATCTTCCCATCCTTCGGCTTTCATTCATTATAAATGCAGTAGTATGCCGGCATTGATTGCAAAGGGCGTACTGTTGAAACCATTCACATCATAGAACTTTGTATTGCTGATATTCTGTGCATCAGCAAAAATGCGCAAAAGGTCTTTCCATTTATATTCAACATACACACCCGGTAAGAAATAATTTTTCAATTGAATATCTGCTTTCTGATATCCTCCTACATCTAAACGGTTGCTGATATATTTTGCACGGATAGCTGCATAGAATCCATGACCGAAATCATAACCAACATTGAGGTTCAAATTATGTTTGGGGCGACGTAATAAATAATTGTAGGCAGTATCTTTTCTTGTAACACGGCTTTGAACAAATTCATTTCCGTTTAAGAAAGTGTAATTGCCGGTGATGGTCAAATTTTTTACAGGAGTTACTGTTAGCTCGTATTCCAATCCACGTACAACCTGGTTGGGAATATTATAATAACTGAAACTGGAGTAGTTAAAATCAAGACCTGTTTCAATTTCCCTGTAAAAATAAACCAGGCGATGACGAATGCGTTGAGTTGTATGCTGAACTCCTGCTTCATAATTGATGCTTTGTTCCGGCTTCAGATCGGGGTTACCTGCAAAGGCTGAATAAAGCTGGTACAAACTTGGCGCTTTAAATCCTGTAGCAATACTTCCAAAAACACGAAACTGATCATTGACAGCAAAGCTGGGATTAAATGTATAAGTATAATTGCTGCCGTAACGACTATGTACATTCAAACGTCCACCCAATTCAATATTTAATTTATGATTGAGCCCCGTATATAATAGGGAAGCATACATCGATTGCTGACTGATGCTGGTATCATTGAAATTACTTGCGTAGGGTCCATAGGCGCTGATGGATAAAAATTGGTTATTGAATGAACTGAAACGATAGTCTGCTCCATTTAACAAAGTGAAACCTCTTCCTAATTGAACGGATGCAAATAATTCAACAAACTGGTTCTTACCTGAATAATCATCTTTTACAAACTTTGAAAAACCGGGGGTATGACTGCTGTCGTTTAAAAAATTTCTTCCCGTTTCTGTGTACATATAATTGCCGGCCACAGTTACTACTTTTGATTGAAAACGAAAACCTGTACCGGTATTAAGATTGCTGCTGCGTTGCGTAAAATCTTTTTCATCACGGAATGTTCCTTCATCCAGATCTGTTTTATATTGATTGTATTGAATGAACGTATTAAAGCTAAACTGTTCTGTTGCCTGGTACTTCAACGATGCACTGCCTGTACCACCACGAAATGCATCTTTGTCAAAATTCTGATTGCCCATGGTATCCCTTGCAGTTGAAAAACCTTTTGAAGTAATTCCTGCAACCCGGATATTATAATTCAACTTACCTGCTTTGCCATACAGTTGCACATTTCCACGATAAGTATTAAAACTGCCGGCCACAAGTGATGATGTAAGGTTGAATGGTTTTTTAATGGTTTCTTTTGTGGTGATGATATTGATCACACCCGCAACTGCATCACTTCCGTATAAAGTAGATTGGGCGCCTTTTGCAATTTCAATACGCTCCACGTCATTCACCAACAATAAATTCAAATCAAATTCATTGTTGAT
>Ga0163144_10010183_pt1 | contig 20074 bp, 21 predicted proteins | sample OliLak19BULKMAT1_FD_123175 | JGI IMG/M metagenome (GOLD analysis project Ga0163144, IMG submission 123175) | Freshwater microbial mat bacterial communities from Lake Vanda, McMurdo Dry Valleys, Antarctica - Oligotrophic Lake LV.19.BULKMAT1 | ecosystem: Environmental > Aquatic > Freshwater >... | reverse complement strand
TCTTCAGAAACTAAATCGATCTTGGTTAGGAGCACTATCATATCTTTTTTGGCAACCACAGAGTTATATAGTATAAGTTCATTCATTACTGTCTCAAAGTCCTTGACAACGTCTTTGCTCTCTGAAGAGATACAGTGTATGAGAAGCTTCACCTTCTCAATGTGCTTAAGAAACTTGATACCAAGTCCCTTGCCGGCGGATGCTCCTTCAATAAGTCCTGGAATATCAGCGATAACTTTTTTTTCATAGACACCTAGGTTTGGTTCGAGAGTGGTGAAGGCATAGTTTGCCGTTATCGCTTTTGAGGCGGTAAGTTCGTTTAGTAGAGTGCTTTTTCCTGTATTTGGAATTCCGATCAGTCCATAGTCTGCGATCAGTTTTTGGATGAGATGAACGCCTCTTACCTGACCAGGTAGTCCAGGAGTTGCATTCTTTGGAGTTTGATTTGTTGCAGACTTAAATGAGTCGTTACCACGGCCACCGTTCCCACCCCTGCAGATTAGGATTCTGGGATTTTGCTCTGTTAGTTCGGATTTTTGCTTAGTCTCAATATCAATTACAGTTGTTCCAACAGGCACAAAAATGGTCAAGTCCTCACCGTGTGATCCATGACGCTTATTTGGTCCACCAAGTACACCCTCATTGCCCACAAACTGAGAGACACCAGAGTACTTATTCAGATTTGACATCTGTTTATCTATACCTATATAGACACTCCCACCGTTCCCACCATCTCCACCATTGGGGCCTTTACGATTTGGGAAAAATGATGCTCTCCCGTTGCCTCCACGACCTGCAATAATTTTCAGCTTTACTTCGTCAACGAACATAGCCCATTATACCCTGCGACAGTTCGATAAACTCACTGCAAGCAAGCTCCCTTCAGCAGGTTCGGGACAAGCAGGGTAAACCCGATTGAAGCTAAAATCTGACCTTGACGTGACTAAGGGAGGCCAAAGGTGTATAATTGACCTGTACATGACACATGAGGATAAACTACTTAGACAACAGCTAACGGCGTTCTTAAGAGGAGGGCACTCATACGACCTGTTCCAGGATATAGTAAAGGATTTTCCAAAGGATCACATTAACGAAAAGATACCGAACAGTTCCTACACTCCATGGGGGCTTCTTGAGCATATACGTATAACTCAGCTGGATATCTTAAACTTTGTAAGAAACCCTGCGCACAAGGAGATGAAATGGCCTAACGACTACTGGCCGGCAGAGTCAAAAAAAGCAACGTACATACAGTGGAACAAGAGCATCGCCAATATTCAAAGAGATTTGGCAGAGTTTATCAAGATTCTTAACAGCTCCAAGACAGATCTAAACAAGAGAATTCCACATGGTTCAGGACAAACTTTTCTAAGAGAAGCGATACTGATCATCGATCACACATCTTACCATCTCGGGGAGTTCTCCATTCTACGCGATGTGATGAAAACCTGGGGCAAAAACTCCAAACGAAGTTAAGCTCTTCCTATAGGTAAGCGAAATGAGCGAATTTTTTCTACAATCATAACAACTTCGTTAAATAAAGAACTGAAGGTCGCCATACGTTGTTCCGATTCTTTCTTGCTGTGTTTTTTAATAAAATGAACCACGTCATTAAAGTCATGCTTCTGCTTTTTGTCCGAAATGGTTATTTTTTTTGCGAAGGCGTAAATTTCATCTTCGGTTGCGTTCATATCAACCCCATTAAACATCAGAAATACTCCGGTAGAAACAATTGAGATTCTTTTGTTTCCGTTGCTGAAGGGATGAAACTTATTTATAAAGTAGAAGTAGCACGCTGCCTTATCGTAAATTGACGGATAAAGCTCGCGTTTGTCGAAGGTTTTTTTGGGAGTATTTATTACGCTGTCGAGCTTGTCAAAATACGACTGATGAAAGGTCGGAATCGGTTCGTTATGCTTTTTGAAGAAGGTCTGCAGTTCGGCGCAGATAGTTTTGATGTCCTCAAGGCTGAGGTATACAAATTTTGCCATTATTCTCTAGAAAGTTTGCGAAGTGTCTTTCCATATTTTTTGATCATACGACGAGTGTAGTTTTTTGTTTTCTTTTCACGCATGTTTTCTGGTTCAAAAACATGTAAAAAAAAGTCCTTTATCGAGTGAATTTTATTGGTGAGTTGCATGGTGATCATAGTATAGCAAATTTTCATTATAATGAATGAATGTCCCTCACGCAGTTATCTCAGTACATTCGCAAGTACTACCCTTACGGAATTCTAGTAGTTCTGCTGTTTCTAATAATTTTTTACGCCGTTCAGCTTACTTTTGTTGTCATAGACTCAAGGAAACAGCCCACCTTGTCAATTAACACCATCTTCAATCGAATAAAGGTACCGTATCTGACCGATGCAACGCCGAGTGGGACTCTGAAGTATACACTGGATACCGTTGACGGAAGGCCAATAACTGCCACAAAAAGCGCGCAGGTTCTGTTTATGCCTCAGGCAGAGACAAAATTTGGCTACAGAGAGAAGCTGTATCTTATTGCCAAGTCTCTTGGATTTAATACCGAGTTGTCAGGCTACCGACTAGTTGGGAGTCAGGCTACTTTTTCAGAACCCAAACAAAAACTGGTAATTGATATCAAAAATTTTAACTTCGATTATCAGTATTTTTTCGAGAATGACAAATCTGTTTTTGAAAATGTAAGAACACCAAATCAGGAAGAGAGCATTGAGAAAGCGGTAGAATTTTTGCAGACTGCAGGACGCTATCCCCAAGAGCTGTCTCAGGGCAAGACGAATGTGCTTTTTCTAAAGTATGATACAGAACGCGACTCAATGGCGGTTTTAAATAATAACTTGGAAGCAAATGTGGTTGAGGTGGATTTTTATCGTCCGGACGTCGATGCACAACCAAATGCGATTCCGGTAGTGTCTCCAAAGTACTTCAACAGTCAGAACTATGTACTTATGATGTTTAAAAACGATGGAAGCTACAAAATACTTCGCGCTCAGGTAAAGTTTTATGACAGATCTGTAGAACAGATAGGAGTATATCCAATGAGGTCAGGTAATCAAGCGTATGAGGATCTGCAGAAGGGCAAGGGTTTTGTAGTATCTCAACCTCAGACGGAGAATATTACGATTAGGAAAATGTTTCTTGGCTACCTTGATCCCGACGTTTACCAAGAGTATCTTCAGCCAGTCTATGTCTTTGTAGGCGACGGCGACTTTGTAGGGTACGTACCTGCGGTGAGTGGAGAATACCTTGTAGAATAAATTTCAAATATCAAAATCCAAATTTCAAATAAAGTACAAATACCGAATGACTAAATTCGAGCTTTGAACTTAGGATTTTGTTTGACATTTGATATTTGAGCTTTGAAATTGGCTATTGATTCACGTAGGTTATGTTTTGATCGATCCATGCGACGATTAACTTCGTGTCTTCAAAGCGGTCCAGACTGTTCAGGACCACAATTATAAACTCATTGCCCTTAGGAGTTCTGTAAAGACTCACAAGATTTTCTCCAGACTCAATGGTGTAGCCAGTTTTGAGTCCGCCAACTCCGGGGATGTCTCCTAGAAGTTTATTTACATTTATTAATTTGTGGAAAATTCTGTACTGAGTGTCCGAAATTTCTATCTCCTTCGTAGAGACTATCTTAGAAAGATAGGCGTTGTTCAACACGGCTCGGCCTGCCAGTGCAAGATCAAATGCGCTTGTGTGCTGTGCATAGTCATGAAGCCCTGCAGGATTTTCAAAATTCGAGTCATTCATCTGAAGAGCCTTAGCCTTCTCATTCATCTTCGCGACAAATGCTTGAAGACCGATTGGTTGTGCTAGCGCGTAGGCTGCATCGTTTCCTGAGTGGACAAGTGTACCGTAGAGCAAATTCTCAACCGTAATTTCCTCTCCTCGTACAAGTCCCATTACCTGACCATCTTCCAGTACAGACTTTATCTTGATAGTTGAGTCTGTTTTGTACAGATCAAGGGCGACCAGCGCAGTGATCATTTTCGCAGTTGATGCGGGATACATTTCACGATGTGCGTTTTTCTCATAGACAGGTGTAAAACTATTTCGGTCCACAATGTAAGCAGTTTCTGCCGTGATAGCTGGGTCTGCCGAAAAGTTACGGACAGGAATTGGCGAGTTTGCGTAGGCTATGGCGCGGTTTTGGTTCTGAAACAGTGAACGATGATACGAGAATGTATGAAAAAGACTAGAGTCTCCAGGATAAAAAAGAAACAGTAGAGAAAAAAAAGCAAAAAGGGTAATTGTTTTTAGGGTCATATGTGGGTTGTAAACAGCTTAGCTGCTTAGCTTCTTAGGTCTGGAAAGTCTTACGTCAACTCGCTCCATATCTCTTGGAAACAATGAACTTTCTCGTACATTTCCAAGATCTAGTAACTGTTTTGTTACACGTTCTAAGCCATAGGAAAAGCCTCCCTCGGTCGGCATACCGTACTTAAATGCCATCAGATACAGTTCAAAATCATCAGGGTTCATTCCTCTTTTTTTAATTACATCTACGAGCTCTTGATAGTCGTTTATTCTCTCACTACCACTACAGATCTCCAGTCCTCTGAAAAGAACGTCATAGCTTAAGCTAAACTGCGGATCCTTAGGGTCGGGCTTTGTGTAAAAGGCTCGTTTTGCTGTTGGGTAATGCGTAATAATTACGAAGTCAGATGACTTTTTTTCACGAGCCCATTTACAGATATCCTGTTCATCCTCAGGCGACATATCTTTCAGATCCTTAACAACTCGGCCAAACTCTTTGCGAATAACTTCTTGAGCTTCTGTAAGCGTTAGTCTAGGAATCTTGCCATAAAGTACCAATCGCTTTGTAAACTCTTCAACGATGTCCCTATGGGTTGTTTCAGCGTGCTGAATCATACCGACGCAGACCTTTTCAAGAAGGTCTAGCAGCTCCTCAAAGTTTACAAATCCAAACTCACAGTCCATCTGTATGGTTTCTGCCAGATGTCTTGTGGTCACCGACGGTTCTGCACGATATGCGTGGGAAATGGTAAAGACTCGCTCGAAGGTAGGGATCAGCATCTGCTTATAAAGTTGTGGACTTTGAATTAAGGAGGCTTTGTGTTCGTAGTACTTTATCTCAAAAACCTCGGCTCCACCTTCTGTAGAACTTGCTGCAATGGTTGGTACAAAAATCTCTGTGCATCCAAGCTCCTTGGAAACCTTTCTGAAGCCTTCTGCGATAGCTTCCTGTACCATAAAGATTTTTTGGACACTGTGATGGCGAAGAGTGAGGGTTCTGTTGTCTAGTAATACGGGTAGGGTAAGACCAAGTTCTTCTTTGCCCATGTCAAAGGGGAGAGTGTGGGCCTTTGACACCAAAGTTATTTGATTCGCCTCAACCTCGATAGATCCGTTGGGAGTTTTGGCATTTATTAATTTCTCAGGGCGTTTTTTTACAAGACCCTTTATCATGACGACATCCTCAGGAGAAAGGCTTGATGCCTCTGCATCTGCAACAACCTGAACAGTTCCTGTAGAGTCTCTAAGGTCAAGAAAAACAATCTTTTTATGGTCTCTGACTGTGTTAACCCAGCCGTGAAGTTCAATCTCCTTATCAAGATGATTGGAAAGGTTCTTTAAGAATATTTGCTTCATACAGCTTATTTTACTACTTAGAGGATGCCTTGTCATTACGAGCGAAGCCAGGTACCGTACGGTAACCTGGCGAAGCGAAGTAATCTCATAATGTGATCTCCATCGCCACACCTACGCGGTGTGTGATTGCACCACGCGTTGGCCATCTGCACGTTGCGGGGGTGTGAAAGGGCAGAAATTATTGTATGTGTAGGACTTTGCAGGATATCCTTGTATTGCCGTTCCACTCATTTAACTCTGGAATATAAACAACCTCGCGTACTTCGCCACGAGACCATGATTTCAGTAGCTCACCTTTTCCAAAAGCGACAAACTCCATACCTCCCTGCGCGTAGAACTTGAGGTGTTGCTGTTCTTTGCCCATGGCGTAAGCTTTTTCAATCACCACAACACTTAAAAAGGAAGGAGCGGGATTACCCATCCCAGTAGGCTTAAGTTGCTCTAACTTCTCAATAAGAGTTTTGGTTATGACGGATATGGGTAGTTTTATGTCTGCCGTTACTGTCTTTACGAGATCCTCGTTTGTTAGTTTTTTATCTGCGAAGGCGGTTAGTGCGCGGATAAAGGAGTTTAGGTTTTTTTGTTCCATAGTAAAACCAGCTGCCTGCGCATGACCACCAACATCGATAAGTAGGTTTTTATGTTCTCGCAGAGCGTTGGTCATGTGAAATGCAGGAATTGACCTAGCCGAGCCTTTGTAGTTGAGTCCCGACTTAGTCATTATTATCACCGGACGGTAGAATTTTTCTACCAACCTTGACGCAATTAGTCCGATTATTCCCTCATGCCAATTTAACGACTTTAGAATTATGATTTTCTTTTCTTGTAGCTTGTAGCTTGTAGCTTGTAGCTTGGCGAGGGCATTTTCTACAGCCTTTGATACCAAATCCTGTCGTTCGGTGTTTTTTTGTCCGATCATTGACGAAAGTTCTTCTGCGCGTTTTCTATCGGTGGTGCAAAGAAGACGAAGTGCTTCGATAGCATGCTCGAGTCTTCCGATTGCATTTATTCGTGGTGCAATGATGAAGCCCACTTCATAGGTAGTTATTGGTTTTTTATCTATCCCAGCTTGCTTGAGTATTTCTCGTATACCTACTCTATGCACAAAAGGAAACTGTGCAAGGCCATGTTTTACAATGCTACGCGATGCTCCGGTTAAGGGAACCAAATCCGCAACTGTGCCGATGCTGGCAAGTGCAAGATAGTCGTGGGAAAAATTAAATTTCAGTTTTGAGATCGCTTCGGCGCTCTGCTTCTCGCGATGACGACTAAAAAATTCATAAACTGATTTGGAGAAAAAGTATGAGACTCCGGAACCGGAGAGTTCTGGAACATGAAAGACGGCAAAGGCGCTTGTTGGTGGAGTATCGGACTTAAGATGGTGGTCGGTAATAATAATTGGAATACCCAACGACTTAGCGTAAGCAATTTTCTTTTCTGCAGTAATGCCATGATCGACGCTGATAATTAGAGCTGGATCAAACTGTTTTTTTACTGCGTCGACACCTTTAAGCGAGAATCCATATCCCTCGGTGACACGATGTGGCACATAAGGCATTGTCTTGAATCCAAGCAGATGTAAGGTCTCCCAGAGAATGGCACCACCTGTAATTCCATCAGCATCATAGTCAGTATAGACAACGATGGTTTTATTTTCTTTTTTAATCTGCTCCAGAAGTTTGAAGACCTTTTTAAGTGACTTTGAGTAGCTTTTATTAAACTGTTCCAGCTCAATGGTCAGAGGCGATGGGGGATTAAGAAACTCCTCAACATTTTTGATTCCTCGATTTTCTATTAGATGTTTTACGATTTGATCGGGAGTAGTTTTCTCGCCTAGTTTTATTTCTTTTTTCCACAGTAACTTCATCGCGTCATTCTATCAGCTTTTCTGATTTAGGTTTGGATGAAAGCATGTTGGTCGATGATATCTTTTGACCCAAGCCCACGATGTTTTTTGAAACATTAAACATTTGGTTGTAGGCATTGGTTAGATGCTTGGTGAGAACTCCGACGGACTCATCTACCTTTTCATAGTCTTTTTTCATAGACTGTAAAATCGAAAGAATTTCTTTCGCCTGTGACTGAATTTTTTGACCCTCAAAGGACATGAGAATTGCCTTCATATATGCATAGAAGCTCATGGGAGAAACAGGAAGAACTCTCATAGATCCCGCATAGTCATAAAGATCTGCGTCGTTGATAATTTCGTAGTACACGTTTTCTGACGGTATGTACATTAGGGCGTAGTCGCTTGTCCCTTCATGTGTCACTATATATTTACGAGAAATATCTAGGACATGCTTTTTGACGTCTTTGACAAACTCCTTTTTAAACATATTTTTTTCTAGTTCTGTTTTTCCTTTTAGCATTTTTCTGAAGTTTTCTAACGGAAACTTTGCGTCAATTGGAATGAGGCCAGAGCTGGTACGTATTATGGCGTCGACCTTTTCTCCGCTTTTGAAGGCGTACTGAAGAGAGAAAGAGTCGGTGGGAAAGTGCTGTGCAAGAAGATCTTTTAGGATTTGTTCTCCAATATTACCTCGAAGTTTTGGTGACTGTAGAAAGTCCTGAAGATCCTTCATTGAGCGCCCAATCTCCGAGAACTCCCCGATGCTTTTTTGAAGATCCGCAATGACGTACGCAGATTTATCAAGGCGGGCATTGAAGTTAGCTGTAGAGCTTTTTAGCCATGAAACAACCTCATTTGAGAGTCCGGATTTTTCCTCCAGTTTATTAAACCACTGTCTGACAATAAACAAAAAAACTGCGAAAATTACAATCAACAGTACGGCAACCTGCACAAGTTCCATACTATAATTATACTCCGAAATTATTATTGAATAATGAGCTTGATAGGGATTACCATCTTTCGAATGATGGTAACATTACCGCCATGTACACTGAGTCAGTGTACAATAGGGTTCAGTTCTACTACACCCAGATAAAGAAATTCCTCCCGGAAGCATTGTTCGTTAGCCTAGTTCGCTGGTGCCAGGCTTGAAGATCTTAGGCTTTAACCATGTGTCGTCTTCTTCATCTTCAGAGACCGAGTCATCGCCTTCAATAGAGCCTATCATAGGAGCTCGCTCCACAGACTTGATTGGTTTTACCCCCTGTCGTTCAAATGATTTTTTCTGATTTATCTGAAATGTTTGTGGTTGCATGTCCTGAGACACTCGATCGGTTTGTACTGGGGCAGAAGGAGCTTTCTTTGCTCCTGATTTTAGCAACATTGCACTGTTCTCAAAGGTCGATGCATTGGTCGATGGAGTTGAGAAGGACTTAGTCGCATCAATAACTCCTGCGTAAAGATTAGTTGCCATCTCAGCATCAATTTCAACATTCATGGTTGTAAGAATTGTTAGCACAAGTTCGGATAGGGAAGAGACATTTCTGTTTACAAAGTTTGCTGTTCCAAAGTATGAGTTGGTAAGACTTCTGTCGATGTTAATTACCTTGGACTGCTTGAAAAGTTCCTGATTTTCGGTGTAAAGCGTTCCAAGGGATCGAAGAGAAGAAACGCCTATAACAACAATAAACTCAATAGTTCCACCTGCGGTACTAAAGTTGACGGTCTTGCTGTCAATAGATGGAGTTCCTGCTCGTGGAGTTATAACAACGTTAAACTTGTCGTTTTGGATAAAGTAGTCAACCTTGTCAATCGCCCCCTCACTGTAGGGGAATGAGATGACTAGGTTGTCTCCTGAGGTGGTTAGCTCAGACTGTACCTTTTCTGCCCCAATCATCTCGGAGTTAATTTCCCCGGCTGTTGTAATGGATACGTTTTTCCCAAGCTGAGTAAGCCCAAGGTAAAGAGTTGTTGCAGTAGCTAAAGAGTCTGTGCTTGGGTTCTCTCCAAGACAGATTACTCCTGAGTTATTGTTCTGAAGAGTCTCGATTACTTTCTCCAGTTGAGAGCGGGTAGGGTTCATATTATAGGATGAATTTTATCACATCTCCTACCCGAATGTCAATTGCTGGCTCAAACAGCATTCCAGCCTCCTGGTCCTTCTTAACCTCCTCAACTGGCTTCGCACGGATACGAAGTGAGGATAATTTAGATACTGCTACAGGCTTATCATCTCGGTATAGTTGGACGTTGTCATTGACGTTCGCCTTACCCTTGTTTATGCGGACTCCAAAGACCTTCTCGTTCTCAATTACAAAGGAAGCCAGCACCTTAGCCTCTCCTTTGATGCTCTTTTCATGCTCATCCTTTTCCTTAATCAGATCGGCGACCTCGTGAAGCTCCTCTAGCAGTTCATAGATTATTGTGTAGATTTTAATGGTAATTTTTTCCTGTTTGGAAAGGTCCTTTACCTCGTTTGTGGGCTTGATGTTGAAGCCAATTAGGATCGATTTTGTGGCTTTTGCCAAGAAAATATCAGAATTTGTGATGTCGCCAATTGCGGCTAAAACGAGCACTAGGTTCTTGTTCTCTGCCACAGACTGCTTAATAGCCTCAAGAGAGCCTTGATTGTCGGTCTTGAGCACAACCGAAAGCTTGCGACCCTCTTCTTTAGCAAAGAGATCTTCTATCTTGATGGATCTTTTTTCGGACTTAACTGCCTTGGTTTGCTTCACTAGATCTTTAGTCGAGATTACCGACCCAACCTCAGGTAACTCACTAAAACCTAGAAGCTCAAAAGGAGTGGATGGTGCAACCGCCTCTACCCGCTGTCCTTTATCGTTTGTTAGTGAGCGTATAGTTGCCTTTTTACTGTCTGCATAGACTGTTAGGCCTTTTTTGAGCTCTCCGTTTTTGATAATGGCGCTTACTGTCGTGCCACGTTTATCCTTTTTGGTCTCGATAATGTAGGCTTCAGGATCGGCATCTGTATCGTATGTGAGCTGTTGATCTGAGGCTAAAAGCACAATGGCCTCAAGTAGTTCAGGAACGCCATGACCTGTTTTAGCCGAAATTTCGGCAACCGGCACCGAGCCACCTTTGCCCTCGACCATAACTTCGTGTTTGAGAAGATCTATTTTTACTTTATCTGGCCTTGCTTCTGGTAGGTCGGTTTTGTTCAGTACGACGATGTATGGGATGTTTGCGGCCTTGATGTGAGAGATTGACTCAATGGTCTGAGGTTTGAGAGAGTCCTTGGCATCGATAATAAGAAGAGCGATGTCCGCAACGGTAGCGCCTCTTGCACGTAGCTTAGTAAAGGCTTCGTGGCCAGGAGTATCTATGAAGGTGATCTTGTCGGTAGAGTAGCCCTTGAGGCCGGTTGAGATTTCATAGGCTCCAATGGACTGAGTGATTCCACCATGTTCTTTTTCGGTTTGATTAGTTTTGCGTATAAAGTCAAGAAGGGTAGTTTTGCCATGATCTACGTGACCGAGTATTGCGACTATAGGGGGGCGGGGTTGTGTCATTGGGTAATTAACGAATTAACGAATTAAAGGATTATGATTTAACGTCTAATAAATTTTCCTTGTCCGCCGACTTGTCCCTCGAAGCTTCAGCGGAGTGGGAAGCCTCTGGCGTAGGCGTGGTTTCGTCCGCCGTAGCTTCAGGCGTAGGCGGAGTTGGTTTCTCAGCTACAACTTCAACAACAACAGGTTTGTCGGACTTAATCTGCTCGATATCAATATCAAATCCAGTAAGTTTTGAGGCTAAATTCACATTAACCCCACCTTTACCAATAGCTAAAGGTGCCTGTGACTCCTCAACGGTAACGCGTGCTTTCTTGTCAATAATCTCAATCTTTTGAATCTGAGCAGGGGAAAGTGCTGCGGCAAGATAGGCAGACTCATCGGCGCTCCATTGAATGATGTCGATTTTTTCTGTACCACCAAGCTCATTAGTAACTGTCTGTACACGAATCCCTTTTTGGCCTACACAGGCTCCAACTGGGTCGACGCCACCTTGAGTGCTGTAGACTGCAATCTTTGCTCTTTCTCCGGGCTCTCGTACAACGTTCTTGATCTCAACGGTATTGTTGGCAATCTCAGGAACCTCTTTCTTGAAAAGTTCAGAAATTAACTGAGGTGCTGTTCTTGTGACAATTATTCTTGAGTTTCCAAACTTATCCTCACCGATCTCTTTAAGGAAGAAGATGAGCTGGTTGTTCACGTTGTAGGTTTCGTTTCTGATTTGATCCTCTCGTGGTAGAACTGCCTCAACTCGTCCAATGTCTACAAAGGCGTTGTAGCCATCAAAGCGAATGACTCGTCCCTTAACCAACGTTCCAACCTGTCCTTTGTAGTGTGATATAACTGTTTTTTTCTCAGCCTCTCTGATTTTCTGAAGAATGACCTGTTTAGCAGTCTGTGCTGCGATGCGTCCAAATCCTGGGGGAGTAATGTCTTTTTCTTCCTTAAAAAGGTGAGATTCTCCCGTGTCTCGGTTGACCTTAACGCTGATTCCATCGTTTTCGCCCTCTAGCAAAGGTGCTTCATGCATCTCTTTTTTGTAGGCCGCTAGAATTGCGGTTTCGATAGATTGAATGACCTCGTCGGGTGAAATTCCTCGTTCGGTTGCTACTTGGTTTAGAGCCAACCCAAACTCACTTTTTATAATACTCATGGAGTAATTGTATCACAGCCGAAGCTCTTTAGCCAGAGTTTGCGCTCATCTTGTAAAGATTATTTAATTTGCTATTACACCCGCATATGGCAGTAGAAAGAAGTAAGGAATCAGGATTAGACAGAGAATTTGATAAGGGTGAAATTAGTAGATTTTCTCAAAAGGAGAGGTATGCGCGGTCAGAAAATGGGTATTTTATTTTTGTGCCAACTCGTGAAACAGTTGAGGACTTGTACAGGCCTTTTGAAGATATGGCAGAGTCTAATAAAAGAGTGATGCCTTATGTTTTTCATCAAAATTTTAAAGAGTCGCTTGGTAAAACATTTGATGAAACAGCGGGACCTTATGAAATAGCTGTTCATATGGGACATCTTTTTGTTCTCCCTGGAAGCGGAAACAGGACTTATAGTGACCAGCAAAGAATGATGCGACAATTTTCAAAAGCGGAGGAGGACCCAGGAATCGAGGCGTTTATTGGAAATGTAGCGGAATATATTGAGGCAGCGTTTAGTATTCCTGAAGAAGTCGTAGTAACAGGATCGCCATTTTTAAATTTGGGTTTGTTTTCTGCACTACGAACTAGCTCCACGGCCACTAATGGGATGGGCGTAATACTAAAAAACGGATATGGTCGTGGACCAATATTTGGCGTAAGACCACGATTGCAAAAGGATATTGGTACGGTTGCCGGTGTTCTTTTGAGGCCAAAGCAGCCTACTGCTTAGTAGGTTATTCTTTTTTGGATTCTTTTGGAGTTTTTTCCTTGGAGTCTTTACCTTCAGCAGGCTTCTTATCTCCTTCAGCTGGAGTTTCGGTTGTGGCTACTCCGTCTGCTGAAACCTCGCCTTCTTTCTCTGTGAGAACCTCAGGTGTAGCGACCGTTGTTTCTGGCGTTACGCTCTCTTCTTTATGAGCGATTATAGAGATAAGTACTTTTTCAGCGTCTTCCTTCACTGTGTAGGTTGTGGATGTTGGGAGGTCTTTGACTCGTACCTCTGCTCCAATCTCCAGTAATTTTGAAAGATCGATCTCGATCGACTGTGGAATCTCCTCCGGCAGTGCCTCGACCAAAACGTGATCGGACTGAGTTAGAAGTACTCCACCAACAGCAATCGCAGGTGATTCATTGATTGTCTTGACAGGTACTGTGGTCTCGATTTTTTGCTTAAGGTCGATTTTTCTGAAGTCGATATGGATAATTGCGTTGGTTATTGGGTGACGTTGGACATTACCGATTAGAGCTGGAATCTCTTCTTTGGCAAGATCAACGTAAACGACCCCGGTTTCACCGGCTGTTTTGTACACCTTCACGAAGTCCTTGGTTTGTGCAGTGACGGCAACGGACTTGAATCCAGGTCCAAAGACGTTAGCAGGAATCAAACCCTGATGACGCATTTTTTTTAGTCTCTTTCCAAATACGTCTCTTGCTGTGACAGTTAGGTGAAGTTTTTGAGTTTTTACGGCTTTCATATTTCGATATTATTTTTTTCTCTTGATCTGAACGGATTCGGCAGGCTCACCGTTGGATGACGAACCGTTAACGCTTCGTCATCTGAACAAAGAATAGTTTGTCTGTGTTCAAAATGCCATTATATGAAATTCTTTCGTTATTTACAACCGCGTCGATGTTTGTGGAGTTCAAAACATAACCTTCGGGCAACATTAAATCAAACGAAATGTTCCCAGTGAAGCTTCCTAGCTGCTTCTGAGTTATGAGCTGATAGTTTGTCGTTTCACGAAGGATGAATGGCATGGTATAGGTTATGGCAAGCTCCGTGGTGTGCTGTGGAGCAACCACAAGATAGGTGCCAAGAATGTTGTACTGACCTGAAAGAGTATCGACCTGCTCGACCAAGACATTGTTTTTTGTAACCTGCGAAACGGTGCTGTTTGGAGGGAGTAGTACCTGTGTGTAGAGTTTGTAGTTCCCTCCTTGGTCTTCTGGAAGAGGTGACTCATTTTTCCAGGATATGCGTACTGTGCTTTCTACTGTGGATGAGTTGAGAAATCTAACTGTCTTGGACTCTGATTTCTGGACATAGGATGAGCCGGCTCTTGATGAAAGATCTTGGTCTACCGAAAAAAGGTAGTCATTTATACAGTGAGATGTTGTGGACAGGCATTTTGGTGAGATTGTTTTGCCCGACCAGTAAAGTCCATCAAGCATCTGCTGAACCTTAGGTCTGCTGGAGAGCATGGCAAGTTGCTTTTCGTTAAAGGAAGTTATGACCGAGGAGAATAGAGCGTTAGGGCTGACGGTGCCAAGAGTCTCGGAGACTCTGTTCAATAGCGCTGGAATAAACGAAGGGTTTGATCCATAGAGTCGTTGCTTGATTGAGATATTTTCTCCAGTGACTATTTCTCGACTCCCGTTAAGCTTTAGCTCTGGAAAAGCAGATAAAATGTTCTGCATAGCGGTTGTTGTAACCAGTAGCGTCATTGTGGGTCTTTTACCGCCCAAAATAGTTGAGAGACTAGCTCTTAGTTTTTCCTGGGTATCAAAAAGATCAACCGATGTAGTTGAGTCATTTAACGCAGTTGCCTCTGCTGGGGTGTAGGTAACCAGCATTGGAGAAATGTTCTCAAGGTTTAGTTGTTTTGGCTGAAGCTGTTTTGCTGAGTAAAAGCGGGATGAGACTATGCGATGATCTTTCAGTTTAATAATACCAACGCTGTCGATGATGCCACCGGTTCCACGTACACGTGCATTGCTAGTAATTAAAATCATGAGGGTTTGATCTGTGGGGTCGGAGACAATAGCGGAGACAATGGGTAGTGCCTTTGTGATCTTTTCTGAGATAAGAGACTTATTTTTTAAAGTTTTTCGCAGCTGCTCTAAACTGAGATAGTTTGGGAGGTTTGTGTTTATTCGATCAAGATAGTTTTGCACCTCTAGATTAAGTAAGCCAACCCGATCGAGCAATTTCGGTGAGGAGAAGTCTCTCAAAAGCTGTTGTTCTGCGAGCGCAAGTTGTTTTGTCAATCTAAAATACTTATCGGTGTAGGTATTAAAGCGTATGTAAGACTCTGGGAAAAGCGAGATGGAAAAAAGAGAGTAGACGGGTCGGGCTGGGATAAAAAGAGTTGCTGAGGCTTGTGTCAGTACCGAGCTAACAGGTCGTAACAACTCAATGGGAGCATAGTCGTCCTTGGCGTATGAGTTGAGCATTGCAATATGCAGTAGCGTTGCTGGAATCAGTGGAATTATAAAACTCACACAGATTGCGATAAATAATAGTACCGCTGTTCTAATTACGGTCCGACGTTGTGGAACAACAGAAGCACTGGATAGATTATCAGTTTGGTCTCTTGGTCCGGATCGATCTGTTCGTAAGTCGAGTACTTGCTCGCTACTGGACGAGATGGAGAACCAGAGAATTTGACTCAGCTGGTCTTCGGTGATGTCTTCAGAGTTAAGGATAATGTACCTAAGATATTCGCTAACTGTCGGGACGTTTACTGTCTTTCCAAATGGCCTAATGAGAATAACTGTGGTTTTTATTGTTGGTGGAATGATGAGCTGGGAGTCCGGCTTTACGTTTAGGAAGAAAATTCGATTAAATCGTACATAGGACGGAGGTATCGTAGCTGTCCTTTGAATAGCTACGTCATACTGTTCAAGTCTCTTGGTTAGCTGCTTACTAAGCTGTGAGACCTCTTTGCTCACAATTAGAATGCGTTCGTTTGAGTGAGCAACTTCAGAAACCTGTCGTGCCATACTCTTATTGTATAATGGAGCAATGAATAACTCCAAAATAATCGAACTGCAGAGCGTTACTCCAGAGCTTATTGAGACTATGAAAGATAGAGTTTTGGTCGGAGGGTGCTTTGATATTTTTCATTTCGCTCATCTGGTGTTTCTGAAAAAATCCAGACAGTTTGGAGACAGCTTAATTATTGCGCTAGAGTCGGACGAGTTTATTCGTACCCGTAAGCATCATGAGCCATTTCACGATGTGCAAAAGAGATCGTCAATACTTGCCGAGTTGGAATGTGTGGACTTAGTTGTTATACTTCCGTTACTGACATCTGATCAGCAGTATCTAGAGGTGGTGCAACGAATAAAACCTTCAATCATGTCCGTAACCGACGGAGATTCGCAGATTGATAACAAGACCAAGCATGCAGACAGTGTCGGAGCCGTTATAAAGGTCATTGATCTATTACCTAATTTTTCCTCAACAACAGTACATGCTAAAGCAACTATCACTAGCGATTAAGCTCCCAGAAAATATAAGACAGCTCATAGTTGAGCAGTTACGTCCTTTAAACGACGAGTACAAGATTTTTCAGTGGCTACCAACAGAGGAGTACAACATAGAGCTTTTTAACTTTGGGAGGGTTGATGAGTCGAAGATAGAGCCACTGTGCGAGATGATTGAGCGAGGAGTTTATGATCTGTCCAGCTTCACCCTTTACTCTGATCGCCTACATATACTCATGAGGAACAACATAACTTTCTATGTAGGATTTAATACTAGTAAACCAATGCAGGCTTTGGTAAAGCAGTTAAAACAGTCGTTTAAAATTGAGGACGATCTTATTTTCTTTCCTCATGTTCCTGTCGCAAGATACAAGATAGCCTCGAAGCAACAGTACCTACTGATTAAGAAGAAGTGCGCTAGCTATGAAATGGAGTTCGAGGTTGGCATAACTCAAATAACGCTGTTAAACAGCGTTATTGAGAATAACAAACTTCATTACGAAACCGTAAAGGAGTTTGCTCTTTATTCAAAAGATTAAGCAGATCCAATTCTGAACATTCCTGTTGCACAAACTGGGCACTTACCTTTAAGAGCTGGTTTTCCGTTTTTTAGTGTGACTTTTTCAGGATTTTCACAGTCCCTCTTAGCTCTACACTTAACGCAATACATTGATGCTGCCATATTATATTTTCACCTCCTTCCTTGTCCGCCAAATTTGCTCTTCAAGCCGGCTACAAATAGTAGCGGAGGGTTGAAGTAAAAATTGGTGGATGTTTATTTTCCTAGCTTCATAATGAGGCTAAGACGATTATTCATCGTACCATAATAAAGAATGAATTCAAGCGCAATTATAGCTAAAATTATTATCAGACTTTTGGTTAGGTCCTTTCTGAACTGTGCGTGAAGTCCTTCCCCATTGGAGGCTAGACCGTCCTGTCGAGGCGATTCAGTGACCACGCTTTTGCTGGAGGCTCTCATTTTTTGCTCTTTTGTGCGTCTAGGCATGTACTAGGTTTTAACATATTGACAGTATTTTGTAAAGTGTTTAGCGCGGTAACCATACTTTATAACTACACAGAGTCGGAGGATGTGTTTGGTTTGGTTTTAAGCACATACCGAACGATTAGTAAGATATGAAATAGGTTTTAATATTGTTTGATAACCCACCTATTCGCTCACTACGTGAATAGTGATCCTTTTTAGCTAGCGATTTTCATCTGCTGGTTTTAGAACGAGCTCATCCTCTTTTCTTTTTATTTCTTCCTGCTTCTTTTTTTCTTTTTTTTCGTGTTCGGCCATTCTAGCTGCATATTTCTCTACAAGAACATCCTGAACAGGTTCTAAAAAGTAACTCACTAAACAAACCTCTCTTCCGTCGGTCTTAGTATATTTCAAAAGCGGAGATGACATTGTTCTAAAAAAAGGCCTAGGAAAATCTCTACCATTGGTCGTAAAAATTATTGCATTTTCCTTTACTGCGTGTGCCCCTATAATCTTATCCCCGCTGTCAGGAGGTTTTTGTCTTTTTCCGTCGATGCCGTCTTCATGATACAGGGAGCCCAAATGACCCGCAATCGTCAAGATCGTGTGATTTATTTTGAAACGCTTGAGTCTGCCAGTAGCCGATGCGGCCTTTCCTTCGTTCTCAACAGTGGCTGTATCAATCAATTCAAAGTATGTGTAATGGGCAAGAGATAAACCGTAGCCCTTACTTACAGCATCACGAAGTAAAAATATGATTTGTGAATATAAGTCGGGAATATCTAGGTGCTCAAAGATACAAGTGTCTATCAGAATGAAACGCTGCGGTTTTGGAGAATTATTCTTCGGAGACATGTTTTACAAAAACATTTTCTTTAGCGGCTTTTTCTAAATTATCTATTCCACGATGAGCTTGTTTAAAGGTCTGGGTTGGCTTCTCATTTTTTACGACAAAAGAACCAAATTTAAGACTTTTCTTTACGAATGTAGCGTGTGGCAATCCAGTAGTAGTCATATACGTTAGTATAGCATTTTTTATTTAGTATATTCTCTTAATGATGAAAAGTATTTTATCTGCAGAAACCAAAGCACCTGATATCTAGATAATCAACCGCAAAAATCAGCGTTAGAATAAGGATTAGGATAAAAATCCTTGTTTGATTGCTCATTTTATTGAATGCCTTGACAGCTACGCCAAAACGGGCAATATTAGTTTTTTTCATTGATATTGTTTGTAAATCTTCTTGGCGGGAGCCCTTTTCTTTTTAACCCATACATAAATTTTTAACCCCACGGTCAGAGATTTTTTGCCTCAATCTGTAATTGTGACAGCCAGCTTTATGCCAACACAACTGTGTTTTGTTAGCCACGCCTATATCAAGGAAAAAGTGCTTTTATAAACGATAGGTCTGGTTTAATGATATGAAGTAAGTAGGCAACTATAAAAATAAAAATCACAACACACATTGCGCTCCCTATTGTGTTTAGAGCTTTTATTAACTGGAATCTCAAAACAGAGCTCATTTTTGTTTTGTCAGAGGTCCTCACATCCTCCATATTGGGAACTACAACGCTAACTAGATCAGAAATTTTCATTTTATTTTTAAGTCGCCAAACAAGGGGACTTTTTCTTTTTAATTCATGTATAAATTTTCAATCCCATTGTGAATAGCGCAAGGTTTTTGCCCCTAATACACAAAAAACCGACCTCGTGGGTCGGATTAAATACATCCTAAAACTAAAAAATCCGCATTACCTTGGCTGGTCTGTTGCGGATTAAAATTTCCTAACTAAGATATAGTATATAAAGTATGATTTGATATTGCAACCGCATTTCAAGGCTAAAAACGTGTTAATTACTCATGTCCAACAATTGAACCTAAAATTCCGATAACGAAACCGCCAAACACTAATACCAAAGCAAAAAGAAAGTAAGAGCCACTCATAAAAAGCGAGACCAATCCATAAATGTAAAATACAACACCAAGCAAGAAAATAAATACTCCCATATACCGATAAATTACTACGATCTATTGGGAAAGTCAATCAGCCTCACTACTTGACATGCCTACCTAATCCCCTTTAGAATGTAAATCAATGTTCTTTTATATTGTATTTGCCCTTCTGTTTAGTTGGCTGACCACACTTACGGTTGTGGTATTTAGGTCCAAAAAACACTACCAACTTCTTACTAAAGACACTAAACATAAGCACATCGATGAGCTGCTGGAAAAGCTTATCGCACATGATGAAACGATGACGACAGACACAAAGATGCTGAAGGAGGCATTGCTTAAGATGGACAAGGACATTTCGGGCCATATGCAGAAGGTCGGAATAACTCGTTTTAATCCATTTGGTAAAACCTCGGGATCTGATCAAAGCTTCGTTTTATCACTTTTGGATAAAAATAATACAGGAGTTGTTATCAATTTCGTATATACTCATGAAGGAGTACGCGTATACAGTAAACACGTCCATCTTGGCAAGGGTAAGGAGTACCCGTTAACACCGGAAGAAGAACATGCTATAGTGCAAACTGTCCGATAAGTTATATATAATGTAATTTCATATGCCAACAAAACACAGTATTTTTCTTTCTATAATAATGTTCATCGTTGTCGGTCTAATTTCTTTCTTCTATTTTTCCAGTGGATTTGGAAAGGGGTCGGGTAATGCGCCGTTACAAACTGTGAAAAACGCGAATGGCGAGGAAGAGGTTCTCGATACGGCACCAAGGACCGAAGCCTGCC